>Ga0074195_1001193_pt1 | contig 38890 bp, 31 predicted proteins | sample EPASupsiteHSE623_FD_64525 | JGI IMG/M metagenome (GOLD analysis project Ga0074195, IMG submission 64525) | Bioremediated contaminated groundwater from EPA Superfund site, New Mexico - Sample HSE6-23 | ecosystem: Environmental > Aquatic > Deep subsurface > Groundwater > Contaminated ...
TGTAAACCACGGCCTTTCCCCGGCCGGCGCCGAGCGACACATCCACGCTTATCTCCCTGCGTTTCAGGGAACCGACTTTCACCTTGATCCTCTCCGGGTTGAGTTCTATCCCGCAGGCGCCCAACGCGGCAATGATCCTGCCGAAATTCCTGTTCTCGCCGTAAACTGCGGTCTTGAACAGGTTGGAATTGGCGACCGCCAGCGCCCCGGCCCGGGCCTGCCGGTCGTTCAACGCGCCTTCCACCACGATACGTATGAACTTGCTCGCGCCTTCCGCGTCCCTGACGATCATCAGCGCCAGTTCGCGGCAGACCGACTCAAGGGCGGAACAGAAAGAATCGTAATCCCGTCCGCTTCCGGAAATCTCTTCCGCTCCGCAGGCGCCGTTGGCAAAAACGATGACGTTATCGTTGGTACTCATACAGCCGTCCACCGTGATACAATTGAAAGACGGCGCCACCGCCTTTCTTAAGGCGGCGCATAAAGCTTCCCTCTCTACCGCGGCGTCGGTAAAAATAAAACAAAGCATAGTGGCCATATCCGGAGCGATCATCCCGGCGCCTTTGGCTACTCCGCAAACCGACGCTTTCCTTCCGGAAGAAGTGAAAAAAGCCGTGGCCCCCTTAGAAAATGTATCGGTGGTCATTATCGCCTTTTGCGCTTTTTGTATCCCGGAGGCGGATAAGGAAGAAACCAGGGAGGGAATTGCACCGCTCATCATTGTTACCGGCATACGCCTGCCTATGATACCGGTCGAAGCGGCGAGGACCTCCCCCCGCCCTACGGAAAGCAGTTCCGCAGCCCTGCTGCAAAGGCTCTCGGAATCGGTTATTCCCTCTTTGCCGGTATAACAATTGGCGTTGCCGCTGTTGGCGATGATCGCCCTGAAACTGCGGCTCTTCCGCAAATGGCGCATATTGACAATCAAAGGCGCTGCTTTCACGAGATTCCTGGTGAATACCGCCGCGGCGTTAGCCGGGAGATCGGAATAAAAAAGCGCAAGGTCTTCCGCGAGAGGCTTTTTCAACCCGCTGGCCGTCCCAGCGGCTTTAAAACCTTTTGGCAATACAGCGCGCCGTATAAATCGGTTCATATCAGAGCAACCCCGCCTTCTCCGGGAACCCGCACATAATATTCATATTCTGCACCGCCTGGCCGGCGGCGCCTTTTAATAGATTATCTATGGCGGAAATAACGATGACCTTATCCCCTTCTTCGCGGATGCCGATATCGCAAAAATTACTGCCGCGGACATCCTTTAATCTGGGAAAGAATCCTTCTTCTTTCAAGCGTATAAACGGTTCACTCTCGTAGAAATTAGCGTAAAGCCGGCGCACGCTTTCAGGTAGGCCCCGTTTTCCTGCGGAGGCCGCCTTTTTGAAACAATACACCGTCTCCAGTATCCCTCTCTCTACAGGCAGTAAATGGGGGACAAAAGTCACGTTCACTTTATGTTCGGAAAGCCTGCAAAGCACCTGGTTGATCTCGGGAATATGCTGGTGACTGTTGACCTTATAAGCCTTAAAATCGCCGTTTACTTCGCAGAAAGAAAGTTCCTGGGCCGGTTTACGTCCGGCGCCGCTTGCGCCTGATTTCGCATCTATGACCAGCGTATCTTCCCGCACAACGCCGCAGGCGATCAACGGCGCCAGGGCCAGTGCGGCCGCTGTGGGGTAACACCCCGGGTTAGCCACAAGCTTCGCGCGTTTAATACTGTAACGGTAAAGTTCAGGCAGTCCGTAGACGGCCTTTTTCAGGTTGGCAGTATCTTTATGGACGGCACCGTAAAAATTCTCGTAAATACGCGCGTCTTTTAGACGGTAATCGCCGCTTAGATCTATGACTCTCTTGCCGGAGCTTAACAGATAAGGGACATAGTCCATCGATACCGTATGCGGCAAAGCGAGAAAAACCAGATCGCAATTTGCGGCGATCTGCTTTACCAAAGGAGCGGAGAAAACCATATCCAGCCTGCCGGAGAATTGCGGGAAGACTTCCTTGACCGCACGGGACTTATAAGTCTGGGAGAACAAACCGCTGATGCGCGCCTGGGGATGCTTTAAAAGCACTTCGATCAGAACCTCTCCGGTATAACCGGACGCTCCAACTATCCCGACATTCAACATCACATCCACCCTTCCCGGTAAAAATATCTTATTCGCGAACAGGTTTGATTATATAAGTATATGATTTTTAATTATACCTTTACCGCTGTTAAAATCAAGTTTTTTATCGTCGGAAAAAAGAAAAACCCGCTTCCCTCCCGGAGGGAAGCGGGTAAGACAATCGCTATAATGAGGCGGGACTTTACCTCTTTGTCCACTGGAAGCGTTTACGCGCCCCCTTCTGTCCTGCCTTCTTCCTTTCCTTCATCCTGGGATCTCTGGTAAGAAAACCCTGCCTGCGCAGAAGTTCCTTGGTATCCGGATCAGCCTGTATGAGCGCCCTGGAAATCCCGTGCCGCAAAGCTCCGGCCTGACCGGTCAACCCTCCGCCCCTGATATTGGCGGCAACGTCGTACTTGGTGGATACCCCGAGGACAACCAACGGCTGTTTGGCCAGTATCCTGTCGGTCTCCCTGATAAAATACAGATCAAAGGGTTTTTTGTTTACCGTTATAACCCCGCTGCCCGATGATAAATGGACCCTGGCAATCGCTTCTTTGCGTCTGCCTACAGAAATAAATTTTGTCGCGTTCTCCATATCCTTTCAAACCCTTCCGTTTTTCTCTTACCGGCCGCTGCGGCCGGGATTAATTTGGCAGATCAAAGCTCCAGAACAACCGGCTGCTGCGACTGCTGTTTATGCGTTCCGCCGGCATATACCTTGAGCTTCTTTATCAGATCTCTTCCCAGAGGCCCGCCCGGCAGCATTCTCTGCACGGCCAGCCTGACGACGGTCTCCGGCTTTTTTGCCAGCATATTCTCCAAGGTAACCTGTTTAAGCCCTCCCGGGTAACCGGAATAACGGCTGTAAACTTTTTGTTTCATCTTCCGGCCGGTAACTTTGATATGCGCGGCGTTGATCACGATCACGCCGTCGCCGGCATCCATACTGGGAGAAAAAACCGCCTTATGTTTTCCCCTTAACAGGATCGCCACCCTGGCCGCCATCCTGCCGAGCACCTTATCCTTGGCATCGACAAGATACCATTGACGTTTAACATCTTCCTTACGTGTTACATATGTTTTACGCATAAAACTATCCCGTTTTAAAATGTTACGCTTCAGACACACAAAGCCTACGCTTAGTTGGATTCCCCTTAAGAAAAAATGATAATATCATATAAACAATCTCCAGTCAATGTTTTTTTTACAGAGACACCGGCCCCTCACGGCTCTAATACTCCACTCTTACCAGGCATAACCCCCCGGCCGGAGCCGATTGTCCGGCTGACCTGCGGTCGCCGGTAGCCAGGATCCTGGCGATACTGCCCGCCGGCAGCCTGCCCCTGCCGATATCCAGCAGCGTCCCGGCTATATTCCTGGCCATATTATAGAGAAACCCGTCCGCCTCCATATCTATGGAAATAACCCCGCTCTTGCGGTCCGCTTTTATCGCGACCTTGCGCATATTACGGACCGTGCCGCCTTTTCTGGGCGAGCCTGTATTCTGAAAGGCGTTAAAATCATGCCTGCCCTGCAATGCTTCAGTTTCGGCGCGCATCAATTTCAGATCGAGACGATAAGGGCAATGGTGGACTTTTCCGCGCAGTAACGCCGGGCGGGCCCTGCGGTTAAGAATTGAATACCGGTAGAGTTTGCTTTTCGCCGAGAACCTGCTGTGAAAATCCGGCGGCACATCCTCTATCGAAATCACGGATATATCTTCCGGGAGAAAAGCGTTCAGCGCGTGCTGGATCCTGTCGCAGGAAAGACCGGAACTGATCTTGAAATTGGCCACCTGGCCTAAAGCGTGCACGCCGGCGTCGGTGCGCCCCGATCCCGTCAAACACGGTTCAAACCCGAACAGCCTGCGTAATGCCGTCCCTACCGAGCGCTCTATTGTCCGCTCACCTTTGGTTTTTCCGTCACGGTTCTGCTTCTGCCAGCCGCGGTAACGGCCGCCGTCGTATTCAAGCACCAGTTTTATATTGCGTTGTTTCACTGCCGGAGCCATATTCTAAAAAAGGATTGCGCGGTAATAGCGGTCCGCGGGCGTAGACTGCGGCGGGATCGCTGAAAAAGGCGTCACTTAGTCAATATTTCCGCTATCTGCACGGCGTTGGCCGCCGCTCCTTTGCGCAGATTATCGGCCACGACCCACAGCCAGAATCCGTTCTTCACAAAGGGATCGCGCCTTACCCTGCCGACAAAAACCTCATCCCTGCCTGCCGCATCTTTAGGCATAGGGTATGTGCCTTTTAAAGGGTCGTCGATCATAACGATACCGGGGGCTTCGGACAAAACCCGTTTGATCTGCGCCACATCGGCGCCGGAAGAAGTTTCCAGGTAAAGCGATTCCGAATGGCCGGTGATCACCGGAACGCGCACGGTGGTGGCGGAAACATTTATTTTTTCATCGTGCATTATCTTATGCGTTTCTCTCACTAATTTCCATTCCTCGGAAGTGTAGTCATCCTCGGTAAACCCGCCTATCTGCGGGAAGACGTTAAACCCGAGCTGCTGCGGCATTGACTTGGCCGTCTGCCCGAGATCACGGATATCGAACCCGTTGCGGACCGCGTCGGCGACTTCTTCCTTAAGCTGCTCAACGGCCCCTTTGCCGGCGCCGGAGGCGGCCTGCAAAGTGGTGACCACGACCCTTTTTACTCCGAAAGCTTTATGTATCGGGCTAAGCGCCACGACCATTTGTATCGTAGAACAATTGGGATTGGCGATTATGCCTTTATGCCGGCCCGCATCCTGGGGATTGACTTCCGGCACCACCAGCGGCACGTCTTTATCCATACGGAAATCGGCCCCATTATCGATCACTACCGCGCCGCGCTTGACCGCTTCGGCGGCATAGGTCACCGCCGCGCCCTTTTCGCCCTCGGTGCCGGCGAATAACGCGAAATCGACCCCCGCAAAACGTTCCGGAGCGATCGCTTTTACCGCGTAAGTCTCTCCGTCAACCTGCATACTGCGGTCGGAACGGGCCAGCACGCAAAGGTCATTTACGGGGAATTTCCTGTCTTTCAGGCAACGCAGCATCTCCACGCCCACCACTCCGGCGCCCACCACGCAAACATTATACTTCTTCATTTTCTCGCAAACCTCCGATAGTGCGCTGTAAAATCAGTTTTCCGCATAACAGCGCACAGAGTCCGCCGCAGGCGGACGCTTACCCTGCATTCGAACGAAATAAGTATTGCAGGGGTCAACTCTCTACTTTCGATTCTCAAACGTTAAGAACTTATTTTACAAATACACGTAAAACCGCTATTTTAAATTCTTCACTACCAGGTCGCCGATCTCAGACGTGGAATATCCCATCTTTCCGGCAGCCAGGGAAACCAGGTCCTCGCGCACGATCTTTATCACCGCGGCCTCTATGGAAGCCGCGGCCCGGCCCTCTCCCAAAGTTTCCAGCATCATTGAAACGGCGCAGATTGCCGCCAGGGGATTGATCACGTTCAATCCGGTATACTTCGGAGCGGAACCGCCGATAGGTTCGAACATAGAAACGCCCCGGGGATTGATATTCCCGCCGGCGGCGATCCCCATACCGCCCTGGATCATCGCTCCCAAGTCGGTAATAATATCGCCGAACATATTATCGGTGACTATCACATCGAACCATTCCGGATTCTTGACGAACCACATAGTCGTGGCGTCCACGTGGGCATAGTCGGTCTTGATATCCGGATATTCCCTGCCGACCTCCTCGAAAACCCTCTGCCAGAGGTCCCAGGCGTAAGTAAGCACGTTGGTCTTGCCGCAAAGGGTAAGCTTCTTTCTTTTATTGCGGTTGCGGCAATATTCATAGGCGTACCTTACGCAGCGCTCAACCCCTTTACGGGTATTATAAGAGATCTGCGTGGCTACTTCCTTATCGGTACCTTTATCGCAAAACTCACCCATCCCTTTGTAAAGTCCTTCGGAATTCTCTCTGACCACCACGAAATCTATATCTTCCGGCTTCTTGTCCTTCAAAGGGCAGAACTTCTCGTTATACAGCCTCACCGGACGCAGGTTAATATACTGATCGAGAGAGAATCTCAATTTCAGGAGGATGCCGGTCTCGAGGATCCCCGGCTTGACTTGCGGATGCCCTATCGCGCCGAGATAAATAGCGGAGTATTTCTTCAATTCCGCGATATCCGCATCCTCCAGGGTCTTGCCTGTTTTAAGGTACCTTTCCCCGCCGAAGTCAAAAACCCTCTGCCCGTAAGAAAACCCGAATTTAACGGCAGCCGCTTCCAAAACCTTCAGCCCTTCCCCGACCACTTCCGGCCCGGTGCCGTCCCCCGGTATCACAGCTATATTGTATTTCTTATTTTCCATTTCTACCCCTCTTCTATGCATTTGATGAACGCCTTGTTCACTATCAGCGTATCGCGCCGCATCGGTATCTTGAAGAACCCGGAACTAACGGTCACCCCGGTGACCACGATAAAGTCCCTTTTGTCGTCGTTGATGAAATCCTGTATCCGTTCCCCCTGGTTTATATAGATAGTCCCGCGCACGGATGAAGAATCATTACAATGGATGGTTACCAGCCGTTTCTCCTTCTCCACTTTCATTTTTCTTCTCCTGTTTTGCGGTTACGTAATTGATCAGCCCGCCTTTTTCCACTATCTCCTTCAGGAATCCCGGGAAAGCCTTCGTGCTGTATTTACGGGAACTCGTCAGATCCGCGATGACCCCGGTGTCCAGGTCTATCTCGAGGACATCGCCGTCGGAGATCTCATCGGTGTCCGGCAATTCCACGAAAGGAAGCCCGATATTGATGGCATTGCGGAAGAATATCCCGGCGAAACTTTTTGCCGCCACCGCCGCCACTCCGCACCCCTTGAGCGCCAGCGGCGCGTGTTCGCGCGAAGAGCCGCAGCCGAAGTTCTTACCGGCGACGATAATATCCCCCTCTTGCACTTTGGCGGAGAAATCCGGGGAGATATTCTCCATACAATGCCTGCCGAGTTCTCCGGCGTCGGTAGTGACCAGGTATTTGGCCGCTATAATATCGTCGGTATTCACGTCGTCGCCGAACTTATGGACTTTCCCTTTTATCAACATCTTAAATCCCCTCCGGGTGCGTGATGTATCCGGTAACCGCGGAAGCCGCCGCCACCGCCGGATTGGACAGATAAACGAACGACTTCGAACTACCCATCCTGCCGATGAAATTACGGTTGGTGGTAGCCACGCAAGTTTCCCCGTCGGTGAGTATACCGACGTGCCCGCCCAGGCAGGGCCCGCACGTGGGCGTGGAAAATACCCCCCCGGCGGAAACAAAGATATTCGCCAAGCCTTCGGCCGCGGCCTGCATATATATTTTCTGGGTGGCGGGTATTACTATCAGCCTCACCCCCGGTTTGATCTTTTTTCCTTTCAACAGCCGCGCGGCGATCCTCAAGTCGGAGATCCTGCCGTTGGTGCAGGAACCTATCACCACCTGGTCCACCTTGACCCTGCCGAGTTTACCTACGGGTTTGACATTCTCCGGCAGATGCGGACAGGCGACCTGCGGCTCCATCCCGCCGATGTCCCATTCGTACACTTTCTCGTAAGAGGCATCGGGGTCGGAACATAATTTCAACCACTGTTTACGCTGGTCTGCGCCGGCCTTGCGCCCGGCTTCTTTTACGTATTTAAAAGTTATTTCGTCCGGCTCGATCAACCCTGCCCTGCCGCCGGCTTCAATAGCCATATTCGACATAGAAAAACGGTCGTCCATAGAGAGATTCCTGATCACCGGGCCGGAGAATTCCATGATCCTGTAAAGCGCCCCGTCCACGCCTATCTGCCCGATGGTGAACAGAACAAGATCTTTGCCTCCCACCCATTTATTTTTCCTGCCTTTATAAACGAATTTGACCGCCGCCGGCACCTTGAACCAGCATTTGCCGTCGATATACGCCCTGGCGAGGTCGGTGGAACCGATACCGGTGGCGTAAGCGCCCAGCGCGCCGTAAGTGCAGGTATGCGAGTCGGCGCCGATGACCAGTTCCCCCGGAGCGACCAGCCCCTTTTCCGGCAAAAGAGCGTGCTCTATGCCCATTCTACCGACTTCGAAGTAATTCTTTATCTTCTGGCTGGAAGCGAAATCGGCCAGGACTTTGCACTGATTTGCGCTGCGCAGGTCTTTCGCCGGGGCGAAATGGTCGGGGACCAGCACAACCTTATTCCTGTCGAAAACGCGGACGGCACCCGATTTGCGGAATTCTTCTATCGCCAGCGGCGCGGTTATATCATTACCGAGCGCCAGGTCCACTTTCGCCTCTATAAAATCTCCCGGTTTTATATCCCGGAGACCGGCGTGCGCCTTTAATATCTTTTCCCCTATCGTATAACCCATATTTTCCTTTTAAAAGACCGGTTCTGGGTGCTGGGTTTTGGGTTCTAAAAGAAGCGATTCAAAATTATTCACGAACCCCTAAGACCGGTTTCTGTTTTGTCCGGAACCGATTCTAAATTCACTACCCCTTGAATTGCTTCACTATCAAACTGGCATTGTGCCCGCCGAACCCGAGAGAATTGGACATTGCGACTTTAATCTTCTGCTTCCTCGCCGTATTCGGCACATAATCCAGATCGCATTCCGGATCCGGCTCTTCGTAGTTTATCGTAGGCGGGACCACTCCCTCCCGGATAGCCATACAGCAGGCCAGGAATTCCACTCCGCCGGCAGCTCCGAGCAAGTGCCCGGTCACTGACTTGGTGGAACTCATCATCACTTTGGACGCGTATCCGCCGAAAGCGCTCTTGACGGCAAGCGTCTCTATTTTATCGTTAAGTTTGGTGGAGGTACCGTGGGCGTTTATATAATCCACGTCCTGCGCGTTCAATCCGGCGTCTTTCAAGGCCCATTTCATGGCCAGCGCCGGGCCGTATCCGCTCGGGTCGGGAGCCGTAATATGATAAGCGTCGCAGGACATTCCGAAACCTGCCATCTCGGCGTAGATCTTGGCGCCTCTTTTTCTGGCGTGTTCCAGGCTCTCCAGCACCACAACCCCGCACCCCTCCGACATCACAAAGCCGTCGCGATTCGCTTCGAACGGCCTGCTCGCTTTTTTAGGATCGTCATTTCTGGTGGATAAAGCCTTGAGGGCGCAGAATCCACCGACACCCAGGGAAGTAATACAACTCTCCGTGCCTCCGGTTATGATCACATCCGCGTCGCCTCTCTGGATGATCCTGAAGGCGTCTCCAATGGCGTGGCTTCCGGAAGCGCAGGCGGTGGTCACGCAGGTGTTCGGCCCTTTGAACCCGAAACGTATGGCGATATTCCCGGCCGCTTCGTTTACGATCAGCATCGGGATAAGAAAAGGCGTTATCCTTGACGGGCCGCTTTTCAGGACCACGCTGTGTTCTTCCTCGATGATCCTTAAGCTTCCGATACCGGACCCCACCACGACCCCCACCCGCTCTGGATCGCAGTTATCGGCGGTGATCCCGGAATCGGCAACCGCCTGGTGAGCGCCGGCAATAGCGTATTGCACGAACTTTTCCATCCGGTTCACTTCTTTTCTGTTGATCCCGTATAACTGCGGTTGGAAATCCTTAACTTCCCCGGATATTCGCGCGTCGTAAGCGGAAGCGTCAAAAACCGTCAGTTTATCTATGCCGCTTATTCCCTCTTTAAGCGAATGCCAGAATGCAGCCACATCATTGCCTACCGGAGAAACAACCCCGAGCCCGGTAACCACCACTCTGTTATTATCCATAATTGACTGCTCCGTTGCGAAGTCTTGCCTTTTTTAGTCTATCCCGTGAATACACTGCATTTCCGGATGATTCCTGCCCTCCGGGCAATATGCCTGCGGCTATTTTTCATTTGTTCCCGGAAATGCCACTGCATTTCCGGATTATTCCGGCAAATCGTTGAATCCTCCCGGATTCAACTGCCGGCCCTCCGGGCAATATGCCTGCGGCATATTGAATAAAAATTACCCCGCCGACGAATAAGAAGGCGGGGTAATCGGAACATTTTGTCAGCAAACTATTTGCCGGCGGACTTTTCCTCGATATACTTCACGGCATCCCCGACGGTAGTGATCTTCTCCGCGTCCTCATCCGGAATTTCCACGCCGAACTCTTCTTCCAAAGCCATAACCAGCTCAACCGTATCAAGAGAATCGGCTCCCAGATCGTCCACGAAAGACGCTTCGGGGGTGACTTCTTCCGGCTTTACTCCAAGCTGCTCCGCGATTATTGACTTCACCTTATCTTGAACTGACATGCTTTTTTCCTCCTTTTACAATCGGGCGGAAGGGATTCTCCAGCAAACATCCGCCTTGTTGAACGTACAACTACGCAGTTACCATTCCGCCATCCACTACGATCGTCTGACCCGTCACGTAGGCGGATTCATCCGCAGCCAGGAACAAACAGACGTTTGCGATATCGGCCGGCATACCGAACCTGTGCAACGGTATTGAATCGAGCATTTTTTGTTTCAGTTCTTCAGGAAGCTTTGCCGTCATATCCGTCTGTATAAAACCGGGAGCTACGGCATTAACGTTAATATTCCTGGAGGCCAGCTCTTTCGCCGAGGTCTTTGTAAGAGCGATGATCCCGGCTTTCGAAGCTGAATAATTCGCCTGCCCGGGATTGCCTATTATTCCTATAATAGAAGCGATATTGATGATCCTGCCGGAGCGCTGCTTAATCATCACTTTCGATACGGCTTTAGTGCAGTTGAAAGTGCCTTTCAGATTCACGGCGATTACCATATCCCAGTCTTTTTCGCTCATCCGCAGGAGCAAACCGTCCCTGGTAATCCCGGCATTGTTAACTAATATATCAACCTTTCCGAATTTGTCAAGAATTTTATTGACGGACTCGTCCACTTTAACACCGTCTGTTACATCGAGTTGCAACCCTAATGCTTTCCTGCCCTTAGATTCTATTTCTTTTACAGTTGCCGCAGTAATGTCGGGGTTGATATCTCCGATCACGACATCGGAACCTGCCCCGGCAAAAGCCAACGCTATCTCCCTGCCTATCCCCTGGCCGCCGCCGGTAACAAAAGTGACCTTTCCTTCAAGCTTCATTTCTTTCTCCTTTCATACGGATGAAATACTTGCCCGCTCTCTATAAAACAAAGTGTTTATATACACACCTTGTTTTAAAGGCTGCTCAAGTACGCTGAATCCGCGGATTAAACCCTTGTTTACTCTATTTATAGAAAAATCCACACATTTCCCGGATTATCCGGCTATTTTTGGTCTTTATGCCTGGACCGTTTCAAAATACACGTTTATCTCTTCCGGCGTTTCGCTGCCGGCCACCCGCACCTCCGGAGCGATCCTGCGCATCAACCCTTTCAGCACTTTCCCCGGGCCGAATTCAACGAAATCAGTCACTCCTGCCTGCGTCAATTTTCTCATCGAGTCTTCCCAAAGCACGCTGGAAGCCACCTGCTTGACAAGATTTACTCTTATCTCCTGCGCCGAGCGCTCTGAAGAAGCGGTGACATTGCTGATAACTTCCATGAACGGCGCTCTTACCTCCACTTTCTCCAGCGCGACGGCGAGTTTCTCGGAAGCCCCCGACATATAAGAAGAATGGAATGCACCGCTGACCCCCAGGACCAGCGCCCGCCTTGCCCCCAGAGACTCCGCAACGGAACGCGCGGTTTCTATCTCCTTTATCCCGCCGGAAATAACCGTCTGCCCGGGACAATTAAGGTTGGCGATCTCCACCCCTGACTTAGCGCAGACTTCCCTGACCGCCGGCAGATCCAATCCGATGATGGAAAGCATTCTCCCCGGCCTGCGGGAAGCCTCTTCTTCCATATATGTGCCGCGCAGACGGACCAGTTCCACCGCGTCTTCAAATCCCAAGGCTCCGGCAGCCACCAGCGCGGAATATTCCCCCAGGCTTAAGCCGGCGGCGCAGCAATCACCGGAATCCAGGCGGAGGTCCGCTCCTTTTGCGCGCGCCACGGCTTTAAACGCCTCAAAAGCGGCGATGCTTGCGGTCAGAATGGCGGGCTGGCAATTATTGGTCAAAGTCAATTCTTCTATAGGCCCTTCGAAACAAAGCCGGGAAAGAGAAAATCCGAGGATCCTGTCCGCTTTTTCAAAAACCTCCCTGCTTTCGGGAAAGGCCTCGTATAGTTCCAGCCCCATACCCACGCACTGCGCTCCCTGTCCGGCAAACAAAAAACCTCTTTTCATCACTTCTCTCCTTTCCAGATAAAAGACTTAATTTCCTTGATCCGGGCCGCCTGCTCCCGCTTATCCGCGGTCTGTCTTTGCGCGCATTTTTCCAGAAGCAAGGAATACGCGATATCATCATATTCAGGATAGACCCTTGCGGCATTAAGACTTCTCAACTTTAAGAATTCTTCCTGCGCGCGCGGGTATTCCCCGTTCAAAAGATATACCAGACCGGCCTTCAGATAAGCCTGCAGATGCCCGGGCAGCAGCATTTTTGCCCGCTGAAAAGCCTCCTGAGCCTGGTCATATCTGTCTTCCAAAGCATAACACCCTCCCAGGTCGCTCCAGACAATCGCCGCCTCCGGGAATAATTCCGTCATTTTGCGGAAGATCCGTTCGGCATCCGCGTACCTGCCGCTGCGCAGGTAGATATCCCCCAGAGTGCGGTAGACCCCGGCCAGATCATTTTTATGGATGTCCCAGCCGGCGTTAAGCACCGCAGTCAATCTCTTTTCGGCTTCCGCGTATTGCCCGTGCCTGGCCAGAAGAATACCCAACCCCAATTGGGCAAAAGGCGACCCGGGATATTTCTTTTCCAGGGCAAGATACAGATCGACTTCGCTTCTCCAGTTCAAATTGGAAGGAATGCAAAACATTAACAGCGAACCCGCCGCCGCCGCAGGCAGTAAATACGCAAGAAAACGGCTCTTCCAGCGCGCAAAGCAGCCTGTTTGCGACCAAGCGCGCCAAAGCGGATAAGCGATCACGGCGGCAAACCCCGGTAAAGGCAGATAAAGGTACCGCAATGCCATTGCCACGCGAAAAGACGAAAAAAAGTTATTCATCGGCGCCATCCAAAGGAAGAACCAGATTATCCCGAATGCCACCGGCGGAGGCACCCGCCTGATGTTCCAGACAGCATAACCTGCAGCCAGGAACGCCAACGCCCCGAAAATAAAGCGTATTATAGAATGTCTTATCTGTAAAGGAAAAATGAAGAGCGGATCAACCGGATAAAAAAGCTCTTTCAAATAAAACCCGTTTATATCGCATGTCCTGAGGATATTGTCCCAAAGGTGCCGCTGCGTTTGGGAAAAAGATTGCTGCGGCGTCATAATCAGGAAAAAGACGGACAGAAAGAATAATGCGCAGATAAGATACGCCGAATACGCGCGCCAATAGCGCAGGACTCCCCGCAGGGAGAATTTCTCACGGAACAGATCGCAACAGACTATCAGGAGCGGAAGCAAAACCGCGATCTCTTTGGAGAACATCGCCAGTAAATACGCGCCGCCGGAAAAAACAAGGTCCGCCGCTTTCCCTCCCCGGCGGAAACGCAGATACAACAAAAGCGCGGAAAGGGAGAAAAACATCGCCAGCAGATTAGGACGGAACGCCGTGCAGCTAAGCACCTCCACATTCACGGGATGCAGAGAGAAGACCGCCGCCGTAAAAAAAGCGAACACCGGATTATTAAAGAGAAGGGAAAGGAACAGATACAGCAGAATGCCGTTGGCGGTATGGATCGCCACGTTCACCAGGCGGTACCAGCGGGGGTCCTGCCCGGCAAACAGACTGTTGAGCATATAACTGACGGTGGCTACCGGCCTGTAAGTGCTTTCCCCGGCGCCGAAAGCCTCGTTGCCCCGTTCAAAAAGGATCTTCTTGCAATTGGTCAGATATAACCCCGGATCGAAAACAGCCTTCACATTCGCAGGGTCGCTTATCAGCTTGTTATTGGCGATCACAATATTATCATCGAGGATAAAATCCCCCGGCACAACATTGGCAAAGGCCGCTACCGTCAGCAGAACCAGCAGAAATATATGCAGTCTCATAGTCCTCAATGATCCCCCCCCGGATACAGCCGCCGGGGTTCCGCACCCTCAAGTTAATTGAAGAGTTTTGCGCTCCGAGCAATATTACCGCGCCGGCTCAACTCCGGGTGAACGATACGTTACGCGCTCGACCTAAACCGCCCCGCTGCGGCCGTTGAAACTAAGCGCGAGTTTTATCTTTGCCAGTGAATAAAAAACGGCGAACAGTTTACCAAGGCTTAATTTAGACCGGCCCCGGCTGCGTTCCATAAAAACCACCGGGACCTCTTTAAAAACAAACCCTTTATTCTGAAGCAAGAGGATCATTTCTCCCAGGATGGACGGCCCGGTAGAGATAATCCGTTCCCAGTCTATGGCGGCTATCGCCTTGCGGCTGAAACAACGGAATCCGGAAGTGGGATCGTTTAAACGCATCCCCAGGCAGAACCGGCAGAAAAAACGCGCGGATAAACTTACTATATCCCTGTAACGCGGTCTGCCGCGTACTCCCCCTCCGGGCATCCACCTGCAAGCCACGACCGCGTCGTTTTCCGCGGCCGCGCGCAGCAAATCCGGGATATAACGCGGCTGATGTGAAAAATCGGCGTCCATCTCAAGCACATAATCCGCGCCGGCCGAGAACGCATAACGGAACCCTTCGATACCCGCACTGCCCCTTCCGCGCCGGCCTTTACGCAACAGCAAATGTATCCTTGGATCGCGGCCGGACATTCCGGAAACGATCCCTGCAGTGTTATCGGGGGAATTATCGTCCACGACCAGCACCTGCGACTGCGGGCTCACGGACAATATTTCTCCGATCAAAAGGGCTATATTAGCGGCCTCATTATACGTGGGTAAAATAATCCAGCTGTTCATCCGGCGTTCAGCAAACCGCTCAAAGCGGTAAAAACCTCCTCTGCGGAGATGGAATTCATACAATTAACCGTTTTATCGCATTCTTTCCTATAACACGGCCTGCAGTTCAACGCGGAAAAGATCTTGACTCCTCTGCCGTAGAGATCTATCTCGCTCTCGCAGGTCGAGCCGAAAAGTGCCGCTACCGGCACCCGCAAAGCGACTGCGATATGCATAGCGGTGGTGTCGCCGCTTACTAAAACAGAACAACTGCCGACAAGAGCGGCAAAACGGGAAAGGGAATGGCAGCCGCCCGCGTCATATACCCTGTATTCAGAAAATCTTAAAGCCAGTCTCGCGTTGAACCCCGCCTCTTTTCTGCCGCCTAAAAGAAGGATACCGGCTTCGGGCATCTGCCGGACGATCATCCCGATCAAAGAAACAAACCCTGCCTCGTCCCAGCTCTTATGCGCGAACGCGTCTCCGGAACCGGTGTTCAACCCTATCAGTTTATCGCCGGGTTTTATTCCCAGGCCAAACAAGAACTCCTGCGCGTAATTCCTGTCCTCCGGGGCGAGCGGCAGCCTGTATTCCTCACCGCGGTATTTCAGGCCAACGGCCTCAAAGATTATCTCCTGGTAAGTCTTGCGGTTTATCCTGAACTTCAGATCATCGCAAACCCCCAGCAACAGCGCGTACCTGCCGGCACGGTTTAACGCGCAGACCGCGCCGGAACGGCGGTCTATTCCGAAGCCGGCTTTTGCCCGCGCGGGCAGCAAAGAAGCCAATGCCGCGGCCTTCTCTTCTTTGTCCAGGCAAACGAGAAAATCGAATTTTCTGGACTGCAAATACGTAACGCTCTCGCTGTTGTAACACAAGAGACGGTCTATCAACGGATTTTCCTTGAGTAGACAGGCGGAGGAAACATCGGTAAGCCAGGTAATATGGCTAAGCGGGAATTTCTTCTTCAGTCCTTCCAGCAGCGGCGTCGTGCGCAGCACGTCTCCGATGGCGGAGAGCTTAATGATCAGGATGCTGCGGCCGCGGGGAAGGAAATGCGGGCATTCGCGGCAGGCGAAAGAATTGAAACTACACGGGCGGTCTCCCCGGAAGAAACGGCATTTATCGCGCAACCGCGAAGGTATTACCATTTAATTATACAGGATCCCCAAACCAGGCCGGCGCCGAAAGCGTCAAGCATAACTATATCGCCCTTCTTGATCCTGCCGCTTTTGACGGCTTCGCAAAGGGCCGTGGCCGTGGACGCCGAAGACATATTACCGTATTTCTCTATGTTAAGAAATATCTTTTCCTCGGGCAGCCCGAGCCTCTTGGCCACCGCGGAAATGATGCGCATATTGGCCTGATGCGGAATGAACAGATCCAGATCCTGCGCCGTAAGGCCGGCTTTTTCCAGGGACTTTTCGGCTGCTTCCGACATCGCCTTCACCGCGATCTTGAAAAGTTCGTTACCGCGCATTCTGATATAATGCATCCGGCCGGCGAGGGTTTCCTGGCTGGCGGGATTGCGGGAACCGCCGGCGGGAACAAGCAGCAGATCTTTCATCGCTCCGTCGCTGGCCATATAGTGGGAAATGATGCCTCCGCTCTTCACCTCCGAGAGCACGGCGGCAGCGGCGCCGTCGCCGAACAAAACGCAGGTATTCCTGTCTTCCCAATCCGTTATTGTGGAAAGCTTTTCGCTGCCGACTACCAGCGCATTACGGCAGGTACCGGAGGAGATGAACTGCTGCGCGGTGATGACCGCGTAGACGAAACCGGCGCAGGCCCCGGAGATATCGAAACATACGGCCTTGGAAGCCCCAAGCCCTTCCTGGATTATACAGGCGACCGACGGAAAAGGCATATCCGGGGTAATGGTGGCGACAATGATCAGGTCGATATCCCCGGCTTCGATCCCGGCGTGCGCCACGGCGTCTTGGGCGGCCTTCAGGGCCATATCCGAACAAGCTTCGGAGGAAGAGGCGATCCTGCGTTCCCTTATGCCCGTGCGCGTGGTGATCCACTCATCGGACGTTTCCACCATCTTTTCCAGGTCGGCGTTGGTAAGCACTTTCTTGGGCAAATATTCGCCCACGCCGATTATCCCCACTTTAACAGGCATAACTTAAGACTTTCCTATGGCCCCCAGGATCCTGTCGGTAAAACGGTTCTCGACTTCGGCCCTGGCGACCCTGATGGCGTTCTTTACGGCATTGGCATTGGAACGGCCGTGCCCGATGATCACTACTCCGTTTACTCCCAGCAGCGGGGCCCCCCCGTATTCGGAATAATCCACCTTCTTTTTAAAACTCTGCAGGCTGTTCTTCAGGAGCAAAAGTCCGAAGATGCCCAGCGGATTCTTAAGCAGGCTGCTCTTCAGCAGATCCTGGATCATTTCGGCAAGGCTTTCCGAAGTTTTAAGCGCCACATTCCCGACAAAACCGTCGCAGACTATAATATCGGTCTTTCCGGAAAAAATATCTTTCCCCTCGACGTTGCCTATAAAATTCAGTTTCGACTTATCGAATAATTCACGCGTTTCTTTATAGAACCCGGTGCCCTTGCTCTCTTCCTCTCCGACATTAAGCAGGCCCACGCTGGGATTATCCCTGTTCAATATACAGCGGAAATAGCTGTCGGCCATGATCCCGTATTGCAGCAGCTGCGTCGGTTTGGGGTTTATATTGGCGCCCACGTCAATGAGCATGGTGATATCCCTCAACGACGGCATGACCATACCGATGCCGGGGCGTTCGATTCCGGGAAGCATACCCAATCCCAGAGTGCCGGCGCAGACCACGGCGCCGGTATTGCCGGCGCTGACAAAAGCGTCCGCTTTACCCTGTTTGACAAGCCCGATCCCCACGACTATCGAAGAATCGCGTTTTCTGCGCACGCTCAGGGCGGCCGACTCCGACATACCTATGGTTTCCGAGGCGTGTTGAACGTAGATCCTGTCGCAGCCACGGTGCGCTTTCTTCAACAAAGGCGTTATCTTAGCCTCGTCGCCGACAAGAACGACTTCGGTCTTGTATTCTCGCACAGCGTCGATCGCGCCCTTGACCACCACCTCCGGCGCGTAATCCCCCCCCATTGCGTCAACGGCTATTTTCATATGAGTAAAGAAGGTTGCGCTGCGTAAGATTATTTCTTGGGTTTCTTTTCCTTGACCTTTACTTCGATGACCTGCTTGCCGTCATACGTCCCGCAGACCTTGCAAACGTGATGTGGCAGCACGGGCTGTTTACATTGCGGGCAGGGAACCAGTTTCGGTTCTTTTAATACCCAATGAGTTCTACGTTTCCTACCCCTGGTTTTAGAGTGTCTTTTCTTTGGTAGAGCCACAGGAACAACCTCCTTTATTAAGATCGGCCCCGCAAATGCGGCAGAGCCCTTTGCAGCTGTCTTTACACAGCGGCTTCATAGGATAATCCACCATCAGTTCATCCCTGATGTACGGCGTCAGGTCCGCTTCCTCTTCGCCTTGCTGAAGGAGATGGTCGAACCTGAACGACTTTTCAAGCGGAGTGGAAAAAGAGCATAAACAACGGCTGCAGAGCAATCTCATCACGGCGCGGATGTCGGCGCTGACGTCGAGCGTATCGCCTATCCTGAAAATCTTCGCCTTCACCGCGACCGGAGCGTCAAGCGCGATCAATTCAGTGTCCGGATCCAGCGCCTCCGGCGGTATATTCTCTTCCCGCAACAGTCCTTCAGCGGGTATATTCCTGGCGTCTATTTTCACGTTTTCGGCCCGGAAATCTTCTTTTTCAGCGCTTCCTCCACATATGCCGGGACAAAACACGACAGATCCGCCCCCAGATCACCCGCTTCTTTCAAGAGCCGGGAAGAAACATAACTGTAATTCTCGTGCGGCATAAGGAATATCGTTTCGATATCGGGAGCGAATTTTCTATTGGTCAAAGCCATCTGGAATTCGTATTCAAAGTCCGAGATCATCCGTAACCCGCGGATGAGCACCCCGGCGTTCTTTTTGCGGGCAAAATCCACCACCAGGTCGTCAAAAGATTCTATGGATACTCCCGGGATATCAGCTACCGCGCGGGAGAGCATTTCCAGCCTCTCCTGAACGCTGAAAAGCGGTTTCTTATAAGGATTTGCGGCTACGGCAACGATCAATTGCGGAAAGATCAGGACGCCCCGCTTGATTATATCTATATGCCCGTATGTTACCGGGTCGAACGTCCCCGGGTATATGGCTTGCTGGCACATTTACGCGTTCTTTCTTACTGTCGGCAAAAATATGTTGTGCTATCGGGATTTCTACGGTTACGGATACTTTTTGCCTTAACAAACCGGTCTTCGGCAGATTCAAACCGGAGATTCTCTCCTGAAACCGTAATCAATTCGATTCTCCATGTACTGAAGGCCATGGCTTGCTCATGATTTTGATACTGAGCGGCGCCTATATTATCTGCGTTCTTAAGAACGCGGTTTTAGCGCCGTCGAAGTATGAAACGGCAGCGTAGGTAGGGAATTAATCGGAAGCTTTCCTGAAAAAGGAAAGCTTAGTGTCCCCGTATTTCGCTTCTTTTATTAAAGAAAGCCCGCAAGACAATCTCTCTGAAACAGGATGCTGGACTACCAGCAAACCATCGGGGGCTACTATATCATACTCGTCTATGGTTTGCAAGATTTTTTTTGCCTCCTCTGCCGGGTACGGAGGGTCAAGGAAGACGATATCGAAACGTTTTCCCTCACGGAAAAGCAGACGCAGCCCTTCGGAAGCGGGAACCGGTAACACGCGGCAGTTCAACGCGTTAAGCTTGACGATGTTGGCCTTGATGGCCTCCAGGCAGACGTTCTCCTTTTCGACCAGGACGGCGGAAGCGGCCCCGCGGGAGACCGCTTCCAGGGCAACCGCGCCTGAACCGGCAAAAAGCTCCAGGAACGACAATCCCTCTATATCTCCCAGGATATCAAAGAGCGCCTTCCTGACTTTCTGTTGTGTCGGCCTTATTCCGGCAGGCATAAGCAAAGCTCTGCCGCGGTGAACCCCTGTAGTTATGCGTATCATCCGATCATCATCACTTTCTCGTATCCGGGAAACCTTTTTTCCAGTTCCTCTTTCAGGCGGCTGTTCCCTTCAGATGACAGGAACGGATCAACGGCCGTTATCCTTAACGCCTCGCTGCGGGCGTAACGCAGCAATTGCATCTGCGTCAGCGGATCGGCTATCTTGAGTTCCGACAAACCATGCTGCCTGTTCCCGAAGAATTCTCCCGGCCCTCTTATTTTAAGATCTTCTTCCGCGATACGGAAACCGTCCCCGTAACGCGCCATAGCCGACAGCCGCGCCTGCGCGTCCTCGGTCTTGGCGTCCGAGACCAGCACGCAAACAGACTGATAAGCCCCCCGTCCCACCCGGCCGCGCAGCTGATGAAGCTGGGCCAGGCCGAACCGCTCCGCGTTCTCCACCACCATCATTGCCGCGTTCGGAACGTCTATGCCCACTTCCAGTATAGTCGTAGAAACAAGAACATCAAGTTTATTCAGCCGGAACTCCTCCATAACCCTGTCCTGCTGCGCGCCTTTCATTTGACCGTGCACCATCCCGATCCTGAAATCAGGAAAAACATTATTTTGCAATTCCTCATACATACTCTTGACGCTCAGGATATCGCTCTCCGCCGACTCCTCCACCAACGGATAAACAATAAAAACCTGCCGCCCCTGCTTTACGTATTCCCTTATCAAAGAGTAAAGCCGCCCTTTTGCGGAAGAATCCGCGCACAAGGTAGCGACCGCCTGCCTGCCCGGGGGCATTTCCCTGAGCACCGAAACATCCAGGTCGCCGTAAAGCGTGATCGCCAGCGTCCTCGGGATAGGCGTCGCCGTCATCAGCAGGACATCCGCGCTCCCGCTTTTTTCGTTCAACACCGCCCTTTGCTTTACCCCGAACTTATGCTGTTCATCGATCACTATCAGACCGAGGTCGCGGAAAACCACATCCCGGCTCAAGAGAGTATGCGTGCCGATCACCAGGTCAGCGGAACCGCTGCGTACATCTTTATCCGCCGCTGTCCGTGCCGCGGCTTTCAATGCGCCGGTAAGCAGAACGCATTTCACCCGGCCCGCCCGGGAAGGCATTCCCGATAAAAAACGGGAGATCTTCTCAAAATGCTGTTTTGCCAGTATCTCGGTAGGCGCGATCATTGCCGCCTGGTGCCCTCCCTGGACGGAGATCAACGCCGCGGTCAAAGCCAGCACTGTTTTACCGGAACCGACGTCCCCCTGCAGCAGCCGCTGCATCGGCCTGGCCCCGGCCATATCTTTTTTTATCTCCTCCAGGCATTGCAACTGCCCGGAGGTAAGACTGAACGGCAGTGAAGAGACAAACCCCCCGCTCAACTCGCCTTCGATCACGTGGCGTATCCCGTCCTCTCTTTTCTGCGCTGCTTTTTTCACGGCCAAAGGCAGTTGAAAGAAAAAGAACTCGTCGAAAGAAAGACGTCTGCATGCCTGCAGGCGCGCCCCTTCGTCATCCGGGAAATGAATGTTCAACAGGCTTCTGGCAAGATTATCGAGACCGCGCCTGGAACGCATATCATACGGAAGAAAATCCCTGACCCCCGGCAAACAGCTGTCCAGCGCGTATTTAACGATCTTGCGGAAATACCGCTGCCCGATCCCGGAAGGCAGGCTGTATACCGGAACGATCCTGCCGGCGCTCAACGACTCCTCTTCTTCAGGACTGATGATTTCCAGCTCCGGAGAGGAAAACTGCAGCTTCTTGCCGTAATAATCCACCTTACCGTGCAGGATTATTCTGTCACCCGTATGCAGGTAGTTCTTCAGATACCCGCGGTTGAACCATACGCACAGGATGCTGCCGGTATCGTCTTCGGCGATTACTTCCACAAGAGAGAATTTCCTGCGTCGGAAAGATATTCTCTGCCCCAGAGAACGCACCGAAGCCTTGACCGTATATACCCCTCCCGGCGATAAAGAGGCTATCGGGGAAAAATGTTTGCGGTCCTCGTAACGCCTGGGAAAACAATACAATATATCTTCGACGGTATATATCCCGCGCTGGTTAAGCAGCCCCTCCCTGCGGGCGCCGACCCCTTTTATGTACCTTATGGAACTCTGAAGCGAAGTTATCATCTTTTCATGCCCGGCCGCGCATCATTCCCTGCCCGGATAATTACGCGCTGCCCTTTTCAGCGTTAAAATAAACCGCCAGGGTGGTGCCGGGAACAATGTATAGTTTGTTTTTTCCTGCCAGCCGGTTAAGATAACGGAAAACATCGTAATGGTTTATATCGAAATCGTGCCAGACGATGATCCCGCCGCGGCTCAACATCCTGAAGGCATTCTCGGAGTCGCTTTTCACATACTTATACGAATGACAGGCGTCGATAAAACAAAAGTCGACCTTTCCGTGCCAGGCGCTGAAGTCATAATCCAGGGTATCTCCCCGCAGCTGGACTATGTTGCCGGGGGCTTTGCCGCCGGCGAAGAATCTCCCGGCGTTCCTTCCTTTGAATTCCACAGTCAACAGATCATCATACGCCTGATGCGCAGACAGGTTTTTCTCCGGCAAAGCGGCTCCGTCAGGCAAGTCTATAGTATACACGCGCCCTCCCTCAGGCGCGTTCATCGCCAGGTGCGCAGTGGAAAAACCGTTGAACGTCCCGAATTCGAAGATAATCTTCGGGGCCGAGAGGCAAACAAGCGCGGACAGGAAAACCGCCTCCTCCTTCCGGATGTTCCCCCAGCAGGACTCGGACACCGCGACCCTGCAGAAAGAAAAGTTTTCTTTATGCTTTTTAAAGAAATCCGAGTTTTTAAAATCCCCGGGACGGGAAAATATCTCCCTGTAATAATCCAGGAAGCATTTTAAACAGTTGCGCAATAATCTCCCGGCAGCTCCGGCATTCGTAAAAATGAATACCGGGCTCACGAACACGGCAGGAATGAATAAGACGCGGTATATATAGTATTTGATCTTATTATTGATAGTTCCTCCGTTCTCCTGCGCTGTATTCCGGCGGCGGCCAACCGGCGCAAGCCCCCGTTACGCCGCTATCGGACATTACAATCTAATGATCCTGATCTCACCGCGTCCGGAAGAAAAACTCTTCTTCAGGAACTTCCCGGCCGGATGCTTGAACAAGCCCGATAAAAGCCCGATCCCGTACGATATATGCATACAAGGAAAAGAGGCTAAACTTATGAAAAAAGCCGGCAGCCGGCCGGTTCCCATGGCTATCTGAACGCTGAAAACAATATCCAGCGCCAGATAAATAAAAAGCGGCGGCCAAAACGCGGACTGCCTTAACCAAAACAGGGAAAACAGATAGATCACAAAGAATGCCGGCACCAGATAGACGCCTCGCAATGTCGCGGCATTGACAAAGAAACAGTCGGCCCTGCCCCGCCCGTTCCGCAGGCACATCCTGACAAACGAGGGTAAAGTATTACGCAGGGTACGCTCGGCCTGGAGCCCGGGAACATAGAACACCTCAAATCCCTTCTGATTCAGACGGGTTATCAGTTCGTTCTCTTCATTTGGATACAGGTCCTCCCTGAATCCGCTCCCTAAGGAATTAAAAACCTTTTTCCTTACGCTAAAATCGGCCAGGATCAGCATATTCTCTCCGGCGCGCCTGATCGCCCCTATCGCTTTATGCCGGTAACGCACCACGCAGCCGCCGAAAAGAGAAGCGAACACGCCGCTGAAAACCCGTTCCTGCAAAGACGCTTTTTCAGGCGCCGTTACCGGGCCGCCGGCAGCGCCGACCTTGGCGTCGGAATACAATTCCCGCAATACCCGGAAATGCTCCCCTGTGATCCGCACATCGTCATCGAGAAAATAAATTATCTCGCCTTTTGCGGCCAGCACGCCTTCATTACGCTGCCGGGAAGGAGCGCGGCCTTCAACAACAATAATTTCGGAGTCTATTCCCTCCCCGCGCATCAGCCCGCATAAACGCACAAGATGCTCAAACCCGCCTGGTATGTATTTTCTGACAGGGATCACAAATGATATCCGCATATATCAATCCTTAAGATACGGCGCGGTCAAGGCCGGCCGCCATAAACGCCGCCGCACCTCAACCGATATGCCCTCTTAATACCGTCCAGGCATTGCGCGCGAAATACCACAGTTCTTCCGGAGAACGGATCCCGAGGATCTTACCGGACATATACCGCGGGGAAAGATAAAAGCTCATCCAGGCGTGCCGGTAGAGCCGTTTAAGCGCCCGATCGCCGAGATGAGGGTTGACCAGGGAAGGAAGCGACATATCCAGCTTCTCCCATTCTCCGTCCCGGAAACGGAGCCAATTATTCTCCAAAGCTTCCTTATACAATTGCGTGCCCGGGTAGGCGATAACAAAAGAGAACTGCACCTGGTCCGGGGCAAGGCTCTTGACGAACTGCACGGTGCGCAGCATATCCTTTTCCGTCTCCCAGGGATAACCCAGCATAACAGTGCCGTGGGTCATCAGGCCGGCCCGCTTCGCGGCCGCAAAGGCTTTCCTGACATCTTCGACGGTATAACCCTTGCGTATCCTCACTAATGTATCCGGGTTGGCGCTTTCAATGCCGAACTTTATCATCCGGCACCCGCTTTTCTTCATAAGCCCGAGCATCCCCTCATCCACGTTATCCACCCTGCCGTTGCAGCTCCAGATAAAACCCGGGGCCTCTTCGATGAGCCTGCGGCAGAATTCTTCCGTCCATTTCCGGTTGACGGTGAAAGTGTCGTCATCGAAAAAAATCTCCTCGGGGGCATATTTTTCCTTTAAATAACGCAGTTCTCCCATCACATTGTCCACGGAACGCTGCCTGAAAGTCCCTCCGTATAACATCTGCGCCCAGGAACAAAAAGTGCATTTATAAACGCAGCCGCGGGAGGCGGAAATATAAAAGAATCTTTCTTTCAGTCTCCATCCTTCCCTGTAATCATGCCAGGGAATGATTTCCCTGTCTATAAAAGGAAGCGTATCCAGGTCTTTAACGAACTCCGCTTTACCGCTATTGAGGATTCCCTCGCCTTTACGGTAATACACCCCGGGCGGGACGGCGTTCTTTCCCGGCGCCGCGATAAAAGAGCATAAACCCGGCAGAACGGCATCATAATCTCCGCCGGTAACCACATAATCAACGGCTGAATTCAACAATGTTTCCTCCGGCAGCACGGAAACATGGTCGCCTACAGCCGCTATCTTCAAAGCCGGATATTTACCTCTTATGTAATTCACCATCTCCCAGTTCTCTTTGATAACCGGGGTCTTGGTCTCAAAAACCAGCAAATCCGGTTTTATCAAGGCAAGTTCTTCGATGAACCGCTCCCGGTCCAGGCGGCGTAATATCGCGTCCAAAAAGAACACTTCGTGCCCCTCCCGCCGCAGGATGGTTAAAACACTTGCCGGCAATATGGGAAAGATCAACTCCGGGGTCTTCTTTACTTTGGAAAAACGCTGCTGGCTGACGCAAAAATAACCTTTTACATTGACCGGCAGATAACTAAAAAGCACTCTCATTCAAATCGCCTTTCTCCCCGTGGCTGACGCAGTTATCTACTTCGGACTTGCCGCACCGGGTTATGCCTGAAAAATCCTTCAAGAAAATGGAATTTCATCTCCAGCGCGTGTTCGCCTGCCGGGACAAAGACCCCCCTCAAAAGATAATCCGTGCGCAACACTTCGACTTCCCTGCCGTCCAGATAAGCGTGCCAGTTCGGATAATAAATTTCGCTCAACACAAGAAAACAATCCCGGCGGCAGGATATTTTAAGGGATAACTTGTGCCGGGAACGTTCCAGCCATTCTATTTTATATTCGCCTGGCCCCGGAAAAGAAAACGGCGCGCCCTTATCCAGGACCGCGGTATGTAAAGGATCCAGCGTCCCGGAAAGCAGCATTTCGGCCGTTTTTTCCCTGTCCGGCTCAACAATCAAATCATTAACCACCCAAGCCCGCGGCAGGTAATGTCTATTCAGATAGATGGTGAAGTTCCCGTTGTTCCATACCGGTTCCAGACCAGGGGCTTGAGTAGCAACGGAAGAAGAATAAATGAAATACTTCACGTTCAGCAGGTCCAACCCGGGAGAATATTTATTTATAGACAGGGCGAACCCGGAAGAGGTATCCTTTCCCCTGCGCAGGAAGCCGGAGAAATCTGCCAGCATATTCCCTTCGTTGCCGCCCACATTCTCCAGCTTGTACGGCAGGCCTTCATTGAAAAAACAATCAGTGGCTATCCGGTAAGGCTCTTTATCCTTTTGCAGGAAAGCCACGGCTCCCTTATCAAGGCTGAAACCTCTGACATCCAGGAACGTGGAACTATAATAAAATCCGTAGGTCCATAGATCAAAGGCGATGATCGCCGCCGCCAGCACATTGAGCATATTTTTGCCGGCCCCGGAACCCCTTCCCCTGAAGGCAAGAAGGAAGAAAACGGCAGAAGCCAGGACGAGAACAAACAATCTTATCCCGTATGACGACAAACAGGCCGAAGAAGCGGAGAGAAAACCCTGCAGTTTTACGGGCCCGATAGCGGCGAATAAAGACTGCGAAGAAGGTCCGAGCAGTAAAGTTATCGCCTGTTGCCAGAAATCACGGTCCAGATGCGCGGCTACGGCTGCGGCGGAGAAAAACAACAATATCCCGCACAGAACGGCTATGCCTGCGGCGTATCTGCGCGCGAAAACCCGGTCTTTTTCCTCCTCCAGAAAAGCGACCCCCTGGCTGCATAGCGCGCTTAACGCGAACGCGGATATAAAAATGAATTTGGAGATGCCCCTGAAAAGGTTAAATGTCGGCACATATTTGTATAAAAACGGGAATAAAAAGGTGGTGCTTCCGAAAGAGATAAAAAGAGAGGCAACGCACAAAAACAGGAAGAAATATCCCGGAGTATTCTTCCGTTTCAGTAGCGCTATAAGCGCAAAGAAAAGCGGTAACACTCCTATATAAAGGGTCATTTCCCAGTAATTCCATCTGCCCCAATAAAGAAAATTCTTCAGGTCGCCCCAGAAACCCGGCAGTACCAGAGTCAACAGGTTTTCCGGAGGGAAATAGAACGAGGCAACGAAGTTATAGTCCGCCCCGGTGCGCACCGTGCCTTTGACCAGGTCCAGAACGGAAAGCATTTCGATCCCCGCGAATAATAACCCTGCCGCCAGGAATAAAACCCATGAAGATATGAACCGTTTTCTCTCCAGGAAAATAAAATAGGCGGTGTACGCGAAGAAACTGTAGATGCTGTATTGCGGATGCCCGGCTAATATCTGCACGCCGAGCGAGAGAGCGGCAAAAACCAGCCGGGAAATCTTTCTTGTCCGGTGAAAACGCAGAATAAAGAAAAAGGTCAACGGCAGCCAGGGAAGACTGTAAATATTGGAAAGGTGCCCGGCGTAAGCGTGCAGCACGACCACGCTGGAGAAAGAGAACGCCAGCGCGCCTGTAAATGCGGCGTTAATGCTGCCGGTCAGTTCCTTGAAGTATAAATAAGCAAAGATAAAAATAAGACAAATATGCAGGACCAAGCCGGAATTAATGCAGAGGTTGGCCGGCAGCCAGGCAAAAAGATACCCGGGAAAATAGAACATTGCGATGCGCCCGAAATGCGGGGTGCCGGCGTAAAGATACGGGTCCCAGAAAGAAAACCCGAGATTGTGCCAAAGATAATAGGCGTAAGAATCGCAATAGGGACTGCCGAAAAGCAGGTTTTTATTGCCGGAGAAAACAAACGGGAAGAAAGCGGCCGATAAAAGCAGCAATAACACGAGAGGCGATAATAATTTTTTCATATATTTAAACAACTCCTGCCGGATGGAAACGCTTCATTCCCTATTTACTCCGCGCTGCCCCCCTGCCCGCCGCTTTCATTTAGAATAGATCAAAGAATACATATCTTCCTTTGTCTTGATATGCCCGGCTTTTTCACGAAGGGGCCTGATATGCCTCATACCTTTGGTATACCAGGCGAAAAACTTCCGGAAGATCACCACCCCGTTCTTCTCCCCGTAGAAATCGGCACAGGCGTCAAAATGCTCCTTCATCACCGCGCGGACCTCATCTATCCCCGGATGCGTATTTACCTCTTCCCCCGAAAGCCGCTGCCGGATCTGGCGGAAGATCCAGGGATTGCCGAGCGCTCCGCGGGCCACCAATATTCCGTCGCAGCCGGTCTCTTCGAACATCTTAACGGCCAATTCCGCGGAAAGCACATCTCCGCTGGCGATCACCGGCACCGATACCGCCCGTTTGACTTCCGCTATCGACCTATAATCCACCGACCCGCTATATCCCTGCATTCTTGTCCGTCCGTGTATAAAGATTGCGCTGACCCCGGCCTCCTCGGCATAGCGCGCAGTTTCCGTGCAATTTAGCGAATCCTTGTCCCAGCCGGTGCGGATCTTCACGCTTACCGGCCTAGAAGAACTCTTCACTACCAATTTCAAAAGATCGTATAGTTTACGCGGCTCTTTCAAGAGGCCGGCGCCTTCACCGCGCCTGATCACCTTCTTCGCCGGGCAGGCGGCGTTAAAATCCAACAGATCGAAGTCGTATTCTTTGATAATATCCAGCGCGCGGGCCAGCCACCTGGACTCGCAGGCGAGCAATTGTATCCCCAACGGCCTATCTTCCGGGCTGCCGGAAAGCATTTGCCTGGTCTTGCGGCCTCCGTAGCCGAGAGAACGCGCGTTGATCATCTCCACGAAAGCGAATTCACAGCCGAAACGCCGGTTCAAAGAACGGAACGGCAGATCGCTGATCCCGGCCATAGGAGCGAGCATACATCTTGAGGCAATTTTAATATTCCCGATTTTAAGCATCGTACTATTCTATACGCATTTCGCAGAAGCGTCAATCCGGATAAATACGTAATCGGGCAAACAATAGTTCCTGCTTTTGCTTTAGTTAACAAGAAACCCGGCGTGCGAATATACTCACAACACCTTTATCTTCAATATGTTGAACGTCTGCCGCCGCAGAAAGAAAGCGGTTTCACGGAACAGCCCGCACGGTATTGAAAGAACCCCCGGGATGAAGTAGGCTTGTAGTATCACGGTTCCGTTCACGGCGGAACTCTTTTCAAACGGCCAGGGTCAGATTACAAACACGGGGGTAGCAAAATGAGCAGGATACTCAAATTAGGCGCAATTGTTTTTATGTTGCTTTTCACGGCAAACAACAATGCCTGGGCATGGATGACCGGGGCGCAGGCAAGCGCCGCTGCTTCATCGGGAGGATTTTCAACCGGCAGTTTCTCCTGCGGCGGAAGTAGTAGTAGCAGTTCCAGCAGCAGTTCAAGCAGTTACAGCGGCAGTTATAATTCAGGAACCAGTGCCGTTATGAGCGCAAGCCCCTCATCTTCCTCTTCCTCATATACCACAAGTTCATCCGGCTGGTTACCAGTAAGCTTTCTCTCTTCTACCTCTACAGGCAGCAGCTATACCGGTTCAGGAATAACCACATCGAGTGTATTCAGCACATCCGGAGTCTCTTCCGTAACATCCAATGCCGCAACATTAGGGGCAACCGGAACGACTACTTCTAGTGGGATCTCCGGCACCGGAACAGCCGGTTTTCTACAATTAAGCGGAACGACCGGCAAAGAAATTGCTTCCCAGGTCCGCAGTGATCTCACATCCAGCGCATTTATGCAACAAGAAGCATTTGCCAAAAGCGCTTTGATAAATTCCGACGGGATTACCGCGCAGGCGTCACGCGCGAATTTCTTCGCCAATGAAGCCACAAAACCGACGATCTCAGCGGATGAATATCATAGTAACACGGCTGCCGCATATATACCGGCTTCCACCAACTCCAACGGCGTGGTAGTTTGCAGCGGTGCTTCGGGTGAAAATCTATCTAAAGGAATAGTCAGGCCGAACACCTCTACCGACGGAGGCGTCAGCCTGGCGCATGAATCCGACTGGGCCAAATCCAGTTTTACCGAAAACGCCTTTTTCGGAAGTTACATAACACCTCTGGCGGCGCGTGAAGCGTACGCCACGGCAACTTCAACGGCAACTACAAACAGCCAAACAACAACCCAGGCAATACAAGGCACATCTTACGATCTCACGTCCACGATAAAAGATCCCACTTATTCTGCGGGAGGATGGGTCGCTGTTCTTCCCGGGGATAACGGATATAATATACTGGATGATGGAGTTAGTACCAATACTTACGGGATAACAGACAAAATAACAGATCCGTTGAAAGCGACGGTTACGCCGGATCAAGACTAAAACAGCTTTCCTCAGGATTATAATGATAGGGGCCCCTGGTCCTCAAACCGGGAGCCCCTAAATTTTTATAGAAGGACGGGGCAAGAAGAATAAGACAATGAAAGACGAGAGATATTTTTTTCGTCCTTTGTGTTCTGTTCTTTTAGAACCCAAAACCCAGTACCCAGAACCTGTCTTTATGATTAATTCAGCCAGAATTCCCTGTTCGAGGAGGAAGCCGTCAGATCGCGGGCCAGCGCTACTATACGCTCATCGTACTTTGTCCCGGCCCCCTGCTGCAATTCTTCCAGGGCTTTATCGATCCCGAGAGCTTCCCGGTACGGCCGGTAAGCCGTCATCGACTCCAGGACATCGCTGACCGCCAGTATCCTCGCTTCAAGGATGATCTGTTCATTGCGCAGATTATTGGGATAACCCGAGCCGTCGAGACGTTCGTGATGCTGGTGAATGGTCTCTGCCAGGGAAAACGGGAATTTAATGTCTTTTATCAGATCGTAACATTTATTTACATGTTCCTTGATCAGCTGGTACTCAAGCTCGCTTAATTTACCGGGTTTATTCAGGATATCCAGCGGGATGCTGATCTTCCCCAGATCATGCAGCTGACCGGCCAGTCGTATCCCCAGCAGACGGTTCTCGTCCCAGCCCAGTCTCTCGGCTATGCGCTCGGCGATAACCGCGACATTCCTGGCGTGGCCGAAAGTATACGGGTCGCGCATTTCCAGCACCTTAGCCAAGACCATCAAAGCGCTGATCAGCATATCCACCCGTTCTCTCTCCAGATTGGCGTAAGCAGTCATATCCCGGGTTATTCCCATAGTCCCGGTGATCTTCCCGTTTGCGTCGTACATAGGGATCTTGGTGGTAATCACCTGGTTCCATGTGCCGTTCTGCAGTTTAGTGCGTTCGATCTTGCCGATGATCGGCTCGCCGGTGGCCAGGACTTTATTATCGTCCTCAAACATAACCTCGGCCTGCGCGGCGGGAAAGAAATCAAAATCGGTCTTGCCGGTGATCTGGTCCGGAGGCAAATTCACGCCCTTGGCGTAAAAACGGTTGAATTTAACGATATGATTGGTGTCATCCTTGAAATAAATGGCGTCCGGCATATTATCCAGCAGGTTCTGCAGCATATCCTTTTCCAGAGCCAGTTTTTCTTCCATCTCTTTATGCCTTGATATATCCTCGATGATCCCCTCTATATATCTATCCCTTTCGCGCGAAGTGACCACGGAAGCGGTGATCGCCACCCACAGTGATTTCCCGTCGCTTCTGCGGAACTTAGTTTCGAAGAAATGCGCGTTACCGTCCCTTTTCAACGCCCCGAGAAACTCTTCTTTATCCGTCTGGCTGACAAAAAGATCGGTGAACGTGAACTTTTTTATATCCGACTTGGCGTGATAACCGAGCATCCCGGCAAGAGTCGAATTGGTGATTATAAACCTCTCGTCCGGAAAGACGCTGTATTTGAAAAGCGCGATACCGAGACTATCCGCGGTGGTAAGGTTAAGGTAGAAAGTATTTTTCATATAATACCTATTATGGATATTTCAAAAAAAATATCAACTAAAATATTACCAGATTAAGTATAGAGTCGTGTCTAATGGAGTATTGGGTTAAAGTCTTTTGTCTAATGCCTCCTGCATCGTCCTTCGGAAGATGTCCGGCGCTTCGGGTAATCTGCCGGCAGAGGCAAAAAAAATCCCGTATACTTATCTCTAAATATACGGGATTAAATTTAAGGGAGCATCTACCTACTCTCACATACCCTTACGAGTACACTACCATCGGCCTTGAAGGGCTTAACTACCGTATTCGGAATGGGAACGGGTGTGACCCCTTCAGTATGGACACTCCCAAAATGGGAGAACTAAAACTATCTGCAAAGAACCGTGCGTCGAAATCGAATTTCACACCCGTTCCCGATGGGGTCTGGGGAAGATACTTCCCCAGGTCTTCGGGGTTACAACGAGCGAATGTTTCTAATGAGCGAGTGCCATAGGGGCTTTGCCCCTGTGGAATCCCGGATCGCATTCGGGATGGGAACGCGGTCGTGACCCCTTCAGTATGGACACTCCAAAAATGGGAGAACTAAACGAGGAATCCCCCGGTTTTAAAGCCGGGGAATTCCGCGCTTCGATTAAATACAACAATACAAAGGTAACCAACTACTTATGAACCGGTAACGTGAACCTGTAGAATGGCGTATAAAAAGGTCAAGCCGTTTGGCTTATTAGTACGCATTAGCTGAAATCCTTACGGATCTTACACTTTGCGCCTATCAAGGTCGTAGTCTACAACCAGCCTTCACTCCCTTACGGGAGAGGGATACTTAGTCTTGGGGGGGGCTTAGCACTTAGATGCTTTCAGCGCTTATCCCTTCCGGACATAGCTACCCAGCCTTTGCCCTTGGCAGGACAACTGGGACACCAGAGGTCCGTTTCTCTAGGTCCTCTCGTACTGAAGAGAACTCCCCTTCAAGTATCCTAATGCCCACATCAGATAGAGACCGAACTGTCTCACGACGTTCTAAACCCAGCTCGCGTACCCTTTTAACCGGCGAACAGCCGGACCCTTGGGACCTTATACAGCCCCAGGATAGGATGAGCCGACATCGCAATCGTATCCACCCTTTCGGGTGGGATCAGACTATATCTTCACCCCCTCGTTAATGTCTTACGAACGCAGTGCGTAAAACTTGAGGGGGGTTGGCGTATGATAAAACCGAAACTGCCGGTCTTATCTCATGTGTGATCACGATATCCGGATAGAATATCCACACAATCAGTCGTTACGGGGTCATACAGAACATGGTTTTCTCCGGCAACAAAAAATACTTTCGATAAATACTCTCGATAAACCTTAACGCACTTCGAATATGCAGTTTGACCGTTAAGTTATCGGACATACCTATATAAAGATCATTTGTCACCAAGAGAAAAGACCACTGTCCTTCGATCTTATTCTGGATTACACTGATCGAAGGTGAATAACCTGCTTTTGTTCTATAGACTTCCCACGGTATTACCCGAATTTCTATGGGCTCCACCGTTATTAGCCAAAACATGTACCGCATTGCTGCGGTACCACCCCATGTTTGAGGTGCCAAACCGGGCTGTCGATGTGAACTCTCGAGCCCGATAAGCCTGTTATCCCCAGAGTACCTATTATCCGTTGAGCGATGGCGATTCCACTTTCAACCACCGGATCACTAACCCCTACTTTCGTATCTGCTCGTCCTGTCGGACTCACAGTTAAGCTGGCTTTTGCGTTTACACTCCACAGGCGATTGCCGACCGCCTTGAGCCAACCTTTGGGCCCCTTCGTTACTCTTTAGAAGGGAACCGCCCCAGTCAAACTGCCCACCTGTCACTGTCCTCCCGCCGGCTAACGGCTGGAAGTTAGGATCTTAATACAATAAGGGTGGTATTTCACATTGTGGCTCCGCCCCGGCTAGCGCCGGGACATCAAAGCCTCCCACCTATGCTACACATATTGGACCAAAACCCAATAGCAGGCTGCAGTAAAGGTTCTGGGGTCTTTTCGTCTTGATGCGGGTAGACGGCATCTTCACCGCCACTACAATTTCGCCGAGTCCCTCGTTGAGACAGCGCCCAAGTTGTTACACCATTCGTGCGCGTGGGAACTTACCCCACAAGGAATTTCGCTCATATTCGTCCAATATTACTATTGGTATGGACTATATCTTCATCCGCCTACAGCGGAGCCAACGTGTAGTCTCTACGGGGTCAATTACGACTTCCCTCGGTATTACCCTCTTCCAAGGGCTTCACCGATACAGTTAGATTCGATATGCCGTTACCAGCATAAAGGGCTTTGAAATTCCATTCAAAACCTTAGGACCGTTATAGTTCACGTTTTTCCTTATGTCGCCATAAGGCGTGGATCATATCATCTCCCTTGAACTAATTTATCAAGGGGCTGGCGTGTGATCTCTGAGGGGTTCCAAATTATTTTGGAACTTCCCTGCGGATTTTCCCCACTGAAGCTTTTTTACTAAACTTACAACTTAAGATTAGTATCTTCAGATACTGGGATGTTCCCGCATATAGCCAGATTTGTTTTAAGGATTACTCCTTAAAGCCGCAACTTTACACAAATAATCGACTTTTTACTATTGACTATGGACTGTCGACTATGGACCATTTTCACGGCCGCCGTTCACTGGGGCTTCGGTTCAAAGCTTCGCAATCTCACGATTACTAACCCATTCCCTTAACCTTCCAGCACCGGGCAGGTATCACACCCTATACGTCCTCTTTCGAGTTTGCAGAGTGCTGTGTTTTTACTAAACAGTCACCCGGGCCACTTTACTGAGACCCCGACCGTTTCTGATCGGGGCACCCCTTATCCCGAAGTTACGGGGTTATTTTGCCGAGTTCCTTAACGAGAGTTATCTCGAGCACCTTACCATTCTCTGGAGGTCTACCTGTGTCGGATTACGGTACGGACGACCGGACGACTCCCAATAACGCTTTTCTCGGCGGCATGGTATCAGAACACTTCTCCCTTGGAAACCGCGGGATCCCTCCATACCCTTGCGGATACAGAAACGCAGACATCCAACACTGCGCCGCCCCTAACCTTCCGCGTCACGTCATTGGTTTTAACGCCATCCAGCCGGTATCCGAATATTAACGGATCATCCATCGCTTACGCCAAACGGCCTCAGCTTAGGACCGACTAACCCTGGGCGGATTAACCTTCCCCAGGAAACCTTAGACTTTCGGTGCGCCTGTTTCTCGCAGGCGTTTTCGCTACTCATTCCGACATAATCACTAGTCCGACGTCCATCACTCCTCACGGTATGACTTCTCTCGTCGGACTACGCTCCCCTACCACTTGTCTTGCCCGAAGGCAGGACAAATCCGCAGCTTCGGTAATAGGCTTGAGCCCCGGTCATCTTAGGCGCAAAATCGCTCGACCAGTGAGCTGTTACGCACTCTTTAAATGGAGGCTGCCTCTAAGCCAACATCCTGGTTGTCTGAGCGAGTTCACATCCTTTACCACTTAGCCTATTCTTAGGGACCTTAGCTGGCGATCTGGGCTGATACCCTTTTGACGACGGAGCTTGGCCCCCGTCGTCTTACTCCCGGGATAAAAATAACAGTATTCGAAGTTTGGTTGGGTTCAGCAGCCTGGTAAGGCCCCGCAACCCATTCATTACTCTACCCCTGCTATTTAATTACCCGAGGCGAACCCTAGAATTGTTTCGGGGAGAACCAGCAATTTCTGAGTTTGTTTAGTCTTTCGCTCCGACCCACAGTTCATCCCGCAGCTTTTCAACGCTGATGGGTTCGAACTTCCACCTCGCTTTCGCAAGGTTTCACTCTGACCATGGGTAGATCACTCAGTTTCGGGTCTACTATACGGTACTGAATCGCCCTATTAGGACTCGCTTTCGCTACGCCTGCCCCCGTTAATACGGAGTTAAGCTTGCACCGCACAGTAACTCGTCGGACCATTATTCAATAGGTACGCGGTCAGCCATCCACACGCCTTGCGGCGTATGTATAGGCCTTCCACCGCTTGTAGGTCTATGATTTCAGGTTCTATTTCACTCCCCTCACCGGGGTTCTTTTCAACTTTCCCTCACGGTACTTGTACGCTATCGGTTTAGATGTAGTGTTTAGCCTTGGACCGTGGTCGGCCCGGATTCCTACAGGATTTCCCGTGTCCCGTAGTACTTGGGATACCTTTAGGGTGCTTCGGGAATTCGCTTACGAGGCTTTCACTCTCTGCGGCGCGCCTTTCCAGGCGCTTCTGCTTTCCCTACACAATCCCATATCAAGGTCCCGCAACCCCACCGCTGCTTTCTTGCGAAAGCGAGACGGAGGTTTAGGCTCTTCCCTTGTCGCTCGCCGCTACTGGGGGAATCTCTGTGATTTCTTTTCCTCAGGGTACTTAGATGTTTCAATTCTCCTGGTATCGCTTCCCCGCAACTATGAATTCATCGCGGGGATATCACGACATTACTCGTGATGGGTTGCCCCATTCGGACACTTCCGGATCAAAGCATGTTTGCGGCTCCCCGGAATATTTCGGTGCTTACCCCGTCCTTCATCGCCTCATCTAACCTAGTCATCCTTACATAGACCTTTTGTAGCTTGACCAAAAAAAACTAACCGTTTTACCGGTTCTCTCGTTACTCGGATCAATTGTAGTTGTTACCTTTGTATTGTCAAAGAACAATGCCGTTTTACGCTTATAAGATTTAGCGCCTGTACGGCTTAAATTTATCGTGTCAACGCGTTCCTTTAACTCAATGATGTGGAGATGGCGGGAGTTGAACCCGCGACCCCTTGAATGCAAATCAAGTGCTCTCCCAACTGAGCTACATCCCCTTAAATCAGAAGGAATTGCCCCGGGCTTGGCAGCCGCGGGTAATTCTGCGCTTCGATCGAAGAACTAAGGGGCCGGGACTAAGAGCAAAGAACTGAAACCGGAATTGTATAACCCGTTTCATTCTTAGGTCTTAAATCTTAGCTCTGATTTAATGGGCCCAAGTGGATTCGAACCACTGACCCCAGTCTTATCAGGGCTGTGCTCTAACCAACTGAGCTATGGGCCCGATTCAAGAATCTAAGATCCATAATAATTTCAGGACCATATATCTCTATACCGGCTTTCCCGATAAGACAAAAGGCTCGGAATTCCGGTTTGCCATTTCGCGTCATTACGACTCGTATGAATTTAAAAGAATAGCCAAGCACTACAACAACCGGTATTAAAACACCGATTGAGGTCTAAATATTCCTTTTGGGGAGATATTTAGAAAGGAGGTGATCCAGCCGCACCTTCCGGTACGGCTACCTTGTTACGACTTAGCGCCAGTCACCGGTTTTACCTTAGACCTCAACAAGTGAAGTTTTTAGGTACCCCCAGCTCCCATCGCTTGACGGGCGGTGTGTACAAGGCCCGGGAACGTATTCACGGCGGCGTAGCTGATCCGCCATTACTAGCGATTCCGTCTTCATGGAGTCGAATTGCAGACTCCAATCTGAACTGAGCCTACTTTTTTGCGATTAGCTCCACCTCGCGGTTTGGCAACGCTTTATAGTAGGCATTGTAACACGTGTGTAGCCCAAGGCATAAGGGCCGTACTGACTTGACGTCATCACCACCTTCCTCTCGCTTATCGCGAGCAGTCTTCCTAGAGTGCCTCTCTAAACCTTGCGGCCTTGAAAGTAGCAACTAAGAATAATGGTTGCGCTCGTTGCGGGACTTAACCCAACATCTCACGACACGAGCTGACGACAGCCATGCAACACCTGTGCAGATTCCTGACTTGACAGGTCGTTCCCCTTTCAGTTCACTACTTCCTGCATGTCAAGCCTTGGTGAGGTTCTTCGCGTAGCGTCGAATTAAACCACATGTTCCACCGCTTGTGCGGGCCCCCGTCAATTCCTTTGAGTTTTAACCTTGCGGTCGTAGTCCCCAGGTGGAGCACTTAACGTGTTAACTTACGGCGCTAAGGATTGCTCCCCAACACCTAGTGCTCATCGTTTACGGCTCGGACTACCAGGGTATCTAATCCTGTTTGCTCCCCGAGCTTTCGCAGTTCAGCGTCAGAGCCAGACCAGAGAGCCGCTTTCGCCACTGGTGTTCCTCCCGATATCTACAGATTTCACCCTTACACCGGGAATTCCGCTCTCCTCTTCCGGCCTCAATCCTTACAGTTTTTCAGGCAGTTCTGCGGTTGAGCCGCAGGATTTCACCTGAAACTTGTAAGGACGCCTACCTGCCCTTTACACCCAATAAATCCGAGTAACGCTCGCCACCCCCGTATTACCGCGGCTGCTGGCACGGAGTTGGCCGTGGCTTCTTCTATAGGTACCGTCAATTCCGGCTGTTACACCGTAACATTCTTCCCTATCGAAAGAGGTTTACGATCCGAAAACCTTCATCCCTCACGCGGCGTCGCATAGTCAGGCTTTCGCCCATTGCTAAAGATCCTCGACTGCAGCCTCCCGTAGGAGTTGGGGCAGTGTCTCAGTCCCCATGTGGCTGACCACCCTCTCAGGCCAGCTACCCGTCAAAAGCCTTGGTAGGCCATTACCCCACCAACTAGCTGATAGGACGCGAGCTAATCTCTAAGCAGTACTCCGGCTTTCGCCGGTGCACCTTTACTTACAGCGACTTGCGCCGCCGTAAACACATCGGGTATTACCCTCGCTTTCGCAAGGCTATTCCCGACTTGGAGGTATATTACTCACGTGTTCCTCACCAGTCTGCCGCTATAGTCAGCTTCATTCGGCCTTGCGGCTTCACTCCACTAACCATCGCTCGACTTGCATGCCTAATCCACGCCGCCAGCGTTCACTCTGAGCCAGGATCAAACTCTCCGAAAATCTAGAAAAGTTTGTATAAAGGCTCTTTATTACTACTGTTCCCCGCATAAATCCTTAAAGGATTTACGGGTCTTACTTTTTGTGCTTGGCTATTCCTAAATTCTCAAAGAACAGTGTTGCTGAAATCTATCTTATCAAAAGAAAAAGCGTCCCGCACCTTCCGGGACGCTTTCGTAAAAGCGCCAGATAGGCCCGGTTGTCAACTGCTCATAATGTCAATAACCTGTTTTATTTTCTTCACGAAAATAGAATGGTATCACCTGCTGTTCTATCAGGGTTTTTCAGTTATACCAAAGATGCCATTCCTTGTCAATAACTTTTTTCTAATTTTTTT
>Ga0074195_1001194_pt1 | contig 38821 bp, 27 predicted proteins | sample EPASupsiteHSE623_FD_64525 | JGI IMG/M metagenome (GOLD analysis project Ga0074195, IMG submission 64525) | Bioremediated contaminated groundwater from EPA Superfund site, New Mexico - Sample HSE6-23 | ecosystem: Environmental > Aquatic > Deep subsurface > Groundwater > Contaminated ...
CGGCGGGAACCCCGCGCCTGATATCGACCTCCACTTTAACAAGAAACCCCTCGAAGCCGAGGGGTTCATAGGCAAAAATATCCATGCGGCACCTTCCGCACGATATACGCGCGAAAAGGCCGCTTCCGCTTCATCGGGAGAAGCAGCCTCTTCAGCTTTCTCCCAGTATGGTGTCCAGATCGATTTCTCCGCCAGCCGAGGGCATGGTTATTCCGAAGGCCCCAAGGATAGCCGGATGGATTTCTCCGAAAACGCCGACTTTCTTGCCTTCGCACCAAACCTCTGCCTGACGGCCGGGAATAAAGCGGGGATCGAAAGCTTCCTTTACGCTATACTCCTTGCCGAGATAGAACATGAGCGTAGCCAGATGCGAAGCGGATTCATTATAGTCGGCTTGGGCATGCGTATTGAGGAAACCGATATACTGTCTCGTCGCGATGCCGTAGTTTTCTTCGGCATCCTTGATGGCGACCTTGCCCACTTCAAAAGTCCTGTGCGGATAGGGAGCCTTTACGGAGACCGATTCGGTTCCCAGGAGGCCCGGGAGCGGCGAGTTCCTGAGATACTCGAAGTTTTCGCTCATCGGGTTGGTGATCTTCACCACGGTTTCGGCTTGAATGCCCATCTTATCCACATAATCCCGCCTGCTGCCGAGATAGTTGTAGATCATTTCCTGGTACCCCATGCCTACGAGCGAGAGCTTCGCCTTCCTGGAAATCTGCTCGATGGGGGAAAGCCTTCCTATGGTGAAATCGCGAGGCTTTTCCGGGGGAAAATTCTCCATGCCGATGCCTATCAGCACATCTTCGATGATATCGACGGGGTGAAGGAAGTCGTTTCGATACTCTGCGGGCTTCACCGTGATGAAGTCGCCCTCAGCCTTGGCCTTCGAGCCCATGCTCTCGACCGCGGCCCTAGCCTTTTCCACGCTCATGTCAAGGCCAAGCAGTTTTCTCACCTGATCGATATGAACCTTCAGTTCCTGCTGGAAGTAAGAGGGGAACGTGATTTTCCTGCCGAAAGGCGTGTCATAGGGATATCGCACGGCGACATTTTCGATGGCAAAGCCCATGTCGTGGAGATCGCACGCGAGGATAGATGCGGTAAGCGAGACCGAGGGGTAATCGCTTCCCGTCACCTCGATGAAGAGCTCCGAATCACCGACTAGAACGGCGCCCAGGTCGGCTGAGTTGATAATGGGCGGATAGGAAAGCACCCTTTCGTTGTCGTCGAGAAGAAGGGGATGGATGGGTTCATTCTGAAGAATGGATCCGTATTCCTTCCCTTTGGGATGTTCGGCGAGAATCTGCCGCAGGGTCATCTTCCTCGTTTCCTGGAGGGGGACGAAGGAAACATTGTCGGGATCCACGCCTCGGTAATGTACAGGCCATGAGATCACCGAGGGACGATAGAGGCCAATGGAGACAGTTTTCCGCTTGCGCCCGAAATTCCACGTCAATTTTTCCTGGGCCTGGATGAGTTCTTTCAGCATCGAGTCGGTAATCGAGACACCCTTGGCCACAAACCCCGCGAGAAAAGGTCTGACTTTTCTGACGCTTTCTTCCACTTCAACGATGTATGGTGAATCACCTGTCTCGCCCAGCGGCACAAAGAAGGGATATTCGGTAATTTCCCCCTTTCTGTGGGCCTTGAGCTGGCGGGCGAGCCCTGCTGTCGTCCAAAGGTCGGGACGGTTCGTATCGTTGAGTTCTATCTTTATCGTCCTGTTTTCGGGCTCGGCAGCTTCCTTGTCCCAGCCGTCCAGTTCGGCCTTGGCCGTAGGAAGAATGGCTTCAAGTCTGGCCACGTCGGGGCTGTCGCCCAGGAGCGAGAAGAAAAGCTTTTCGTTTACTTCAATTTTAGGCATAACATCTCCCTCAGCGTGTTTTGTTCATTGCTCGGCGCATGCGTACGCTCTCGAGGTCGGGGCTGAAAAGCTCCCTGAGATCGTTCAAACCGAGAGCCATGAGCGCCATTCTGTCGATGCCGATGCCCCAGGCGAGGACCGGTACATCGATGCCGAGCGATTTCGTCACTTCAGGGCGGAAAATCCCGGAGCCGCCGAGTTCGAACCAGCCGAGAACGGGATGTTTTATATGCACTTCTACGGAGGGTTCCGTGAAGGGGAAATAGCCTGGGACGTATTTCACTTCCTTGGCGCCGGCAACCTCCACAGCGAACATTTCCAGGAATCCGAGAAGCGTCCGCAGGTTTACTTCCTCGCCGAGGACGATTCCTTCCGTCTGATAGAAATCCGACAGATGGGTAGCGTCGACCTTGTCGTAACGGAAACATCGCGCTATGCCGAAATATTTACCCGGGACTTTGGCTTTCGGCAGCTGCCTGGCCGATAGCACCGTTCCCTGGCTTCGCAGAAGGAGACGTTTCGTGAAGTCGCGGTCAAAATTGTAATTCCAGCCGCGGCTCCCCGTATTCCCTCCGTTTTCATGCACTGCCGCGATATTGGAGAGATAGGGCTCTTCAATGAATTTGGCCGACTTGGGGTCATCTATATGGTAGACATCGTGAATATCCCGCGCCGAATGGAACTGCGGCATGAAGAGCGCATCAGAATTCCAGAATTCCGTTTCGACCATATTGCCGTCGAATTCCTCGAAGCCCAGGGAGACGAGCTTGTCTTTCACGCTCTCCAGGAATTCGACATAGGGATTCTTCCTTCCGGGAATCGTTCGGGCTGGATTGACGCCGATATTGTAAGGCCTGAAGGTGCCGCTTTTCCAGCTGCCATTCTCAAGCATGGCCGGAGTCAGGGCTCCCAGCTCCTCACCCGTCATTCCCAGCGCGATCAGCGCTTCTTTTACGTTCCGGGCCGCCTCGGCAAGGCGATATACCACCCGTTCGCGCTCGCCGCTTCTGAACGGGGCATCGCCAGCGCCTCGCTTTTTCGCCACCGACTGGATTATGGTCAGCGCATCGGCGTCCAGGCGGCTTTCCTCGAGGATGCCGCCCTCGGCCGCCGCGTTCCTGAGAAGCTCGCTCAACCTGACGACACGGCCGGGAAGAGCCGCCCCCTCTATTCGGGACGCCCTCTTTTCCTCATCCATGCGGAGAACGCCTTCCTTGGAAAGGAGGCCGAAGGCTGATCCTATGCTTTTCTGTTCCAGACCAAGCTTTTCCGCCAATTCGGGTAATTTTGCCGGACCCGAGCTGTCCAGGAAGCCGAATATTCTTTCCTCTGGTGTGCCTTTCTCGGCATATTCTGCGCCGAGCGGCGTGATCTCATAAAATACCGATACGGTTCTTGCCGTCTCTTCAATGAGCCCTTTGCCGGACAACCACGAAAAGGCCTGATTTTCCTGGCCTTCGCGATAGCCTAGATCACCGCGCACTTTTGCCGCGTCGATCTCGCTTCCGCTTTCGTATTTGAGTAGTATCCGGACTTCCAGGGGATGAAGGGTTTTTGCAACGCTTACAGCATCCATTTAGTCAGCTCCATGCTAGGAGATTAGGGTACATCGTAGGTCAAACGAGGATAACGATTGTGCCTATTGTGCGTCAGTATTGCTCAAAACCGCCCTAACCGTCAATGTGGAGGAAGGGGCTTCAGTATAAAAGCCTTACTCGACCTGCCGTCCATAGCTACTTCAATGGGGACCTCGAGGCTCGTCCACCGACAGTGAGCGGAAGACTGCGCGGTCGGCATCGATTTTAGCCAATTCCAGTCTATAAAATCCCCTTCATCGCGCGAAATCTTAATATAGCCAATGCTCATGCTCGTAAGGTTGTGGAAAAAATGCGAGCCCAAGGAAGAATCGATGACGAAATCGGGAAGATCGGCTTCGACGATGATCTTTGCCCTGGAAATTTGCGAGAATGATACGGGAATTCCCAGCCAACGATCTCTCGAGCCCCATCGCCCTGGCCCTACCAGAATGTATCGCCTGCCAAGCTTTTTGAGCTGCGTATCCATTTCTTCTATTTCAGCGGCCATTTCCAGCGTCTTTGAACGGTCGAAGGATTCCGGGTCTACCCATACGATGTCGCTGATCCCGAGTTCCCTGCCGTTGCCCATGGTTTTTTTGGAATAGATAAAGCATTCTTTCCTATCCACTTCAGCCAGGTTAATGTCCACCTTTTCCTGTCTGTGGATGAGCGGTTTCAGCTGAAGAATATAGAGGGCGGGAGTACCGGTCTCCTCTTCCAGATTAAGCGCGTATTCTATCTCCACCGGAGTTCCCATGGAGCGCGTGCCAACATCCAGGATCATTGAGATGGCGTTGGCAAAGGGCAGCGCGTCATGTTTGAGAATATTCGCGAGATCGATGACTTTTGGTCCTCTGCCTGAGTCGCCCGGGACGAAACGCAGGTCTTCGGCATCCCACGTCGAAACGACGAGCGGAAATCTCCTGCCGCCGGCGGCCTGTGAAATAGGCAGTTCCGAGAGGCTCGCCATCTCGCCCGAATAGAGGTTAGGCGTCGAACGGCTCATGTCGAGAGCATGGAAATTCCTCTGCGTGTTCTCCAGTGCCTGATCCGGAGACAGTACGTCCAGTTTTGGATATTTCGGGCAGAAACGATGCGCGGCACCGCCCCCCACCACCCAAGTGCCAAGGCCAAGCGCGGAAACGCATAGACCGTCCTCGGGTTTCGTATATGAAATAGGATAATAGTTATATGACTGCGCGACTCCCGAGATTTCCGGATAGTAATAGTTGCCGTGCATCGAACCGACAAGCTCCTGAATGACGACGGCCATCCGTTCCTCTTCAAGATTGTATCGCGCAACTTCAAAATACGATCTTGCTTCCATCGAAAAAAGGCTCGCATAGATGAGCCTAATGGCATCGCAGAGCTGCGTAAGGCGTACTTCGATATCCGTGTGGTTGTTGGGAATTATATAGGTGTCGTAAATTCCGGAAAACGGGACCATGAGCATATCTTCAAAAAGCCCCGATGATCTTACCGCCAAGGGCTTGTCGGTCGCGCCCAGGAAAACCCTGAGCTTCGACACCAGGGCTCGCGACAGCGGGATCGAGAGAAACGTGATTTTTAGCTCGCTGGAATAGGGGCCGTAAAAAGCCGAAGACCAAAGGTTGTGCGATTCCAGAAAGGTCTCGAATTCGTCGATCCCGATAAAAGCGGTGCGCGGAATTTTAATGTCCAAGCCGTCTATATAGTGGGAAAAATCGAGATTTTCCAGCAAGGAGTGAATAAAAACGATACCGCGACCCTTCCCTCCCACTGATCCATCGACAAGACGGCTGACATAATTTTCTTCAATCATCATGCTTTCGTCGAAATTCGCGATGATCCCTCTCGATTTTTCCTTCTTAACCGTATCGAGGATTTCCACAATGAAATCGCGCATCGCCGTAATATTGGGGAAGTCATCCAGCCGGTAAGGCCTGAGGACCTTGGACATCTGTATCTCGCCTCGCGCCATCAGCCAGGCGGAAAAATGGTTTCTCTCGGCGTGGTAAGCCAGACTTTCCGGCGGAAGGACATGGAGAATCTCAATGAACTCCTTCATGTTCCTGGCCTGCCTTAACTCGGTTCCGTCGGGCATGCAGAAACGGAAGACGCCAAAACCGAGATTCTGCTGGAGGAAGGTGGCGAGTTCCATCTCGAGGGATTCGGAATTCTTGTCGGTAAAGGCAGCCCCCATGGAATAGGCCTTTTCCCTTATTCTTTGCTCGCTGGACTGAACGAGAACGGGCAGATCGGAAATCCGCTTCTTGGCCATTTTGAGGAAAGCGAAACCGGCTTCTTCGTCGCATTTACCGTTTCTCGGGAAACGAACGTCGGTGATGACCGTGAGAAGATTGGCTTCATAGGTATTGAATATTTCCAGCGCTTCCTCGTAGCTCGACGCAAGAAGAATCTTTGGCCTGGCCCGTATGGAGAGAAGCTTATAGGTCTCTGTTACCTTCTCCTCTTCGATCAGATTCTGGGTCTGACGTAGCACCACCTTGTATAAAACCGGAAGGAAACGCGAGTAGTAGCGCACCGAATCTTCTATGAGAAGGATTACCCTGACTCTCGCGGACATCGTATCCGCCTGGACATTCCTCACGTCTTCGACAAACTTAATCATTCCGACAAAAAGCTTGGAGTAGCCGTTCCAGACAAAAATCCTGTCTATGGCGGTAAGGCCTGGAGCTGTCATGTCGAGGCTTTCGAGACTTGAGTTATTGGTGGCCATGAGAAGGATGGGTATATCCGGCCAGATATGCTTCATGTCCTGGGCCAGTTTGAGAGGAGCGTCGAAATCGATGCCTCCCATGAGGATAACGAGGTCGAAGCTCCCTCCGCGGAACTGATCGAGAGCCGATTCATCGGTATAGGCGCAGGTTACCCGCGGAATGGTGTTGAGGTTGAGCTTGAAGTATTCGCCATAAATCTGCTCGGTCAAAACACCATCCGATTCCACGACAAAGGAATCGTAAAGACTGCCTACAAGAAGTACTTCGCGTACCCTGAATCTCATCAGGTCATGGTAGATATTGCGTTCCCGTCGCTGCTGGTCATAGGCGGCCACAAGTTCGTTGAAATACATGGCTCCATAATAGTGCAAAAGCCGAGGAAACAAAAGCGTGATCTTCCTTGACCATAGCATCCTGCGCGGATATGATCGTTGTTACTCTTCGGAGGAGCATAAGTATAGCCGGGACGGAATGAATCCAGGCGCCGGAGTATTATTTCATGAAAAATCTCAAGCTCGTAGCGGCACGACCTGATTTCAGCCGCAGCATCATCAATGTTCAGGGCGTCGAATTCGGCAGAGGCTTCGTCGTAATAGCCGGCCCCTGCTCGGTGGAGACGGAAAAGCAGACCATCGAGACCGCCATCGCCGTGAAAAAAGCAGGGGCACTGATGCTCCGCGGCGGAGCCTTCAAGCCGAGAACCTCCCCCTATGCTTTTCAAGGACTCGGGCTCAAGGGGCTCAAGATACTGGACAAGGCAAAAAAAGAGACAGGCCTGCCGATCGTGACTGAGGTCGTCGATACGAGGGATGTGTCCTGGGTCGGCGAATATGCCGATATCCTCCAGATTGGCGCGCGAAACATGCAGAACTTTTCCCTCCTGAGGGAAGTCGGCAAATCTGGCAAGCCTATACTCCTCAAACGCGGAATGTATTCCACCCTTGAAGAATGGCTCAACTGCGCCGAGTATATCCTCGCCGAAGGCAATCCCAACGTCATTCTCTGCGAACGCGGAATCAGGACTTTCGAAACCTATACGAGAAATACCCTGGATTTATCGATGGTGCCCGCCGTCCACAAGGAAACCCACCTCCCGATCATTGTCGATCCCAGTCACGGAACGGGGATCCTCTCCATGATCGAGCCGATGAGCCTGGCAGCCCTGATGGCCGGCGCCAACGGACTGGAAATCGAGGTGCACATCGATCCGGAAAGCGCCCTGAGCGACAAGGACCAGCAGCTCACGGTTCCGCAGTTCGAAAAGCTCATGAGAAAGCTGGATAGGGCAAAAGCCTTCCTGGACAGCCTGGACGCGGAATTTGCCGACAAGGCGAGCGGGAACGGCGGAGGCGACGCCGACAAGACCGATGATGGCAGTGAAGCGAAAATATTCGCCGACGCGGTCGACTGAAGGTAGTTTCGTGGACAAACCCCAAAACAGAGCGATGCTCGATACCATCTCTTTCCGCGGCATTGACCAAATAGGCCAGTCCATCGATACGTCCAAAACCTTGATCGTCACCGACCGAAAGATACAGTCCCTTTTCGGATCGTCCTTCCCGGATTGTCGCTTTGCCCTCATTCCCGAAGGCGAATCCGCAAAATCCTGGGAAACGCTTTTGGAGCTTTACGGATGCTGCGCCGACCTCGAGGTGGATCGGAACTGGAACATCCTCGCGATAGGCGGGGGCAGCGTGAGCGATATCGCGGGATTCCTATCCCACACATGGATGCGCGGGATAGGATTTTCCGTCGTTCCCACTACCCTTCTGGCCATGACCGACGCGGCCCTGGGCGGAAAAAACGGGCTGGACTTCAAGGGCTACAAGAATGTCGTGGGATCCTTCCAGCTCCCCGCCAATATTTTCTGCGATATAGAAACGCTGAGAACACTCGACGCGCAGCAGTTCGCTTCGGGCATGGCGGAAGTGATAAAGCACGCCATTATCGACGGAGAAAATTATTTTTCCTTTCTCGAAAAGGCTCTTCCACCCAAGAAAGACGGAGCCAGCGCCAAAATGGAGAACGAAGCAGCCGGCTCTCCCTGCTTCGATCATGCCGCTTGCCCATCCTCCCTGCTCCTGCATATGGTTTCGGAGTCCCAACGCGTCAAACTTTCCATCGTCGAAAGAGACCCGAAGGAATCGGGGGAACGCAGGATACTGAACCTCGGACACACCTTCGGCCATGCCGTGGAGCTCGTCTCGGGCATTCCGCACGGTTACGCGGTATCGATCGGCATCGCCCTCGCCTGTTTTTTTTCCCTAAAGCGGAACGAGATGAAGCCTGTCGTCGCGCGGCGCATCCTGAACCTCCTCGGCGGCTATGGACTTCCCGTCGATCCGGGATCTCTCGCTTTCGAAGCGGGAAGGATCGTCCCCGCCGGCTTGAGACCGAACGCGAGAAAAGACTATTGGGGAAGGGTGGCGGACGCGCTTTTCATGGACAAAAAGAGGGAGGGCGGTTACATGAACCTCGTCATCCCTCAGAATATAGGTGTCGTAAAAATTGAAAAAATTGAAATCGACGAACTCAAGGCTTTTCTGGACGAGGTGACGCGGTGAACAGATTCGGAAGGATTTTCAGGGTCGAGCTTTTCGGGGAATCGCACGGCAGGGAAATCGGCGCCATCATAGACGGCTGCCCGGCCGGGATTTCGCTCTCCGAAGAGGATTTCGAGGCAGATTTATCCCGACGGCGCTCGGGGCTCGCGGGCACTACGCCAAGAAGGGAACAGGACGTACCCCGCATTCTTTCAGGCATCTACGAAGGCCATAGTTCAGGTTCGCCGATCTGCGTTTCCTTTCCCAACGAGGATACGCGGTCAAAGGATTACGAACTTTTCGCGGCCGTCCCAAGGCCGGGTCACGCCGATTTCACCTCCCGGCACAAGTACGGAGGATTTGCTGACCCCCGCGGCTCTGGTCATTTTTCCGGCCGCATCACCGCGGGCCTCGTGGCCGCGGGCGTCATAGCCAAAAAAGTCCTGGGATCCGCCGTGTTCGATACGAAAATCCTGTCAGCCGGAGGCAGGCGGGACATTGAATCCTGCATCGCGGAGGCTGCCTCGCAGGACGATTCCGTCGGAGCCATCGTCGAAACCAGGGTCTCCGGTCTGCCGGTAGGCCTTGGTGAGCCCTTTTTCGATGCCTGCGAAAGCCTCATAGCCCACGCGGTATTCGCGGTGCCCGGCATACGCGGCGTGGAATTCGGCGACGGATTCGCCGCCGCGGCCATGAGGGGAAGCGCGCACAATGATCCCTTCGTCGACGCGAAAGGAACTACGCTCAGAAACGGATCCGGAGGCATCAACGGCGGCATAACCAACGGCAACGAGCTAGTGGTAAGGGCGGCCGTAAAGCCCACTTCCTCGATAGCCGCGCCGCAGAAAACCTTCGACTTCGAACGGGGCCGCATGACGGAACTCGTCGTCGAAGGCCGCCACGACGCGTGCATCGCGCTGCGAAGCGCCGTTGTCATCGAAGCGGCGATCGCCATCGCCCTGGCCGATCTCTCGCTGGCCGCGGCCGCCAGCGCACCCAGAAAAAACGAAAATGACCGGAGGAAACCATGAAACTAGACGATCTGCGTCTCGACATCGACAAGATCGATGCCAAAATCCTGTCCCTGCTCAATGAAAGAATGGAAAAGGCGATGCTCACCAAGAAATTCAAGACCGGCATCGTCGACAAATCGCGCGAGGACGCCGTACTCGACAAGATCCGGCGTTCGAGCCACTGTCTCGTCGAACCTAAGTTCTCGGTCGATATCTATTCATTCATAATGTCGGAGAGCAAACGCCTTCAGTCGATGAATTTCAAGACGCTGGGATTCCAGGGAGAACACGGCGCCTATAGCGAAGTCGCCGCCAGGGCTCTCATGCCCCAGAGCGCGATGATGCCCTGCAGGGAATTCAGCGACGTATTCGAATCGGTAGCATCGGGCCTTTTCGACTACGGAATCGTCCCTGTCGAAAATACTCTTGGCGGTCTTGTTGGACCTGTTAATTCCATCCTCATCTATACCAATCTCAAGATCATCGCCGCCATCGATATGCCCGTAAAACACAGCCTCCTCTGCGTTCCCGGAGCCGATCACAGAGAGCTCCGCCACGTGTGGTCGCATTCCCAGGCGCTCGCCCAGTGCAGGAATTTCATCGCTCGCAACAATCTTGAACCGGTCCAGTACTATGATACGGCCGGAGCCGCCAAGGCGATAGCCGAGACGAGACCCAAAGGCGTGGCCGCGATAGCCAGCAAGTTCTGCGCCGACCTCTACGGCCTCGAGATCATCAAGGAAGACATACAGGATTCCGTCAATAATAGAACCCGTTTCTTCGTCCTTGCCCTGGAAGATTCGGCCGAAGACGGCGACAAGTGTTCAGCGGTCTTCACGGCCGGCGACAAGGCCGGCTCGCTCTTCTCCGTGCTCAAGGTATTCGCGGACGCGTCCATCAACCTGACGAGAATCGAGTCGGTACCGGATACGCCGGGCAAATACGCCATATTCATCGATTTTGAAGGTTCCAGCAGGAACGCGAAAGTCGCCGAGGCAATCAAGAGAGTCTCGGGAGCGGCCGAAGACTTCAAGGTACTGGGCTGTTACAAGGAAACGAGGCTCTAGCATGAAAATATTCATACTGGGAACGGGCAGGATGGGAGCCTGGCTAAGCGAGGAGCTTTGCTGGAATCACGAAGTGTGGGTGCACGATACCGATCCGCTGAAGATGAAGTATTTCATGAAGGTCAACAGAATCCTGGATCTGGGCGAACTCGACGCGGTGAAACCCGAACTCTTCATCAACTGCGTCGCTCTTGGCGGAACAACCGAAGCCTTCGATGCCGTCATCCCCCATATTCCCGAGAGATGCATTCTGGCTGACATCGCCTCCGTCAAGGGAGATCTCAAGGATTATTATGAAAAGCTGGGCAGACCCTTTGTCTCGAGCCACCCTATGTTCGGACCGACGGGCGCCAATATCCGCGATCTCCACGACGAAAGCGCCATAATCATCTCGGAATCCTGCGAGAAGGGAAAGGCATTTTTCAGGGAGCTCTATGCTTCGCTCAAAATACGCATCTTCGATTATAGCTTCGAGGAACACGACAAGACGGTAGCGTATTCCCTCGCTACGCCTTTCGCCTCCACCATGGTATTCGCGGCATGCATGAAAAAACAGGACGCTCCCGGCACCAATTTCAAGCGCCATATGACGATAGCGAAAGGACTTCTCTCGGAAGACGACAGACTCCTTACGGAAATCATGTTCAACAATTATACGATCCGCCAAATCGAACTCATCAATTCAAAGCTCGCCTACCTGTCGCATATCATCCGCCAGCGCGATTATGATGAAATGAAAAAATTCCTCGACACGCTCCGCACGAACATCGCCGACTAACCGCTGATCGAGGACAAGTCCTCGAAGAAATTCGGCCAGGACTTGGAAACGCACTCGCTTCCATGGATCTCGATGCCGCCCTTGGCTCCAAGGGCGGCGACGGCGGCCGCCATGGCCAGGCGATGATCTCCGAAGGCGTGGACCTCCCCGCCTTGGGTCTCCCCGCCTTTCACTAACATCGAATCTCCTTCCAGGCGCACGGAAACGCCAAGGGTCTCAAACATCGCTTTAAGGCTCGCCGCTCTGTCGCTTTCCTTGCCGCGCAGCCTATGAATGCCATGAAGGACGGAAGTGCCGACGCATGCTGAGGCCAAGGTGACCAGGGGCGGGAAAAGGTCGGGACAATCGGTTGCGTCGAACTCAAAGGCATCGAGGCGCTCGCGGCTCACGGTCAAGACGTTGTTTTCCATCGCAAGCGACGCGCCCGCGGCCCTTGCGGCATCCACGACCGCCTTGTCGGGCTGACTCGAATCCAGCCGCAGCCCCCTGATCGCGAGTCCCGATTCCCCGGCCGCGATGGCCGCGGCTACGATGAGGAAGGCCGCTCCGCTCCAGTCTCCTTCCACCCTGAATTCGGCGGACTTGTAGCTTTGTCCTCCCTTTATCCAAAACCTGGAATAATCCTCGTTCCTTTCAATGCTGACGCCGAAGGCCGCGCAGGTACCTATGGTGAGGTCGAGATAGCCTTTGCTGACGGCATGAAGGACTTCCAGTTCCGAATCGCGCGGCGCGAGCGGGAGGGCGATGAGAAGGCCCGTAAGAAGCTGGGAACTTTCGCCGGCGTCTATTTCCGCTTTTCCGCCCGTGAGTGGTCCCTTGATAAAAAGCGGGGCATGGCCGCTAGAGCTCGCGCATTCGACGCCCAGCGCCTTCAAGGGACCTTCCACCATTCCCATGGGACGGCCGGCGAGAGACCCTCGCCCGTTCAGCCTTGTGGCTGAACCCAGAAGCGCCGCTATCGGCGAGAACATGCGCATGCAGAGTCCCGATTCCCCGCAGTCCAGCTCTAGCTCGCCTTGGGCGGCCTTTCCGGAGCCATCGGCAAAAAGCGGCGAACCTTCGATCGAAACGACGCTTCCGTCGATCCGGATAGAAGCGCCCAGACCCCTCGCCAGGCGCAGCGCCGACTCCGAATCGGCGCAGAGTTCGGCGCCGCGAAGGACGCTCCTTCCCCTGGCCAGCATCGCGCATGCCACGGCTCTCTGCATCGAACTCTTCGACGCCGGGGCGTCTATGATTCCGGAAATAGTATTCTTTTCGCAGCGGCGTATCATCGGATTATATTCCCCTTACGGTCATGCGTGGCGTTGTTAAGTCGCCCGTGTCAGATCACTATACCAGATCATTAGGCATTTATGCATTCCCGGGCCGCGGATGCGTAAAAAAAGAGCCGATCGCTTATCGCGACCGGCTCTTTCTATTTAGAAATCGGATACTTCCGCCCTACTCAAAAAGAAGCATTCCGGCTGGAATCAGACGAGACCCTGGGCGAGCATCGCCTCGGCGACTTTCTGGAATCCGGCGATGTTGGCGCCGACGACATAGTTGCCGTCGAAACCATACCTGGCCGCCGTTTCCGCGCAGGTCTTGTGGATCTGGACCATGATGGCGTGGAGTTTGTCGTCCACTTCTTCAGCCGTCCAGTTGAGTCTCATGGAGTTCTGTGTCATCTCAATGCCTGAAGTCGCGACGCCGCCCGCGTTCGCGGCCTTGCCGGGCGCGAAGGGAATCTTTTTCTCGACATAGAGCTTCCAAGCTTCGGGAGTGCAGCCCATATTGCTCACTTCGACGACGGTCATGACGCCGTTGGCGATCAGGAGCTTCGCGTCCTCGCCGTTCATCTCGTTCTGGATGGCGCAGGGCATGGCGATGTCGACCTTCTGAATCCAGGGTTTCTTGCCGGCGACGAACTTGGCCTTGGGGAATTTCTTGGCGTAAGTTTCGCACTTATTCCTGTCGATGACGAGCATTTCCTTGAGATAGTCCCACTTTTCCTCGGTGCCGATGCCGTCGGGATCGAAGATGTAGCCGTCGGGGCCGGAGATGGTCACGACCTTGGCGCCGAGCTGGCTGGCTTTCACGCAGACGCCCCAGGCCACGTTTCCGAAACCGGAAACGGCGATGGTCTTGCCCGCTATGCTGTCGTTCTTGAGCTTAAGCATTTCCTTGAGGAAATAGGTGGCGCCGAAACCGGTGGCTTCGGGACGGACAAGGGATCCGCCGAAGGACATGCCCTTGCCGGTGAGAACGCCGGTGAACTCGTTGGCGAGTCTCTTGTACTGGCCGAAGAGATACCCTACTTCCCTGCCGCCGACGCCGATGTCGCCGGCCGGAACGTCGGTGTCCGGACCTATGTGGCGGAAGAGTTCGGTCATGAAGCTCTGGCAGAAACGCATGATCTCGTTATCGCTCTTGCCGTTCGGATCGAAGTCGGAGCCGCCCTTGCCGCCGCCCATGGGAAGGCCTGTGAGGCTGTTCTTGAAGGTCTGCTCGAAACCGAGGAACTTGAGCGTTGAAAGCGTGACTTTCGGATGGAAGCGAAGACCGCCCTTGTAGGGGCCGATCGCGGAGTTGAACTGGACTCTGTAGCCGCGGTTGATATGGTATTCGCCCTTATCGTCAACCCAGGGAACCCTGAACATAATGGTTCGCTCGGGCTCGACGATCCTCTCGAGGATCTTCTGGGCCTTGTATTTTGGCTCAGCTTCGATGACCGGAGCGATGGACTCGAGGACTTCTTCGGCAGCCTGGAGAAACTCGGTTTCCCAAGGACAACGTGCGCGCAGGTCATCGAGAACTTGTTTTATGTAGGAATTCATTCGACCCTCCTTGTGGGTTTTTGGGGAAATTTTCATATCGCTGGTGATGTGTCAGCGGTTTTATTCTATACCTGGTTATCGATTCCGGCAAGTAAAATTACATCTTGAAACGATGTTTTAAATATTGAAACATTTGTGAATGAATATGCAGGTTTTTCATATGATAGTTCATTGCCCAGGCTCAACGCCCTTCTCGTTTTCCTCATCGTCCTTCAGGGACTTTTCGATTTTTACGGATAGTATCCTGTATGCTTCCATGGTCTGAATGGTGAAGATAGCCGCATCCGTCGCGATGCTCTCATTTTCGGTCGGGATTCGGCCGAAAAGATCGAAAACATAGCCGGCGAGGCTGTCGAATTCTTGTTCGGAAAGGTCGATGCCAATCTTCTCGCTAACCTCGTCGAGATGAACGCGAGCGTCGCATAGCCATGTCCGCGGCCCCACCTGGATGACGTCCTCGGCTTCGTCGTCGTACTCATCCTGTATCTCGCCGACGATCTCCTCGATTATATCTTCCATGCAGACGATGCCCGAAGTCCCGCCGTATTCGTCCAGGACGACGGCGATATGCACTCTTCTTCGCTTGAATTCACGCAGGAGGCTGTCGATTCGTTTTGTTTCGGGCACGAAAAAGGGTTTGCGCGCCAAGGCGAGAATATTGATGTCCTGCTTATGGATGAGGGCGGCCATGACATCTTTGGCGTAGAGGATTCCGACGACATTGTCCATCGATTCTTTGTACACGGGAATGCGCGAGTGACCGGATTCGATCAGCGTGTCGAAAACCTCGCCCAAAGCGGCGTCCGAAGCGATGAACACCGTGTCCGTGCGCGGAACCATCACTTCCTTGACCGTGGTTTCCGAGAGCTGTTCGACCCCTTCGATCATCTCCATCTGTTCTATGGCCTCGGGCTCGTCGCTTTTTCTGGGCTCCTGGCTTTTCTTTCCGAATAGGCTAAGAAAGGGACTCACAGTATTCTTTCTCCCTGGACTGTTTTCAATATGGCTTCCTGCTCCACAAGCATCGGCTGGAGCGGGCTGTTGTCTTCGTGATCCATGCCTGACAGATGCAGAATACCATGGATTATAAGTCTTTTCAGCTCCTCGTCCCGGCTGACATCGAATTCTTCGGCGTTCCTGGCGAGAGATGGAATGCTGATGACAATGTCTCCAGCGATAAAAATAGTGTTGCCCTCTTCCTCGATGCTGTCACCCATCGAGAAAGAGAGAACATCCGTCGCCTCGTCCTTGTTCCTGTAGTCGCGGTTCAGTGTTCTTATGAAATCATCGCCGCAGAATAGAAGCGACAGCACCCAGTTGTCTTTTCCGATGGACTCAAGGGCGCGAAGGGCGAACGCTTCGGCCTTCCCGAGCCATGAAGGCTCCTCAATGTCTCGCCAATCGAGGCTGATCTTGTTCATTGTCCCTGTTCCTTCTGCTTTGGGTATTCGATCCTGGAATGAAACTGACCGGCCATTATCCGCACGAAGGAATGCCGTATGACTTCCAGGTCTCTCAGGGTAAGCTCGCAGTCGTCCAGCTGTCCTTCCTGTATCTTGTCGAGTATGAGCTGGTGGACATGGGCATCGAGACGCGGGACGGAGGGTTTCTTGAGGGTGCGGGTGGAGGCTTCGACGGCGTCGGCAAGCATGACTATGCCGGACTCCTTATTGGCCGGCGGGAAGCCGGGGTAGGAAAAATCTTCCTTGCGTATGGAGTCGTCAGCTTTTTTAGCCTTATCGTAAAACCAGGCGATGACGGAGTTGCCGTGATGCTGGGCTATGATATCGACGACAGCCTTGGGAAGCTTGAGGCTCCTGGCCTTCTCGACACCGATCTTCACATGGCTGCGTATCACCGTGGCCGATAGGCGGGGATTTATATCGTCATGCTTGTTGACGCCCCGCTGATTTTCTACGAAATACTCGGACTGCTCGATTTTACCTATGTCGTGATAGTAGGCGCCTACTCGAGCGAGGAGGGGGTTGGCGCCGATATCCTCGGCGGCGGCCTCGGCAAGGTGGGCGACATTCATGGAATGCGAATAGGTCCCGGGAGCCTGGGTGAGCAATTCCTTAAGGGCCGGCGAATTCACGTCCGACAACTCAAGGAGCCGGAATCGCGTCGGAAGGTTGAACGATTGCTCCAAAATGGGCAGGATGGCCAGGATGAAGGCGCAGCTGATGAATCCGTTCAGCGCCAGATACCCCGAGAGGGAGAGAAGCTCGGCGATTCTAAGCCCCTGTTGAACAAGCAGGATGAGGGCGAGCAGGAACTGGACGCCGGCTTGGAAGACAGCGGCCAGCACGAGGTTGACCCTTGTCTTGGCCGAGCTGATCATGAAGGTCGCGAATATTCCCGAAAAGATGACAAAAACGATGTAGTAGGGGTTCAGGTTGGAAGCCGAAGCGGCCAGCATCCCGAGCACGATGGAGAAAGAAAAAGAGAAGCGCTGCCCGGCAAGAGCCGCGCCGATTCCCGTAAAAAGCGCCACGGGAATGAGATAAGCCCCTTCGAACTGGAATTCTCCCGCGCTGGTTCTGCTCGCGAGAAGGACAATCACGTAGAAGACGAGGGCGCTGTAGACGCACATGAGGACGCCGTTCGTGCCGGCGGCGCCGTATTCCGCGTCCTTCTTCCTGAGGAGGAAAAATCCGAGGCTCGCGGAAGCCAGAAGCATACCCAGACTCCGCATGGAGAGGCCGATTTCCGAACGGGATACGGCGCCGCGGATAGCCTGGAGCCTGGCAAAATTTTCATCGGTCACCATTTCGCCCTTGCGGATCAGCAGCTCATTCTTGCCGACGGCGCGGGTTACTGGATCTACCTTGGCGCCAACTTTGCGCAGCCGGGTAAGGGAGGTCGCTTCGTCAAAAAAGACGTTCTCCGTCACGAAGCCTGTCACAAGGCCCTCGACGATGCCAGAGAGGGGGCGGGCCAAATGTTTGAGGGAAATTTCCTCGTCGATCAGCCTCCCGATTTCGCTTTTGGTGACCATGGAGTTCCTGGGGCGCTGCTCCAGTTCGGTTTTGTCGTTCACGAGGCGACGCAGCTCGAAATAATCCTGGTTGAAGCGGCTCAATCCTTCGGTAGGAAGCGAGAAGACACCGTTCCCGAGTATTCTCCCCAGTATATCCTTCGCGTAGACGAGGGCTTGGGCTTTGAGAGAGGATTTCGCCAGGGCAAAAAGGGTTTCTCTTGGCAAGGTTCCGGGGAACTTGCTCTGAAGCATCAGGATGCCTGTCTCGAGAGCGATATCCTGATCCATGAGCTCCCTGAAGCTGTTGGAGAAATTATCATACTGATCGAGCATTCTTCTGGTGATGCCGCTGTCGAGCTGAAAAACGGGAAGGACGAGTCGTTCCTCGGCGTCTACTCTTAGGCGTGTAGCTTCGGCGTCGACATAGACGACGTCTTTGCCCGCGGTGATATCCCTATCCGCGATGTTGCCTGGAGCCAAGCCCTCGAAATTGCGCTTGACGGCCACCGAGCCCGGTCCGAGAAAGAAAAGGAACAAGGCGGCCAACCCCAGGCTGATGAAAAAGTGAAGGCTAAAGAACTTGTCTCTGGCCGGATCCACGGAGAAGACTCCTCGCTTGCCGGGAGAAACGGTATCATTCATTTTCATAGGCTTCGATGATTTTCCTGACCAGAGGACTTCGTACCACATCGCGGGAATCGAGGCGATTAACAAAAACATCGTCGATATTCGAAAGGATCTGGATCGCGTGGACAAGTCCGGACTCGGTTCTCTTGGGCAGATCTATCTGGGTGATATCCCCTGTCACGATCGCTTTCGAGTTTTCCCCGAGTCGGGTCAAAAACATCTTCATCTGCTCCTTGGTAGTGTTCTGCGCTTCGTCCAGTATCACGACGCAGTTGCTCAGGCTTCGTCCTCTCATATAAGCCAATGGCGCCACCTCTATGGATCTGGACTCCTCGAGGCGGCGGATGGCCTCAAAGGGAAGAATGAGTTCCATGGCGTCGTAGAGAGGGCGCAGGTAGGGGTTTATCTTCTGGACGAGATCGCCGGGAAGGAAACCCAGGCTCTCTCCCGCCTCCACAATAGGTCTCGTGAGGATGAGTTTCCTTTTGGCTTTCACCAGCAGTTCCCTGAGCGCCCAGGCCATCGCGAGATAGGTTTTGCCCGTGCCCGCCGGGCCGACGGAGAAGACAAGATCGTGCGTGGCCAAGCCCTTCAGGTAGAGACCTTGCCCTTTGCTCCGCGGATATATCTTTATATGGCTCCCAGGCACCTGGATGCAGGAATCGAGGAAATCTTCGCAGGAGGATTCGCGTTCTTCCCTCGAGGGTTGGCGGCCAAGCGGCGTCAGCTCGGCGTGAAGCGCGATGATAAGATCGGGCGTCGCCGGAAGTCCACCTTCCACCGAGGTCACCAGGGCATCGATCAGCGCAGAAAAAAGACGCTGTTTATCCTCGTCCCCCCTCTCGATCGACAGCTCGTTCCCTCTGCTCAGAACCCTGGTCCCCAACAAATCCCCTATGATCGAAAGATTGTAATCATTGGGTCCGCAGAGTTCAGCGAGCAATTCAGTATTTTCCAATATAATGCTCTCCGAATTCAAAACCTCTCCTTATAAGCAGTGACGTACTTCATGTCGTATCATGAAGTATATCGATGCGGGCACGATTTGTATATTATCCAGGCTGCCGGCGGCGATCCATGGCGCTTTCATTCGGTGAATCCGCCTTCCTCATAGACTTTCGACGCCTTTATCTGCGGAATGTCTTTCCAGGTAACCGCGAGGCTGAACGAGAAATCGAGCTGGTAGTAAGGTCTGCCGCTGTCGGGCGTAACGAGCACCGGACTCATGCCAAGCGCCGCTTCCAGATTCCAGTCATGCAAATCCTGGGCCAATTTGAGGTTGAAACTCTGCAGCTTGAACAGGGAACTCTTGAGCTTGGCGCTGTCCCATAGGGAGAGAGAGTTGGCAAGGTCGGTCAGAAAATTCCTGTAGTAGTCCGATGGATTGAAGCTCCCCGAAGAGGGAAAGAGCGATGGCCAGTAACGCCAAGCCGATTTGTTGGCCGAGACGCTCGAAATGCTCAGCGAGGTACCCTCGGCGCTCGTGAGGGAGAGATCTATGCTCGCGCCCAGGGTGGACTCCGTAAACCGTACGAGATTCTGCGTATACGAAATCGTGGGACGCAGATAAAACTGAAGCGAGGAACTGTTTGTGTCGGTTTTAGCCGATGTCTCGCCAATTTTAGGCGTCAAGGAAAGCGAAGCTTCGTAAGGCCTGAAGCTTTCTGTGCCGTCAGTGCTCCACAGGCCGTCCGAAAAGGAATAGCCCTTCGATTTTTTGGCGGTGAAGGCCGTTTTTGCCCAGCCGTATTCCAGTGAAGTAACGCTCGAGAGAGGAGCCGCTTCGTCGAAATCCCAAGAAAAATCGGATTTGAGCACCGGAAAAGGCGAGGCGCCCAGGATGAGCAGGGCGCTCAGAGTGGAGGGAAGCAGCTCGGCGCCGCCGCTCGCCCTGGAAATCGCTCCGGTGAGATTAGCCTGGAAATACTTCCTGCTGAAAGCATAGGCGGCCGAATACTTTTCCAGGAGAGGCGGCAGCGAAGCGGTAAAACTCAACCGCTGCGACGCTTTGTTCCTGGGAGCCAAGGAAAGCGAGGCCGAAAGGGCGTGGCTGCTCAATGTATCGCTGTTCCAACCTATCCATGTGGAAGTGTAGATCGGCAAGGAATCCTTTCCGTCATCGGTGAGCCCCGAGTACTTGTTCTTGTAGAGCGTGCCGCCGATGGAATATTGCAGGGATGAGGCCGATAAGGAAGTGCCCGAAGGGAAAGGGGAAACCGACAGAGCGGCGCTCGCGTCGACCGTCGTCGATCGATAGGAATAATCAGATAATCTGTACGGATGGACCGTCGTGGGCGAAATCCTCTCGTCCCTGAGATAGGGTCTCCATTGATCCTGGGAGCTGAACCCGAGGCTCGTCTGCATGGCCAGCAGTTTCTCAGCCCAGCTAGCGCTGGATGTCAGCGTCGCGCTCCCCTTCCAGCCGGCAAGGAGATAGGAAAGCGAAGTATCCACATCCTCGGGGTAGATCCAATCCGAAGAATAGAATTTCTCCTCGATGCTTGTGGAGCCCGATGCCGTCCAGCCAAGGTTGATCGAACTCTGCGAAAAATCCCTCGCCTTCTTTTCCGATGCCGCGAGGGATGAGTCTGCGGCAGTGAACTCGTCGCCTTCGTTTTCCGTCGGAGGAGTTGAATTTTCGCCATCGCCTTCAAGAACCGCGGCTTCGGCTTCTCCTGACGCTTCGGATATTCCGGGGGTTCGGGTTTCCCCGGCCGTGACGGAGGCCTGGGCCGCTCCTGCCGCTTCGGCAAGCGCGGCGTTGGCGCCTCCCGCCTTTTTTGCCTTTGAATCGTATTGAATGAAGGTACCCGAGAGTGAAAAAGAACTGTCCAGGAACTTCAGGCTATCCGGGTAGAAGAAATCCCGCTGTGGATCCACGGCCAGAATCCTTTTTTGGGCGGTCGTGAGCCCTGTGGTCGGCTGCGATTTGGATTTCCACGCCATCTGCGCCGCAAGTTTGGAGACGGAGGCGCTTTGCAGGAGCGATGGACCCTTGGTGTTTTGGACCGACCAGCTAAGGCTGGATTGCAGGCTTTGCGTCATGGAAGTCCGTTTCGATACGGCTGTGGTATTAGCGTCGATGGCCGAGAGCATATTGGAAGATTCGCTTCGCTGGTAAAAGTCCTTCTCGAAATAAGGATCCGAATACAAAGGCATTTTGACGGCTACGGAATAACGCAGCGGTCCTGAAGTTTTCTTGTATGAATAGGTGGCGTCCAGTCCGAACCTTAGCGGAAGGGCGATGCCGAGGAAGTTGGAGGAGTTCCAGTTGGAAACATTTCCGTTCGAGGCGTCGAAGGGCGAATAGAAACCATTCGATTCGAGGAAAAGCGAACGGCTCAAGCCCATGCCGACCGTGAAGTCCAGGGAGCCGGATTTTGTTTCGGGAATCGTGCCCGCCAGGCCGACATAGATACCTAAGGCCGAATAGATATCGGCGAGCAGCTTCAGAGTCCGGCCATTCGAAGTTTTCGAGGCATTCCCCGCCCCGTCTTCGCCGTCGACGGAAGCTGACTGCAGCCGCTTGATGAAAATGCCCGACAGTACCGTCGTTCCGCCGCTTTCCTCCTCGTTGAACAAGGAAAGACTGCTGGAAGAATTTGTTTCCTTTTTCATCTCCCCGAGAAGGTACGTCGTCGTCTGGACAAAAGCCCCTTCTCTCGAGCGATACCCTATGACGGGGTGGAAGACGATTTCATCGTTCGGATAGTAAAAAAACGGAAGCCACAGAACGGGCACGACGCCAAGATAGAGCGTAGCGCCGGACAAGGCCCAGTCGCCGTTTTCGAAAAGCCACACTTTCTTCGCCCTGATATGATAATGGGGCTGAGGGTCTTCGCAGGCGGTGACGAGGGCGTCTTCGAGTATGCTGAGGTCGCTTGCCCTTCTTGTTAGCTTTTCAAAATGAAAAGAGAGGCTTCGCTTGACCGCGGCGGAAGGGTCGAGATTATAGACGCCATCCAGAAATATCCCGGAATAGGATTTAAGGTCGACGAGGATCGTGGATCCCCTGAATTCGTCGTTGTGCCCCTGCCCTTCGCGAATATAGAGGACATCGCCCTTCGCCTGAACGATTTCCTTGTCCCTGTTGAAGATAATCTCATCGGCCTGGATCTTGTGGCTGAAACCGTCATCGGTCGTTATCTTCAGCGTCAGAGGGCCCGAGAGCCTAATGAAGCTGTCCTGGCTGCCTTCGAGGGTGAAATATTCCAGGTTGGAGGCGCTCTCTATCGTTATGCTGGAGGCCGAGGGCGGCGTGGCCGGCGGCGAAAGCTTGAAGAATTCATAAAGCCGGGAGCGCAAATCCTGGCTCAAGCCTTCCATGGAAAGCCCGTACTTTTCCGCCATAGATCTGAGTTCGTAATAATTGCTGATGGCTATATCGAGAGCGAGGGATTTGCGTTCGATTTCGGACATGGCAGCCAGGACATCGGACGACTGCGCCCCCCCCGGTGACTGGGCGAATACCGAGACCGCGAGAAAAAGGCTGAGGCCGAGTACGATGGCTTTGCGAAACATCTAGGCGATAGTACACCGGCCGGATGCCGGGATGCAACATTAAGCGCGATGGCTTCCCAGGTACTCCCGGAGATATTTTCCGGTATAGGAAGCCTTATTCTTGACGACTTCCTCGGGCCTTCCCTGGACTACGATGTTGCCTCCCTTCGTTCCGCCTTCAGGTCCCAGATCGATAATCCAGTCGGCCAGTTTTATGACATCGAGGTTGTGCTCGATCATCACGATGCTGTTGCCCGAGTCCACGAGCCGCTGGATGACTTCCATAAGCTGCTTGACGTCGGCGAAGTGCAGGCCCGTCGTGGGTTCGTCCATGAAATAGAGCGTCTTACCCGTGGAACGCTTGGCGAGTTCGAAGGCCAGCTTGATGCGCTGCGCCTCTCCGCCCGAAAGCGTCAGCGCGGACTGCCCGACCTTGACGTATCCCAGCCCCACCGAAAGGAGGGTTTCGAATTTATGCGCGATCGGGGGAATATGAGCGAAAAACTTTGCCGCTTCCTCTATCGTCATCTCGAGGACATCGGCGATGTTTTTTCCTTTGTAGCGCAGGTCCAAGGTGTCGGCGTTGAACCGTTTCCCGTGGCAGACATCGCACTCGATATAGACGTCGGGCAGGAAATTCATCTCTATCTTGAGCGTGCCGTCGCCCTGGCAATTTTCGCAGCGCCCGCCTTTCACGTTAAAGCTGTACCGGCCCGACTTCCAGCCTCTTGCCTTCGATTCGGGCAGATTGGCGTAAAGTTCCCTTATGGCGGTGAAGACTCCGACATAAGTCGCCGGATTGGATCGCGGCGTCCTGCCGATGGGGCTCTGGTCGATATTGATGATCTTGTCGATGTTTTCGATGCCTTCGATACCGCTGTACTCGCCCTCCAGAAGGTTGGAACGCATGACGCGGTTGGAGATGGCCGGATAGAGAAGATCGGTGAGGAGGGTGCTTTTCCCCGAACCCGATACGCCGGTGATGCATACGAACATCCCGAGCGGGATCCGCACATCCAGGTCTTTCAGGTTGTGTTCGCGAGCGCCGCGCACGACGATTTCCCTTCCGTTTCCATCCCGCCTGACCGCCGGAACATCTATGGAAAGTTTCCCCGCAAGGTACAGCCCGGTAATGCTTTTGCTCGAACGCATGACTTCTTCGGGCGTGCCCTGCGCGACTATCTTGCCGCCATGCTCTCCAGCTCCTGGGCCGAGGTCGACGATGTAGTCGGCGGTCCGCAGCGTCTGCTCGTCGTGCTCGACGACGATGAGGGTGTTGCCGATATCCCGCATGTAGAGGAGCGTATCGATGAGACGCTGGTTATCGCGCTGATGAAGCCCGATGGAAGGTTCGTCCAGGATATAGAGCACGCCGACAAGTGAACTGCCGATCTGCGTGGCGAGCCTTATCCGCTGCGCTTCGCCTCCAGAAAGCGTGGCCGCCTTTCGTTCCAGCGTCAGGTATTCCAGGCCCACATTTTTCATGAAGGTGAGTCTCGCCTTGATTTCCTTCGTAATCTGCTTGGAAATCTGCTTTTCCACATCGGTGAACGTCACGGTGGAGAAGAATTTAAGCGCTTCCTCCACCGACATGGACGAGACCTCGTTGATGTTCTTGTTTCCTATCGTCACGGCCAAGGCCTCGGGGCGAAGACGTTTCCCGCCGCAGGCCGTGCAGGGCTTTTCGGTCATGAAGCTTTCCAGCCACTGCTTTACGCCCTCGCTTGTCGTTTCCCTGTAGCGTCGCTTGAGATCGGCCAGAATTCCGGGAAATTTCGTGTTGTATTCAAAGTGCCCTGTCTTGTCCTTGTTGTCGTAATGGTATTTTATGGGGTCGTCGGTTCCGTACAGTATGGCCTTCATTATCGCCGGACTCAAATCCTCAAAGGCCGTATCGAGACTGAACCTGTAATAGGTGGCGAGGGCTTCGAACCTGGATCTGTTCCACGCGGAGGAGGGATTGTAGGGAAGACAGCCGCCCTCGTTGAAGGATAGGCTCCTGTCCGGTATGCAGAGGTCTGGCTCGAACTCGAGATTGAGCCCCAGACCGGTGCAAGAGGGACAGGCGCCCTGAGGGGCGTTGAACGAGAAGAGACGAGGTTCCATCTCAGGAAGCGAAATGCCGCATTCTGGACAGGCGCCTTTCTGGCTGAAAAATTCCTCTGAGATGCCTTTGTCGGATTCCTTGAGCACGATGACGACGCCATCGGCGATCTGGAGCGAGGTCTCGACGGCTTCGGCTATGCGCCGCCTCACGTCAGGTCCCTGTTTGATTCTGTCGACGACGACTTCAATGGTATGCTTTTTCTGCTTCTCGAGCGAAATATCTTCCTCGAGCTCCCGCATCACGCCATCGACGCGCGCGCGCGCGAATCCCTGCTTCCGCGCGTCCTCAAACCATTTTTTATGCTCGCCCTTCATGGCGCGCACGACGGGAGCCAGGATCTGGAGCTTGGTACCGGAAGGCCAGGACAGTATCACGTCCAGAATCTGGTCGACGCTCTGTTCTTTGATGACGCGGCCGCAGGAGGGGCAATGGGGCGTCCCGATCCTCGCGTAGAGAAGGCGGAAATAATCGTGGATCTCGGTAACCGTGCCCACCGTGGAGCGGGGATTCTTATGCGTCGTCTTCTGCTCTATGGAAATCGCGGGGGACAGGCCTTCGATATAATCCACGTCGGGTTTGTCCATGCGGCCCAGGAACATTCTCGCGTATGACGAGAGGGATTCGACATAGCGCCGCTGTCCTTCCGCGAAAATAGTGTCGAAGGCGAGCGAACTCTTGCCCGATCCCGAAAGTCCGGATATTACGATGAGCTTATTGCGCGGAAGTTCCAGGTCTATATTCTTCAGATTGTGCTCACGGGCACCTTTGATGATTAGTTTATCCATACGATGCCACAAGGATACGATATTAGGTCATTCGAGGCAAGTAGTGGCCTACATATGTATAGTAAAAAACCTTATCCAGTGCGGTAATTTGTCCGCTGCGGTCTTGAAGGCAGCCGTTGGAATAGGGCTTGTCGAAGGGAGTCTCGTTACGAGTAGGCGCCGCTCCGGCGAAAGACTGGGTATCCAGACAAGACGGTCGCCGGTTCTGGATAGCGCAGCCCCACCCCTGCCCTCGCCGCCCCGGCTAGCGCCGCCCCCGCCTCCAGCCAGAGTGGATTCCTTAACGAATTCTCTCGCGAATCCCTGGGCGGCTGCTCCCCCATTCGCGCCGATCGCGCCAATGGATGGATGCCGGCGCAGGAACTCCTCAATCGGATTAGGCCGTGCTCGGGAGATGTCCTTGTCCAAGCTTCCCGGTCTTTCGCAGGAAGAGAAAATGTCCCAGAGGGCAATCCGCGCCTTTTTCAGCATCTCGATCTTCTCGGCATAGGAATGGGGCTCGGGCAGCCCGACGCACTCGGAGACTATCTTCCAGAAATGATTCCGCGGGTTGCCATAGTATTCGCGCTTCGCCAGCGAGCGCGCCGAGGGGAAGGAACCAAGAATCAGGTAGAGCGGATACTCGCTTTCCTCGACCGCGCCCGCCGGGGGAAAGCCCTCGAGCGGGACATTCTCAGACATTGAATTTAAAGAAGACGACATCCCCATCCTGGACGACATACTCCCGCCCTTCCTGGCGGAGTTTGCCCGCTGCCTTTACGGCCGGCTCGGAGCCGAGGGCGACAAGGTCGTCATAATGATAGACTTCGGCCTTGATGAATCCTTTTTCGAAATCGGTGTGTATGACGCCGGCCGCCTGCGGGGCCTTATTCCCCGCCTTGATGGTCCAGGCCCTGCATTCATCCTCGCCGGCCGTGAAGAAGGTGCGCAGCCCCAGAAGCCTGTAGGCCGCGTGGATGAGACTGGCGAGGCCGGATTCCTTCAGCCCGATATCGAACAGAAATTCCGCCTTCTCCTCCGGATCCTGGATATCGGCCAGCTCGGCCTCGAATTTGCCGCAGATGACGACGGCTTCCGATCCCATGCCTTCGGCGATCTTGCGCACGGCGTCCACGTGGGCGTTCCCATTCACGCCCGTCTCGTCCACATTGCAGACGAAGATTTCCTTTTTCATCGTGATGAGAAAGGCGCCGCGTATGGATTCAAGTTCGTCATCCTCGAGAGAAACGGAACGGGCCGGCCTTCCCTCCTGGAGAGCGGGCCTGATCTTCTGGAGCGTGGCGATTTCCTTTTCCGTCTCTTTCTTGACCGCCTGATCCTGGACCTTGAGCTGCTTCTGGAGCTTTTCGAGCCTTTTATCCAGCGTGTCGAGATCGGCCAGGGCCAGTTCGGTATGGATGACTTCTATATCGTCGATGGAATCCACCTTGTTGGCCACGTGGATGATGTCGGGATCGTCAAAACAGCGCACGACATGGGCTATCATGCCCACTTCGCGGATATGGGAGAGGAACTGGTTACCCAAGCCCTCGCCCTGCGAAGCCCCTTTCACGAGCCCCGCGATATCGACGAATTCCACTATGGCGGGAACTCTCTTCTTGGGTTTGAACATCGACACAAGCTTGTCCAGCCTGTTGTCCGGCACGGCCACGATGCCCACATTGGGATCGATCGTGCAGAAAGGATAGTTGGCCGCCTCCGCCTTCGCGCTCGTCAAGGCCGAGAAAATCGTGGACTTGCCCACGTTGGGAAGTCCGACGATGCCGCAATTCAATGCCATATATGACCTCTTTGATGATTTCGTTCGGTGCCTTCATTATTATGAAAAGGCGGCCGAAGAGCAATACGCGGCAAAAGCCTTTACCGTCGCGCGGGAATCGTACTATTATCGAAATGAACTCAGCACCAGACAAGAGGAGGATTCCATGAAATCCATCGAAGCGGTTTTCTCTAAAAACGCCAACAATATGAAAAAATCCGTCATACGGGAACTCCTCAAACTCACCAATCAGCCCGATATCATATCCTTCGCCGGCGGGCTGCCGGCTCCCGAAACTTTCCCCGTCGAAGATCTCAGGGCGGCGGCCGATAGAGTCTTCCAGAAGCAGGCGACAAAAGCGCTTCAGTACGGTACGACCGAAGGCGATAACAGCCTGCGAGCCGAACTCATCCATTACGAGGAAGCTCATGGCTCGAAAGTGTCGCTGGAGAACCTCCTCATCACCTCAGCCAGCCAGCAAGCCCTGGACATGATACCCAAGCTTTTCCTCGATCCGGGCGACTGCGTCATCGCCGGACGTCCCACCTACATCGGAGCCATTCAGGCGATTCAGAGCTATCAGGGTAAAATCATCGGAATCCCCTTCAGCGACGCCGATGACGGCTTCGATATGGGAGAACTGGAAAAACAGTACGCAGGCGCCCTGGCAAGAGGCGACCGAGTCAAGTACATCTACGTGATCCCGGATTTCCAGAACCCTACGGGAATATGCTGGAGTCTCGAAAAACGACGACAACTTCTCGATTTTTCCTACCGAAACGATCTTTTCGTGGTGGAAGACGCGCCCTACAGGGAAATCCGCTTTATCGGCGAATCCATTCCCTCGATCTATCAGCTGGACCAGGAAGGGCGAAACATGGGCAATGTTATAGGCCTTAAAACCTTCTCCAAGATACTGGCGCCGGGAACGCGCATAGGCTGGATCATCGCGAGAGAGGACATAATATCCAAGCTCGTCGCCGCCAAACAGGCTATGGATCTCTGCACCAATGTCTTCACCCAGATGTGGCTGGCTGAGTATCTCTCCACGGGCAAGATCGAGGAAGTGGTGGCGCGCACAAGGGAGATATACAAGGAAAAACGCAACTTCATGGTTGCCATGCTCGAAAAATACATGCCGCGGCGCCCTGACCTCACGTGGACGAAACCCGAGGGCGGTCTCTTCCTCTGGATATCCCTGCCCGCCTTTGTCGATACCGATCGCATGGTCGGCACAGCGATCGATAAAAAAGTCGCCTATGTCGTGGGATCGGCTTTCTATTTCGACGAGCCGGAACGCAATGCCATGAGGATCAATTTTTCCTATTCCTCGATTGCCCAGATAGAGGAAGGCGTCAAGCGGCTTGCCGGTGTCATCGAAGAGGAAATAAGGGAACGCGAACCCAAGAAACGCGGCTAGAAGCAGTCGGATAGCCAAAGGCGGCTATCCCGCGGGCAGAAGTCCCGCGACACAGCCAAGCCCCGGATTCCAGGCAATTCCGCGCCGCCTCCGGGGCTTTTTGATATTTTTTTCTCCTACCAGTTGATTATGACGCCCACTAATAAGTATTTTTACAAAAACGCTGTCCCGCGGCCAATGGCCGCTCCATATAGGGCGCGACGCTCAAGAAGAGGCCGCTGACTGATGTATAGGGGTAAGGGATATGGCAAGGAGAAACGCATGGCGATCATAGAAATCAATGACGTGAAAAAGGTGTATCCGCTTGGCAAGGTCGAAGTCCAAGCCGTGAAAGGGGTGACCTTTTCCATAGAAAAGGGCGATTTCGTCTCGATTGCGGGCCCTTCCGGCTCGGGCAAATCCACCATTCTGAATATGCTCGGTCTCATCGACAAGCCGACCTCTGGCGAGGTATTCATCGGCGGCAAGGCGACATCGGGCCTCTCGGACAAGGATCTTACGCGATTCAGGCACGAAGTGCTCGGCTTTGTCTTCCAGTCGTTCAACCTCATCCCCGTCCTCAATGTCTGGGAAAACATAGAATTCCCCCTGCTTCTCGGCAAGACGAAGATTTCCGCGAGCGAAAAAGCCTCCTGGATAGATTGGCTCATCGAGGAAGTGGGGCTCACCGAATGGAAGACCCATAAGCCCAACGAGCTTTCGGGCGGTCAGAGACAAAGGGTGGCCATCGCCCGCGCCCTCGTCACGAAACCGGAAATCGTGCTGGCCGACGAACCCACCGCCAACCTCGACTCAACCACCGGCGAGCAGATCATCGAACTCATGAAGAAGATCAACAGGGAACTGGATACGACATTCATTTTCTCCACGCATGACGCGAAGATCGTCGATGTAGCCGACCATATCATCCGGCTCAAGGACGGTCTCGTCATCGAAAACAGAAGAAGGGGCGAAGACAATGTTTCCGGCGGCAGCCGCGGCGAGGAGTGATCGCCATGCCAGTCACTTTCAGAATAGCTTTCCGCAACCTGTTCGAACATAAATCAAAAAGCCTCATCATTGGCATTTTACTTGCCTTGGGCGCCCTCATCCTCGTGGTAGGCAACTCCTTCATAGACGCGTCGCGTCAAGGCATAAGGACGAGCTTTACCGACAACTACACTGGCGATGTCTTCGTTTCCGGTGTTTCCGAGGAAGGAGATGTCTCCCTTTTCGGTGTTATGTCCGTGGGAGGACTCGCCTCCACCCCCGTGATTCCCGATTTCGACAAAGTCCTCGCCGAGGTTAGGGGTTCACCCCTCGTCAGCAAGGCTACGGGCATGGCGACGAGCTACGGCATCGTCACGCGCGGCGATGAAGGAATCGACAACCTGGACAGCGATGATTCCGATAAAGACATGACCGCCCGCCTTCTCTTCCTGTTCGGCATCGACGCGCGCGATTATTGGACGGTGTTCGATTCGATAGACATAACTTCGGGCAAGGCGCTCGAGCCTGGACAGACAGGCCTCGTCATCAACGAGGAACAGCTGAGCCTACTGTCCAAATGGATGAAGCGTCCCTTGAATATAGGCGACAATCTTGTCGTCCAGGGCTTTTCCTCGGCCGGAATGAAGATTCGCGAACTCCCCATCGTCGCCACCTACAAACAGAAAGGCGGGGGCGCGAACCCCATGCAGATGGCCTTCGTCGACATCGATACGCTGCGCATCATGGCCGGCATGACGATCGGAACGAACGAGAATATCGTGCTGAACGAATCCCAGACAGCCATGCTGAGCATCGACGACACGGATTCCCTCTTCGCCGACGACCTTTTCGAGGCGACGCCGGCCGAAGGCGGTTTCGATGAGAACCTCATACAGTCCCAGCTGGCCGACACAGAGGCGCGGGAAAAGGCCAATACCGCCGATACGGGAGCCTGGCAGTTCATTGTCATAAAGACCAAGGACCCCGCCGGAGCGAAACCCCTCGCAGCCTACCTCAACGAGACGTTCGCGAAAAACGACATCAAGGCTTCGGCGGGAGACTGGCAGAAGGCGGCCGGTCCCTACGGACAATCGGTCGATGTCATCCGCATAGTGTTCACGGTCGCGATAGCGATCCTGTGCATCGTGGCGATCATCATCATCATGAACACCTTCGTCATCTCCGTCATTGAACGGACGGGCGAAATCGGTACGATGCGCGCGATCGGCGCGGGAAAAGGTTTCATACGAAAGCTTTTCGCCGCCGAAGCCCTCGTCCTGTCGCTCCTTTTTTCAACGATAGGCGCTCTTCTCGGTTTAGGGGTCACGGCGATCCTCGGCGCGCTTAAATTGGAAGCGGGCAATTCCTTCCTCGAAGTGCTCTTCGGCGGAAAGTACCTCGCTCCGGCGGTGACGCCGATCAGCTTCTTCGCGGCCATCGTGGCCATGGTAGCCGTCGGCTATATCGCCCATCTCTATCCCGTCTCGGTTGCGCTTAAGATTCAACCTGTACGGGCGATGCAGCAAGATTAGGAGACACAATCAGATGAATAAGGTTTTACCGCGGATTGCCCTGCGCAATCTTTCGCGCCAGAAGAAAAGAACGTTCCTTCTCGGGGGCGCCATAGCTTTCGGGATCATGATCGTCACGCTCATAAACGGATTCGCCGGCGCCTTCATACAGAACGTGTCGGAAAACTTCGCCTACCTCATGGCTGGCCATGTATTCGTCCAGGGATCCGAAAAGACCGCCTCGGGCAAGCAGATCCTCGTGATACGCGATGACTCGATCATCCTCAAGGCGCTCCAGGACGCCGGCGTAACCTACGAGTTCGCGACCAAGTCCAGCGAGGCCAGGGCTTCCCTCATTTTCGAAGGCAAGAGCATAACTCAGAACCTCACCGGCCTCGACATAGCTAATTCGCCCTTTCTTAAGGAAAGGCTCGTCCTCAAGCAGGGCTCATGGGAAGCCGCTCAGGCTAACGATGCGCTCATTATATCAGAGAAGATCGCCAAAAAGCTTAAGATCCTACCGGGCGACAAGGTCACCGCCCAGTTCCAGACCATCACCGGCCAGAACAACATTGCCGATTTCACCATCGCGGCCATCAGCGTCGATTCGAGCATCATCGGCTCCACCATGGCCTATGCCAACCTCTCGTTCCTGAGCGAAAACCTGGGACTTAAGGCGGGCGAATACATGTCGCTGGGTCTCATGCTGGGAGACATCAAGGACTCGAAAGAGGTCTCCGCCAGGCTCTACACGTCGATGAGCGGCATGGGACTGCAGCTTTTCCCACAGAAGACGAAGGAAGAGAGCGGCACGACCACCCCCTTCATGGCGATGATGCAGAAACAGAACAAGGAAACCTGGGAAGGCGTCAAATACCGCGTCTATACCATCGACGACATGCTCTCCCAAGCCCAGCAGATCGTCGTTGCCCTGGACACCTCCAGCCTCATCATCCTCCTCGTTCTCTTCGCCATTGTCATGATCGGCATCACCAATACCTTCAGGATGGTCATGTACGAGCGCATACGCGAAATCGGCACGATGAGGGCCATAGGCGTCCAGCGGGGAGAAATAAGGTCCCTCTTCCTCTATGAAGCCTTCTTCCTCGCCCTGGGCGGCGCCATAGTCGGTATAGTCCTGGCGCTCATAGCGATGAGCCTCCTCTCCCTCATCAATTTCGGCATGGAATCACCGGCTTTTCTCATAATGCGCAACGGTCACCTGTCATTCTTCCTGCCGCCACTGCGCGCCGTCGGCAACATCATCATAATCACCCTTCTCACGCTTTTCGCCGCCTACTTCCCGGCCAAGGCCGCCGCCAAAATGGAGCCGGCTGCGGCCCTCAGGACGACGAAATGACCAATGAAACATTGACCAGCGGCAGGCTCTGCGCCTCGCCGATTCCCGCTGAAAAACCGGAGTCTACCATGAATACGATAGTTCGAGATTACCGCCAAAAAAACAGAGGCCTTCTCGCGATGTTTTTTCTCGCTGTTTTCGCTTTTTTCCTGCCCATCTCCACCTTCTCCCAAAGCCTCTCCCAGGAGGGAGCCGAGAAAATACTCAAGGAACTGGATGAGCTGAGCAACTTTCCCGGCAAGGATTACACTTCCCTCTTCACCATCGTTTCGGAAAAGCCCGGAGAAAAGCAGAGCGTCACGCAGGTGAGGGTCTTCAGGCGAGACAGCAAAAAGCAGTTCACCATCCTCATCATGCTTCCGGACGTCAACAAAGGACAGGGATACCTTCGCGAGGATGACAACGTCTGGTTCTACGATCCCACCAGCCGCAAGTTTTCCCACTCCTCGGTCAAGGAAAATCTCCAGAACAGCGAAGCCAAGAATTCGGACTTCACCGCCTCATCCATGATCGACGACTACTCCATCCAGAAAATTTCCGATGGCACCGTTGGCAAGTATCCCGTCTGGGTATTGGACCTCAAGGCCAGGACGAACGAAGTAGCCTACGAGCGCGTAATCCTTTACATACGTAAAGACAAGACCATGACCCTCAAACAGGAAGACTATTCGGTGAACGGCCGTCTCATGAGGACGACGCTCTACCCGAAATATGTCGCGCTCGACGGAAAGCTTCTTCCCTCGCAGATTCTCATCGTAGACGAGATCAACAAGGGCGAAAAAAGCCAGATCACCATGGCCGAACAGTCGGTGGAGAAGCTGCCCGACAAGGTTTTCACGAAGGCTTTCCTCGAACAGGTAAACCGCTAGGTGCCCGGCCGCTGGCATCGCGCCGGCGGCCACAGGAGATCGAAACATGAAAAAAGCATTTAAACACGCGAAATCATTCGTTGTCATAGCCCTGCTTCTCGCGGGCGTCGCGTTGGGGGCGCAGGAAGCCGCCGAAGGCTCGGAAATAGATATGGATCTCGATACTCTCTTCGGCGAAGAGGTCGTGGAAATCGCTCCCGACGTTCCCGCGGCGACGGGCGACCCGGTAACGGCGGCGCTCAAGTCCGACAAGGTCAGGATAGGGGGAAGCTTTTCCGGCTCGCTCACGCCGACGGCCACATGGACGAGCCTTTGGGACGGGAGTTCCGATCTCCTCGATCCCGACAGGAAGGCTCTCTCATCCAGCCTCAAGTCCACGCTCTTTTTCGACGCCCGGCCCAAGGAAGATTTCCGCGTCTACGGATCGGCCAAAACGAGCTGGCCTTTCTCGACGGCGACCACCGACTCCATCGAAGTGCCCAACATTTCCATTTTCGAACTTTTCGCCGATTTTTCAATGAACGATAAGCTGTTCTTCCGTTTCGGGAAGAGCACGGTGAAATGGGGCGTCGGCTACTTCTGGAGCCCAGCCGACGTCATCAACCTCGAACAGATCAACCAGCTCGACGCCGAGGCTCAGCGTGAGGGACCGGTGAATTTCCGCGTGCACATCCCCGTTCCCGGAACCCAGAATAACTTTTACATGTACACAATACTAGACGAAAACACAGTCGCTTTCGAAACAACAGCCCTGGCGGCTAAGGCCGAATTCCTTCTCGGCAACTACGAGCTGGGGCTGGGCGCCTATTATCGCTACGATACGGCCGAGAGAGCCATGCTCACCCTCACCGGCCCCATCGGGAACCTGGACGTTTTCGGCGAGGCTATGGTTTCGCGGGGCAGCGGCAAGACTTTCATTACCGATATCCAGACCGCATCGCCGTATGCCATTTCCACGAGCTCGACCGCGGACAATCGCGAAAACTTCTACTTCTCGGCCAGCACGGGCTTTCTCTACAGCAACTCGAACAGCAACATCACGGCCATCGGCCAGTACTACTACAACGGCGAAGGCTATTCCGCGGCGACGAAGGACGCGCTTGTCACCAAGGCGAAACTGGCTATAGCCTCAACGTCGAATCCGGCCACCTCGGCCGCGCTCAGCGCCAGTCTCGCTGGCCTCATCTATGGCTCCGGCCAGCATTACGCCGCGTTGAGCTTCTCGAAGGGTGAATTGTTCACCGAGGATTTCTCGGCTTCAGTCATCGCCGTGGCCAATCTATCCGACTGGTCGGGGCTTGTGAAACCCACCTTCAGCTACGCGGTTCACGACAATCTTTCCATCGCGCTGAGCCCGACCTTTTTCTTCGGCCCGGCCGAAGGCGAATACGCTTTCCTCGCCGGGGGAAATATCGTCTCTCTGTCCCTTGGCGCCACGGTGAGCGGCTCTTTCTAAGCCGCTCTTTCCGAGCGGCGCGCGATTTGCGGTTGCCCTTTGCGCAAAGAAATGTTTTAATCGATACTTAGAGCGGTACCAATCCCGCGATGATCAAGAGACAAGGAAGCTGACATGAAAATCCATCCGATCACCGACAAGATCTTTGCCCTCCATGCCGATATCAAATCTGACGACCTCTTCGAAGGCATTTGGCCTATTCCCTACGGAGTCTCCCTCAACTCCTACCTGGTGAAATCGGATAAAATCGCCCTCATCGACCTCGTGCGCGATTGGGTAGGAGCCCCAGGGGAGCTGGCCGGGCAGCTGGCGACCATTGGCGTGGGCCTCGATGACATCGACTACCTCATCCTCAACCATCTCGAGCCGGATCACACTGGATGGCTCGAGGAATTCAGGGCCATTAATCCCAAGGCGGAGATCATCGCCACCCAGAAGGGCATAGACCTGGTGCGCAGCTTCTACAAGATGGACGATGGCCTGCGCGTCGTAAAGACCGGCGACAGGCTGGACCTCGGCGAAGGCGTCGCCCTCGATTTCTTCGAAACGCCTAATGTCCACTGGCCTGAAACCATGGTCACCTGGGCGGCTGACGGCGGCGTCCTCTTCTCCTGCGACGCCTTCGGCTCCTTCGGCGCCCTGGGCGATCGGGTCTTCGACGATGAGTTCACGCCGGAGGAGCATGTCTTCTTCGAATCGGAATCCCTCCGCTACTACGCGAACATCATCGCCAGCTTCGGCCTCTTCGTGAAAAAAGCCATCGCCAAGCTCGCCGACCTCGATATTAAAGTAGTCGCTCCCAGCCATGGCATCGTCTGGCGCGAGGCTCCGGGGGAAATCATCGCCCGCTATGCCCACTACGCCGACTATCTAGAAGGCCCGCGAGAGAAGGAAATCGCCATCGTATGGGGATCGATGTACGGGAATACGGAAAAGGGTCTCGCGGCCGTGATCGAGGGCATCGAGGACGAGGGTCTGCCCTACACCATCCACAGAGTGCCGAACGAAGACGTATCCTGGGTCCTGGCCGACGCGTATAAAAGCGAAGGAATTCTCATCGCCATGCCGACCTATGAATACAAGATGTTCCCGCCCATGGCCTACGTGCTCGACATTTTCGAGCGCAAGCACGTCTGGGACAGGAAGGTGCTCCGCATAGGCAGCTTCGGCTGGATCGGCGGCGCCAAGAAAGAATACGAGAACAAGATTGCCCCGCTGAAATGGCAATCCATAGAATCGGCGGAATGGGCTGGAGCACCCGATGAAGATATGCTCGCCCTTCTCTATGAAAAAGGCAAGGAATTGGCTATCGCTGTCAAGAATTCCTGAATTCCGCGTCGGCGTAAAATCCATTGGATCGAGGCCGACCGACCATAAAAAAGGCGCCTGTCGGCGCCTTTTTTTATTGAACTTCCGAAGCTTCCGGGGAGCCTTGGCTATAGAAACCGTCTCGCCGTTACTTCGTCTTTTTGCTGATCAAGTTCGCGAGCCGGATCATCAGAAAGAAGACGCCCAAGGTCGCGAATACGCCGATGAGGCCTCCCGCCGTGACACCCAGAGCCTGAACGGTAGTCCCAAGCGTGTGGACGAGAGAGCCATCCGCGTTGCGCTCGCCCATCGACTTAAAATATTGGATTATATTTTCCATACCGTTCTCCTTATATCGTTGCCATGATGAAGATGAGGGGCACGAGGGCCAAGACCATGCCGCCGGCTATGACCGATCCCAGCTGGCCGGAAACATTGGAGCCGATGGCATGCATGAGGATGATGTTGCCCTTTTCCTCTTCATTCGCCATCTTCTGAATGATGCGGCCGGACATCGGGAAGGCAGAGATTCCGCAGGCGCCTATCATTGGGTTAATTTTCTTGTCTTTGGGAAGGAAGAGATTGACGAACTTGGCGAAGAGCACGCCGCCAGCCGTATCGAATATGAAAGCCACGAGGCCCATGCCCATGATGAGGAAGGTCTTCCATGTGAGGAAGTTCACGGCTGTCATGGAGGCGCCTATCGTGATGCCCAGGAGAAGCGTCACGAGATAGGCCAATTCGTTCTGGGCGGTCTGGGAGAGCCGCTCGAGGACGCCGGACTCGCGGATCAAGTTGCCGAACATCAACGAGCCGATGAGGGGAACCGAGATCGGGGCCACAAAACCGGAGATCATCGTAACGAGTATGGGGAAAAGCACCTTGAGCCACTTGGGCGAATTGGATTCATGATAGGCCATGTGGATCTTTCTCTCGCTGCTCGTCGTCAGCGCCTTGATTACGGGCGGCTGGATAAGGGGCACGAGTGACATGTAGGAATAGGCCGCTACCGAGATGGGCGCCAATAGATGAGGGGCAAAGATGTTGGCGACGAAGATGGAGGTGGGACCGTCGGCTGCGCCGATGATGCCGATGCTCGCCGCTTCCTTGAGGTCGAAACCAAGCATCGTCGCTATGATCATCGTCGCGAAGATGCCGAACTGAGCGGCCGCGCCGAAGAAGATCATCATCGGGTTCTTGAACAACGGCCCGAAATCGATCATCGCGCCTACCGCGATGAAAATCAGAAGCGGGAAGATTTCAGTGGCTATGCCCATGTTGTAGAGAATCTTGAGGAATCCATCGGCGCCGGCATGTTCCCATACGACGGAGAGCGGCAAATTGACCAGGATGGCGCCAAAACCGATCGGGAGAAGGAGCATGGGTTCATATTCCTTGTTGATAGCCAACCAGATGAGAACACCCCCGATCCCGTACATAACAAGCATCTGCCATGTTATGGATGTAAAACCTATGAAAACATCCTGCATTTCGAGACGTTCCTTTCCGAACCAAAAGCCGGGCGGCTCAAGATATCGGTAATAATAATGACGAATCGGAAAAATTTTATCTTATTACTTCCCTTTTCGCAATCCTGCAGAACCCGCAAAACATTATTTAATCTGCTCTGAAGGCCGCCGACGGAACAGAGAGAGCGACGCTAGAACAGCGAAAGCCCGCGATGCTATGATAATGATCAGTATGAACAGCGATACCACGGTAGCGGTCGGACTATCAGGCGGGGTGGACTCCGCCCTAGCCGCCGCGATTCTGAAAGATGAAGGATACAAGGTCATCGGCCTCACCATGAAAATATGGAAAGGCGCCTATAAGATTCAGGAAGGCCTTAAACACGCGTGCTTCGGTCCAGGCGAAGAAGAGGATATCGCTGCCTGCGAAAGGCTTTCCGCTCAGCTCGGAATCGAATACAGGGTAATCGACCTATCTGAAGAATATGAAAAGCACGTCATCGAGTACTTCCGGAAAGAATATCTTGAAGGCCGGACGCCCAACCCCTGCGTCATCTGCAATAGGGAGCTGAAATTCGGTTTCCTGATCGATAGGGCTCACGACGCAGGGCTTGAGTTCGACTTCTTCGCCACGGGCCATTACGCGCGAAAAGAAGTCCGCCATGGGATCAGCTTTGTCCGGACGGCCGTGGATTCCGCCAAAGACCAGACCTACTTCCTCTACGGCCTCGAATCCCCCAGGCTGGAAAAAATCCTATTTCCCCTCGGCATGATGACGAAGGATGAAGTGAGAAAACTTGCCCGTTCTCATGGCCTGGAGGTGGCGGAAAAACCGGAAAGCCAGGACTTCGTAGCCGGCGGCGACTACGCTCCCCTTTTTGAAAGCGAAACGCCCGCTACTGGCGATATCGTCGATACCGCGGGTAACGTTCTAGGAAAACATAAGGGCCTGCCTTACTACACGATAGGCCAACGAAGGGGAATCGGCATCAGCACGGGGCCGACACCTCTCTATGTTCTCTCGCTCGATGCCCATAAAAACAGAGTCATCGTAGGCCCCAATGCAGGGCTCTTCTCATCAGGGCTACGATGCGGCAATTTCAGGTTCCAGGACCCATGCATGGCCGGGGGGAAAGTGGCCGGGCTGGCGAAAATCCGACAGAACCACAAGCCCGTATCATGTTCGGTCACCTACTCGGGACAGGGCGTCGCCGTCGAATTTGAGATCGCTCAGCGGGCTGTGGCGCCCGGTCAATCCTTCGTCCTCTATTCCGGTGATGGTCTTGTTTTGGGTGGCGGCATCATCGATGAGGCGAT
>Ga0074195_1001195_pt1 | contig 38803 bp, 32 predicted proteins | sample EPASupsiteHSE623_FD_64525 | JGI IMG/M metagenome (GOLD analysis project Ga0074195, IMG submission 64525) | Bioremediated contaminated groundwater from EPA Superfund site, New Mexico - Sample HSE6-23 | ecosystem: Environmental > Aquatic > Deep subsurface > Groundwater > Contaminated ...
GGATCATTGAGAAAAAACCCGAGAGTTTCCTGCGCGTGAGCAGGCCGGATGCTGAACTGCCCGGCATCGATCCCCACGATGACAAGGTATACGAGCGGGCGCACGAGAATTTTGCCGCACTCCAGGCATCGGGGAAACTCCGGAAGGATCCCGATCCCGGCATGTATGCCTACCGGGTGAAACAGGACGGGGATACGTTCCTTGGCCTCTGCTGCTGCCTTGACGTGGACGATTACCGGCAGAATCATATCCGCCGGCACGAGCAGACCCGGTATGACAAGGAAGAGGACCGGACCCGGCATATCGAAGCGGTCAAAGCACACAACGGGCCGGTCGTGCTCCTGTTCCGGAACAGTGGGGACATCTATTCGCTCATCCATGCGCAGGTCTCCGGTGGCGCGGTTCCCGATGCAGAGGTTCGGACTGATGACGGAAGCATTCACCAGATCTTCCGCATCACGGACCCGGCCATCCTCACCCGGTTCGAGCAGCATTTCGCAAACCTGCCCTCCCTCTATATCGCGGACGGCCACCACCGGGCAAAGGCAGCCGTGAACGTGGCCGACCGCCGGATCGCGGCAAAGATCCCCTGCGATGAGGAGACCTTCCGGTTCATGGGGGTCATGTTTGCCCACGACAAGGTGAAGATCCATGGCTACAGCCGGCTGCTCACTGACATCGGCGCCTATACGCAGGATACCTTCCTTGACAACCTGAAAAAATATTTTGATGTCGAGCCGTACGGCAGGGTGGACGGGCGCGGGTTCAACATAAAACCGAAGTGCAAGAAGCCGGAGCGCTACCATATCGTGCACATGTATCTCGGGGGCCAGTGGTACGAGTGCACGCGCCTGCTGGAGAAGAATGCAGCGCCGCTGGATGCTCTCGATGTGGCGGTGCTCCAGACGTGGGTGCTGGAAGGCATGCTCGGGATTAAGGATCCCCGGGGCGATGCCCGGCTCCAGTATCTCGGGGGTGCCCGGCCGGTTGCCGACCTTGAGCGGCTGGTTGACAACGGGGAATACCGGCTCGCGTTTGCCATGCAGCCGGTCCGGGTCGAGACGGTCCTGTCCATCGCTGATGCCGGCGGGGTCATGCCCCCAAAGTCCACGTGGTTCGAGCCCAAGCTCCTGAGCGGGCTTGTGGTTCACACGTTCGAATGAAGCACTAACAATCCCATCAACCCCTTATCTTTATTCTTTTTACCGCGAACAGTATACGGTATGATTACCATCGCACTCCCGAAAGGCAGCCTCGAGGCGCAGACACTCCAGCTCTTCAAGGAGGCAGACCTTGAGGTCAAGCGCACGGATCGCGATTACAATCCCCGCATTGCCGATGAGCGTATCGGGAAGATCAAGATCCTGCGCCCGCAGGAGATCCCAACCTACGTGGTCGACTGGGTGAACGAGACCAACTCGGATGTGGTGGAGGTTGCCAATCTCTCGTACAGCAAGACAGGGGAGGGCAACGTGAAGATCGTGATCGCGGTTCACCGGGACGAGCCGATCGAGAACGTCTCCCAGATCCGCCCGAACAGCCGGGTGACGACCGAATACCCGGAACTCACGAGGAAATTTTTCGAGGACCTGAAAATCCCCGTCCAGATGTTCCATTCATTCGGTGCATCGGAGGCAAAAGTGCCCGATCTCATGGACGTGGTCGTTGACCTGACCGAGACCGGCACCACGCTGCGCAAGAACGGGCTGAAGATCATCGGGCAGATCATGGAGTCGCACACCGTTATCTGCGCCAACAAGGCAAGCTGGGCCGACCCGGTGAAGCGCCGGGAGATCGAGGAGATCCGGACGCTGCTCTTTGGGGTTATCGAAGCGAGGAACAAGGTGCTCCTGACGATGAATGTTCCCTCTGCATCCATGGAGAAGATCGTAGCGGCTCTGCCGGCGATGAAGAAGCCAACGGTCAGCCAGCTTCACGGGATTGATTATTATAGTATCCAGACGGTGGTGCAGAAGAACATGGTGAACAAACTTATCCCCCAGCTCAAAGCATGCGGGGCTGAGGATATTTTAGAGATCCCGATATCGAAGATTGTGCCGTAACCGGGCGAACACGCGATACACTATCTTTCAGTGCTGAAGAGCCGCGAAGTCCAGATTTTTTTCTTTATCACTCAATCAGGACCTATTAGGAATTTCCTCTAATCGGTATGTTCATATACGACAATGCGCAGGTGTCCCGTAATGAACCAATATTTATATCCCGCCTTCACCCTATAAGCCTATAAGGAACAACATGCGTGGTTCATGGTTTCATCTGAGCATAATTTTCGCCCTCATTGCCATGAGCATCTGTAGCGCGTGTGTCTCTCAACCCGAAGAAAACCAGACCTCCGTGCAGAACATATCCCCTCCTGTGAACATAGGGCTCCGCCAGATACCTGAATCGACGGGCCCCACATCAGTCAGTCTTGAAAATGCACGACAGATGCTCGGGGAGATTGAATATGCCGGGGAGATAGGGAACAACAGCAGGCAGGATATTTGCTATGTCCTGGGCAAAAACATTGACGCAACAGGAAACGCCGAATCGTGGGTCTTTGGCACCCGTTCTCCGGAGGGTAATAAACTACTGGTGTATGAGCGGAACCGCTGGACGGTTATTCCCTGGACAGCAACGCTCCCCTCCGAGGAGATCCCCTTCGAAAAGATACTGCTCCCGGATGAACTGATCGGCCAGAACAGGAGTGAGATCTCCGGGACGACAATGGCAAGCGGTATCCGGGAGATCGAATTAAAAAATGGGATCTATTCACTTACTCTCACGGAAGGAAACACGGATTTGATCCTTGCATTTAATGCAACAACAGGAGTGTTGATTGCTTAAAAATGACTGACAATGCAGGAAATATGTCCATCGATTTTCTCGTGGGATTTACCATCTTCATCCTTGCATTTATCTGGGTGGCGACGCTGATTCCCGGCATACTGATTGGGCTTCAGTCAAATATCATTGATTTCGATGCAATTGCTTATCGCACCGGTGTTATACTTGTAGAGGACCCGGGGTGGCCGGCATCCCCCGGGTGGGAATCCTACGATGATCTGCAGAAGGCCAACATTACCCGTTTCGGGCTTGCCATCTCAAAAGATTCCCCCAATATTCTCGCTGAAGATAAGGTGAACCGGTTCTTCTGTACTTCATTTATCTATCCCGAAGAGTACCAGCAGCGTGCAATCTTCGGTGACCGCCCCTACCGATTCAACATATCCCTCCTGGACATCGAGAGAAATGAACTACGAACCGTGGGAGATGTCCGGCCGGACAGTTATGGCTATATCCGCCGTCTCGTCAAGATCAAGGGGACCAGCAATGCCTCCATCGGCTCATCGTATATTCTTGCACATAAGTACAACAATACCGCCATACCCTCGGATTTCAATGTCACCCGTCATGAATTTTCCATCCTGTTTAATAATACAAAACTTCTGGGCGATATCAAGGATCCGGCGTACCAGATCAATCCTTCACGGGAACAGACGATGATCAATATCACCGATCTTAATTCTACGTTATTCCCGTCACCACTCACACCTTCGGTTAAAATCAACCTGACCAGTATCAAGGTCTACAAGCTCGATGCGGGAACCTTTGCAATGGTGCGTTTGTACGATACCCCCTATATCGATGGAAACAGTTTTACTTCAATACCCCCGGTCCCGGTTCAGGACAACATTACCCTGAAATTTGATCCACAGTTCTTCGACATCATGAGAGCAGACTATTCCAGGATTTATCTTAATCTTACGTTTGATACCCAGAAAGATGCTATGGGAAATCCGGGATACTGTTCATTTTTAAATAATTCACTCTCTACCCCGTTTGACTACAACTACCATCCCGCAAATGTTACCCAGCCCCGGTTGCGGGATGCTGTCGTGGAGGTGGCCGTATGGTAATGTGTGCAAAGGATGCTGCCCAACTCTACACGATTGAGGGAGTTGCTGCCGGCCTGATCATGATCCTGACGGCGTTCTTTGTAGTCAATGCAACTACAGTATATACCGCCGGGGATTCGCATATCAGCGACATGCAGATGGAAACCCTGGGAAGCGATGTGTTGAAGATGATGGATACTCTCCCCGACAGTTCGGTAACAAAAACACCGTTGAAGGCTATCATCGAGGATCCCATCAGTGTTCCCAATGAAACATTCAAAACGAGTTTTCTGAACCTGGCCAATAACAGGACAGGATTATCCCCGGATTATTACACCACGATCGATTCGGGTATGGATTCTATCCAGTTTACTGCAAATTACACCTGCCGGGTTGATCCTGGTAATGAAATTGTAAGTCATCCACTCAGTTTCTCCCGTCACATGACCGGGGGGGAACACGCGGTGCGTGTGACAAAATGGGTGATTGTGGATAAAAAAATAGTTCCACGTTGTGGGATTACCGATAAAGATCGTGCCGTTCTCGTGGAGGTGTTCATGTGGCGCGACTGAACGAAGATGCCCAGTGGATTATCCTGATGGGATTCCTGGTGAGTTTCAGTTTGTTCTTCCTGGCAATGGTGATCAACCAGTCCACCGTAGTCGGGCAGACAACATCGGAAAGTGTAATTGAATTTCCCAAAAATGATATACGGGATATGAGGGGAGCGATCATCCAGTCCGCAGAGTTTTCTGATGGTGAGATTGTAAGAGAAGATATATCGGTTCTCTCACTTGCGAGAAAGAATTCAGTGGTCAACTACAGCACATTCCATGATATCAACCATACTTTCATCGATATACACTATAATAACGGGGTGACTGAATACAATGAGAACTGGACGTCCCTGTAAACTTCAGCACAACGAGAATGCCGCCGCAAATATGATTGAGTACATCATGGTGAGCGGTGTTCTCATGGGACTCCTTGTCATCATGATGCTGCTGGTAAACACCAATATCCTGCAGGCCCCGGCAGACAGGCTCAGTTTTGTCGCATTTACCGATGTGGGAAACGGTATTTCCACGCGGATTGTCGACGTGTACGCCATCGCACCAACAGATGGAACGATCACCACAAGCTTTGATATTCCCGATGATATTGCCGGGATGGATTATTATGTTGAAGTCGGAACCCGGAACAATCCGGTAAATGATCTGTACGAGTCACAATACATCATTGTACAACGGGGTTCCCTCCAGTCATCGATTGACATCGCCGGCATCGGGGCTTCCCGGGGTGTTGCGGGCAGTACAACCGGCAAGGGAATGAACAGGATCAGTTATGATTCAAGAGGGTTTTCATGATGATACATTCGCGCAGCAATGACGAGCACGCGGTTTCCGAAGCAATAGGGTTCCTGCTTATCTTCACCATAGTGATAGCCGGTATCGGGCTGGTGACCCTGTACGGGTACCCGATACTCATTGAGCAGCAGGTGAATGCTGATGAAAAGATCATGGAAAAGAACATGATCGTGTTGCAAAACGATGTCAAGAGTCTGGCATACAAGACGGTGCCCTACAAAGAGACCTCGCTGAAAATCGGGGGTGGGGCCCTGACAGTGTATAACGCATCGTCAACACCTGCGGTCTCAACGATCGATATTACGGATTGTGTGGTCGGGGGCACCCGGTATGTGAGTGGGTTCCAGTCCGGCGATTTGCGTTACTCTTCGGGGGGTGCTGGCACCGACATCTCCCTCCAGAACGGTGCTGTGGTGAAGCGAAGCCATTTCCAGACAGGGTCCGTCATGCTCGCTGAACCGCGGTGGTTCTATGATACCCGGACGAACACGGTTGTGATCAATCTCATTGCATTTAATAGCACAGAGGTTATGGCACGGACCGGTATCGGTACTGTCCAGATGGCAATGGGAGAGACGAATTATACGTATGTCTCGCCAGTTAACGGAAATTCCGTATGTTTGAAATACACACCCGATTCTACCACTGAAGGACAGGACTATCTCACAGCATGGGATAATTATTTCCGGAATACTATGAAAATGACCACTACCGGGAATGAGTATAAATTTTCAACAAACATTGAAACACTCGTCATTAAAAAATACGATATAATTATCAAATCAATCTAACTTTTTTTAAAAAACCATTGAGGTACCTGAAACAAGGTTCAAGGAATAACTTCCGTATACAATACCGTTAAAAATTATTCGAGTTTAATGAACGTGGTACCCCGTCCGCCAACCGTTTTTGGTCCTTCCAGATATGCATAAGTGTCGGGTGTATCCTCTGCGGTTGCCAACACTTTGATCTGGTAACCACCAGGGGGCAACTTTGTCACATCCAGCTGTGCCTGCTGGGAAGATTCCCCGGGGGGGATTCCGGTTATTTCGGCAAACCGGACATACGGTGCATCGTTGACAGAATAATACACCTGTTCCCTGACGCCGGCAGGGGAAATTCCGGTATAGGTTGTAGTCCATGCCACGGGCAGGAGTGCCTTGATCTCGCCCGGCTCTGTACACCGGAGATTCGTCAGGGTGATTGTTTTCATCGTCATACCGGTTGATGTCAGGTTATAGGAGGCGGTAATATAGGTTGGGGGCAACAACAGGGTATCGACACCGGTATTTTCACTGTCTTTGAATGTGATTTTGGAGTCCGGGCCGAAAATATTGATATTCCCATCTGCAAGCACTTTGAGCCTGAATGTTGTTTCCCAGATTTCATTGATTTTAACCGTACCAACGTTAAAATCCAATCCGTGATTATTTGTCCAGTTCACCGACTGGTCGGTAATATATGGCGCGATAATGTCATGCGTCAGGTTATATTTGTGAATCCATGTGGAGCCGGGTGCCTTGTTGGGGGCTCCTCCCAACAAGGGATCGGGAACATAGGAAAATACGTCTGCCCCGTTCACCGAGACATTATTCACCGTAATTGTTCCAAAATCCATGAATATCTGGGTATCTACACCAGCACTTTCCTGCAGTTCCCCGGCAATCTGATTATATACATCGGCGATATTTGTGGCTGACGCGGTATAATATTTGCCGCCACTGGATGTAGCAAGGGTTTCGAGAGTGGTTTTTCCGCCATTCGATATGGAATCACTGAACGCAATCGAATAGATTTTTATCCCGTTGTCTTTTGCATACAGAGCCATATTCTGATATCCGCCAACATTATCATAAATCATATAATTGCTAGTCAAATCTCCATACCAGGTGGAGCTATGAGCGCTTGAGGAATATCCGGTTCCCCGGGCAAGGGGATCACCGTCCCAGTTATAATCCCCATCCGACAGCACAATGACTGCCTTGACTGCTGTTGACCGTGCATTGGTCTTCAGGTGCCCTATTGCATCCCGCAAACCCCTTCGGAGAGGTGTGCCGTGATCAGGGACAATCCCGTCAAGCCCGGTTTTAACTCCAATAAAGCCGGTATAGCCGGTGAGCGATTTGTCAAGAGTCGAATAATCTGCATAGGTTTTAGGAGTGGCGTATACATTATCTCTCTCGTATGATATCCCGGAATTTTCACCTGCGGTGCCGATATATCCGGATCGTCCGAATGATACCAGCCCAATCTGATCTTTTGCTGACATCTTGTCGACAAACGATTTTGCTGCAACACGGATGGAATACATCCGGTCCGGGTTATCATACAACATACTTCCAGAGCGATCGGTAGCGAGGACGACATCAATAGGTTTTTTCGTCAATGCATACCCATCGCCTTTCAGCTTGACGTTAATATCCACGGTTTCATTTACCTTTACCGTAGAGGGACTGACCGAAGTGATCACGCTGAGATAAGGATAATTTTTCCAGATAAGGTCGATATCTTTGGGATTGCCATTCCAGACCGCCGTAACCTTACAGGTACCTGTCGATGCGGGATTGTACGAAAGGTCGTAGAGGTTTTTACTAAATGAACCCGGTATAAATTTCACGGTGGCAAACCCATCCGGGTCGGATACTGCACTTGCCGTGTTCAGGTTGGTTTCCTGAAATACCGGAAGAGAAGTAACATTATAGGGTCCACCGGGGTAGGCGATAGAACCTATCGAAAAAGTTACTGTTTCGCCACCAACCGGATTCCCCATAATATCAATTACTTTTGCTTTAACGTCAGCAGTAATTGCCGGGTTCACATCTTTGCTTGCCATCGTCTGGGGATTGGCAATAACCTCAAAGTTAGAAGCGGTCTGGTTATAGAAAGTGACTGTATTACTGATGGTGACTGAATTATTATTTACTGCCGTCGCCGTTATACTGAAATCTCCGGTTAGCGTTTTCGGACCGTACGTAAACCAGATCTGACCTATACTGTTGGACTGGTAATTTACGATGGGATCCCCGGCATAATCTGTTTGAATCGTGACATTTTGAGCTGCGGTAGGATTTCCGAACCGGTCATAAATCATATATTTGATAGTAAATTTCTGGATACCATCGGCAGGGAGTTGGGTCCCGGGAGGATCATATTCCTGCGTGATCGAAAACGGTGTGCCGGTGGTTGCGGCCACAATCCATTCGAGTTTTTCCGGCATACTTCCGAATGCATCAACCAATATGCTGTTGGGACCGTAAGTCGAAGTCAGTTTCACTTTTACTGAAGCATTTCCGCTTGCATCAAGGGTTGTGGATTTGTCGTGCGTTGTCCCGCCATCAAAACCACCATCATCCGGGGCAGGACCATGAACGTGGAGGGTGATCGTATGAACATCAGCGGGCAGAACCTGCTTCCGGTTATCAATCGGGTTTCCCCAGCGATCCGTGATCGAGATATTGAAGGGGACTTCAGTGGCAACAGTCCCTTCAAAAGGATATTCAAAACGGGAAATATAGGGGCTGTCGTGATCGATCTCCTGATTCAGAGTCCGTACCGTGCCGTAGGATCCCGTTGCATCAGAAAAATTCACTGCTATCTTTATCGTTGCTGTACCGCTCTTCTTGTTTACGGTAAAGGTGCTGTATGCATTTCCCGCAGTATCCGTAGTTGTGGCAACGGGGGTCAGGGTGCCGTAAGGGTATCCCTCAACAGCAAAATTGACAACAGCTCCTGGAATTATAGTTCCAAAAGAAGTATTCGTCACATGAACGCTGATAACTGCCTGGTCAGCGCCGTTTGCAACTAACCACGGTTTACTTGTGACTGCCGTTGCAGTGAGAGGATCTGCCGTAACCGAAGCTACGATGAACAGCAGACTAAGAATTATTAATAATCCAGCCTTCGCTCGCATATCCAAATTCCTGGAGACTACAATATGACTTTTTGGTATATAAATATATTTATTTTAAAATCTGCTCAAATATCTGTCGGTTTGCTAAAATCTGTATAAAAAGACATAATGATAGGGCGGATCGCGTATCTAAACATCAAACGTCATATCTGCCGGGGATCAGGCATCCAAATCACGGTATTTTAAGAAAAGCGTTTTCTACGGGTAACCGGTATACCGGATCTTTCGGATTTTACAAAAAATACCGAATCGGGACAAAACCATATTCCATCAGCGGGGTGCAATAAAAAACCAGCATTTTACCCAGCGATTCCCTGAAGTAAAGGGATAAAAATCCACGTTAAAAGATATCTGCACACTATCCCTGCACGTAAGGTAGTGCAAGCAAAATCAGCATTCCCATACCAAAGCAGACAATCAGCATCCCGGATATCCGGTTGATTAGCCTCAGGTGCTCAGCACTGATGCGGGAGCGGACTGAACCTATCGATCCACAGAGAACGATCCACCAAAGCGTTGAACCAAAAAAGATACCGCCAACAAACTCCGATGCGGACAGGACAGAATTTTCATAAAATACCACGCCAAAGCCGGGCAGTATTGCCACAAAGAAAATAAGCGTTAAAGGGTTGGCGATCGCGATGGCCACCATAGAAAGGTAATCCTTAACATATGTTTCATGTTCTGTTTTCACACTGAGTGGTGCAGGCATGGTGAGAAATATCCGTATCCCGACAAGTACCAGAACCACACCGGCAGCGAGCCGGAGGGAGACCTGGTGGGCGATGATCAGCCCGGATATGGCAGTCAGCCCGAAGAAGGTAACACCGGCATAAAATGAGTCTGCCGTCGCCACCCCGATGCCCGACACGATCCCGTGAAGCCTGCCGTCAGTAACTGCCCGCTGGATGCACATGAGGGCAATCGGACCCACCGGTACGGCAAGCGTGAGGCCGATGATCATTCCCTGGATGAATATACTGGGGTCCATGTATTACCTGATCGGTTTTTCCATCCGGTTATCCGAAAATCGCAATCGTACTACCTGCTTCCATCAACATTCCGTGATGGTGCGATAATATTCGGCAAGATTGCTGGCGATATATTCCTACCATACATTCCCTTTTACCGATGTTGAGGATTTCGGTACGTGCTAAACATCGTACGAATCACGAAACGCCAGAATGAATCGGTCCTGACATCGCGGTTATGTTTACAGGCAAGCGAATTTCCGCATTAATTATGAGAACAGAAGATGCGGGGAGCCGGATTCGAACCGACGAACTCCTTCGAGAATAGATCTTGAGTCTTATACTATCAAATAGTATAAGATACATTTATGTTATCTTGAGTTTTAGTAAGAGGCATGACTGTTGAGCTCGGTAAAATGAAACGGCTCGATCCGGTTAATCTCAAATATCTCGAAGGGTACGTCAGAGCTCTTTCCCTGAAACAACTTCGAACGACTAGCATAAACGAAAAGCTCCAACGAGTATATGCATTTCTCATATTCTCAGAATTTCAGGATTTGATGAAGACAACACCAAAGGATGTTGAAGACTTTCTTATCTCCAGAAAAACCAAACCCACAAAGAGGGGAAGGCCCTGTTCAGATGCAACAATTCAGGGTGACTTGCTTGGAGTAAAGTTATTTTTTAGATATTTACGACCAGAGGATGAAGTAAAATTATTCGAAAATATCAAAATAAAGCGGCCAAAGAACCGTCTGCCCGTTGAGAGATTACTCTCTCGGGGAGATATCGAAAAACTTGTAAATGCATGCGACACCCAGCGAGACCGCGCCTTGATTATGTCATTATGGGATTCCGGATGCCGTATTAATGAGATCCTATCACGAAATGTTGGCAATATAGAGTTCGACCGTTATGGTGCGGTCATGGTTGTTGATGGAAAAACAGGACAACGCCGATTAAGATTGACTGCCTGTGTTGGAGATCTCCAAAATTGGGTTAATACTCATCCCTTTAAGGACAATCCCGATGCCCCGCTTTTTATCACATACAACCGTTACGGATTTGGGCGCAAACGGATTAATGAACATACCTTTTCAAACCGCTTGAAGGTCCTCGCTGAACTAGCGAAAATTACAAAGCCCGTTCATCCCCATGCAATCCGGCATGCCAGACTTACAGATCTTGCTAAGCAAGGATTCTCCGAAATGGAACTGCGGATCATTGCAGGATGGGAAGCAGCAAGTGGGATGCCGGCAATTTACGTTCATATGTCCGGAGCGGATGTTGAAAAGAAGGTGCTCCAGAAAGCAGGGTTGTGTGAAGAGGAAGAATCAAAGGAAGTGAAACTTGAAGCAAAACGTTGTCCCCGATGTAAAACGATCAATGCTCATGATGCAAAATATTGTGGATCATGTTCTTTGATTCTTGATGCCAAGACCGCGCAGCAGGTCGAACAAGCAGAAAGACGTATAGAACAGACACCAGAATACCAGATGTTAAAAGAGAAACTTACCACCGAACTAATTAAATCCTAATTTTCGGAGGGCGCCCTCGTTTCGCTCCTTTTGATATTCGAGCGTAATAACGGCTTCCAGATTCTCTGCTCAGCGTTTTCTTGACTCGACTTTTAATGATTTTCTGTTTATTGCGGGAGTGTATTCGAGTTTTTAAAAAATTAATAATGTAAATGCAATCATCAGTAGGATACCTCAAATCATTAGTCATGAACGTAAACAGTTCTGGTTCTTGTTCTTTGAGTGCATCAAACAATTTTTTTATCGTATCAGCGTGATGTTCAGTATCTTGAGCGATACGTCTCATCGTTCGTAATTCCCTAATCATTCCGAGTATTTTGATTAACTCATTATCTTTCACGCATTTTGGGCGGGATATTAGAACCTCACTAATGATGTAGAAGGTTTTCCGGCAATGTTTGCAATAGTACCGCTGGCATCCAGACCTGGCATCTTTACCACGTTTGACAATATCTTTCCCATGTTTTTTGAAGTGAAATTCACATTGGGGATTCTGACAGACAACATTGGTAGGGCTTCGTTTCCTTGCCACAATTATTCTTGACCCTTTTAATTATATAAAGTATGTAAAATGGGTCACTGTTGACTTTTCCTTATAATACGCCCTTTCCGATGGGTAAATGCGCAAAGTGGAGGGCCCTTCGTTTTGAGCGGGAAATCTCAAAATGAAACCAAATAATCAATCATGGAGTGTCCGTTGTTCGGTATCTCTCCCTAATGAGCTCTATGAGTTCGCTAAACAGGAGGGGTATTCACTGAGTGCCCTTCTGAGGAACGGTCTTGAGAACAAACGGATACTGCTCCGTTGTAATGCTCCCGAAGGGGTAGAGGCCACATGAGCCAAGCGGTTACATTCAATTCCTCTACTGAGCCAAGGTGGGATCCACAACCGGCAAAACATAGCATATCCAAGGAGGTTTTCAACCTTTTATCCCCCATTCACAAGATAGTGGCGGAATGTCTCATCAGAAAGGGGGAGTGGGTCCTTGTCGAAGATACAAGTGAGGTGGCACGATGACACAGATCCAGATCGCCATAATCAATATATCACTTGAATGGCCGCAAAGACCTCCAAGGCCATCCCCCACTTGAGGTCTGGAGGTAATGCATGATCAAGCGTAATACGATCGAGCACTGCTCCAAAGTGACGTCACTTTCACAGTATGTATTGGAGGTATTCCGAAACGAACCAGATAGGAACTACGTGAACAAAGATTTGGTTGATATCACACATGGAAATCCCAATTCAATTTGCAAGGCGCTAGGCAGACTTGAAAAAAGCGGTGAAATCATCCGTTTGGATCATGGCATTTATAAATACAATTCTTTTAGGGAGGACCCGTCCTTAATAACCTTAATAAAATACGGATATTGGCGGGTTGAAAATCTAAGATTCGTCACTAAACGGGCACGGGGGGATCCGGTGTCACAATCGGAGGTGACTGAAAATACCCTTGAAGAAAACAAATCCCTTTCTAAACCTTTACCGGGTTTTCCTTGGGATTTACCTACAGGACAGCAAGTGCATTGGAATAAATACCACAATGGGACACAGGAAATTCGATTGTCCTCAAATAAGCGTGCTCCATTCAGCCCAGATCATGTTCTGACCCTTTTGCAAATTCTTGAAAAAGATGGGTTCGGAGGTCCGGAATGGAAGTGTATATCGATAGAAGTGAACGTTGAGGGACGGGGTTGGACCGTTCCTGGTTACTTCGATGTAAAAATAATTAGGCAATTGCTTTTGAAGGTGTATCAACACGGTCCTTCTCTACGCATCGAGATAGCTGATAGAAGAGAGTGTTCGACAAAAGAGGTAATGTCCTTCCTACACAGTTTCGTCAATGGTTTTGATGCTGCTGAATCGCTTATGTCAGTAAAGACATTTGAAAATCGACTAGTTGGATGTGAGGGGGCGGCGAAACTGGCATTGACTATTGCAAGAAATACACGAGACAAATTACCCCTATTCCAACGGGCATCCGAACTAATCCGGAAAAAAGATAAATAAAAAATGTTTTCCATCCAGCAATTACATTTTCAAATCTAATCGTATCGGATCATATTCCGATTCATAGAATCCTGACTTTCCTTAATGTACATCCAGACCGCACATGGTTAGCAGACGAGCATGCCGAGAAAATGTTCTATTTGTTCTCACCCAATGCGAAAGGATATTAATAAAACCCTCACCGGTTCCGATTCATTTCGGATCATAGCGGATCAGTTTGGCGTTTCTGTAACCAGCCTCCAACGTCACAAAAAACACCTATCTAAAACACTTGTCAAGGCCTCGGAAATCGAAGAAGTGATTCACGCGGATAATCTTCTCCAAGATGTCATGAATCTACAAAAAAAGGCAATGTCGATTCTAGCACTTGCCGAATCGTCCGGTGACCTTAGAGTTGCCTGCATGGCAATCCGTGAAGCAAGGGGGACACTCGAACTGCTTGCAAAAGTTACGGGTGAGATGGATGATAGACCACAAGTAAATATTCAGATGGCTCCGGAATGGGTGCATTTACGTTCCTGCATTATTCAGGCTCTCGAACCTTTTCCTGAAGCGCAAATTGCATTACTCCAAGCGTTATGCGAGGTCTAAATCATGTTGAGGCACGATTTGATCCTCTCGCTTAATCCCACGGCATTTGCGCGAACTTGTCTGAACTTTATCCCGGACGAATGGCAGACACAGGTATTATCCAGCAATCACAAACGCCTCCTCCTCAACTGTTCAAGACAATCGGGAAAGAGTACGACTGCATCGATATTGGCATTGCACCGTGCCATGTATTACCCCAAATCGCTGATATTGCTAATTTCTCCATCGCTTCGTCAGAGCGGAGAACTTTTCCGGAAAGTCACTGATCATCTCAATCTGTTGAAGGCCAAACCACGAAGAACAGAGGACAATCGATTGTCCCTTACTCTGCTTAACGGTTCCCGAATAGTATCACTACCCAGCTCGGAAGCAACCATCCGTGGATTCAGCGGAGCATCCTTAATAATCGAGGATGAAGCCTCACGAGTCTCTGACGAATTGTACTTTGCCATTCGCCCCATGCTTGCAACCAGTGGGGGAAAGCTGATCCTTATGTCAACACCTTTTGGAAAAAGGGGTCACTTTTACGAGGCTTGGGAAAATGGTGGCAATCTCTGGGAGAGGATCACAATACCTGCATCAGTTTGCCCCCGTATTTCAAAAGAATTCCTCACAGAAGAAAAAGCGAGTCTTGGAGATTGGTGGTTCTCACAGGAGTATGGATGTCAGTTCGTTCAGACAACCGACCAGATATTTGACTATGAGGTTGTGATGCGGGCACTTAGTTCAGAGGTGAAACCATTATTCGAGGACTGTGTGAAATGAATCGGTTTTTTGTTGGATTGGATTTAGGTCAGGCTCAGGATTACACGGCACTTTCTGTTGTTGAAGTGATACCGGAAAAAAGGGGTAAAAAAACGGTGAACAATTTTCAAATCCGGCATCTTCAACGTTTCCCTCTGGGAACCCCTTATCCGGATATCGTCAAATCTGTTGTCTCTTTATTAGATTCAATAGGGAAGGGAGAATTGGTTGTTGATGCAACGGGAGTAGGTCGGCCAGTTGTGGACCTCCTGAAAAAAGAAGATCTCTATCCTATCGAGATTATAATTCACGGAGGAGATTCAACAACGCACGAGGGGTCAATATGGCGTGTTCCTAAACGTGATTTAATCTCGACGCTAACCGTGGCATTCCAAACAGGGAATCTTAAAATTGCTTCGGCACTTCCTGATGCTAAGACGTTGATAGACGAGCTTCTCAATTTTAAGGTCAAGATCAACCTAAAAACAGCCCACGACAGTTATGAGGCATGGCGTGATGGTCAACATGACGATCTTGTTCTTAGTGTTGCTCTTGCTTGCTGGGCGGGGAATAACAGTATTTCCTTTTGTTTGGATGATTGGGATTTTTATTAAATAACACACAGTTTACTGTGAAAAGAGAGATTAGAATAAAACTCCGCCAAATGAGGCTTGGTCAAGGCAGAGATTATTCGCAGGGTCCTTTTTTTTCTTCAAGATATCAATAATGACATCGTTTGCGGCAATATATTCCGTAATCCTTGCAACCTGAATATCAGGATTGTTTTTGATTTTCGCAATTACGAAATTGCCTTCAACTCTTAGATCTTCCAAGTTACAGTTTGGGCATTTGCAGATTTTCTTTGAGTCATTCAATGAACTGTAGACAATCATATTTAATCAATGGGACGGGGGGTAATAAAGAAAAGTCAACGATTTGAGGAATTTTCACACGAGAGTATTCAGAGATAATTGAAATATGTTTCAACATCTTTAACGGGGTTGAGAACAACACACTCCTTAATGGCAGTACCGGTCATCATAGTAATTATGGCGCATCGATCATTTTTGTCCGGTACCTCTGATGTGGATGATTTAGACTCTCCGGGTACTCAAGATCAATAAGACCCTCCTCGATCAAATTCGAGAGGGGGGCGCGTAAACTGTGATGACTTCGATTCAGGATCTTGCCAATCTCACGGATTGTTAAGAAGCTTTGAGCGCAAGCGATCAAGATCAGCTCTTTCATCTCATTGGAGGGTACCTTCTTCCTGCCCCTTAGTTTCTGATCAATGAGACTCTGATTTTCCCAAGACTCAGAGCTTGGTACCAAATGCTCAGAGCTTGGGGTCAAAGACTCAGAGCTTGGTACCAAAGACTCAGAGCTTGGGGTTGATTCGGAGCCAATTACAGGTACAGCAGTCAAAGTACTTTCGCGTGAATCTTCGAGAGTACGCTGTCCAAGTTGCTGCCCTTTTGGTTCAAAAAATGTGTAGACTGTGGCTCGACCTGAACCCAAAGAAGATAGGAAACGACCCATGACAAGCTCTTTGAGTTCTTTCGAAAGGTCATGCGGATGCATATCCGACATTTCTCGAAGACGGGGATGATTTACTGAACCCTCAATTGCAACGGTTGCTAGGGCGAGTTTCTGAATATAAGATAGTTCTGAAAATTGGACACCAAATCGATCTTCAAGTTCTTGTTCTACTTCTTTAGGAAGGAGACTGATCATCCTCAGAATAAGTATGATTTGATCTGGAGAGGATTTTTCGTAGAGTTCGGGCCTACGCCAAAGCTGCTCACTCCATCTCTGAAAGATTTTTGGTAATCCAGACCCCGCCCTCTCACCATACCCGACAAGATCAAACATCATCTGGAGCGAGCGATTCCGACAATCAGAGAGTCCTCCACGGATTGCATCCGCAATTGGAATACGCATTGTTCCAGGATTCCTGAACCGGAACATATCCTGACGCTTGATGATCTGGATAGGAACACTAACAGAATAATCCGCGTGGATCAATGTGTTGGTAAATGCTTCACGGATTGCCTCTTTAATTGGCGTGTCATCAATTCTTGTGGTCCCCTCAAGTCTGAACGGTACTCGAAGATCACGAGATAATCGCTGGATTGCGAGGTTGTAAAAATCATAAAGATTTCCTGACCATGAACCATCCGTGGTAATGCGGTCGATCCATCGGAGGTCGCCAGATAAGGCGTCCTGTTCTTGGTAATCGAGAAGATAATTAGGGACGGCATCAAGAATGGACCTTAGATTTCCAAACATCAGTAGCCCAGCAACAGTCAATCCCTCTTTTCCCGTTTGCCGATCAGATTTGTAACCGCCAATACTTCGCAAGAACTCCTTATCTTCAAGATTATTCCATGGGTGTGTGGGTTTTACAGTTCGAAAAGCAGCCCGGTATGCTTTCAATGTATCCCTGTTTAGATCATCTTCAGAAAAACCTTCGAGAATATGATTATCGCGAGAATCTTCTACCTGCTCAGCGAGCATCCGTTTTACGGTTTCCACGTCGCAAAGATAATCCCCATCGAAGTCACGGCGATATGTCCCAGTCAAAGGATTCGTCCCTACATACACAGGCTTTTGTGTTCGTTTTGCTGAAGGGATTGAAATTTTGATTATATTCTTTCCATGTACGTCAATATGGTCTACAAACAACTCATTCAGAATATTGACATTCACTTTCTGACGGTTATTTAGGGAGCTCCACAATTGAGAGATTACACGATCGGGACGTTCGATACCGATAAGAACGAACTCACCCGACGACAGTTGCCGGAATCCCAGAACGACAACGCCCCCACGTGTGTTTGCCATTGCACTATATGTCGGAAAAAAAGATTCGGGGAGTTGACCCTTACCATCCGGCCCCAAGGCCTCTTTAATTTCAATAAAGAGATCTTCTGATATTTCGTCAATGCCAATAAGAGCGGCAAGCTGATCCAAATCTATAGAGGATAATGCGGTCACAACGTGCTCCTGGATTTCGCGATCTCCTTAATGAAACTTTACAACATTCCATTATTGAATTTCTTGAGTATAAACACCCTGCTGAATTTTTATTGTCATGACCGTTAAATGTTCGGCTTTCTATCAAATTCGTCCTCTTCAGCGAACCCTAACCCAACCTTAGGGTAGTTTCCTACTCAGCATAAGGACTCTCGGACGGGAGTGAAGGATATATCCGAAGTGGTTCTAGTGTTTAATTGTAGAATAGAGCCACATTTTGACGTATTTTCGGAAAATATAATTAAAATTGGGTTTTATTCCATACTATGAAACAAAGTCGAATCCCTCTAACAATTGACTCAATAATATCAAATGTGAAGGATGAACGCCCAAAACCAAATTGTATCAGATGTGGTGATTGTTGTGAGGCATTTTATATGGAAAATGAATTTGTTGATCAATTTAGATCATATTTTCAAAGGATTGTCAGTAAAGAAGTCCATTCTAAAGAATTGGAGTGGACAAAGGTTCAGACAGTAGATAACAAATGTGTCTTTTTATTTCCGGATAACACTTGTTCGATTTATAAATATAGACCGAAAACGTGTAGAGACTTTGGCAATATGGATTTTTTGGAATGTCCGAAAATTGGACCAGACGGCAAAGAAAGAACTGAAAAGGAATTTGAAAGAATCAAAGAACGGAATACAAATTCGTCGTTATGGTCGGATGAATATAAAAATTCAATCCTAAATGAAGCAAAAGAACGGATTAAACTTCTTAAAACACGAGAAGGGAAAAAATGACTGTTATCCCAAGGATCTAGAACACGTCATCTATTTATTAGTGGCAGCAACTATCGGACAGACAATCCTTTGATTAAAAACAAATAATTAAGGAAATATCAAGGAAGCATTAAATCAACTTTATTTGTTGAAAACCTCAAATCAAATTAAAAAACACCGATGCTATTGTTGAAATTAGTAATGAAGGAATCTCGCAAAGAGCGACCCAATAAGCATCCTTTTTTTAAATAATTCTTTTAGAAATTGGAAATATACTCCTATCGCCTTCGGCTATACAGAATTGATGCCATGATGAGACGATTCGCTATATTTAACCTTTAATACTGTTAATTCAAGATTAGTGAAGTGAATGAATTACGATATTCAGACAATTAGAAAATATGGATATGATATTTTAGTAAATCATTTTGAAGATTTTTTGCGAAAATTTGTTGTTAATGAATTGTTGTTATTAAATTTTTCACCAGATTGGAAAAATCATATACCACAAGGAGTAATCAAAGAAATAATTGAAACGAAGGAAGAAGAATTACCTGAAGACTATACAATTGATGATTTTTTCGAAGAATCCAATTTTCCTCATTTAAAAAATATTATAATTTATTCAATTAATTACGATCTTTCAAGACAATTGTTGGGAGATCTAAATAAAGACAAATTCAATGAAATGATGGATGAATTGAATATTTTACGAAGGAAAATCGCCCATTCTAAATCTACATTCAGTGATTACGATCTTGATATAATCATTGAATATATCAAAATGATATGTCAAGGGGAAAGCGCCAAAGAAATAATTCGGTACCTTGATAACCAAGCGTATAAGGACGCAAAAGAGATACCGTTAGATTTTTTTGAAGAGTATTCCATTCAAAATAATTTGCCCTATGAAGAATATGACTTAGATGGCGGATTCATTGGAAGAAGAAAGGAAATTGATACAATAAAAACTCGAATAAAATCTGATCAAGATAGGATTATTACAATAACCGGAGCTGGGGGAGTCGGTAAAACAGCCATAGCTTTGAAAGTAGCGTATTACTTTCTTGAAGACGCTGAACAAAGATTTGAAGCACTTATTTGGTTTAGTGCAAAAACAACTAAATTGACTGATGATGGAATTGTAGATTTAGATCCGACATTAAAAAGCGATGTACAATTGATTAGAGATATTGTCAAAATTATCGATCCAAAAACTTACAATATTTTTCAGGAAACAAAAGTCCCTATCGAATCTTATAAAAATTTGATCTACAAAATTTTCTCTTCGCAAAAATGTCTGTTGATAATTGATAATTTAGAAACAATCATTCAGAACGATATCCTCATTGATTTCATCAAAGACATTCCCCGACCCTCTCAAGTGTTGATAACGAGCCGTAGAGGATTGGGAGAAATCGAAAGAAAAGTCCCAATCAAAGATATGTTAGAGAGAGATGCCATTCAATTATTCAATTTAATTTCTTCCAAACGAGACACACCTTCGTTGCTAAGATTAAATTCCGAAAAAAAATTGGAACTTGTTAGACGGGTTAAATGCTACCCTTTACTCATAAAATGGTCAATTGGGCAAGTCTGTAAGGGTCGAGATATTGAAAAATCATTCTCCCAAATCCATTCTGGTGAAAGTGAAATAGCAAAATTTTCATTCAATGATATTTTTTCAATTTTGACCGATGATGAAAAAAACATTTTGTATAGCATGGTTGTGGTCGGCGATAAGCCAGCATCACGCTTATTGTTGATGCATTTAACCCAAATGGATGAAGATCATCTAACAGAGGCTATTGAGGGTTTGATAATATCATCTTTCATTTATCCTGTTTTTGATGATACTCAACAAAAAATTATTACTCAATATTCGATGCTCGAACTAACTAGAGGATTCATCGATAGTAAACTAGATGAAAATCCAAAAATCCGACAGCAATTATCTACGAAATATTTCCAATTGACAGAACAATATCAAGAAGAAGAAAAAACGAGGTCAAGTTGGGAACAGCTAAAATTTTCTTTGGGAATCAAGTCATTGGATGAACAGATTGCATTCGGGGATGTAAAAAAGGCTAAAATTTTTGCTTATAATGGGGATAATTCAAGTGCCGAAATACATTTTGAAAAGGCTATAAAAAATGCACCCAATTTGCCTTATGCTTTTATTGAATATTCAAAATTTGAATTTGATCGGGGACATTACCCCCATCAACTCGAACTAGCAAAAAAAGCTGTAGAAATTGATTCAAATAATTTTCATGCTTGGATTAATTATGGCATCTCGTTACGGATGAATCGTCATTTTCCAGAGGCCATAACTGCACTTAAAAAAGCAAAAGAAATTAATCCAACGTATTTATTAATTTTAACCGAATTGGGGCTTGCATATCAACAAAATGGAAATTATGCAGAATCCGAAGTTGAATTGAAAGCTGCATTAAAAGACGTAGAACTACCCAATTATCGTCATAAGGCCCGTACGATTAGAATTTTATCTTGGACCTATTACCGTTGGGCTGACGATTTTAGATCAAGAATGGATTATTTTGGTCAAATTAACAAGTTAAAGGAAGCAGGTGAAACACTGAATAAAGCATTTGATATTGATGCTAAAAATCTCAAAAATTGGGATATCTATTGGAAAATAATGAAAGATTTAGGTATCGCACTAAGTATCTTTAAGAATTTTAATGAGGGGAGACCATACCTAGAAAAATGTCTTCAAAAAATAAAAATTGATAATAAATTTATTTTACCTCAAAAGAAGATCATTGCCGATGCTTGTTATTACCTTGCATTAAACGCTATAAAAGAACAGAATCAAGACGAAGAACAGATTAAAAAATGGATCGCACAGGGTTTCGCAAATTGTGATGTGGATTCAAAAATTTATGGAAAATTAAAAAATCTTAATGTAAAATTTGGAAATGGTGTCCAAACCGATAACGGGGATAGAAAATATGGAATAATTAAGTGGTACGATTTTTGGCAAAAATACGGGATAATCGAAATTGGGAAATCGACATATTTATTTTTAGCCAATGGATTCCAAGAAAAGAATCCACCCCATATTATGCAATCGTTAGATGGAAGGACAATTTCCTGCGTATTGGAGAAAAATCCAAAAAAAGAAGGATCTATGATAGCAAGTGAGATTGTAATAGAGAACGGATAATTTTTAAAACTCTTCCTCACATCCCCATCGCCCTTCAATATTTTCTCCTTAAGAATCTCATAGACCTAAATAAATTCACAAACGCTTGCCCAACCGATACTGCACAGGATGGACTCGTTCATATTCTGTTTCGTGTAAAACCTATGATTTAGTTTTTGAAAAAAAATGGATTATAGGAAAGTGCGAGGGGAGGGATTTGAACCCGCGAACCCCTTCGGGAACGGATCTTGAGTCCGTCTCTGTTGACCAGGCTTAGATACCCTCGCTCGGAATAATATTTGTTTTAGGATAGTAAAAGACTTTGACTTTTGATAAATGTGCTCTTTTGCCAAACTTGGTAAACAAATCTTGAGTCTATCGCCGTTGGCCAGGCTTGGCTATCCCCGCTTGGTGTGGGATAATGTTGGCGAGGGAAATACATAAGATCACCTGATCCACTCATGCAGATATCCAGAATAGGGAAAAAACCGGGCTGATATTATTCCCGGTGCCTGTTGACCGGTTCCACGATCTCACAACCTGCACATTCCTCGCATTCGAACTCCAGCGTTGAATGGTGGATATGATATTTTTCCAGCCGTTGCTTAATCTCCCGCTTCATCTCAGCAATTTTTGCCATGTCCTGTTCACAGGAATAGATATGGGCGTCAAGGACGTGTATTTCGGAGCTGAGACTCCAGATGTGGACATGATGCACCCCGGCTACACCCCCAACTGAGGAAATATCCGCAATAACTGCATCAAAATCCACGGACCGCGGGGTGAACTGGAGGAGGATTTCAATGGTCTCGCGAAGAATGCGGGCAGCCGAGACGATGATCAGGACCGCAATAAATCCCGAAAGAAGCGGATCGACAATCACCTGTCCGGTAAAAGCAATCCAGACGGCCGCGGCAATCACGGCAACCGATGAGACTACGTCACCTATGACGTGCAGGAAGGCACTCCTTACATTCAGGTTGTGGCTCCCGTGCAGGAGGAACGCGACGGCAATATTGGCGATCAGTCCCAGCACCGCGATAAACCCCATCAGCCCGCTCTGGATCGGTGCCGGGTCAAGCAACCGCTGGTACGCTTCCCACAGGATGAGAACACTGACGGCGATCAACAGCAGGGAGTTGAGAAACGCTGCAAAGATCTCCGCTCTCATAAAGCCGTACGTCCGTTCCCTGGTCGGGAGCCGGGCGGCAAGGGTAATTGCCCCAAGCGAGAGCAGGAGCGCCAGCACATCGCTGAACATATGGCCGGCATCGCTGACCAGCGCAAGGGAACCCGAGATAAGGCCACCCACAAGTTCGATGATGAAAAAAAGGGCGGTGATAACCAGAGCAAGCTGCAGGGATTTCTTAAAATCCCGGTGGACGTGGGCCATACTTTTCCTGCATGGATGTTGGCGGGATGATAAAAAAAGGTGCAGGTCGGGGATTATCCTATTGTTGCCCTGATAAATTAGAGGGGCTGTCATCACGAGCGGTTCAGGAGCGCCGGGAAAGGAGACGGTTACTGGTCACATGAAATCCGCTAATCCCAGCTGCTGCTCCTTCTCCTCTCCAAACGTGGACTGGATCGCAAGGTCGATCACTTCGACCCGCTGCTTGGTGTACTCCGAGACCTTGTATTTCCGGCAGATCTCCCGGGACATCTCGAGGTATTTCTTTACCGAGCCTTCATGCACCGTGGCGATGATGTTGCCATTGCACGGGTGCTTGCCCTTGAACTTCGTGCACTTGCCCGAAAGCGGCATCCTGCGGTAGCTCGTATTGCACTTCGTGCACCGGCACTTCTGCTTCGAGAACGCCGACAGGTTACCCATCAGGTCCCGGATGAAGTGCGTGTTGAGCACCCGCTCTGCCACATCGTCGGCATCGACCGCACGGATCTTCTCTGCCAGCACCAGTTCGGCCTCGAGCTTGTCGGTCATCGACTTGAGCTGGGTATACATGGATTCGATCGGGCCTGCCGAGATATCCGAAGTGTCATGGGTGAACTGGAACCCTTCGAGCTGGGCGGGAGTACCGATGCGGTTCTCGACCCGGTCGATAAGTTTCACGATCGTCTTGGGCTCGATATAGTTGAGCGCCCCCAGGTACACCTCGATCGGATAGCCTTTGCATACATCGACGTTCAGGGCTTCCTTGTCGATCTGGGCCGGATCGATCCGGCTCGTCAGCACGAGCGGGGCATCCATAGACCCTCCCCGGTTCTGGGGAAGGAACGAGCGCGAGAAGTTGATCAGACCGTCCAGCAGCAGCATGATGCAGTCCTCATCGCCATCGCACTGGCCGGTGAAGATCCCGTTTGCCACCAGCGTATGATCGTCAGCAACGGTCAGGCAGTAGACCCGTTCCTCGGGTGACGGCACAATGTCGATGGCACGAATGCGGTCCGAGATCACGTTCATGCCCTCCAGCACCGGTACCGCGTCCCCTACTTTAAGTTCGAGCGCCCGGATCTTCCGGAGATACGCGGTGTCCCAGACAAGCATCGCGTGATCGGGCGTGACCGCGATATCCTTGCCCATCGCAGTCGTGATCCGGAGGAGGGTGGCTGGCGAGCGGTGAATGGAGACAGTCGTTACTTTACGGAGGTGCATCACGCCACTCGTATCAATGGTCCGGGTGTAGTACGGTCGGGCCGGGTCCGAGTAATAGGTGCCGAGCTGGTCGAGGCCCGGGCGGCTCACATCGAAGTTCTCCAGCACGAACTTCCGGATCGGGTGCCGGGCCCATGTCTTCCCATCATAAACCTCGATCAGGGTATCGCCAAAGAAGCAGTTCCGCCTTTTCGCGGCATGGAAGAACGGGTGGGCATAGCCTACGTCTGCCCGGGTGAACCCGATGATCCGGGCGAGCACCCCGGCACTCGTGTGCGGCGCAAGGCCGATGACAAGATGGCCCACGAGATCGTCGGGCTTCTGAATATTGTAGAAGGGTGGGAGGCCATAGACTTTCACCAGCAGGTCGTCCATGAATTTTGCCACGCTTACCATGTATGCGGCGCAGGAGTCCGATACCAGGAGATCCTGTGCATGCAGCTCCACAACCTGCTTACCGTTCTGGAGATCGTACCCGTGCGTATCTTTGGTATAGCCCAGCGAGCGGAGTTTCTCGACCGGCACCCGCACCTCATCCGGCCGGATGTGGGTGAGCGGCAGGTCGATCATGTCAAACCGCGTGGTCCCGTCTTTAAAGACCCAGATGTTCTGCACCCCCCGCAGGACTCCCTTTTCCATCGCCTCGACAGACTTCTCCTTCGAGATCATACCCTTGACCCCCTTGACGAGCGCGACGGCATCAGTCTTCATCCCGAGGCGGGCCATCACCTTGGCATATTCCCCTTTCAAATCCAGCTTGAGCCGCTGGGAGCAGGTGGCCTGACCGTCACAGCCGGGACACCGGGGCAGATCGGTCTCCCTGCCACACTTGGTGCAGGTGAAGATCGCGACCGTGTGTCCCCCGCACTTGTCGCACCGGTTGAGATACGTGATCTCCCCGCACTGGGAGCAGCGCCGGCGGCCGACTTCGATCTCGATGATCCCACTCTCCTTCTGGATGCCGATCTCGGTATCGTTCTGGTCCATCTGCTCGATATGGGTCGAAGCAGACTGGAACGACCGCCGGGCGCCGCCCGTGTCGCCGAGCGGGAAGAGAACATGCGGGGGTGGGTTCATCTTCCGGGGCTTGGATTTCCCCGGTCTGCCCATGCGTCCGCCGATACGGGTGCCTGAACGCGACCGCATCTTAAACCCGGAAAGGTGCTGAACCCGATCGAGCTGGTTGGTATCCGGGGCAGTGTTCCAGACCTCGCGTTTCTTCAGGTTTTCATCCAGCCCGAGACACGCGATGAATGCCCGGTAGAGCGGGATCTTCACGCTCCCGTCCCGCACAATATGAGATACGAGCAGGGTCTCGATGATATCCTTGGTTACCGGCTCCAAAGGAAGTATCAGGTGCTCGTCAACAATCTTCCCGGTACCCGCAACCGCGTCAGCGAGCAGGGAGATCTGGTCCATCGTGATATCGTCCCAGAACCACGTGTAAGCAGGATGGAGATACCCGCCCGCCCGGGCAAAGGCAATGGCTTCCGATTCGTCTTTCGGGGATTTAGTGCCCGGTTCGCTGTCGAGGAGCCACCATTCGTCGCAGTAGCCGGAGGGCACGAGCGGGTGGTTGTTCTCCAAAAATTCCCCGTACGAGATGAGGATCTCGCCAACGTCGAGGATTCGTTCGATCACGGGCTGGAGTCGCTTAGCGGTTGCTTCGTCATCGATCCGGAGCACGTCGCCGCTCGTTAAGCGCACGGTCGGGCCTTCGATCGAATCCACCGGCACGACCCCGCAGGCCTTGCCCGGTCGTTCGGTCTTCATCTGGGTTCCGGTTGCAAGGAACTCGCCCAGCACATACAGGGTTGCCGGGTGAAAGCCCGCAGTGGCAAACCCGGTGTTGCGCGAACGGCCGTACCGGAGCCGGAAGCCGCCTTTCCGCATCGGGTAGGCAAAGACCGGCCTCCCGCCGATCAGGTCGCGGAGGTACTTGTCCAGGGGCTTGACACCGACAAATTTCTCCTCATCACCGGACTTCGAAGCGCCGGCTATGAGCTTGTCGAGCCAGTCCCAGCCCTCCATCTTCATCTTCTCAACCCGGCTCTTGAGCTTGCGGGCCTTGCCGGCAATGCCTTCCCCGATAACGAGCGCCATGCCGCCCCGCACGGTGTTGGTCTCAACCCGTTCGAGATTCCGGTGCCCCGACACCTCTTCCTGCTCGGTGGCTTCACCATCAATGCAGACCGGGCAGTTCTCGATGATGAGCCGGATCTCCGCCTCGCTTGGCAGGTACTGGAGGTTCATGATCGAGTTGTATTGCCGGATCTCCTCGATGTACCGCTCGACTTCTTCCTGCCGGGGGATATACCGGTTGATGCCCAGCTTCTGGCGTACGTAATCCCCGACCAGCACCGAGAGTGCCTGTGCCGTCCCGCCGGCGCTCCGGATGGGTCCGGCATAGAAGATCATCAGGTACTGGCTGCCATCATCGTTCTTGCCGAGTTCGATCTTTGCAATCCCTTCGGTGGGTGCCGCCACGACACCCTCCGTGAGGAGCGCCATCGCCACCCGGATGGAATGGTCGAGGATCTCATCAACGGAAGTCTCCCCGAACTTCCGGGCAACAAAGTCGTCCCCGATACGGAGCGCAATCTCCTCACGCGACATCTGGGCTTCAAGTTCACGGATCCGCACCGCAACCCCTTTGATCCCGAGCAGCGCTTCCACCCGGTCAGCAAGGTCACTGGCGATGGGGATCTCGACATCAAGGGAGGGGTCAAGGCCACGGGAACGGGCTTCCTTTGCTATCTCGATCGCATGATGCAGGCCATCGAGGAGGGACTTTTCATAAGCCTCCATCGCGGGCGAGAGCACTAACATACCGGTACGATGGTCCGGGAGGAGATTTATCCCTTCGGTTTATTGTGAAAAAAAGTTCGTCGATATTTCGAGAGAGAAGAAAAACTGAAAAATTACCCAGTAAAAATCCACATTTACCCTTGCTCAATAATTCTCCATGGAGCGGTGAGGATGACCCCCTCTCTCCCCATATTGAGGAAACAGCCCAAGGGGTGCGCCCCCTTGGCCCCCTTTTCAGAAGGCCCCTGCATTCTCTACCGCAAGAAAGTGATATCCGGATGACACAGGCTGAAGCACGAGAGTATATTCTGGAGTTAAAAGTCATTGATCCGCCGCGGGGGCGCCCCATCGGGGGCGGCGGCGTTTATCGTATTGGGGGTATGGGGGCATCAGCCCCCATCTCGTGACCCATAAAATGTACGCTTTACTGACGATAAAAACAGAATATCCGAACCCATCTCACTTCTTCTCTTTCTCGCTCTGAACCTTCTCCACCATTGAAGGAATGCCCGTCTCGCCCATCTGCCAGAGGGTCAGCGAGGCACAGGTACGGAGAAGGGCATCGGCATCGTCCAGCCGCCGGGTGAGCGGCTCGACCGCAGGTTTTCCTATCCGGCAGAGCGCCCGGGAGAGATTGCCCCTCAGGTCCGCATCATCGCTCGCCATCGCATCGATGATCGGCTCAACCGCGGGGGCTCCCATATTACCTAGAGCCGCTGCCGCGTAGCGCCGGAAATTTGGCTCTACCTTCTCCCGCATAGCAGTGATCAGAGGTTGAACTGCCTGCTCGCCAATACGCGAGAGAGCAACCGCTGCATACCACCGGTGATCATTATCGGGTGCTTCCGCGAGTGCCTTCACCAGCAGCGGGATTGCCGGTGCACCCAAGTCCCCGAGTGCTCGTACCGCCTCGTGCCGGATATCAAGAGACGGATTTCCCAGTGCTGCAACAAGCTCAGCGATCTTCGACTCATCGGCTGTGCCGGAATCGGCCGGGGAATTCTGCGGTGTCATGATCATCTCATTTTCTGGTCTTCGTATTCTTTTTTGGGGGTCCGTCCCGTATCCTGCATACCAGCGGTCCGACCGCCGGGATCAGGATCGCGTCGATTGCATCGGCGATCGCCTGCCGCTCACCGTCATCCGCATTTTCAAGAAGCTGGATAAGGGGCTCAATCGCATCTGCGTTTTTAAGCTCTCCGAGCGCAGTCATAACCTCGATACGCGTCTCGCCCTTTGCACCCTTCAGGAAAGCCATCAGGGGACCAAGGGCGGGAGTACCGATCGCAGCAAGAGCAGCGGCGGCCTCTGCCCGGACCATCATTTGCTCATCGGCGAGAGTCAGGATCAACGGTTCAACCGCAAGAGGATTTTTTATCTTCCCCAATGCCAGCGCTGCTCCCCACCGCATACCCGGTTCAGCCATCCGGAGTGCATGCATGAGAGAAGGAACTGCCGGTTCACCGATCATGCTGAGAGCCTGGGCAGCCCGGCTTCTCACGAACCGGTCTTCATCGGAAAGAAGCCGGATAAGGGGCTCAACTGCATCGGGGTTCCCGATCTCCCCGAGAGCGATCGCTGCTTTCCAGCGGACATCGTCATCCGGGTACTGCAGGGTTGCGACAAGCGCCTCCACTGCGGGATTGCCAATCTTGGAGAGCGCTTCTGCCGCTTTCCACCGCACCCCGCTGAACTCATGCCGCTTCAATGCATTGATGAGCGGTCCGACCGCCCTTTCATCCCCGATGTTTCCCAGCGCTTCTGCCGCCTCGTACTGCACCACGGGATCCTTATGTTCCAGCAGGCGGGCAAGACTTGCGATATCCCATCGTCCTTTGAGTGTTTTTACATCCGGCCCGAGGAGCCCCGCACGGCTGAACCGGTCAAAAAAAGCCAGCTCCACCACTATGGGCACCATCAGGAACAGGAGCCGTTTCTGCCGGAAGAACGCGGGGATGAAAGCCATCTGGTGATAGTTGGCAGGAGAGGGATAAATGGATTGCGTGTTGTTCGCAAATAAGGGAGTTATCGACAGAGAGAACGGTAAACAATCCGATAAGGTTCAACACCTCCGGTAAACTTTTTTTAAGATTCGGATTTTGTCCCGGCACAGGATCAGCGGGATGTCCCTATGCGAAAATTTTCAATAGGGGGATGAACGGCAGGATTTCAGCAGGTACTCCGTTACTTAAAATACTCCGAAAAGGAGCACCGCAAAGACAAACAGGATCACTGTTTTGTGATGGGCCTGCGAATACGTACTATCAGCAGCGCTCTACACGGGAACCGGTTACTATGGAACAGCTCATGATCGTCAACATCCTGCTCTTCTGTATATTCATCATCGTACTGGTGCTCCCGTTCAAAGTCAAAAAGATAGAAGAGAATCTTGAGGTGTTTCTCTTCCTTTGCGGGATTGCCGCCCTGAGTGTTGCCAGTTTTGCCGTTATCCGGGGGGAAACCTTCGGGTGGACGATGCCGATCGTTCTCGAAGCCCTTTCAGCTCCGGTCATGATCACGACCGTTGCCGGTATCCCGGTCGGCATTGTCCAGATCGTCCTCATCATGGGACTCGTCATTTACTTCGCCCACGTCCAGATCCTTGCGGCCATCCAGACCATGGTAGACCGGGTGCCCCTTTTCATCATCGTCTTCTTCCTGATCTGCGGCCTTGGTATTATCTCCAGTATCATCTCGGCGATACTGGCCGCTATCATCCTTGTCGAGATCGTCTGCGCCCTCCCGCTCGGGCGGCAGGAGCAGATCGGAGTCACGGTAATCTCCTGTTTTTCCATTGGCCTCGGGGCAGCCCTCACTCCGCTCGGCGAGCCACTCTCCACGATTGCGGTCTCAAAACTCTCCGGAGCACCTTACTATGCGGGATTCGGATTCCTCCTCGACCTGCTGGGCATATACATCCTGCCGGGAATTCTCGCGCTCGGGATTCTCGGGGTGGTTTTCTTACACCGGCGGGGTGTCGGTGGCGAAGGGCTTGAGTGCAGGCTCGTTCGCGAGAGCATCCGCCAGGTCGTGATCCGCGCAGGCAAGGTTTACCTGTTCATCATGGCTCTCGTCTTCCTGGGAGAGGGGTTCAAGCCGTTCATCCTCGAATATATCATCCAGATCCCTTCAGAGGGCCTCTACTGGGTGAATATCGTGTCGGCCGTGCTCGACAATGCAACCCTTGCAGCAGCAGAGATCGGTCCGCAACTCACCCTGATCCAGATCGAAAGCGCGTTGATGGGGCTGCTGATTGCAGGAGGCATGCTGATCCCCGGCAATATTCCCAATATCATTGCAGCAGGCAAAATGGGCATCACCAGCAAGGAATGGGCGAGATTCGGCTTACCCCTGGGGTTTGCCCTGATGCTCATCTTCTTTGCAATCCTTTTCGTACCGGCGTATCTCGGCATTGCCCGGTAACCGTTTTTCACCTGCACGGTTGTTTAGTGCCGGATGGACTCAGGGAAACCCGCACACGGTCGCCCGTAACAATTGCGGGGAACCCGGCAGAATCTCATTGTTCCCTCAACAGGACATAAGAAACTATTTATTCACCTGCAAAGGTATTAACCAATTAAATATATCGGGGGGTATCCCAGCGCAATGGTCCAGGACATTCTCAAAGCAATTGATGCTCTGAAAGCCACCGCTGTCGGGAGATGCCGCCAGCGGATCGAGGATGCTGCCCGGAAAGCGCGTGAAATACGGGGAGGCGGGCAACCCGGGGAAGAGAAGAAGCAGTCCGGCTCCTGCGAACCGCAATGCGGGGTTACCTCGATCCTGAAACGCAGGCACGGGCTGTAACGGGAGGATGGAATGGAAAAGACACTGCTGCAGCAGATCCGGGAAAAAGAACAGGATGTGGCAAAAAAGATCGAGGATGTACGGGCCGTGACGGAAGCATCCATCGCCGCAGCAAAAAACGAGGCCGAGAACCTGCTCTGCACCGCAGACGCCGAAGGAAAGAGAGATGCCGAAGAGATATACTGGCGGGAAAAAGGCATTGCCGGGGCCCGAATTGAGCAGTTGAGACAGGAGGCGGCGCGTGAGGCAGAAGCCATCGCAGAGAGAGGAAAGAAGGATATTTCCGCTGCAGCAGATGCCATCGTACGCTCCGTGACCATGAAGTAACCCGGTACCGTCCGGAGAGGTTTCGTGTGCTCCAGCAGATGAAACGAATCCAGGTGATAGGGCCAAAACCGGCATTCAACCAGGTAGTTGACCTGCTGTACCAGGAAGGGACGCTTCACCTCGAAGACGTCTCCCGGGCAGTCTCCCCGGACGAGATCCCGCTGCAGAAAGTGGTGCTGGATACGGCAACCAGCGTTGCGGATATCCTGGGAAAGATCAATGGGATCTTCTCCACGCTTCCCCGGGTAACCGATGATCCTGCACGCCAGCGGGAGCTTTTCGAGTCGCTCCGGAAACAGGACCACGAACAGGTCCTGGCGCGGGCGCAGGATATCATCGTGAAACTTGAGTCCACTACCCGGGACCTGGCATCCCGGAAAAGTGAACTCACCTTAACCATCACGGCCCTGAACCGGTACTCAAAAGTCCTCGACATCCTCCAGCCGCTTGAGCGCGAACTGCCCATGCTGGAAGGATTTGAAGTCACGATCCTGTTGATCCAGAAGGAACACAGCGACGTTGTCGACCTGATAAAAAAGGAACTGGAGATCATCACCGGCAACCAGTTCGAGATGACATCGACAACGGTTGATGCTGAGACGCTTGCTGCCATCATGGTCTTTAACAAGCGGCATTCCGAGCAGGTCCATGCCTTCATCTACTCGGTCAACGTGAACGAGGTCCGCCTGCCCCGGGAGTACATGGGCAAACCGTTTTACGAGATGTATGCCCTGATCGAGGAGAACAAGCTCCGCGCCGGCACGGCAATTAAGAAGATCGAGGAGGAACTCGTTACCCTTTCATCAGCCTGGTACCAGGAACTCTCGGTCTTAAAAAAGATCCTTGAGGATATAAACGATGAACTGAGTGCTTTTTCGAATTTTGCCCTTTCGGAATATACGTTTGTCATTATGGGATGGATTCCCAAAAAGAAGCTGCTGACGGTAAAAAAATCCCTGGCAGACCGGTTCGCCGACCGGGTCATAGTAAAGGAACTGGACACTACGGAAAAAGATATGGAAGCAGCGCCGATCTCATACGATAACCCCCGCTGGGTGAAACCCTTTGAAGTAATCATGCAGCTCGTAGCCCTTCCCCGGTACCGGGAGATCGATCCATCGCCGATCCTTGCGATCTTCTTTCCGCTCTTTTTCGGGCTCATGGTGGGGGATATCGGCTACGGGATCGTCATTCTGCTCATCGCGCTGCTCATCAGGAAGAAGTTAAAGGACATGGCATTTGCCGTCAGTCTTGCCGATATTCTCATCATCTCGTCGGTCCCGACGATCATCTTCGGCTGGTTGTTCGGCGAGTTTTTCGGGGATTTCGGCGAGATCATGGGGTGGCTGCACCCGGTGCATTTCCTCGGCATCACGTGGAACCGGGTCGAGGCAATGATCCCGATGCTGATCCTCGCGATCATGGTGGGCGTCATTCACGTCTTTTTAGGTCTCATCATCGGGATGCGCAATGCGATCATCACGAAGAGCAGAAAGCACCTTGCGGAGAAGGCCGGTATGCTGCTCATGCTGGTCGGGCTCATCGTCGCCCTGGTAACACTGGCAAAGATCGCCCCGGAGACCGGGATCTATCCCGCGGGCATTCTGGTGATCATAGCGCTGCCCCTGATCCTCTTTGGTGCAGGAGTCTTTGGGACGATCGAGGTCATGAGCACGGTGGGAAACATCCTCTCGTATGCCCGCCTGATGGCGATCGGGATGGCGTCGGTCATCCTCGCGATGGTGGCAAACCGGCTGGGGGAGTCCTTCGAGATCGCGATCATCGGTATCATCGTGGCATTGCTGCTGCACGCGCTGAATATTGTGCTGGCGATGTTCAGCCCCTCGATCCATTCGATGCGTCTGCATATTGTTGAATTCTTCTCAAAGTTTTATACCGGAGGGGGCGTGGTGTATAAGCCGTTCCGGAAAGCGGTGGTGGAGGAGGGGAAGTAAGGGTCGGGGACTGGTTCTGGAGCGGTCCCGGGGTTCGGGAACTTCCCGCATTGGTTAACCATTTGGATCAATGGGGGCTGGGTTTTTTTTGTGAGGTTTGGTTAACTTTTTTTAAGCAAAGTCTGGTTTTTATTTTCTAATCAAAGTCTGATGTATTTTTTTTAAGCAAGGTGTGGTTGAAAAAATAAAATCAAAGTCTGCTTAAAATTTTTTAATCAAAGTCTGATTGAAAATTTTCAGGCAAAGTCTGGTTAAAAAAATAAAATCAAAGTCTGGATAAAATATTTCAAGCAAAGTCTGATTGATCCGGAAACGATTTTCAATCGCGATCGCGTACCCGATTGAAAATTTTTGAGCAGGGTCTGGTTAATCCGGCTGAGTGGCCGGAGGTACTGTTTGGGTGAGATGCCAGAGCGGGTTCACATCGGAGGTGCTGACCGGTTTTTCTCCATTTTGGTTTCAAGAATCAGAAACGGATCGCGTTTTTATTTTTTCAAGCAGAGTCTGATTGATCTGCGAAAGGATTCCGGCAGGGGCTGGGGGGTTGATTGAAATTTTTTGAGCAGGGTCTGATTTATTTTTTTTAAGCAAGGTCTGGTTGAAAATTAAAAATCAAAGTGTGATTGAAAATTTTTGGGTGAAGTCTGATTATTTTTTTTCAAGCAAAGTCTGGTTGAAAAAATAAAATCAAAGTCTGGTTGAAATTTTTTGGGTAAGGTCTGTTTTTTTTTCAAGCAGGGTGCGGTTGAAAATTATTGAGCGGGGTCGAGTTGGAATGTGAGTTGAGGGGCAGGTGCTGCTGTTGTGGGAATTCAATCACGCGGGTCCGGAAAGTCCAGAAGCTGTTTCTGTTGTTTATCAACTTTTTTTGCTGGTTCTTTCTTCTCTTCCCATAATTCAGAATGTTCGTTAAAGATGAAGATAAACTCTCTTCCCCGCTGTTCCATGATCACGTATTCGAGATTGACCAGGTGCTGAAGATCGGTACGTGCAGTCTGGTATACCACATCGAACATCTGCGAGATCTGTTTGATGGTGAAATACTCGTCAGAGTGTTCCATCACATACCGCAGGATGGTTGCCTGCCGGGGGTTGATATCCTTAATCTTCTTGATGATTGCCCGGGTTGCATTCTGTTCACTCTGTTTCCGTTCAAGATATCCCAGAAGATCATCAAGCGCCTGCGTAATGCAGGAGATATTGTATTTGATAAAGTAGGTCAGATCATTGTCATCATATTCAGTGTACAGGTAGGCCATTCCGTACTTCTTTTTTGAATGAAGGATAATCCGGGAGATCGGCATATACTCAAACAGCCAATATCCCCGTGAGAGCACGTACCAGTAGAAGATGCTTCGTGCCGTCCTTCCATTCCCGTCATTGAAGGGGTGAAAGTACCCGATGAGGTAGTGCAGGAGGATTCCTTTGATGACCGGGTGAATGAAATCACCGGATGTCCGATCCTGTCCCTCTTCTTTTTTGTTTGCGAGCTTGCAGAGCTGCCCGATAAATCCTTCAATCTCTGAAAAGTCCGGGGGTGTGTGGAAGACCGTACCATCCCCCGGGTCCACTACCACAATATCATTTTCCTTCCTGAACTTCCCGACATAGGATTCATCGATTGTTCCTTTTGTCACAATCCGGTGGATCTCAAGGATCAGTTCTGGTGTGAGCGGGGATTCTTTCTTTTCCCGGATGAACTTCATCGCCTCATAATTATTGAGAATCATCTGCTCGGCATGGTTCTTTGGCTTCCGTCCCTTCTGGAGCATCTCTTTTGCGGCTTTCCGGGTAGTGGCTGCACCTTCAAGAATACTGGAGGCAATCGCCTCTTCCATGAGAGAATTGATGATATACGACTGCTCCATACGGATGGTCTTGTTATGGATCTGGATGGTTCCCGAGAGATATCGGTCAATCGTGTACAATCCTTTGACAATTTCCGGGATGAACGAATAGGTCAGGACCAGCTTAGCAAACGTGATCCGTTCATATCGCATAAACCGGAGAAATTTCATGAGCCCCCAAATTGATTTCCTCCGATCCGGATCTTCAATGCGATATTTCAGCTCATCCCAGAAAAGATATCGCCGGTTATATTCCGCTACATCCTTCTTGAACCCCTCGTCATCGGCAAATTTTGCATTCCCGGGGGTCCAGGCATCAGCCCAGTTTACGGGGGGTTTTTCAGGAAGTTTCTGCATACGCTCCGACTCACTAACTACTAATTTAGCACAAATTAGTATTTATTAGTATTTGGGGTTTTTGACCCATTGCGTGAAAAACACATCCGAAGCAACTACTAATTTAGTAGAGATTAGTAGATTTTAGTAGTTGGCGATGAGTATTCAAATCAGCAGAGTGGGCTCTATCAGTTTAAAATATGTTGATAGATTTTGATAGTATATTAAGAAAGATGAAAATGGAAGATGAGTCATATTAGATGTTTTCGCCATCGAATGGTCGCCATTGATTTTTTTCTGAAACACGATTTGATGATAATGGAACGTACTTCTTATTGGGATCTTTCTTCTTTTTCTCCTCCATATCAACAAACACAATCAAATACATCACAGCAGCCCTTAACATCTTCATTGCGGTGATCGATACTTCAACGAGATCATCCTTACTGATTCTTGAAGATACAATGGTTTGATCATCGGGCGTCATCATTTCATGCACTACTAAAAACCGATGAGTGATCGCATTTCTACGATCGTAAATTTTCTCAAAATAGCCCCCTTTTTGTAAATCTAATGATAAATCGAATAATGCAAATAAAAACTTGTTTTGCTTCTGAACAAATTCAGGACGCAATAAATTTTTACCTTTTTCTTTAATCCAAATGTTTCGAAAGTTTGTCTCAGTCTTCGGATCGATTGGAACGTTACAGTATTCTCGTAGAAATTGAGCGATTTTGTCAAACGTGTCGATGGTCAATTTTAATGACATTTTGAGAAATTGGATGTAGGTGTTATGAATAGAATAGTCAAGAGGATCATAGAGGATAACATCCTGATCGATAGTGTCCACGACAGTTGATCGATAATGAGACTGAATGAGAAAATATCGTGCGAGAACAAAATCCTGTTTTATTTGATTTAAAAATGTAATGTACCGGCTTAATGTCGTATCATCTTTAAGTGATACAATAATTGTTGATATAAACATGGGATCTCCATAAACCACATCATTTTTTTTCCCGACAAAAGTTGAAGGAGTAAGATACAATTGGTTTCTTAAACAAAAATCGCGTGAGAATTGATGAAATTTGGATTTTGATTTCGAATTTTTATAAATCTCTGGTGTTAATTTACCATGTTGTTGAATGAGTAGGGTGAGTTTATCATATTCTTTTTTAAAAACACGTCGAAGATCCTCTGGCATTGAGGTATTAAGCGACTCTTTTAACAATCGATGCGATTCAAGTAAGAAGAGATGGCGATGTCCATATGCTAATGGAGAAAGATAACGAAGTGTGATTGCCTTATTTCCAATTGCTTCCCCACGAAATTTGTTGATCTTCAATGCTTCATCGTAATAATAAAAAGCCTCGACAAATCTTCCCATATTCCGCAAACAATTTCCTAAATTCGTGTTTATTTGTGAGAGGAGCTGAGGATCTATTTTATCTTTTGAATTCTTTGCGATATCAAGAGCAGTCCGATAATATTTTTTTGCATGCGAGAATGTTTTACCAATTTCACCTCTCTTAAGATGTTCTCCTGATTCCAAATTCCATAATGCGAGATAACCATTTGCCAGATTGTAATATCTGGCTATAGAGACACGGTCTTCAGAATTTTGGCTAACTAATTCTTCGATATAATTTTTCCCATGAGAAATCAGTTCTTTATCACGAGTATTTGTTCCCAAATCTATCATTAATCCCCCAAGATTGGATTGAATTTGTAAATGGAGAAGTGGATCTGAGATCTTTTGTAACTCGGCTTCAACTTCTAAAACAAGTGCTTTCGATTGTGGAATGTTTTCAGAATTAAAAAGTTCAAAAGCTTTATTGTATTTTTCAAAGACTTTCATCACATTACCCTAGAAATTTGATCGTTGTCAATTCTTATAATTCAATTTCACCAATCATCAGGGTTTAAATTCTCTTTTCGTTCTGCTCGCTTACCTAATTTGTAAATATAGTATTCTCCATTCCGCTTATTCCAACAGTCAAATCGTGGATGATCCTTAAATTGAGGAAAACTTTTGAGCGAATCCCATTCAATAAAATAATTGTCTTCGATCAGGTAGCCAAACCTAGACAAAAACACCGGATTATATTCTATTTTAACATCCAAGTTAATTCGCAGGGTTTCCTTAGGAATTAATAGCGTTATCTTTCCTTCGCTAACTGATTCAAACAGATCAGGATAGGCTTCACGAATCGCTTGTCTTTTCAGAACAATTTTTATTGCTTCTTTAGGATTCAGATGGTGTAAAAAAGGTTCGTTGACATGAATTGTAGGGTGCCCTTTGATAGAAAACCGATAGGATATATTGAATTTTTTTGCTACGTTATTGGAACAGTTAATTATCACTAAATATGGGTAATCTGAAACAAGAACATCCGGCTTCTCTTCCACATCTTGTTCACGTGTAAGAATTTTTGTGAGGATAATGGGCTTTCGCAAATCGCGTATTTGAAGAAAAACAAAAAATACCAGAATTATATTTGCAATTGCTACGATTATTGTTGAAAATTGCAAAATTATTTCTAAATATGACATTACTATCCCCTCAGCGTTAACCAAGTATATTCCTACGATACAATTCTATTTTCGTTGATGTGCGTTAAGGGTTGTGTCTTGCAGTATGGCCAGTATATGAGGAACCGGTACCGGAAAACGAGCGGCCACGCCCCCATTTCTCACTCTTTACTTTCTTTACCAATTGAGTGTGACCCCCCGCGTTTTTTAGGTTTTGCATCAACCGCCAGGAGTGCTATCGCTTCACGGGGGATGCCCACGCGGCGGGGGTGGAGACGCGAAGCGCCGGAACCCCCAAGAGCGTCAAATCCCCGAACGATCTCCTGAACCAAAAAAAATGTAATCAGGAACCGGTAGTGATTTCCAATCGAAGTCCGGATAAAAATTTTTAATCAAGGTTCGATCGAAATTTTTTGAGCAGAGTCCGGTAATTTTTTTCAATCAAAGTCTGGTTGAAAAAATAAAATCAAACTCTGATTGAAAAATTTTCAGTAAGGTTCGATTGAAAAATAAAATTCAGACTTTGATTAAAATTTTAAAAACAGAGTCTGGTTGAAAAATAAAATTCAAAGTCTGGTTGAAAATTTTTCAAACAAGAAGCATTCAATTTTAACAA
>Ga0074195_1001196_pt1 | contig 38801 bp, 43 predicted proteins | sample EPASupsiteHSE623_FD_64525 | JGI IMG/M metagenome (GOLD analysis project Ga0074195, IMG submission 64525) | Bioremediated contaminated groundwater from EPA Superfund site, New Mexico - Sample HSE6-23 | ecosystem: Environmental > Aquatic > Deep subsurface > Groundwater > Contaminated ...
CAAAACTTTTTATTAATGAAGCACTAGTTATGGATACAAAATATATTATAGCTGGATTTATATTTATATTATATGTTGTAAGTGATTTTATTCTTAATACTTCACTTAAAAAAAATAATTTAGATTTTAATGAATCAACCGTGAATTTAATGATTAATAAAATAATTTTTAATGGTACACTTATAATATTATCTTCATATGGATTCATTAATTGCATTATACCTGTATTGATAGTAACTTCTGATATTGTTAATGACTCGATTAGGATTCAAATAGAAAATAGTACGAGTGTTTTTAAAATTAATTTTATTAATAAATTCAGTAAAGTATTACTCAGTATTGGTATTATTTTAACACTCTTTTATAATTTACCATTTGAATTATTTAATTTAAAAATATCTGATTTTATTTTAATACTAGCAGCCATTTTAAATGTTATTTCAAGTATAAAATACTATAATTCATTAAAGAACTAGATATCAATTGATATCTTTTTTTTATGGTGATATACTTATAATACAAGAAGGAGAATTTATGAAAAAAGTTTTATTATGTATTTTAGATGGAGTTGGTATTAGAAAAGAAGAACATGGCAACGCTGTTATGAAAGCTAACATGCCTAATTTTAAATATTTGTGGAATAATTATCCCCATTCTCTACTAGAAGCAAGTGGAAGCTTTGTTGGACTTCAAGATGGACAAATGGGCAATAGTGAAGTAGGACACATGAATATTGGAGCAGGTAGAATAGTTTATCAGCCATCACAATTAATAAATGAATATATTAAAGATAAAACATTCTTTCAAAATAAAGAACTTTTGAATGTTATAAATCATGTTAAGCAAAATAATAGTAAATTACATATTATGGCTTTAGTAAGCAATAGTGGTGTTCATTCTTTAATGAGCCATATTAAGGCATTAATTGGAATGTCTAAAGAAAGCAATATTAAAAAATTGTATTTTCATGTATTTAGTGATGGAAGAGATACATTACCTAAAGAAGCATATACTTATATTAAAGAATTAGACTCGTATTTAAAAGAATTAAATATTGGTAAAATAGCGACTGTATCGGGAAGATATTATGCTATGGATAGAGATAACAACTGGGATAGAATAAAACAAGCTTATGATGTTATCGTGAATGGTCAAGGAAACACATTTCAAGATTTTGAAGAAATTATCAAGTTTAATTATGGAAAAGATATTACAGATGAATTTATTGAACCTGCTTTAACTGATAGCGAAGGTATTATTAGTAATAATGATGGTATTATTTGGGGCAATTATCGTGGTGATAGAGCTAGAGAAATACTTACATCTATAACAAATCCAGATTTTAATGAGTTTGCTACTAAAAAGTTAGATAATGTAAAAATAGCAACCCTAATGCCTGTTGCTGAAACAGTTATTTGCACACATGCTTTCCAGCTAGATAAAATAGCAAATACTTTAGGAGATTACCTTTCTACTTCCAATTTAAAGCAACTTCGAATAGCTGAAACAGAAAAATATGCTCATGTTACATATTTCTTTGATGGTGGAGTAGAAAAGGAAATAAAAGGTTGTGATCGTATTTTAGTGCCAAGTCCAAAAGTCCCAACATACGATTTAAAACCAGAAATGAGTTGTAACGAAATAACTGAGAAATTATTAAATGCAATGGAAAAATATGACGCAATAATTTTAAACTACGCTAATGGTGATATGTTAGGTCATACTGGAGTTATGGAAGCTACAATAAAATCATTAGAAGTGGTTGATTATAATTTAGGTTTAGTTTATAAGAAAGCTATGGAACTTGGTTTTACTATGTTAGTAACTGCTGATCATGGAAACTGTGAAGAAATGTTAGATAAAGATAACAATATTCTTACAGCACATACTACTAATAAAGTTCCGTTAATTATTACTAATAAAAATATGGAACTAAAAGACGGAAAACTTGCTGATATAGCGCCAACTATTCTTAAAATACTTACTCTAGATATACCTTCTGAAATGACTGGAGAAGTTTTAATCAAATAGTTCTTGAATAAAGAACTATTTTTCTATATAATGATATTAGGAAGATGATAAAATGAAAAAAGGTTTTACTTTAATCGAACTTTTAGCTGTAATTATAATTTTATCGATTATTTTAATGATTGTTATTCCAACAAGTATTGATATTATTGAAAAATCAGCTTTAAAACAATATGAGAGTAATGCATTACAGATAGAAAAATCAGCTGAGATGTGTGTTGTTGACGGTAACTGTTTTTTATCTAATGAAACAGTGAGTGTTATATATGTGTCTGATTTAGCCACTAAAAATTATTTAAAAGGCTCTCTTTATGACAAATATAATAAAAAAGACATGAAAACAGGGTATGTTATATATAATTCGGTAACAAGTGTATATGAATTTTCTTATGATTTACCATCATAAATGGAAATAACACTATAATTAAAGAAAACTATTTATTTTTTAATATTAATATGTTAGAATAAAGTATAGTAGTGTAGTATTATGGAGGAATAAAATGGGACTAAATATAAAAAAATTTTTCACACAATCAGATGATTCTGAAACAGCTAATAGTAGTGATGAATTTTATCAAGTTAAAACAGAAGATTTAATGGCAGAGGGCGGTAGTAAGATGATTCTTATGGAACCTCGTGCTTACTCTGAAAGTCAGCAAATTGCAGATCACTTAAAAGTTAGAAATACAGTTGTAGTTAATCTAAAAAGAGTGACATCTGATCAAGCAAAAAGAATTGTTGATTTCATTTCTGGTACCATTTATGCTTTAGGTGGAGATCTTCAAAAAATAGGCGGAGGCATTTTTCTTTGTACACCTAATAATGTGAATATCCAAGGAAAAATAACTGATGAAAAAGAAGGAAAAGATATTCACGATAATGACGATATAAATATTGAATGGTAATTTCACAAATTAGAGGTGGAGTATGGAAAAATTTAGAGTAGTCGAACGTGGATATGATCCAGTTGAAGTTAATGATTTCCTGGATAAGGTAATAGGCAGGTTTGAAGAAGTAGTAAAAGAGCTAAATGATAAAAATCAGATAATAACTTCTTTAAAAAAAGAAAGAATAGACCTTTTACAAAATAAAGACGCGAGTCTACTTAAGGAAGAAAATAGAAAATTAACTGAAGCTTTAGGTCATTATAAAAATATGGAAGAAACTTTAAACAGAGCTATTTTAATGGCACAAAGAACTTCTGATCAAATGAAAGTATCAGCGAGTGATCAAGCTTTAGTTATTGTAAGCGAAGCTAAGAATAATGCAAGTAGAATTATAAATGAAGCTCTACTTAAGTCAGAAAAAATCACCTCTGAAAGTGATTTACTCAGAAGAAACTTAGTTGTTTTTAAAAAACGTTTAAGAGGAGTTTTAGAAACACAACTTGAATTAGTTGAAGATATTGAAAAAGTAGATTTATAACAAGTGATAGAGATGGTATATTAAATAATTATATAGAAAGTTAGTATTTGATGAAAACTAATTAATTATTAATATATAAATCACTCTTGATGTTTTTTATGAAAGTAAAAACGTTTTCTTACGTTACAAGAAACATAACATTATGAATAAGGTGGTGCGATTAATTCGTCCTTATACATAATGTTTTTATTTATAAAATAGTTGTTTTTGGCTATTAATAATGATAGAATAGTTAAATATAAAAATGACTAATATTATATATTGGAGGGTTTATGAAAAAATTTAAAGAATTAGATAATAGAAAAGTATTTGAAGTAGAAGGAACTATTTTAGAAAAATTTAAAAAAGAAGATATTTTAAATAAAACAATTGAAAATAGAAAAGGTTTTAAAGACTTTGTATTTTATGATGGTCCAGCAACTGCTAATGGATTTCCTGGACTTCATCATATGGTAGCGAAATTTCTAAAAGATTCTTTTTGCAAGTATAAAACAATGCAAGGATTTAGAGTACTTAGAAAAGTAGGCTGGGATACTCATGGTCTTCCTGTTGAAGTAGAAGTAGAAAAGCTTTTAGGTTTTAAAGGTAAAGGTGATATTGAAGCTTATGGTATTAAAGATTTTAATGAAAAATGTCGTGAAATTGTTTGGAAAAACGAGAAGTCTTTTTCTGATTTAACTGATAAAATGGGTCAATTTATTGATTTAAAGAACCCTTATGTTACATATGATAATAACTATATTGAAACAGAATGGTATATATTAAAAAGATTCTTTGAAGAAGGTTTATTTTATGAGGGAGTAAAAATACTTCCATATTGTCCTAGATGTGGAACAGGTCTTGCTAGTCATGAAGTAGCGCAAGGATATAAAGAGGTTCCTGTTGATACAGTAATTGTTTCAATGAAGAAAAAAGATGAAGATGTATACTTTCTAGTTTGGACAACGACTCCTTGGACACTTTTATCTAATGTCGCACTTTGTGTTAATCCAACTGAAGATTATGTTAAAGTAGAAAGCATGGGATATAAGTTTATATTAGCTTCTAAACTTACTAATCAAGTACTTGGTGAAGACTATAAAATACTTGAACATTATAAAGGTAAAGATTTGGAATATATGGAATATGAACAACTAATGCCATTTCTCAAAGTTGATAAAAAAGCTTTTTATGTTGCATGTGATAGTTATGTAACAATGGAAGATGGTACTGGTATAGTACATATCGCACCTTCTTTTGGTCAAGATGATGCTAACGTTGGAAAGAAATATGATTTACCTTATTTAAATCCGGTTGGAGAAGATGGTAAATATACAGATGGCCCATTTAAAGGAATGTTAGTATTTGAAGCTGACTTGGAAGTTATTAAATGGCTTAAGAACAATGATAAACTATTTAAAAAACAAAGAATTACTCATAACTATCCACATTGTTGGAGATGTTCAACACCTTTAATATATTATTCTAAGCCAAGTAAGTATTTAGCGATAACTAAAATAAAAGATAAAATAATTGAAGCTAATAATAAAATTAATTGGTTTCCAAGTTATGTAGGAGAGAAAAGATTTGGTAACTGGCTAGAAAATTTAAATGATTGGGCAATTTCTAGAAATAGATACTGGGGAACACCACTTCCTTTATGGACATGTGCTTGTGGTCATCAAGAAATGATTGGTTCTAGAGCCGAATTAGTAGATAAGGCTATTGAGAAAATAGATGCTACTATTGAACTACATAGGCCTTATGTAGATGAAGTTCATTTAAAATGTCCTAAGTGTGGTAAAGTAATGACAAGAACTACTGATGTAATTGATTGTTGGTTTGATTCAGGTGCAATGCCATTTAGTCAATATCACTATCCGTTTGAAAATCAAGAATTATTTGAAAATCAATTTCCAGCTGACTTTATATGTGAGGGAATTGACCAAACAAGAGGTTGGTTTTATTCATTACTTGTTATTTCAACATTCCTAAAAGGAGTAAGTCCATATAAAAATGTTTTAGTAAATGATTTATTACTTGATAGCGAAGGCAAAAAAATGAGCAAGAGTAAAGGTAATATTGTTGAACCTTTTACTACAATGAAAGAATATGGCGCTGATACCGTAAGATGGTATCTACCTTATGTATCTCCTGTTTGGACACCATTAAAATTCGATGTATCAGGCTTAAAGGAAGTTTATTCTAAATTCTTTAATCCTCTTAAAAATACTTATAATTTCTTCGTATTATACGCTAATACCGATAATATTGAAATTAATGATTGTAATGTTAGCTATAACGAATTAGAAGAAATTGATAAATGGTTAATATCAAAATATAATCGTTTACTTAAAGATGTTACTAGCTATTATGATGAATATGATTTAAATAAAGTTGTAAGAGCAATTACTGATTTTGTATCAGAAGACTTATCTAACTGGTATATTAGAAGAAATAGAAAAAGATTTTGGGGTAGTACTTTAGATAATAGTAAAAAAGCTGTTTATAAAACAACTTATGATGTATTAGTAGGACTTTCTAAAATGATCGCTCCAATTGTACCTTTTATATCAGAAGAAATTTATACTAAATTAACGGATAATGAATCTGTTCATTTAGCAGATTTCCCTAAATATGATGAGTCATTAATTAATGATCATATAGAGGAGAGGATGGACTTAATTAGAAACCTTATTAGTATTGGAAGAAACCTAAGGGAAGAATCTAAAATAAAAGTAAGGCAACCTTTAAGTGAAGCTTTAGTTGATGGAAATAAAGAACCTTTAATAGGTGATTTACTTGATTTAATTAAAGAAGAATTAAATATTAAAAGTGTTTTATTTACTAGAGAATTAGATAAATATATGAACTTTAAAGTATTACCTAATTTTAAAGTAGTTGGTAAAACATTTGGTTCTAAAATGAAATTACTTCAAGATACTTTAAGTAATTTGTCACTTGAAGAAGTAACTAAATTAAATAATAATATAAATATTAAAGTTACTTTAGATAATGAAATTTATGAAATAACTAAAGAAATGGTTGAAATTAGAATTAGTTCTAAGGAAGGATTTAATGTTGGTATGAGTGGTAATGACTTCATTATTTTAAATACCGAATTAAATGAAACTTTAATATTAGAAGGTAATGCTAGAGAACTTATTTCTAAGGTTCAACAATTAAGAAAAACAAAAGACTTTGATGTAGCTGATAGAATTAACCTTTTCTATAAAGGTGATAGTGAAATAACTAAAACTATTACTATGTTTAATGACTATATTAAAGATGAGACATTATCTCTTGATATTATAGAAAAATATTCTACCGAAGTATATGATATTAATGGACATGAAGTACATTTAGATATAGAAAAAAGATAATAAAACTTATTATGTGATATAATAGTTATATTAAAGGGCTCGTATTAGACTTTAACATGTTTAATACGAGTTTTTATTTGAAAGGAGAATAAAATTGAATAGAATTGTTTTAAAAGTGTTTATACTTTTCGTTTGTTTATACACAATTATTATTATTTTGAGAGACAACTTTAAATTTTCTTGGATATATATAACAATACTTTTAATATTTATTTATTCTTTATTGAAAAGGCAAAATAAAAGAAATGCTTATCTTGAAACTAAACCTGATGATAATGTAACGCTGTTTTCTGAAAAAAATGTAAACTTTAAAAATTATGAAGAAGAAAAAATTATAAATGTAAAAACATTGACAACAATTGAATATAAATTACCAGAAGCATCATTAATTAACAGCGATTGGACGCCGGAGAGTTTAAAAACTTTCTTTTCTAATAGAGATTTTTTATTGAAAAAGTTTTCAATTCCGATAGGATATAGTGATGAAAGTATTTTCTTCGAGAATCTTAAAAATCTTCCACATCTACTTATTTGCGGTTCTTTAATGACAGGTAAGACAAATCTAATAAATTTGATTTTATGTTCTTTGATTATGAAAGAAAAACCTAGTGAATTAGAATTCATTATTATTGATTTTAAAAGAATAGAACTTTCTAGCTATAACGGAATTCCACATTTACTTACTCCTGTTATAACTGACTTTTTAAAAGCTACTATAGTTCTTAACAAAATCACAAATATAATAGAAAATAGATATCGAATTTTTGAAAGAGCAAATGTTAATAACATAACCATGTATAATGATCAAATTACCAAATATAATGATGAGAATAATGAGAAACGAAGTATAATATCACATATTCTAGTAATTATAGATGGATTAGCCTTGATGGAAAACTATGTAGAGAAAGACTTTAATGATCATATCTCCAATATAATTTACAATGGTGAAAATGTTGGTATTCACATAATTTTATCAGTAAATAGTCCATTATCTAAAACTATTAATAATAATATTATTTTTAGTTTTCCATCTAAAGCAATATTTAGACTAACAAGTCGTCTTCATTCTAAAAAAATATTAAATTGTTTTGGCGCTGAGCAATTAGAAGATGCTGGAAATATACTGTATGTTTCACTAGCTAATAGTAATCCTAAGAAAATAAACATTCCATATATAACGGATTACGAAATAAAAAGAATTGTTGATTATGCTAAAAGTCAACAATCAAATGTCGACGATTTAATGTTAAACGAAGAGGAAAATAGTACAAGTAATGATGCGTATGAAGAACCTTTATATAATGAAATTGTTAAATTTGTAATTGAACAAGGAAAAGCATCAACCTCGCTCTTACAAAGAAAATTTCGTTTAGGTTATAATAGAGCAGTTCGTGTTATTGACTTGCTTGAAGAACGAGGTATAGTGGGACAAAATAATGGTTCTAAACCTCGTGAAGTACTTGTTCAAATTCATGATATAGATAAAAGGTTATAAACAACTAAAAAAGTTCATTTCTGAACTTTTTTTCTATTTAAATAAATTATAAATATAATAAGTAGCAAGCGATATAATAGTTGATAAACTAGATCCCCATATTAAATCAATAATAGTGATTTTAACAGGCCAATCTTTCATTGTTGCTAAATTAGTTAAGTCATATGTTGCGTATGTTACTAAACCAAATAGTAAAGCACTAAATATTAAAGTTTTAATATCTCCACTATTAATAGCAGGGTTAATTACAAAGTATACTAAGCCAACTAAGAAAAGTAGATAAAAGATAACCGCTGGTAGTAATTTAAAAGATGTAGATAATAAGTGTCCAATTTCTTTTTGATAAAGACCTCTTGATACAGTTAACCATACTGCATCTACTAAGACAAACATCAATAAAGCAATTAAATACATTTTAATATAATTCATATATTTTCCTTTCTAAACCATGGGATAAACTTACTGGTTCTTTTTTTATATTCTTGATAAGCTAAATTGTTATCAAAAGCTTTCTCAAGAAGGGGAACTCCTGATACATAAACAAGTAAATAGGTTATTAATAATGGACTAATAATACCTATTAAAGAATTAAATTTAATAATACTTGTAAAAAATATTCCTATCCACATTAATGATTCGCCAAAATAATTAGGATGTCTTGTATATTTAAATAAACCTTTATCCATTATTTTACCTTTATTATTAGGGTTAGTTATAAATCTTTTTAATTGATAATCCCCAATCGATTCAAAAATAAATCCTGTTATCCAAATAATAATTCCAATAATAGTAAATGCATTAATATTTGATTTATAAGTATTATTTAAAATAATTGGTAAAGATATAATAGCCATTAATAATCCTTGTAGCATGTATATGTATAAATATGATTTAATAAGTATATGTTTACCAAATTTCTTTCTCATTTCCATATAACGGAAATCTTCGGGCTTATTTCTATTTCTTTTATAAATATGAGTAGATAATCTAGTTCCCCAAATGATTACTAAAGCACTTATTATTATTCTAGTAGGTGAATAGTTATTACTGAATAAAAGAGTAGATATAGCAATTACAATAAAACCAAGTCCCCAACCAACATCAACTATAGAATTGTTTTTTTTAATAGTTCCAATAATAAATAAAATACTCATATAAATAAATATAATAATTGGATAAATCATTTTATCTCCTTTAAAATATCACGAGCTGCTATTAATCCGGTTGCAGCAGCAGTTACAATGTTTCCAGCTTTACCTGCTCCGTCTCCAACAAAATAGATGTTTTCATTTTCTAATTTCATATCGTTGTTAGTAGTTATTTCGTTGCTGAAAAATTTTATTTCAGGTCCATATAATAGTGTTTCATCATTATTAACACCAGGAATAATTTCATTTAATTTATCTAATCCTTCTAATATATTAATAATAATTCTATGAGGTAAAACTAAAGCTAAATCACCTGCTACACAGTCTTTCAAAGTAGGTTCAATAAAACCTTTTTTAATACGATGCCATTCACTACGACGTCCTTGCTTTAAATCCTTAATTGTTTGAATAATAGGTTTAGAGTCTCCTAATACATTAGCGATTCTAGCAATCGATTCACCGTATAACCTGGTATTAGTAGTAGGGTGAGTAAGTGTAACTTTAGATATAAAAGCAAAATTGCTATTATCTGACTTTATATCTTTTAAAGCATGTCCATTAACACAAATATAACCTTCATAATTTTCTTTAGCAACAAATCCTCCAGGGTTTGTACAAAATGTTCTTATCTCATCACCATAAGTATCGGTTTTAATAAATATAGTTGGGTCATATATAATATCAGTGATATCTTTTAGTATTTCTTTTCTAACCTCAACTCTAACTCCTATTTCAATACTTTGTGAAGTATAAGGAATGTTATATTTATCAGCTAATTCTTGAATCCATTTAGCACCAGTTCTACCGGGTGCTACAATAACATTTTTAGTGATAAAAGAAGACTCTTTTTTACCAGATTTAGAAGAAACTTGATACTTATTTTCTTCAATTGTACTTATATCAAAAACATCGTTATTAGGTATAATTTCAACACCTTTTTTTTCTAAGAAATCAGTAAAATTTTTTATATAAGTAGGTAATTTATCTGATCCTAAATGCTTTTGCTTAATAATAAGTAAGTTATGGCCAAGTTTAGTAATTCGCTCTTTTATTTTATTAGCCTCAGTCATATTAGATGGGTATACATCACTATCCATACCAAATTTAGTAAATATAGCTTCAGCATCATCAATAATTTTAAAAGCATCATGTTGATCTAGATACTTAAATAAATCTGATTTACCTAACTTAGGAATAAAATTAAGTTTTCCATCAGAAAATGTTCCGGCTCCGCCATAACCAGATAATATCGCACAAGGATTACAGTTTAAACAAGCTGTTCCTTTTAAATTCATAGGACAAACTCTTTTTTCAGGACGAGCTCCTTTATCAATTAAAGCTATTTTTAAATTCTTTTTTTGTGTAATTAATTCATAAGCTGAAAATAATCCGGCAGGACCAGCTCCTACTATTACAACATCGTACATTTTATCATCCTCCTTAGTAATTATAACAAATTTTAAAATAAAACACCATAAATAATATTTGACACAAACAAATACTATGTGTTTATATATACGCTTATTTGATGTACTTTTGACTAATTATTGACGTTTTTACCTTAAAAATCAAGAAATTTATAAATATTTTATCTTATAGTTAATATGGTTTGTGGAAGTTAGTACACATAATACGGGCGCATTTTATTTTTAATTGAAGTCATTTAATTTTAGTGTTATAATGATAAAAATAGGAGGAAATATGGCTTTTGACTATAAAAAAGAATATAAAGAATACTATTTACCTAAAGAAAGTTTAAGTATAATAGAAATACCTAAGATGAATTTCTTGGCAGTTAGAGGTAGAGGAAATCCTAATACCTTAAATGGTGAATATCAGCGCTCTATTGAGCTTTTGTATGCTGTTGCTTATACCTTAAAAATGAGTTATAAAACACCTTATAAAATTAAGGGCTTTTTTGACTATGTAGTTCCTCCTTTAGAAGGATTTTGGTGGCAAGAGGACACACTTAACCCAATGCTTATAAATAAAGACAAACTTTCATTTATATCTATTATTAGGCTGCCTGATTTTATAAATGAAGATGATTTTAACTGGGCTATTAGTGAAGCAACTAAAAAGAAAAAAATTGATTTTTCTAAAGTAGAATATTTTACTTATGATGAGGGATTAGTAGTACAAGCAGTTCATATAGGACCCTTTGATACAGAAGGAGAAACTGTTAAGAAAATGGATGAATATGCTTTAAATCATGGTTATCAAACAGATATAAATAATGAAAGATTTCATCATGAAATTTATTTAAGCGATTTTAGAAAAGTAGAACCATCTAAATTAAAAACTATTATTAGACATCCGGTAAAGAAGAAAGAGAGTTAAAATGGAACCAATTTTATATCGCATAATAAGACCAGTTGCCACCTTACTTTTAAAAATATTATATGCACCCATCATAAAAAATAAAAAAAACATTCCTTTAAAAGGAAAAGTTATTTTAGCAGGAAACCATACAAACAATTTAGACTCTTTGATGGTTATGGCTAGTACTAAAAGAGTAGTACACTTTCTTGCTAAAGATGAGTTGTTTAAGGGAATTTTAAAACCATTTTTTTCTAATATGGGTCTTATTCCTGTCAATAGGAGAAAGAAAGATTCAAATTCATTAAATGCAGCTGTTAGATATTTGAATGAAAAAAAATTAATAGGCATATTTCCAGAAGGGACATTTAATAAAACAAGAAACATTATTATGCCCTTTAAATATGGTGCGGTTTCAATGGCTTATAAGACAAATAGCTTTATTGTACCTTTTTCTATAACAGGAGTTTATAAAAGAAAAAAAGCAAAAATTTGTTTTGGAAAGCCTTACAAACTAACTAGTGATGATTTAGAAAAAGAAAATAAAATTTTAATGGAAAAAGTTAAAAAATTAATTATAGAAAATAGGTAATAATATGATAGAAAAAATAATGAATATTTTAAATTTTAATAAAAAGCATGATCGTAAACCTTGGTATGAATTTTATGGAAATGTGAAGCCAAATCTATCATATCCAGACTTTTCTATGTATGAATTAATTAAAGAAGCGGCTTTAAAGTATCCTAAGCATATTGCACTTGAATATTTTAAGAAAACTGTAACTTACTATTCGCTAATGAATAAAATAAATGATACTGCAAAATCTTTAAAAGCTTTAGGTGTAAAAGAAAATGATATTGTAACTATATGTATGCCAAATACACCATCTGCGATAGAGATGTTTTATGCTGTTAATAAAGTTGGAGCTATCGCTAATATGATACATCCTTTATCGAGTGAAAATGAAATAAAAAATTACTTAGATGTATCAAAAAGTAAGTATATATTAACTATTGATGTTGCTTATAAAAAAATTCAAGCTTTATTAAAATCAACTAATATTAAAAATGTTATACTATCATATCCTAATGACGATATGAATTTAATTATGTCTACACTTTACAATATAAAAATGCGTAAAATGGAAAAAGTAACCCCAGGTATTGACACTATTACCTGGAAATCTTTTATAGAACTTGGAAAACACTATAATGGTGATATTTCAGTTAGAAGAGTTGGAACTGACAAAGCAGTTATTTTATATAGTGGTGGAACAACTGGTGATCCCAAGGGAATTGTTCTATCTAATTTAAATTTTAATGCTCTTGCTATGCAGGCATATGTTATGTGTGATCCTGCAACCGATGGAGATTCCATTTTATCAATTATGCCTATATTTCATGGTTTTGGACTCGGCGTTTGTATTCATACACCACTTTATATAGGTATGAAATGTATTTTAGTTCCATCTTTTAGTTCAAAAAATTTTGCTTCACTTATTAAAAAAAACAAACCCAATTTTTTAGTAGGAGTTCCAACTTTGTTTGAAGCTTTAATTAAAAATAAAAAAATTAGAAGAAATGAACTATCTTGTGTTAGATGTATTGTATCAGGAGGAGATACACTTCCCTTGGAACTTAAGAAAAAAGTCGATGAATTTTTAAAGGCTCATGGTTCTAAATATCAAATAAGAGAGGGTTATGGCCTTACTGAATCAACGGCTGCTTGTTGTCTTACACCAAGTAAGTTTTATAAAGAAAATAGTATTGGAATACCTTTTCCAGATATGAATTTTAAGATAGTTGAAATTGATACTGAAAAAGAAGTAAAAGCTAATATAGACGGTGAAATATGTATCAGTGGACCAACTGTTATGATGGGTTACTTGAATAGTGAAACTGACATTTTAAAGAAACATAAAGATGAGAATCTTTGGTTACATACAGGAGATATTGGTTCAATTGATGATGATGGATTTGTTTATTTTAAACAAAGATTAAAAAGAATGATTGTGTCATCAGGCTATAATTTATACCCTAAATATATTGAACAAGTATTAAATACACATCCTTTAGTTCAATCAAGCTGTGTCATAGGAATACCTCATCCTTATAAGATGCAAGTAGCAAAAGCGTTTATTGTTCTTAAAGATGATGTGAAACCAACTAGCGAAATTAAAAAATCTCTTAAAGAACATTGTATAAAAAATCTAGCTAAATATTCACTTCCTTATGAGTATGAATTTATTAAGGCAGTTCCAGTTACAAAAGTAGGTAAAGTTGATTATAAAAGCTTAGAAAGAGGCAACTATGGAAAAGCATAAAGTGACTTATACCATTTACAAATTTTTATTAGCGCCTATCTTTTTACTTTATTACCGTCCTAAATTTATTAATAAAAATTATATTCCAAAAAAAGGACCTGTTATTTTTTGTGGCAATCATATGCATGTGTATGACCAGTGCTTTCCTATGTTAAGTACTAATCGTATGATTCATTATTTAGCTAAAAAAGAATATTTTGATAGTAAATTTAAGTGGTTTTTTAAATCGGCTGGATGTATTTCCGTAAATCGTAATATTAAAGATGAAACAGCTAAAGCATCGGCTCTTGAACTTTTAAAAAAAGGCTATGCTGTTGGAATATTTCCTGAAGGGACTAGAAATAAAACAGATAATTTATTGCTTCCATTTAAATTTGGAGCAGTTTCTATGGCAGAAAAAACTAACAGTTATATAGTGCCTTTTGCGATTACCGGTAAATATAAATTTAAAAAGAATAATTTAAAGATTACTTTTGCTAAACCATTTAAAGTAGAAGGTTCTTTAGAAGAAGCTAATAATAAACTATATGAAGAAATCAAAAAATTATTACTTTTGAATAAGTAATAATTTTTTATTGACAAAGAAAAAAGAAAATGATATAACTGTATTAGTTAACTAATACAATGAGATGGGTGAATTCATGAATTTTTATTTTGATAATGAAAGACCAATTTATGTTCAAATAGTTGAACAGTTGAAATTATATATTCTAATAGGAAAATTTTCACTTGGAGAACGCCTTCCTTCAGTTAGAGATTTGGCTTTACTGTGTAAGGTAAATCCTAATACTATGCAAAGTGCTCTCAATATTCTAGAAGACGAATTATTAATTTATACCGAAAGAACAAATGGTAAATTTGTTACAAATGATCAAAAATTAATAAAAAAATTAAAGGAAAATTTAGCAAAAACTACTGTTGATATATATTTAAAAGACATGGAAAAAATTGGCTTTACAAAAGAAGAAGCAATTAAATATTTAAAGGAGTGTAAATAATGTATTTACTTGAATGCAAAAACTTGTCAAAAAGTTTTAATAAAAAAGAAGTTTTAAAAAATGTAAATTTAGTTATACCAGAAAACAAGATTATTGGTTTACTTGGAAAAAATGGTACTGGTAAAACTACGCTAATTAAGCTTATTAATGATTTATTAACACCTACTAGTGGTGAGGTTTTAATAAATGGTGAAAAAGTAGGTGTTGATAGTAAAAAAATAATATCTTACTTACCAGAAAGGACATACTTAGATAAAACAATGACTGTTTTAGAAGTTGTAAATTATTTTAATGATTTTTATGATGACTTTGATAGTGAAAAAGCTAAAAAATTACTTAAGGATTTAGACTTAGATGTAAACCAAAAACTGGCTAAAATGAGTAAAGGTATGCAAGAAAAAGTTCAACTTGTTTTAGTAATGAGTAGAAAAGCATCTCTTTATATTCTAGATGAACCATTAGGTGGAGTAGATCCTGCAACAAGAGAATATATATTAGATACGATTTTATCTAATTTTAATAAAGGCGCTAGTGTTATAATATCTACCCATTTAATTGCTGATATTGAAAGAATCTTAGATGAAGTAATATTCATTGATAAAGGAAAAATTATCTTAACTTCAAGTACTGATGTTTTAAGAGAAAAAGAAAAAACAAGTATTGATGAAATATTTAGGAGGATGTTTAAATGTTAAATAAATTATTAAAATATGATTTAAAATGGACGTTAAAAATACTTGCAGTATTTTATGTATTAACTTTATTTTTTGCTATTATAACCAGAATAGTATTTGAAATAGATAATAATTCATTAATGCTTTTAATAACCGGAAAAATACTACAAGGATTTACTATTAGTATGATTGTTAGTGCATTAATTAATACATTCATGAGAATGTGGTTAAGATTTAAAAATAATATTTATGGTGATGAATCATACTTAACGCATACATTACCAGTAGATAAGAAAAGTATATACTTATCAAAAGTATTAACCGCACTTATAACTATGTTTACAACAATATTTGTTATATTCTTAGCAGTTATAATAATGTATTACTCTAATGATAATCTTATTTTAATAAAAAGTTCATTGGAAGGCTTATCAAATATTTATAATAGTAATATTGCTATTTTATTGCTTATTGCATTTTTCTTAATATTTTTAGAAATGTTTTTATTATTAATGATCGGCTTTATTGGGTTAATAATAGGTCATAAGGCAAATAATGGTAAAGTATTAAAGTCGATTATTTATGGATTTATACTTTATACTGCAACCCAACTTTTAACTTTACTAATTATCTTTATTGTAGGTTTGTTTAGTAAAGACATTATGGATTTATTCATGAGTTCTAATATAAATAGTTTTGATAGTATCAAAATGGTTATGATTATAAGCATGATTATATATTCAATTTATAATATTGTTTATTATTTTATTGGTAAAAAGACACTTCAAGATGGAGTAAATGTCGAATAAGCTCAAAATAGAGCTTTTTTTAATACACAAATTTAAATATATGATATAATTTTTATAGTTGGCAAAAAATAACATTGGAGGATATATGTTAACAGGTAAAGAAATAAAAAAAAGATTAAATAAGGATATTATTATTATTCCTTTTGATGATTCACAAATCAACCCTAATAGTTATAATGTAAGACTTAGTAATGAGCTTTATATATATGAAGAAGATACACTTGATGTAAAAATAGAAAATAAAGTAACTAAAATAATAATTCCAGAAGAGGGTTTAGTATTACTTCCTAATATACTATATGTTGGACATACGGTTGAATATACCGAAACTTATAATTTAGTTCCAATGATTGATGGAAGAAGTTCCCTTGGGAGATTAGGGCTCTTTACTAATGCATCAGCGGGTTTTGGGGATGTCGGTTTTAAAGGGGTATGGTCGATACAGCTTACTTGTATAAAACCAATTAGAGTATATCCAAACATGAAAATAGCGCAGCTATATTATGAAGAAGTAATAGGTGAAGTGGATAATTATAGTGGAAAATATTTAAATTCAAAAAGTGAAGTTACTAGTTTAATTCATAAAGACTTTGAGTAGAAATTTATTAGGGGGATTAGATGACTATTTTAGATATTCAAACATGTTCGCAAGGATTTTTTAATGCAGACGGTATTTCTTATATTAACGATACATCTAATGAAAATCAGTTATTAGAAAACAAAAAGGCCTATTTACATACTGCTTTAATTGATGAAGCAATGATGACTTATATTGATGTTTTAGAAGAATCTGATATAGAAAGATTATTAATTATTAAAGAATTATTATCTTTAAAAAAAATAGATCCACTTACAGCTATAAGACTTCAAATAGCCTATATTCAGTATATGAATGTTAGAAGTTTTAAAGTAGCTGATGAAAGTGGCACAAAATCATTTTTATCTCATCAACATCGCTTAGCTTATGAAAAGCTATTGGAAGCACTTAACACATATTCACTTTTTAGTCAGAATGATTTTGGAACTATACTTGATTCTTTTACTTCAAAAACAAAATATGAAAGAACGGTACAAGAATATTGTTTTGACTGTGCATGGAAACTTTTATCATTATCTGATTTAAATAATCCATTTTTTAGTATTATACATGAGTTAAAAGATTACTCTAAACGTGATGTTAAATTAAAAGCAAAACAAAAAAAGAAATAATTTTATATTATTTCTTTTTACATTCGCCACCAGTTGTTTCATGGAACCAAGAATCAATGCTTTTTATATATTCTTCAATTCCAATTTTTTCTACATAGCTATTTTGACTCTTAAAATCAAAACCAATATTGCCTCTTGTAATATAATTAGTTAATTCTTTGTCATTGTACATAATAGTAAGTCCAACAGTATCTGATTCACATACTAGTTTTTTTGAAGATAAGTATGTATAAACAAAATAGCCATCTATAATTAAAAACAAAATTGTTATAACAGCTAAGATTATAGTTATTATTTTACTCATCTAAAACACCTCTAATGTAATTATATATCAAATTCATTTAATGTCAAAATAAAACAACTTAGTTGTTTTATTTTTTCTCACAAGTACCGTCAGAATTTGTTTCAAACCAAGTTTTAAATTCATTCATATATTCTTCAGTTCCCATTTCTTCAGCTAAAGCTTTTTGTTCATCAAACTCGTATGTATAAGTTACTGCTGTATAACCAGTTAAAGTTTTATCACTATACATGATTGTAATACTTCCAACTGATGATTTGCAGACAAGTTTTTTTGATGTTAAAGAAGTAAAAACTAATAATCCTGCAAATATAACAACAGCTCCTAAAACAATTCCTCCAAAAATCATTAAAAATTTTTTCAAAACCGACACTCCTCTCTAGTATCAGTATATAATATATTTTTAATAATTACAAATTAATTGAAATAAAAAAATTAGTTTTCACTAATTTTTTCTAGTTCTTTAAAAAAATCAAAATTAACAATATCAGGCATATCTTTACCAAATTCTTTTATATAATTATTATGCTTTTCTACTTGTTCTAAACACCACTTAGTTAATACTTCATTTTCTTTAAATTCAGGTAAATATTTTAGAGCACTTATGACTAAATGATATCTATCAAGCTTATTTTGAACTCTCATATCAAAAGGAGTAGTAATAGTTCCTTCTTCATGATAACCATGTACATGAATATTGTTATTTATTCTTTTATAAACTAATTGATGAATTAAAGTAGGGTATCCATGAAAGGCGAAAATAATTGGTTTAGAAATAGTAAATAGACTATTATATGCATCATCACTTAAACCATGTGGATGAGCTTTAGGGGACTCTAATTTCATTAAATCAATTACATTAATAACTCGTATTTTAATGTCTTTAATGTTTTTTCTTAGAATAGTAGTAGCGGCTAAAACTTCAAGATTAGGAGTATCTCCACAACTAGCAAGAACTAAATCAGGATTACCTAAATCATTTGAAGCAAAGTCTAAAACACCAATTCCTTTTTCACAATGTTTACTAGCTTCTTCTATAGTTAACCACTGTTTGCTTGGATGTTTACTAGCAACAATAACATTTATGTAATTTTTACTTCTAATACAATGATTAAATGAAGAAAGTAAAGTATTAGTATCAATTGGTAGGTATATTCTTACAATATCAGCTTTCTTAGTTACTAAATGATTTAAGAAGCCGGGATCTTGATGTGTGAATCCATTATGATCTTGCTGCCATACATGACTTGTTAATATATAATTTAAGCTAGCTATTTCTTTTCTCCAAGGAAGTTCATTTGAAACTTTTAACCATTTAGCATGTTGACTAGCCATAGAGTCAACTATTCTAATGAATGCTTCATAGCAGTTAAATATCCCGTGTCTTCCTGTTAGCAAGTATCCTTCTAGTAATCCTTGGCAAAAATGTTCAGAAAGCATTGAATCAATTACTCTACCATTAGTATTTAAGAATTCATCAGTTTTAAGTATCTTTTCTTCCCACTGCCTGTTTGTTGCTTCAAATACATAATTAAGTCTATTTGACATAGCTTCATCCGGACCAAAAACACGGAAATTTAAAGGATTATTTTTAACAATATCTCTTATAAATTTACCAAGTTCTAACATATCTTGATTAACAGTAACGCCTTTTTCAACTGAAATACCATATTTCTTATAATCAGGTATGATTAATTCTTTTAAAAGAAGTCCACCATTAGTATTCTTATTAAGTCCCATAGGGTTAATTGGTTTTAAATAGTTTAATTCTTTTATTAATTTACCATCTTTATCAAATAATTTATCAGGTCTATAACTTTTCAACCATTTTTCTAAAATTTTTAAATTTTCTAAATTATTTTCATCTACTTGTAAAGGTATTTGATGGGCTCTAAAAGAGTTTTCAATCATTTTACCATCTACTATTTTAGGACCTGTCCAACCTTTTGGTGTTTTTAAGATAATCATTGGCCATACTATTTTAGAATTTGAAGTAGATTTTTGAATGCTTTTTATCTTATTTATACAGTAGTCTAATGCTTCAATCATTTTCTTATGCATACGCATAACATTAGATCCTTCTACAATAACAGGTTCATATCCTAGTCCTTTAAAATAATAATTAAGCTCTTTTTTACTCATACGTCCAAATATAGTAGGATTACTAATTTTGTATCCGTTAACATGGAAAATAGGAAGAACGGCACCATCTTTTTTAGGGTTAATAAATTTAATACCATGCCAAGAAGTAGCAAGAGGGCCTGTTTCGGCTTCACCATCACCTATAACACAAGCCGTAATTAAATCTTTGTTATCTAAAATAGATCCTATTGCATGTAACAAGGAATAGCCTAATTCTCCTCCTTCATTAATACTACCTGGAGTTTCTGGCGCAACATGACTAGAAATACCTCCTGGAAAACTAAACTGTTTAAATAGTTTTTTTAATCCTTCAGTATTTTCTTTTATATCAGGATATATTTTAGAATATGATCCTTCTAGATAAGTGTGCGCTACCATAGCATTCCCGCCATGTCCTGGACCGGATATATAAATCATATTTAAATCAAACTTATTTATTATTCTATTTAAATGTGTATAAATAAAGTTCTGTCCTGGAACAGTTCCCCAGTGCCCAACTAATTTTTTTTTAATATGTTCTATTTTTAATTCTTCTTTTAAAAGAGGATTATCGAGTAAATATAACTGACAGGCTGCTAAATAATTACTAGCCATGAAGTAAGAATTAATGTCTTTTATTTCTTTTTTTGTTTCCATATAAATCTCCTTATTATAATAATATTATATCATATAAGTATTTTAATAAATAAAAAAAGCATTTAAAATGCCTTTAATGTTTCTTTTTTGTTAATTGAAAATCTTTTTCTAAAAGTCTTTCAGCTCTTTTAATTTCGTATTTAGCTTGTATCATTTGACTAGTAAAAACTGAACTTGATAATGAGATGGGCTCTTCACCTAGAAGCTTAATATTATATTCATTTAAATAAGTTCTTAAGCTCAAACTTGAATCTTGATAATATCTAGTTCCATCATCACTAATAGTAACTGTTTTACCATCTCTTGTAGTTGTAAATGTTGAAAGAAGACCGTAGTTAATTTGAACACCATCAGTTATATCAGCTTTAATACTCTTCTTTACTGTTCCAATATTAATTGATATATTACCAAATTTCTCTAAATCATCTTTACCAAATATCGAAATTAACTTGTCAAATAAAACTTTAAAATCACAAGGAAAGTCTAGTTGATTTAAAAGAATTCTAATACTATCAATAACTGCTTCTGATACTACATATTTTGGATTAGGCAATATTTGAAGCTCTATAAAGTTAAGTTCATTATGCATGTAAAATTTTATTTGACGTTCGTTTATGCTTTCTTCTAAAGGTAATTTTTTAGGTACTTCTAAAGATGCTTGAGTGCTTCCTTTCAGTAATAAATTTTTATCGAAAAAATCAAATAATCCCATAAAACCTCCTAAAATTAATAAACACTTATATAATAGCACGTTTTTATTTTTTTGCAACTAGAATATTTATGGTATAATTTAAATAGGTGGTTTTATGGATAAAGATATTTTAAATAAATTTTTAATTACGGCTAAGAAAAGTACTTATGCAAGCGAGAAATCTCTTAAAGTATTATCTAGTAGAGTAGGATCTAGTGATTATGAATATAAAGAGAATAATTTAACCTATCATGATACTTATTTTGGTGGAATAAATTTTATTGGTGAAGAAATAGTTTACTATGAAAATATTCCATATTGGGGAATGAATTATTATGGGAAAGTATTAGATGAAAATGTGTCAGAAGAGGCAATGGATAGGGCATTAAAACCAGCTTTGATGTTAGTGGAAAATAGTGATATACCCATTCGTGGGCCCAAAGAATTTAAAAGTGGTATATATACATATACATTTAAAGTTGAAGGAAATATTACTAATTTTTCTGGCATTGAAGAAATATATGCAGAAGATAAATTAATATACATTCTAAAATGTAATGGCGGGTTAATAAAATAATTTTATTTTAAATATATATTGTGTAATATTTTAAGGAGGATTTATGAAATCAAAAGTTTATTTTACAAATATGCGTACTACATATGATAACAATATGTTAGAAAAACTAGAAAGACTACTAATTTCAAGTGGTTTTAAAAACATTGACTTTAAAGGTAAGTTTGTAGCTTTAAAGATTCATTTTGGAGAATTTGGAAATCTTGCTTTTGTTAAACCAAACTATGTTAAAGTAATAGCTGACCTTATCAAAGAATTAGGTGGAATTCCTTTTTTAACTGATGCATCTACTTTATATTCAGGAAAAAGAAGTGATGCTGTAAGTCACATTAATGTTGCTGAGCTAAATGGTTTTAATAGTGTTACAACAGGGTGCCCTGTAATTATAGCAGACGGCTTAAAAGGTAATGATTATAAAGAAATAAATGTTGGTTTAAAGCACTGTAGTACTGTAAAAATTGGAACATCTCTAACAGAAGCGGATATTATAATTTCTATAAATCACTTTAAGGGACATGAACAAGCCGGTTTTGGCGGAGCTTTAAAAAACTTAGGAATGGGTTGTGGATCTAAACTAGGTAAGTTAGAAATGCATTCTGGATTAAAACCAATTATTAATAAAGATACTTGTATTGCTTGTGGATTATGTGTTAAAAACTGTAATCAAAAAGCTATTAGTGTAATTGATAAAGCAGAAATTGACTATAATAAATGTGTTGGATGTGGTGAATGTATTGTAGTGTGCCCTAAAAAAGCTATAACGCAAAAAGAATCATCTGAAAGTAAACTATTAAATGAAAAGATTGTCGAATATGCTTATGGGGTATTAAAAGATAAGAAACATTTTCATATTAATTTTATTATGAATGTTTCACCTAACTGTGATTGTTGGTCTAATAACGACCTACAAATAGTACCTGATATTGGAATAATGTCTTCATTTGATCCTGTAGCGCTTGATATAGCTAGTGCTGATTTAGTAAATAATGCACCAGTTGTAAAAGGAAGCGTACTTGATGAAAAAGAAGCATTAAATACCGATAAATTTAAATGTATGCATGGTAATGTTGATTGGATGTCAGGAATCATTTATGCAGAAGAATTAAAAATAGGTTCTAAAGAATATGAAATTATAAATGTAGAAAAATAATAAAGAGGTTTTTTATGCAAAAATTAAACGAAGATTTGATAAAAGAAATAGCTGAAGTTAAAAAGAAAATCATGAATAAAAAAATGGATATTATAGAAGGTTTTATGTATATAGCCATATTAATATCAAAAGAGAGTATTGATCCTTCTACTAAAACAGGGGCTTGTATTATAGATAATGATTTAAATATTATTTCAATTGGTTATAATGACTATAGTGAAAAATATGTAGGTGACAAAAGATGGGACAATACTGGAGAATGGTTAGATACGAAGTATCCATTTGTTATACATGCCGAGAGAAAAGCTATATATAGTGCATATAAAGATAAATTAAATTTAGATAAAACTACAATGTTCGCAACTCTTTATCCATGTAATGAGTGCGCCAATGCTATTATTGAAAGCGGGATTACTACACTTTACTATTATGATGACAAATATATGAGTAAAGATTTTTCTAAAGCAGCGAAAATACTACTTGATAACTGCTGTATAAAATGTGTTCAAGTTAAATTTACAGATAAGTATATTATAAAAAAATTAAATTTAAAATAAAAAAAAATATCAATTAATTGATATTTTTTGTTTGCAACTATTTACGAAGGTTTCTTTTTCCTCTTTTTTTCTGCATATGTCTTATTTCATCGGCAGCATCTCTATTTGGCTTATCAGCAGAAAAGTCTCCAACTTCTATTTCTCCTTCAGAAGAATTATGTTCAAGTTCTTTTTGTCTGTATTTTAAATAACCTAAATGATCAGCTTTATTATCTCTCATTTCATTATAAAATCCGATAGCTTGTCTACTCATTGCATCTTTATATTCATCAATTAAACCTTGTAAACTATCAGTGTCTACGTCATCATAACTATTATCAACTGTTAAATAACTTCTTCCAAATGACTGTCTTATGCCAGGAGATAGTGTAAATATTTCTCCTTCAAAACCAGCGTTGTTTTTAGTTTTAAGAGCTACTACAAGTTCAACAACTTGTCCATCAGCAATGTCAAATTTATAAAGTTTTAGACCGACTTTTTCGTTATAAATACCAAAAACTAATTTTCTTCTAATTTCATTATGAGTAGGTGATGAAATTAGTGCCTCAAACCATCCGCTTTCATCTAAGATTCCGTTACCTACTAATTTTAAATCGTTATCAAATTTATGTCCAAAATCTAAGTTGAAATATAATATTAACTTTTTAATTGTTCCCATATATAATATCCCCCTTTATTTGAATTATATATTATCATAAATACTACAAATGTCAAATTAAAATAAATCTATTTTATGAGTTAAAATAATTTGTAAACTTATTGATTAAATTTGAAATCATTAAATTACGCTTTTTATTTGACCAATTTATAACACCTGTTACACTAGTGATACCGCCCTTAAGCTTACATAAGTCTTTCATTTGCCTAATAGAGTGATTTCCACCCATCCAAGGATACGGAAAATGCTCTGTAACAAAAAGCGCTAATTTTTTACTTTTTAAACTACTAGTTTGTTTTAAATATTCTCTCATAACAGGACATAAAGAAAAGGCTTCTGTAAATGTTGCTAAAACAAGACTATCATAGTCATCTATTTTTGGTATATTTGTTAGTTCTATACCATTATTTCGATTAGCTTTTATTTCTAAAATATCGACTTTATTTTTACTTTCTAGGCTTTTTTTAAGTTCATTAGCAACAAGCAAAGTATGACCTGTTTGTGAGTAGACAATAATTCCTATTTTCATAAATCCTCCTATTAATATAATTATACTATTTTTTTATAAATAATATATTAATATTTTTTTAAGTAGATTTTCTTTAGGCAGTATGATATATTTGATTATAGGGAGGTTTTATGTTAGAAGAATTATATAAACAATTTGCTTTATTAGAAAAACAAATTAATAGTGATCAAACTTATACTATCTTTATTGAAGACAGATTCTAAAGTACAGCAGTATATTGCAACTTCAACTTCGAATTCTGAAAACTTAGCGAGACTACATGCATTAAAAAAAGACATTGGATTAGCTCAAATGAAAGATTGTTATCATGTGTTTGTAACGCGTGAAATTATAAGATCTTATGATGGACATAGAACAGATACATACAATCGTTTAGGATGCATTAAATGTGGATTAAAGGATATTCATACGAGCGAACTTGATTTTACTTCATCTTCTATAGAGGAAGAAATGCCTAGTATTTATCAAGAAACAGCAAGAAGTGGAGTTCGTATAGATGTAGCATGTTCGCTTGCATTAGCTATGGCTATTTATAGTGGAATATTAAAAAAACATCCAACTATAACTGATCAAGAAATGGTTAGATATTTTAAATTAGCGCTTCAAGATATTAGAAAAACACCTGTTACTAGACAACATCAAGATAAGAGAATTAGAAGACTTGGTCTTCATCCTGGCTTTAGTGCTTGGAATGAAAAAGATATAATACACAACTAAAATAATTAAAATCTTACGATTAACTCGTAAGATTTTTATAAATTTACATATGAAACATATAATAATATATTTTTTTATTTAGATAAATTTAGTTTTTTAAAAATTTTTATCAACACACTATTTACATATATATATATATAATAAAAAAATCTTTATTGAATTTTTTAATAGTCTATGGTAATCTTTAATTATAATAGAGGAGAAAAATGATGGATAAAAAGAAAAACGGAATCAAATATGTAATATATATTTTATTAATAGTTGTGATAGGAATCGCTGCATTTTTTATATTAACAAAGTTTCATATTATCCCAAATAAAAACAGTAATGATAAAAATATCGCTGATGAAACCGACTTTATTGAAATTTCGAATTTAGAAAGGTTTATAGAGTATTTTTATAATGATTTTGACGAAGATGCAAATTATAGATTGACTGCGGATATAGATTTAAGCAACTATTGCAGAACGAATAAATGCAAGCCAATTGGAAGTGAGAAAGAGTCTTTTGCAGGAATTTTCGATGGAAATAATCATACAATCAATGGATTAAAAATCCAAACTAGCGCTTATCAAATTAATGACATCGCAGGCGGTTTGTTTGCAAGTTTATATGGTGGGACAATAAAAAATCTTAAAATGACAGATTTTAAAATTTATAGTGAAGGAGAAATGGTATTAAATCGTGCGGGAGCTCTAGCAGGCTCTATATATGGTGGAGTTATTGAAAACTGTCATGTAGAAGGTTCTATTGAAGATGCTGGCAATTATGTAGGATTATTAGTTGGGGATTTTTCTGAACAGTATAGTGGTGAATTTATTTCAAAAATAATTAATTCTAGTGCTAAGGGATCAATATCAAATACAGCAAGCAATATTTCAAATCCAGCTGATTTATCAGAGCAGTTAGATAGTAGCTTTGTGGGTGGATTAGTTGGAAAAATTGATGGTTCCACAAGAAACATTCAAATTACTAATTGTGAAACAGAAGTAAATATTGATGTTTTCGGGACATATATTGGAGGTTTAATAGGTGATGCGCAGTATGCAGAAATATCTATGAGCTTAAGTTCTGGAACAATAAAATTTACAGGTAATTATGTAGGTGGCTTAATAGGTACAGTTAAGGATTCAAGTATTAGTAAATCATCATCTAATATTGAGTTAACGACTGTTAAGATTGGTGAATCTTATGACGGATTATTGCATGTTGGAGAATTAATTGGATTTCAAGAAAATACAGAAATTAAAAACAATTAATGTTACCATTTTAGAATATAAAAGCTTACGATTTATTCGTAAGCTTTTAATATTAAGTTTAATGTTTTTCACATTATATAATTATTTACTAATATTAGCGTAATAATTGTAATCTTTATCAATAATAATTTTTATGTTTTTTTTAAATATCTCTATATTATTTTTAACTCCAATCACTTCAATTAGTGCATTATCATTAGGATAAAAATATAATGTTTCACTTCCATGCAATGAAATATTATCACCTATATTATTTATGAATCCTGTTTTTATATTCCAAGTTAAAATGGTACCACCATCGATGCTTATTTTAATATAATCTATATTATTTGTATTAAAATTGAAATTAATTGGAATTCCTGGAACACTAGACATAGCTTTATTATATTTGGCTAATTTTACTTCTATGTTGGGTTTTAAAGGTTGTCTTACTGTTTCTTTTTCATAATCAGAAGTTAAATAATAATTGTCATTTTCCATAGCGTATACACTAACATCTAGTAAGTTTAATGGTAGTTTATTACTATTTATTTTAATAATACTTATAAGTAGTAGTATTATGATACTCGTTGCAGGTATTAGTAAATATTTATAGTTAAAATGTTTTTTATTTAAAATTTTATCTTTAGTTTTTTTTATTAATGTGTTATCCACTTTAATTTGTTCTTTCATTTTATCAATAGTACTTTTATTAATCAAAAAAGTCACCTCCTAAATTTTCTTTCAAAATTCTTCTGCCTCTAGTTAGTTGCATTCGTATAGTTCCTTCGTTTAGTACTAAAGACTTACTTATTTCCTTAATACTCATATCTTCAAAATAAAATAAATGAATAACAATTTTATATTTATATGGTAATTCATTTATTTTCTCTTTTAATAAATTTTCTTCTTTTTTTTCATAAATAAAATTATCGTTTAATGGAACTGTTTTTTTTAGCCAAGCAGATTGCCAATATTTTTTGCAAGTATTGATTGTTGTTCTTATAATCCAATATTTTCTATGTTCTTCTGAGGCAAAAACTCTTCTTTTTTTAAAATAACTATAAAAAACATCTTGATATATATCATCGACATTGGTTTTAGATTTCAGCATAGATAGAGCTATTCTATATACCATATTAGAGTATAAGTTAATTACTTCATTTATAGATTCGCTCGTACGTAGCGATTCTAAATTCATATGAATTCCTCCTTTCACTATTAATACTTTTTAATATTAAAAAAGCAACAAAATACAGATATATTTCTTTATTAATTATCTCACATTATTTTAAATGTAACAAAAAAAGAGTTACAAGAACTCTTAATTTCCTTAGACTTAATTAAATATTGAAAGCATTTCCGACGCATTTAATATAATTTTAAGTAAGTCCTATATATTACAACATTATAAGGTTTTTATAATGCTATAAACTTAATGGAGCAAGTGATGGGAATCGGACCCACGTCTCAACCTTGGCAAGGTTATATTCTACCATTGAACCACACCTGCATTTATGGAGGACCTAGTCGGATTTGAACCAACGATCAGGGAGTTGCAGTCCCACGCCTTAGCCACTTGGCTATAGGTCCATTTAAAACATATAGATTATAACAAACTTTTAAATAAATGACAATATTTTTTTAAAACTTTTCTTAGTTTATATTAAATTACTATTTAAGATGATATAATTTAAGAGGTGAATAGTATGATTAGATATAATCCTAATTTAAATGATGGCTTAACAAAAGAACAAGTAGAAAATAGAATTAAAGAAAAATTAGTTAATTTTAATACAACCGTTCCAACTAAAAAAATAAGAGAAATAATACTAACTAATATTTTTACAATATTTAATTTAGTAAATTTTTTACTTGCTTTTGCTATTGTATTAGTAGGTTCATATAAAAATTTGCTTTTTATGGGTGTAGTAATATCAAATACAATTATAAGTATATTTCAAGAAATAAAGGCTAAAATAACAATAGATAAGCTTTCTATCATAGCCAGTAAAAAAGTAAAAGTGATTAGAGACAAAACTGAAGAAAATATTCTTTTAGATGAAATAGTTTTAGATGACATAGTTAAGTTTAGTGTTGGTAATCAAATAGTAGTTGATTCTGTTATTTTAGATGGCGAATGTGAAGTTGATGAATCGTTTATTACTGGAGAAGGAAAAACTTTGTATAAAAAAACAGGTGATAAACTTCTTTCGGGAAGCTTTATAGTAAGTGGTAGTGTAAGTGCAAAAGTAGAACATATTGGTCTTGATAATTACACAGCTAAGATTACAAAAGAAGCAAAATACATAAAGAAAATAAGATCTGAAATATTAACATCTCTTAATAAATTAATTAAATTAGCAGCCTTTTTAATAGTGCCGTTTGGTATTTTACTATTTCTAAAACAAATGAGTATTACGAATAATTTAGAAAGCTCCACTGTTACTACTGTAGCAGCCTTGATAGGAATGATTCCAGAAGGGTTAATTTTATTAACTAGTTCAGTATTTGCTTTATCAGCAATTAAATTAGCTCGTAAAAATGTTTTAGTGCAAGATTTATATTCGGCTGAAATCCTAGCTCGCGTTGATACACTTTGCTTAGATAAAACCGGTACTATTACTGAGGGAGTAATGGAACTTAAAGAAGTGATTACTCTTAATAGTGAGTTTAATATTGATGAAATAATTTCTAACTTAGTATATTCTTTTAAAGAAACTAATCAAACACTAAAAGCTATTAAAAATAAATATAAAAAAAATTCTAATTATAAGGTAGAAGAAATAGTTTCTTTTTCGTCTGAAAAAAAATGGTCAGGGATAAAATTTAAGGAAGGCTCATTTTTAATAGGAGCTCCAGAAATATTAATTAAAGATAAAGAACTGTTAAACAAATATAAATCTTATATTAGTGAATACCGTGTTTTGATGCTTGGTTATTGTAAGAACGGATTTAAAGATAAAAACTTTGATGTTGTAGAGCCTCTTGCTTTAATAGTTATTCAAGACAAAATTAGAAAAGAAGCCAAAAATATTATTAGCTATTTTTTAAAGCAAAATGTTGATATAAAAATCATATCAGGAGATAGTCCAACTAGTGTTTCAACTATTGCTTTAAAATGTGGTATTCCCTCATATGATTCATATATTGATTTATCAAGAAACAAAGATATTAATTATGATGAAATAGTAAAAAAATATACAATATTTGCACGAGTTAGTCCCAGCGAGAAAAAAGAACTTATTTTAGCTCTTAAAAGAAATGGTAAAACAGTTGCGATGACTGGAGACGGCGTTAATGACGTTTTAGCTCTAAAAGAAGCTGATATTAGTATAGCTTTAAAAGAAGGTGCTGATGCTACTAGGAATGTTTCAAATATCGTACTACTTGATTCTGACTTTAGTCATGTATTAGAAGCATTACTTGAAGGTAGACAAGCTATTAACAACTTAGAAAGAAGCTCTAGTTTATTTTTAGTTAAAACAATTTTTTCAGCACTCTTAACAATCATTTTCTTATTTTTGAATATGCCATACCCATTTATTCCAATCCAACTTACTTTGACTAGTATGGTAACAATAGGAATTCCTTCTTTTATATTAGCGCTAGAAGAAAATAATAATTTAGTAAAAGGAAAATTTTTGACTAATGTCATTAGTGCAGCACTACCAGCAGCACTTACTATTGTTATTAATATTTTAATTATTGTGTTATTTTCAAAGATAAATAATCTAAGTATAGACGCCTCATCAACAATGTGTGTGTTATCTAATGCCGTTATTGGATTTTTATACTTATATAAAATTAGTAAACCTTTTAATATATTAAGAAAATTTCTTTTTGTATCAATGGTATTACTTTTTATAATTCAAATATATTTTTTAAACGATATTTATAGTTTAGTAATGCTTAATTTGACCGAAACTATATTTATTATAAGTCTATTATTACTATCAACACAAATATTAAAAATATTTAATAAAATATATGAATATTCATATAAAAAACATTCGTCATTTTTCAATTAAATAGTTGAACAAAGTACATTTGTTTGCTATAATAAATTAGGTGATGGTTATGCGTATTATTATGCATATAGATGTTAATAATGCCTTTCTTTCATGGGAGGCGCTTTTTTTATTAGAACACGGGTATAAATATGATATCAGAAATAGTTACGCTGTAATTGGAGGAAAAGAAGAAGATAGAAGAGGAGTAGTTCTTGCGAAAAGTACGCCTGCTAAAAAGCTTGGCATTGTAACAGGAGAATCTTTATATAGTGCGAGAAAAAAGTGCAAAGTATTAAAAATATATGAACCACACTTTGAATATTATAGCAAGATGAGTAATATGATGATGGAGCTAATAAAAAATTATACTCCTGATATTGAAGTTTCTTCCATTGATGAATGCGCAATTGATTATACGAAAATAGAATATTTATATGGAAACTACTTTGAATTTGCAAAAAATCTTCAAAAAGAAATATTAGAAAAATTAGGGTTTACTGTTAATATTGGAATAGGTAATAACAAACTATGCGCTAAAATGTCTTCTGATTTTTCCAAGCCTTTTAAAATTCACACACTATTTGATAATGAAATAGAAGCTAAGATGTATAAATTACCTATTGAAGATTTATTTGGAATTGGTAGAAAAACAGCACCTAAGTTAAAAGAACTAGGAATTAATACAATAGGTGATTTAGCTAAATCATCTGAATTATTATTAAGAAAACATTTTAAAAATCAAGCATATGACATGATAACAAGAGCGCGCGGTATTGATAATACTGAAGTGATTTCTACTATAATAGAAGCAAAAGGAATTAGTAGATCAACGACTTTAAAACAAGATACAAAAAACTTGAGTAAGCTTTATAGTATTATTGAATTATTAATAGAAGAAATGGGTATTGAACTGAGGAAGAAAAATAAATACGTGAGTGTTGTTTCAACATTCATAAAGAATAGTTCTTTTAAAGTTATAAGTCACCAAAAAAAGATATTAAATCCTACTAATAATGATTTGGTTTTATTTAAAATTGCTAAGGAATTATTAAATGAAATAATAAAAGACGAAGAGGTAAGATTAATCGGTGTTCGTTTTGATAAATTAGTTGATTTTAAAAAAGAGCAAATGTCCTTGTTTGAAGAAGGTAGTAATGAGAAAATAGATGTCTTAGATAAGACTGTTGACAATTTAAAAGAAAAATATGGATTAAATGTTATAAATAGTGCTTCAAAATTAAAAAATATGTTATAATTAATTAGTAAGAGTAAATAGGTCATTGTTCTTATATATGTATAAATAATTTAAGGAGGAATTATGAAGAAGTTAAAAATATTATTTATCGTTATATTATGTTTATTTATCGCAACAGGCTGTGAAAATGCCAAAATGAATGCAACTGATACAGATACTGATACAACAGTTGATGAAAGTGCACAGTATGATAGTGAATACTATGAAGTAATTGGTTTAGAAAAATTTAAAGAAGTTTATGCTAGTAGTACGCCAACCATTATTTACTTTGGAGCTAGCTGGTGTGAAAACTGTGAAGCATTCAAGTCTTATGCTAAACAATTCGCAAGAGACAATAAAATTAAAGTATATTTTGTACAAATCGACGCAGATGACTTTACAACAGAAGATCAAACAGAACTTGCTACTTTAGTTACATTTGAATATATTCCATTTATTACAGTATTTAAAAACAAAGAAAAGGTTTATGGAGAAGCTGGGCTTCAAACAGTTGAAAATTTAGTTGAATTAGCTTCTAAATATGGAGTGACAAAATAATGAATTCAGACATAATCAAAAAGATTAGTCTAGATTTAAATATAAGAGAGAAGCAAGTAGAAGCAACTCTTAAAATGTTAAGTGAAGGGAATACTATTCCCTTCATTGCGCGTTATAGAAAAGAATTAACATCTGGACTTGATGAAGAACAAATAAGAACAATTAGTGAAGTTTATAATTATGAAGAAAGTTTAAAGAAAAGAAAAGATGATGTTATCAGATTAATTACTGAAAAAGATTTAATGACAGATGAATTAAAGAAAGATATTTTAGCATCTACTAAACTAGTTGAAGTAGAAGACTTATATAGACCTTTTAAAGAAAAAAAGAAAACTAAGGCAACAGTTGCTATTGCACTCGGTCTAGAGCCACTTGCTAAAGAAATATTAGAGTTTAAAGATACAGATATAAAAACTTTAGTTAGGCCTTTCTTAAAAGACAATATAACTTTTGAAGATGCTATTAATGGAGCTTCTTATATTATTTCAGAATATATTAGTGATAATGCTTTTTATAGAAAATGGCTTAGAAATGCAATTTATTTAAATGGTAAAATAGTTAGTAAAAAGAAAAAAGATGCAATAGATGAGTTAAAAACATATGAAATGTATTATCAGTATGAAGAATATATTAAGCAGATAAAAGAACATCGCATACTAGCCTTAAATAGAGGTGAGGCTGAAAACATATTATCTGTAGATATTAATATTGATACTTTATTTGTTTTAAATTATTTAGAAAACAAAATAATAAAAAACAATAATAATTATGAAATAGTAAAAAATGCTATTATAGATAGCTATAAAAGATTAATATTTCCTTCTATAGAAAGAGAAATAAGATCAGAATTAACTGAAAAAGCGTCTATATCAGCGATAAACAACTTTAGCAATAATTTAGAAAACTTATTATTAACACCACCTATAAAAGAAAAAATGGTGCTTGGCTTAGATCCAGCTTATAGAACTGGTTGTAAATTGGCTGTAATTGATAAAACAGGAAATAAAATATGTATTGAAAAAATTTATCCTCATGAACCTGTCAATAAATATAAGGAAGCCATAGAAATTACTTTGAATATAATTGAAAAATATAAAATTGATATTATAGCAATAGGTAATGGAACAGCATCAAGAGAAAGCGAAGCTTTTATTGCTGAAGTTATAAAAGCTTCAACTAGAAAACCCAAGTATGTTATTGTAAGTGAAGCGGGAGCAAGCGTATATTCTGCAAGCAAGTTAGCGATAACAGAGTTTCCTGATTTGCATGTTGAAGAACGTAGTGCAATTAGTATTGCAAGAAGACTTTTGGATCCCCTTTCAGAACTAGTTAAAATAGACCCAGAAAGCATTGGAGTTGGAATGTATCAACATGATGTTCCGTCAAAAGAGTTAAGAGATTCACTAGACTTTACTGTTAGTAAAGTAGTTAATCAAGTTGGAGTTAATATAAATACAGCAAGTGCGTCTATTTTAAAATACGTTTCTGGATTAACCAAGAAACATATTGATAAAATCATGGAATATAAAGAAAAAAAGGGAAAGTTTAATTCAAGAATTGAAATCGAGAAATTATTAACAGAAAAAGTATATGAACAATCAATAGGCTTCATTAGAATTCCAGAAGGAAACAATATATTAGATAAAACATCGATTCATCCAGAAAGTTATAATGCTACACTTAAACTGCTTGAGCTTTTAAATATTAAAGTAGATGAAATTGGAACTAGCAGAATTAATGAATTAGATAATATTGACATTAAGGAAATATCTTCTAAGTTAAACATTGATTCATATACTTTAGAAGACATTATTAAAGCTCTTAAAGCTCCTAATAGAGATCCAAGAGATGATATGCCAAGACCTATTTTAAAAAGTGATATTTTACATATTGAAGATTTAAAAGTTGGTATGGAACTTCAAGGAACGGTTAGAAATGTAATAGACTTTGGAGCGTTTGTTGATATAGGACTTAAAAATGATGGTTTAATTCATATATCAAAAATGAGTAATAAATATTTGAAACATCCAAGTGATATTTTAAGTGTAGGAGATGTTATTACTTGTTATGTTTCTGAAATATTTAGTGACAAAAACAAAGTAGCACTTAGTTTAATTAAAACAAATGTGTAAATTTATGTCAATTAGTATGTAAATTGCTTGAAAATAAATAAAGAATAATATATTCTTAAGACAGGAGGTAAATAAAATGATATATCCATCAATTGATAAGTTATTGAATAAAATAGGATCAAAATATTTACTAGTTAATTTAGTATCAAAAAGAGTTAGAGAAATAGAGAAAACCGAATTTTATCAATTAAAAGAAAATGAATATAGATCAAAAAAAGATATAGGAAGAGCTTTAGAAGAAATATCTGAAGACTTAGTACATTTAAAAAAACAAGAGATTTAATTATAAATCTCTTGTTTTATTAATTCTAAGTTATTGTTCATAATACTAATATAGTCTTCATTATTATCTCTTTCTTCTTCAGTTATATTAGAAAGAGTTCTAAGCTTTACTAATGTTACCTCTGTATCATTTATTATGCTTTTTATTGTATCATTTGCTTCTTCTGTGTCTTTCAAATAAATATATTTAATTGAACCGTTTTTAATTAAATCCTTAACCGACTCAATAGTTTTTTCTGTTAAATTCTCATTTTCTTCAAGTGATATAACATTTAAATTATATTTTTCTAAATATTTGAATAAATCACTAGAAACAACTATCACTTTATCATCAGAGTTTTCTATCATCAGTTTTATTTTAGCGTCTAGTGTAGATATTTCTAATTTTAATTCTTCATATTTTTCATCAATATTATTTCTTAAATAATGATTACTTATATATTGTTTTAACCCCTCCTTAATGTTTTGCGTCATCATTAAGAAATTAAGTGGGTTTAACCAAAGTTCCTCATTACTATTTGTATATTCCATACTGATTGTTGAGTCTATTATTTTAAGATTATTATTGTTTTTATACATTGAAATAACATAATTTTTTTCGTTAGTCATTCCATTGAAAATAACAAGGCTACACTTACTATAATCCTTTAAAAGTTTTTCAGTTGGTTCATAAGTATCAACATCAACTCCATCAGGATATATACTAAAAATATTACTATGCTCTCCGTATAATCTTTCTGTAATATATTCAGTTGGATAAATAGTTGTATATATATCTATACCTTCAAATGAGTCTCTTTTAATACAACCTGTTGTAAGTAAAAGTATAAGTATGCTTAATAAACATAATTTCTTTTTCATTTTTTCTTCCTTTCTGGAACTAAATCAATGCCACCTTTACTAAAAGGATTACATCTTAAAATTCTTTTTATAGTTAAGTAACTTCCTTTAAAAAAACCAAACCTTTCATAAGAAATAATACTGTATTCTGAACAGGTTGGGATGTATCTACAATTATTATGAAAGTTCCCTGGTATTTTTTTATAAAGTTTAACTAAATGTATCATTAAATTCTTCATAGAACAATTATACTAAAATTAAATTAAATTGTAAATCTATTTTATCTTATGGTATAATTACTTGGGTGATAATATGGAATTATTAAATAAGCTAAACATTAAAACTAATAATATAGACTTTTATCTAAAAGCTTTTACACATACATCATATGCAAATGAAAATGGCGTTGAATCTTATGAAAGACTAGAGTATTTAGGGGATGCGGTATTAGAGCTTATTATGAGTGAATATTTATACAAAACAACCTCTTTAAATGAGGGCGTAATGACAAAATTAAGAAGTCAATATGTCTGTGAAGATGCTTTATATGAATATTCAATTAAATTAGGCTTAAATGAAGAATTACTTTTAGGTCATGGTGAAATTGAAAGTGGCGGAAAATATCGTAAGGCAATAGTAGCTGATATTTTTGAAGCTTTTATTGGCGCAATGTTTTTAGATAAGGGATTGGACTTTGTAAGAATTTTTATAAATAATCATGTAATAGAATTAATTGAAAATAACAGTTTAAATTTAAATCGTGATTATAAATCTGAATTACAAGAACTTATTCAAACAGATAAAAGAAGTCTAATTTATGTGGTTGTAGATGAAGATGGTCCGGCTCATAATAAGACTTTTACAGTAGAAGTAAGAATTGATGATATTGTCTATGGAAGGGGAACTGCCCATAGTAAAAAAGAAGCAGAGCAAGTTGCTGCTAAAAATGCTTTAGAAAAAAGCGTAAAAAACATATAGAAAAGGTGAATTTATGGGAAGAGCATACGAAGTAAGAAAAATGAGCATACAAAAAACAGGCGCAGCAAAGGCAAAAGTTTATTCAATGTATGCAAGAGAAATATATCAAGCGGCTAAGATAGGAGGAACTAGTCCAGATGGAAACTTAACGCTTAGAAGATTAATAGAAAAGGCTAAAGAAGACCAAGTTCCATCAGATATAATTAAAAGAGCAATTGACAAAGTAAATAGTGGTGATAGTGAATCATATGAAGCAAATAGATACGAGTTATTTGGTCCAGGAGGTTCTACATTAATTGTAGACTGTCTAACTGATAATGTTAATAGAACAGTAAGTAATTTAAGAGCGGCTTTAAATAAAACCAACACAAAAATGGGTTCTATGGGAAGTGTTGGTTATATGTATGACAACTTTAGTGTAGTTAGTTTTAAAGGATTATCTGAAGAAGAAACCTTAGAGCTTCTATTAGATAAAGGAATAGATTTAGAAGATCTTGAATCAAATGAGTTAATTACTGTATATGGTAAAACTAGTGATTTATATGAAATAAAGGAAGCAATAAAAGAAAAAATACCTAATGTATCATTTGAAGTTGCTGAAATTACAACTATTCCTAAAGATACAATTAAACTTACTGGTGAAGATCTGGAATATTTTAATAAATTACTTCTTTTATTAGATGATATAGAAGATGTTAAGAATGTTTATCATAATGTTGAACTAATCTAAAGGATTAGTTTTTTAATTGTAAAATCAAAAATAATTGTGTATACTAATAGTATAGACAATCTAAAAAATAGGAGGTAATAATTAATGTTTAATAGGAAAGAAAGTTCTGGAAATAAAACGATTAAAATCAAAAATAAAGTAAAATTAACTAGAATTACAGCCTTATTTTTAGCGACAGCTTCTTTAGTTACTTTATTATTGGCAACAAGTATAAATGAAGAAGATCCTAATTTAACTACTAATTTAGAAGATTATGCTAAAGAAGATGCTGACAATTCTAAAGAAAAGTATGAATATTGGATGAGAGTTTATAATTTTTCTCTTGAAGAATTTGATGAAAAGATTACAGCTCTTTATGATGGATTTATTTCATATAATGGAAATAAAAATAAAACTAGTGATTTTTATTTAGCATATACTTTAGAAGACGGCGTTTTAAAATGTGTTTTAGTGTGTTCAGAAAATGGATATACTGACTTTTTAACTGGTGGAGAAGTTCCATTTGAAAGACTTGGTTTTGTTAAACTAAAAGATACAACAATTTTTATTCAATTAATGAATTCAGATTTAGTGGTTATTGATGGAAACAATATGACTCTTAAAGAAGATCAAATAGCAAGAATACAAGATTTATTAAATAACTGGGATGGATATTTACATGATCAAACTAAAGAAACAAAAGCTTTAGAAAAAAGAAAGGTGTTAGTTTTAGATAATGAAAAATGAATTGGATGTTAATGATGTAATTACAATCAGTGATGAGGAAGGTAATAAAACAGAAGGTATTATATTAGGGGTACTAAAATATCTTGAAAAAAAATATGTCATATATACTGATATAATTAACTCTAAGCAACTCAAACATTTAATGGCTTCAAGATATGAAGAAAATGAAAATGAGCTTACATTATATCCTATTGAAACAGATGAAGAATGGGATTATATCGAAAAAGAATATATAAAAATCACAGAAAAAATAAAAAAAGATAACCAATAATTAAATAAATTCAAACATAGAATGGATAGATTTTTATGGGAGTATTTTTC
>Ga0074195_1001198_pt1 | contig 38749 bp, 45 predicted proteins | sample EPASupsiteHSE623_FD_64525 | JGI IMG/M metagenome (GOLD analysis project Ga0074195, IMG submission 64525) | Bioremediated contaminated groundwater from EPA Superfund site, New Mexico - Sample HSE6-23 | ecosystem: Environmental > Aquatic > Deep subsurface > Groundwater > Contaminated ...
TAAACGGTAAAACTAACTAAAGTAAGAATAATTAACAATTAAGTAAAAGGTGATGAAGCAGGCCAATCCCGCTTTGCGGGACCCTACTCATCAAGCCACCGCCTGTGGCGGTGGTGTCTGACTGGAATTTCTTAATATTTTAATTGATCAGTACAATATTCCATTTTTGACCGCGTTTATTTTGGGAATAATGACATCCATCAGTCCTTGCCCTTTGGCAACCAATATCACCGCCATCGCCTATATTTCCAAAGACATCAAAACCGCCAAGCATACTCTCACGAGCGGCCTGATTTATACGTTGGGAAGAGGAATAAGTTATACGCTTTTGGCAACGCTGATATACTTCGGTCTCTCAGCTTTTAGAGTTGCCAGCATCTTTCAAGGATGGGGGGATAAAGTATTGGGAATAGTCCTGATTCTGATTTCTTTGGTAATGTTCGGGGTTATAAAAATGGGTTTTGGTTCCAAAAGCGAGAAGGTGGAAAATGCTAAAGTGTGGTTGGCAACAAAAGGGCACATTGGAACGTTGCTTCTGGGAGTTCTTTTTGCTCTCGCTTTTTGTCCATATAGCGGAGTTTTATTTTTTGGAATGCTTGTTCCTTTGGTTCTTTCATCAAATGAAAGCTTGCTGCTTCCTCCTCTGTTTGCTCTGGGAACAGGCTTGCCGGTAATAATCTTTTCCATTGTTTTGGCGTTCAGCGTGGAAAAAGTGGGCAAGATGTATAATGCAATGGGCAAAATCGAAAAAGTGATGCGCTATGGCGTAGCGACTATTTTTCTGATAGCTGGGGTTTATTATCTTCAATATCTGGTTAAATACATAATAAATTTATAATTCTATGAGCATATTCTATCCAGTACAATTATTTGCTGATTGGTTAACCTATTCAGTTTTTGATATTGCTGAAGAAACATTACTGGCTTCGGCGATCAATTTTTTTATCTTTGATACTATAAAAATATTTATCTTGCTAGCGGTTATAATTTTTACAGTTTCCATAATTCGTTCGTTTTTACCGCCGGAAAAGATTAGAAACATACTTTCCAGCGAAAAAAAGTACTTCGGCAATGTACTGGCATCACTTCTTGGAATAATTACTCCCTTTTGCACTTGCAGCGCCATTCCATTGTTCATAGGCTTCTTGGAGGCGGGCGTGCCATTGGGAACTACCTTTTCTTTTCTTGTGGCTTCTCCAATGATAAACGAGGTTGCACTGGTTTTACTATTGGGGCTATTCGGTTGGAAAATCGCCTTGCTCTATATTGCCAGCGGGCTAGTTATTTCCATTATTTCAGGAATCATTATCGGTAAGTTGAAGGTTGAAACTTTGGTGGAAGAGTTTGTCTATAAAAGCAAATTCATCGGGCAGCTTCAACTACTCGAAATGACCTGGAAACAACGGATGAGTTATGCTAAGAATTATACACTTGATATCATCAAAAAAGTCTGGCTGTACATTATTATTGGAATTGGAATAGGGGCTTGGATACACGGATACGTGCCAACGGATTTTTTGGCTCAATATGCAGGGAGTGATAAATGGTATGCAGTCCCACTAGCGGTGCTAATCGGCATTCCGTTGTATTCCAATGCAGCTGGCGTAATTCCTTTAGTTGGAGTTTTGTCTGAGAAAGGAGTGGCAATAGGAACAAGTTTGGCGTTTATGATGGCGGTGACAGCACTGTCACTTCCGGAGTTTATGATTCTCAAAAAAGTAATGAAAGTGAAGTTAATTGTCATTTTTGCGAGTATCGTGGGGGCGGGAATAATTTTTACGGGATATGTATTTAATTGGATAATAAATTAACAATTTTATGCAAAAAATACCTGTCGAATGGAAACATTATATTGAAGTGACAAAATAGTTGTTTTGGGGTAGAATATAATCAAAGAAATAAAAAAACAACTATGAAAAATAAAACACAAAAAACAAAGCAACTAACAGTCGGAATCAACGCGTCGTTTCTTAGAAAACCCGGCACCGGTCTTGGTCAAGTGACGCTTAATTTTCTTCGAAAATTAAGCGAGTTCAAAATTCAAAATTCAAAGTCCAAAGAGAAAGAGATAAAATTTATTCTGTATCTGGAAGAACCCTTGTCCAAAAACGTCAAACTATCCAAAAATTTTGAAACGAGGGTTTTTCTTCCTATGTGGCGGCGAGATGATTTGATTCGAAAAACTTGGTGGGAAAAATATCAGCTTCCCAAAAAAGCGAAGGAAGACGGTTGTGATGTGTTTTTTAGTCTCTACCAATGTCCGACCATCCTGCCAAAGGGCATCAAGCATATCATGCTAGTGCATGATATAATTCCCAAACTTTTCCGAGAATATCTCGATACCGCCAGAAAAGAGACCTATCAAATGCTAACAGAAAGAGCCATCAAAAAAGCGGACAAAATTGTAGTTGTTTCCAAACGAACTGAAAAAGATTTGATCCAGCATCTCAAAATTGAAGGAAAGAAAATTACCGTAAACTACATTGATACTGATGAAATATATAAAAAGAAAGCCACCAAAGAGAACACGCAAAAGATGCTCAGAAAGTATAAGTTGAAACCAGGATACATTTTGGCCGGCGGGGGATTGGAACTGCGAAAAAACATTGAAGGAGTCATTTCCGCTTATAATTATTTATATGAAAAAAACAAAAATGAACATTTTGTTGCTGAGTTGCCAAAACTGGTGATTTACGGTAAACTAATGCCGCACCTTGCACCACTGGTGACAGACGCGGAAAAATCAATCAAGAAGCTCAATTTGACTAAATGCGTGAAACTTCTTGACGCAGTTCCTCAAGACAATTTGCCGGCGCTTTTCGCCAACGCTTCTATGTTTGTTTATCCGTCGCGCTACGAAGGTTTCGGCCTTCCAGTTCTTGAAGCGATGAATCAAGGAACGCCAGTGATCACTTCCAAAACCAGCTCGCTTCCGGAAGTGGGGCGGGACGCTGCGCTCTATTGTCATCCGGAAGATCCAAAAGACATCGCAATGGTCATGAAAAATGTTTTGGTAAACAAGAACCTTCGAGAAACATTGTCGCGGCGAGGAAAAGAGCGGGCGAAAGCGTTCTCCTGGAAAAATTTTGTTGATAAATTTCTCAAACTGTTAAATGCCTAATTGGAAGGATTATCTTAATTCCATAAACAAACCCAGAACATATCTCCTTTTGGCCAATTTTTTGTTGGTCTTGTTTTTGATTTTACTGGGTAATTTGAAAATTCTGCCGCTTCTACTCGGAGATTTCATTTTTTTTGCCCTTTTAGTTCTGGCTTTTGCAGTTTACCGTCCTGGTTGGGCTTTTCTTTTATTCATTGGAACTTTGCCCTTGGAAAACATTTCTTTGGCGCCGGAAATTTTCCCGATTACTGTCCGTCCCTACCAACTTTTGGCCGCGGCCATCATGATAGCAGTTATTGTGAGGCTTTTAACAAAAAGGTTGCCGTTTAAATTGGCAAAACCAAAATGGTTTGATTGGCTCATCGTTTTGATTTTCATTGCTAGCTTGGCAAGCGTTTTGACCTCCCCTCATAAAAGTATCAGCTTCAACTTGACGATAATCCTGGCCAGTTTTGTGGCGATATATTTTCTCGTAAGAACCTACATTCAAGATTTGGTTGACCTCAAAAAAATCATTCCTTTTTTTCTTAGTTCGGGAATGGTTGTTTCCGGATACGCAATTTGGCAAAACGCCCGATTTTCAAACGGTCTTTTTCATTTTGAAGTGATGCCCGGACGACCCAATGCAACTTTTTCCGAACCGGATTGGTTGGGAGTATATCTAGTTTTGCTATTGTCTGTGATATACGGCATTATTCATCACTCTGTTTTGAATTCTTCCAATCGTCATAGTGTAATCCAACATCAAGATAAAAAAATATACCGCTATTCACTATGTTACTGTTTATTGCTTGTCCTTGTACATATCGCTCTTATCCTCACTGTTTCCAGAAGCGCTTGGCTGGGAGCGGCTGTCGTTACTTTCATTTTCCACTTCATTTTTCTCACCGAGCTGAGGTACAATCCGAAAGTTTGGCGTTGGAAAAAGACAATCGGGACGATGATAACTACGGCAGCGATTATTATCTTCAGCCTCGGGAGTGTGTATCTTTTTCATCTGACAAATTTTCAGTTGTCTAAGCGGATGGAAAGCTCTAAAACGGGAATGCAAGAAATCACCATTTCTTGTGAACAAAATACTAAGCTGTTAACAAGTGCTGGAAATTCGACGTCAATTACCAATGCGTTGGCTATAAAGAACGTAGATGAACTAGCCGCTTATCAATGCCGGCACATTGATTTAGAGGAAATTGAAAAAGAAAAACAAGAGGGAAAAATCATTACTACGGCTGTTCGCCCGGATCCTAACGTTGAAATCAGGTCTAATATATATAGCAGAACACTCGGAGAGATAAGAAAACATTGGTTTTTTGGCATCGGGTGGGGGAATATTGGCCAGATTTTGGGAACGGACGAACGAGGAACAACGCTCAATGCCAGTAATATTTTTTTGGAAATCTGGCTTGGCGCAGGCATCATCGGGCTTTTTCCCTTTGGCGTTTTTTTGGGTAATATCTTCATTCGAGCAATAAGAATATATTTTTATTCAGAAGATCACTCAAAAAAAACGATCGGGTTGTTTTTGTTAGTTTCGTTTTTTGCCGTTATCCTTCCCAACCTGTTTAACGCCGGAATATTTTTGGGATTTTTTTGGGTTTGGCTTGGAGTTACAATGGTTAAGTTAAGAGTTGAATAAATATAAGTCATAAAATAAAAAAGCCTCGGAAATTTTTCCAAGGCGGGTCGCGTGAGGTCGCGTTGGACCTTCTAGGCAGCTTTTTTTTCATTGCTTCTTTTCTCCTCCTTTTTCCCGAAATAGTTGGTGTGGGAGATGCAGGGTCTGGAACAGTTCAACGCCTGGCATTTGCCGCCATTGAGAGCCAAAAACAAACAGTTTTCTAGCTTGATTTCCATCTATCTACCTCCTTATAAAGGGTAATGGAAAGAAAAGCAGTTATTTCACACGAAAACTAATTCTAAATGAAAAAACAAATTATGTCAACTATCGGAATAGACATACGACTTATCGGGAAGAAACAAACTGGAAGTGAAGCAGTGTTTTTTAACTTGGTAAAGAACTTGTCCGAGATCGACTCAAAAAACAAATATTTTCTATTTACCGATATCCAAGACCAAAAGAAACTTCAATCTATCGAAAAAGACCTTACTATAAATAACAAAAAAAACTTCAGGATTATTTCACTTCCCGCAAAAAACAAATTCGCTTGGAATTTTTGGACATTGCCTAGATACCTTGGAAGAAACCCAGTGGACGTGTATCTGACACAATATATCACTCCTTTTTTTGTCTCAAGAAAAGTTAAAATAACCACTATTATCCATGATATTTCGTTCAGAGTTTATCCGGAATATATCAAAAAAAGCGATTTATTCTTTTTGAATTGGTTGATTCCTATGAGTCTCAAACGAGCGGATAAAATAGTTGGCGTGTCTAAATTTACTCAAGATGAAATAAAAAAATATTACACGGTTGATCCGAAAAAAGTGGATTGGATTCACAACGCAGTCAGCGAAAAATTGGCAAGAAAAAAAATGGAGACAACTCGAGAAGAAATAGATCAGGTTCTAACCAAGCATACTCTACCCAAAAAATACGTATTATATATCGGGACCCTCCAGCCCAGAAAAAATTTGCCAACGTTGATCGAAGCTTACGCAAAAATCAAGAATCAACTGAATGATGTGAAATTGGTTTTGGCTGGAGGTAAGGGGCATAATTATGACACACGAATTGATGATCTAATTAAAAAATATGGATTAGAAAAAGACGTGTTTTTTCCGGGTTATATCCCCGAAGAAGAAAAACCAGCGCTTATGCTGGGCGCTTCAATTTTTTGTTTTCCTTCCCTTTATGAAGGATTTGGCATTCCAATTCTTGAGGCTATGACGCTTGGTGTGACAGTTGCGGCGTCGGATATTCCTCCCCATCGGGAAATTGCCAAAGAAACGATCTATTTTTTTAATCCTAATAATTCTGATAATCTGGCTCAAAAATTGATTGATGTCTACGATAATCCCGCCAAAACTTCTGAACTTACGAATCTCGCTTTTCAACAGTCCCAAAACTTTTCCTGGAAAAGTACAGCTCAAAAAATGCTTGACATATTAGAAAAAACAGCGATTGACGAAACAAGAGAAAATAAGTAAAATAATTTTATGGCCAACTTTAATGTTTTAAGCTAAATAAAAATCATGGTACCAAATCCTATGCAAAACTTTTCACCTGCGAGAAAGCCAGGAGTGGACGGAAATAAAAAATTAAAATTTTACAAAAAAAAGTGGTTCAAATTTTCTGCGATTATTTTCGCGCTACTTTTTGTAATTGGCGGAGTTTTTTCCTGGAAAACCGGGTCGGTTCTCACTAAAATTTCCAATGGCGGAATCCTAAGCAGCATCATCCATAATATTCCCGGCGTGGAAAACGAACTTAAAGGGGAAAAAGAAGGTCGCATCAATGTGGCGCTTCTTGGCATGCGAGGCGAAAATATTCCTGGCGGCGGACTCTTGGCTGACTCCATCATGGTTTTGAGTTTTGATCCCATAAACAACAAAGCGGCCATGGTTTCCATTCCGCGAGACCTCTATGTCACTGTTCCGGGAACGCAAGACAAACAGAAAATAAACGCGGTTCATGCTTATGGGGAAGAAAAAGGCAAAGGCAAAGGATTGGAAGATATGAAAACAGTTCTTTCCGAAGTGACCGGTCTTCCAATTCATTATGCCGCTAGCATCAATTTTCAAGGGTTTAAGCAATTGGTCGACGCAATCGGCGGAGTGGACATTTCCCTTGAACAGGGATTTAGCGAACCAATGCAGTTCAATGAAGAGCATGTGTGTGATCCGTATGTGTTTACTGTTCCAACCGGAAATTTTGAGATAAAAACTAAACGGGACAAAAAAACCGGTATCAAAAAAGTGACAGCGCGTTATCCGCTTTGTACCAATCCCAACACCGAGTGTGGCGGCAATTTCTCTTTGCCGGCGGGAAAACAAATCCTAACCGGAGAACAAACTCTTTGTTATGTCAGATCAAGAAAAACTTCCAGCGATTTTGAACGAGCCAAAAGACAACAACAGATTATGCAACTCATGAAAGACAAGATGCTCAGCATCGGAACGCTTACTGATTTTTCCAAGATCAATGGAATGCTTGACAGCTTGGGAGACAATGTTCGGTCTGACATGGAACTTTGGGAGATGCAAAAATTCTACGAAGTATATCAAAAAATTCCCAATCCGGAAATCCACCAACGAGTTTTGGAAGACTCTGAAGAAGGTTTGCTTTATTACCCTGGAGAAAGCGCCGCGGGATACATTTTGCTTCCAAGAGGAGACAACTATGATAAAATTCAGGAAATGGCAAAAAATATCTTCACTAGTTCCGCTCAGTCAGACATTAAACCAAAAAAATAAAGCGAAATTCACTATTCATTTTAGCCGGCGCTCCTGCCGGCTAGTTTGATGAAAATATCATAATGCAAGAAGATTTTAAGATAATCAATGAGTCGGAAAACGCCGAACTGGAAAGAGGCCGGAATCTTTTCAAAAAATCACTTATTTTTTTCGTAGTAGTTTTTTTGATTGTCGGCAGCTTTTTTGCCGGGCGATCTTATGAACAAAAACAAAATTTAGCAACGGACGAAGAAAAAGTTGTGCCGCTCAATCAAGCGATCATCGAAGGCAAAGTTGCTGGAGCAGATTCAAAAGTTGATTTTTCCCTTTTTTGGAAAGTTTGGGATTTGGTAAAAGATAAACACATTGAAAGAGACAAGATCAATGCGCAAGAAATGGTATATGGAGCAATCAATGGCATGCTCCAGGCCACTGGCGATCCTTATTCTTCTTTTTTCGATCCTAAATCCAGCAAAGAATTCAGCCAAGAAATTGAAGGATCTTTCGATGGAATTGGGGCGGAGTTGGGGATAAAAGACAATCTTTTGACAGTGATTGCGCCGTTGGACGGTTCGCCATCGGAAAAAGCCGGACTTCGCGCCGGGGACAAAATTCTTAGAATCAATGGGGAAGTGGCTGCCGACATTTCGATCGACGAAGCGGTAGACAAAATCAGAGGGAAAAAAGGAACTGAAGTTGTTCTCACTATTTTGCATGAAGGCGCGGAGGAAACGCAGGACGTGACGGTTGTGAGAGACACCATTGAAGTCAAAACGGTAAAGCTGGAATTTAGGAACGACAACATTGCTTATCTAAAAGTTACTCGTTTTGGAGAAAGCACGGGAAAAGAATTTGATTTGGCAGTGAATGAAATGATTTCGAAAAGCACCAAAGGGATTGTTCTTGATCTGAGAAATAATCCAGGAGGTCTTTTGGACGAATCAGTGGATGTTGCCAGTCGAATGATTCCCAAAGGAAAAATCGTGGTTACGGAAGAAGACAGCACTGGAAAAAAGGATAATCTGACTACCCTGGGTGGAGATAAGCTGAGCAACATTCCAACGGTTGTCCTCATAAATGAAGGCAGCGCCAGCGCTTCGGAAATTTTGGCTGGAGCACTGAAAGACAATCAGGGGATAACTCTCATTGGAATGAAATCTTTTGGCAAAGGATCGGTGCAACAGCTCATTCCTCTTCCGGGAGGCTCAAGCGTCAAAATCACGATTGCCAAATGGCTCACCCCGAAAGGTGACTATATCATGGAAAAGGGCATCGCTCCGGACGTCGAAGTCGATCTCGCGCTTGACGATTTCAAAAACAATCGCGACCCGCAACTTGAGAAAGCCATGGAAGTGATTGAGGAGAAAGTGAAATAAAAAAATTATTTTTCCTTCTGGAATAGTCATTTGCAATCCTTTTAATTTTTGCTAGAATAGACATATGAAGGTTATCTTACTGCAAGATGTGAAAAATTTGGGAAAAAAGAGGGAAGTTAAGGACGTGGCCGAAGGGTACGCGCGGAATTTTTTGTTTGCCAAAAAACTTGCCCAAATTGCCACTGCGAAGTCAGAAAAAGAAGTTGAGACAAGAAAAAAGAACGAACAAGAAGAACAGGAAATCCAACTGTCTCTCATGCAAAAAACCGCCGCGTCTCTCAAAAATGAAGAACTGAAAATCAAATCCAAGGGAAAGGGCGGAAAACTTTTCGGTTCGGTGACAGCCAAGGAAATCATTCTGGGGTTAAAAGAAAAAGGATATGATCTATCCGATAAGAATATTATTCTTAAAGAACCGATCAAAAAAATCGGCAAATATAAAATCGCCGTCAGTCTTACACCGAATGTCTCAAGTGAAATCAAAATTGTCGTAGCAGAGGAATAAAAACAAAGTATCTTTTGGTCCTAAAAATCTCAAGAAACAAAAAGTCGCAGGGGTAGCGACTTTTAAATTGTTAAATTTTATTTTTTTAATATTATGAAACAAAATCGGAAGTACATCTTTGTCGTTGGGGGAGTTATGAGTGGAGTGGGAAAAGGCGTAGCCGCTGCCTCGATTGGCGCAATTCTCAAAGCCCGTGGATACAATGTCACAGCGATCAAAGTTGACCCATATATAAACGTTGACGCAGGAACAATGAACCCGACGGAACACGGAGAAGTTTTTGTCCTTGACGATGGTTATGAGACCGATCAAGACATGGGGAATTATGAAAGATTCTTGAACGTTACGCTTCCAAATGATAATTATATGACCACCGGACGGGTCTATGAAACTGTTATTCACAAAGAAAGAAATCTTTGTTATGACGGTAAATGTGTCCAAGTAGTGCCGCATATTCCATTGGAAGTCATCGAGCGTATCAAAAAAGCTTCCGAAAAAGCCAAGTCTGACATTACAATAATTGAAATTGGCGGAACAGTTGGAGAATATGAAAATATTCTTTTCATGGAAGCGGTGAGGATGTTGAAACTGAAAAATCCGGAAGATGTCATAACGGTTATGCTTAGTTATTTGCCGGTGCCGTCCACGGTTGGCGAAATGAAAACCAAGCCGACTCAACACGCTGTTCGAACACTGAACGGCACAGGAATTCAACCGGATTTCATCATCGCCAGAAGCGCAAGTTTCATCGACAAAAAAAGAAAAGAGAAAATATCTTTGTTTTGCAACGTTCCGGAAGAAAGTGTGATTTCCGCTCCGGATGTGGACAACATCTATCAAATTCCCATTAATTTCGAAAGAGACGATTTGAGCCGGTTGTTGTTGAAAAAACTGGAACTGCCTTATGGCAAAACTGACTTAAAGGAATGGTATGATTTAGTTGATAGAATCAAAAACACCCAGGGGAAAGTCAAAATCGGAGTGGTGGGGAAATATTTCGGAACAGGAGATTTCATGCTTTCCGACGCCTATATCAGCGTCATCGAAGCGATCAAACATGCGGCGTATAAACTAAAAGTCAAGCCGGAAATCGGCTGGATCAATAGTGAAGTGTTTGAAAAAGAACCAGGAAAATTGGAAGACTTGAAAGATTATGATGGAGTCATTGTGCCGGGAGGTTTTGGTTCTCGGGGAATTGAAGGAAAAATCAAAGCCATTCAATTTTTACGTGAGAACAATATCCCATTTTTTGGCCTTTGTTATGGCATGCAACTGGCGGTGGTGGAATACGCCAGAAATGTTTTGGGTTATAAGGACGCTAATACCACCGAGATTGATCGAAAAACCAAACATCCGGTGATTGACATTATGCCGGAACAAAAAAAGAATTTGGAAGACAGCAATTATGGAGCCACTATGCGTCTGGGGGCTTATCCGGCCAAACTGCAAAAAGGAACCATAGCCTACAATGCTTACAAGAAAAACAAAATTTCTGAGCGTCACCGACACCGTTGGGAAGTCAGTCCGGAATACATTGAGGAATTAGAAAAAAGCGGTTTGGTTTTTTCCGGAAAATCACCAAATGGAGAACTCATGGAAATTACCGAGCTTTCCAAAGACAAACATCCTTTCTTCTTGGGAACCCAGTTTCACCCGGAATTGAAATCTAACCCCATGACGTCGCACCCATTGTTTTTTGAATTCATAAAAACCAGCGCGAAAAACAAGTCAAAAAAATAATCGGCGAATATGATGATAAATAAAAAGCGGAGCAAATCCGCTTTTTATTTTTTCCTAAAACTCAAGTAGTCAAAACAGAAAATTAGATATCCAGAAATTTTTTAAAATCGCCTTCTTGATAATTGGCAACTGCAACTGATAGGCCGTTGCAACGATGAAGAAATCCTTGAACATCCACTTCTTCCGGTTGTTCAGCGGATGATCTCTCAATGCGTGAAATTTCTTCTTCGGAGGCATTGGCGATAATAATTTTTTTATTTTTTTCTTTGAAACTGTCGGAATTTTCGTACAGGGGGAGTTTTGAAAATTCACTTTCCACCAGATTGCAGACAATCATTCCGTCATCAGTTTTCTCATCGTACCAAACTTGGAGCGATTCTTTTCCGGTAAAAGCTCTGCTTTCGCAAGTGTTTTTTTTCGCGACCCTGGGAATGCTGGGGACAATATTTGTTTCTTCAGACAAAGCATACATAGGTTCTGCGGCGTAGAACATTATCTTTATCGCCGCGATAGCCGCCAGCACAACGATTGCAATACCTAGCGCGCTAGGAATTCTTTTTTTCATAACTTTTTATGTTAGTTGATTTGATATAATTCTAGCAAAGAAAACTGCTTTAACAAAATAATTTTTATCCACAAGCAAAAAACGAGAGGAGCTTCTCGTTTTGAGGTACTTTTTTGAAGAAGATGCGTTAATCTACGGAAACGAATTTTTTAGAAATCAGCTTTCCTGTAAATCGTTTGATCCTTTTGGTGGAAAACTTGACTACTCCGTCTTTCATTGCAAAAAGAGTGTCGTCACCGCCTTTGGATACATTCTCACCTGCTCGAAACTTTGTTCCGCGTTGACGGATAATGATTTGACCGGTCGAAACTTTTTGTCCGCCAAAGAGTTTCACTCCCAACCTTTTGGAAATCGAATCTCGACCTAGGTGGGTAGATCCGCCAGCTTTTCTATGTGCCATATAAATAAAATGCAAAACTCAAAGTGCAAAATGCAAAATGACAATGCAAAGTTTAAAATTATTTAGATATAAAAATCACTTCAAAAAGGAAAACTTACCTCCTATTGCTACAAGTGATATTGTATCCAAATTATGCTATAATGTCAATATGCTAAACAAAATACAAGATTTTTTCAAAGAACACGAGCCAAAAATAGTCACCCTGACTGGTCTTTTTTTGGTGGCTATTGTGTCTTTTGAAGTGGGGATCTTGAAAGGCCAAAAAACGCAAGAAGGTCCGATTATCATCGAAAAACCGGCTATCCCCCAGGTTTTGGGGCAAGAGAACCAGAATGACCTTCAAAAAGATGCTCTAGCAGCCCAAAATTTGACTCCTACGGGCCTTTCTGATACAAAGGGGGATAATATACCAACCCAAAACTGCGCTTTCGTCGGCAGCAAAAATTCGAACAAATACCATTTGCCGACTTGCCAATTTGCCAAACGGATCAAGCCGGAAAACATCGTTTGTTTCAAGGACATAAAAGATGCCGAGGCAAAAGGGTATTTGCCGGATAAGGGATGCATCAAATAATAATTCCCAAATATGAATAACAAAAAAACTGTCATTATTTCTCTCGGTGGTTCTCTCATTGTTCCGGATGAAATTGATTGGGAATTTGTGAGGGGATTTAAGGAAGTGATCAAGAAGCAAATTGAGAAGGGATATAAGTTTATCATCATTACCGGTGGAGGAAAATTGGCGCGGCGGTATCAGGAAGCGGCTATTCGGGTGACAAACAAGTTGACAGATGACGACCGCGACTGGCTAGGCATTCACGCCACCCGAATGAACGCTCATTTCATTAGAACGATTTTCCGCGACAACGCTCATCCGGTAATCAACAAAAACCCGAATGATTTGGAAAATTTTTACAATTTCAAAGAACCGATTCTGGTGGCGGCTGGTTGGCGTCCAGGTTTTTCGACAGACTATGACGCGGTGGTTTTAGGAAAGTATTTTGACGTCACCAAAGTGGTTAATCTTTCCAACATTGACTATGTCTGCAACAAGGATCCAAACAAATTTTCCGACGCTAAAAAATTGGAAGAGATTTCTTGGATAGACTTCAGAAAAATGGTCGGCGACGTTTGGGACCCCGGCATGAACGCCCCTTTTGATCCGATTGCGTCAAAAATCGCCGAGGAATCTCAAATGGAAGTTGTCATCATGAACGGCAAAAAACTTGATAATTTGGAAAATTACTTAGAAGGAAAAAAATTTCGAGGGACGGTGATTAAGAATTAAGAAGCAAGAATAAGTATAATTAATAGAGAATAATATGACAAACGAATTTCAAAATAAGGTTAAAAAGTTCATGGATGAAAACAACATGAATAATCCGGTAGAGAACAGGATGCTTGATTTGGTTGATGAAATTGGTGAGGTATCCAAGGAAATCAATAAAATGTCAGCCTATGGCACAAAACAGCCGGAATTCAGAGAAGAAATAGTCATGGAACTGGGAGATGTTTTCTATTCGTTGATAACTGTCGCGAATTATTACGACGTTGATTTATTGAAATCGTTAGATATGGATGTTGAGAAATATAAAAAGAGAATTAAGAAAGGCGGACATGCCGGATCGGAAAATGATTAAGTAATTGGTTTAAAGATAATCCACTATGCAAGAAATTACATTTATAACAGGCAACCAAGGGAAAGCCGACTATTTGGCAAAATATTTGGGACATCCCGTTGCCCATAGAAAGGTTGATTTGGATGAAATTCAATCAATGGATCTAAGAAAAATCGTTGAGCATAAAGTCAGACAGGCATATGAGATTATAAAGACTCCCGCTCTTGTTGAAGATGTTGCTTTGGAATTTGAGGCACTCAATGGTTTGCCCGGGCCGTTTATAAGATTCTTTGTCGAGAGAGTTCCTTTCGAAACAATTTGTTTTATGCTTGATGGAAAAACACGGAATGCGATAGCGAAATGCGTATTCGGATATTATGACGGGAAGAGCCTGCAATTATTTGAGGGAGAACTTAAAGGAAGAATTGCCGAAACTCCGGCTGGTGAAAACGGATATGGCTGGGACAGATTGTTTATTCCTGAAGGATATGATGTTACACGAGCTTCTTTAGATGAGGAGAATGATAAAAAGACATATTTGCAGCTAAAACCGTTTAAAGAGTTAAAAATATTTTTAGAAAAGTTATGGAAACAATAATCGAAAAAGCCAAAAAGTTGAGTTGAAGTCAGATGAAAAATGGATCGCTTGGCCATCTGGTAGATTACCTGCTGTTATTATTTAGGGGTAAGTCTAATAAAAAAAATCACGCGAAAATAGAAAAATGTTGAAGCAATTATTGAATAAAAAATCCGGTCACTTGAACCGGATTTTTTTGTTTTTGAGAAGGTAGAAAAGCAGAAAATAGAAGCTGATGGAAATTGTGGCGGCGATGAGGATGAAGCCGACCAGAAGCGGGAAAAGCAGTTCCAAAAAAACGGTTTCTTGAAAAAAAGTTTTCCAGCCTAATTGGTAGTTGTTTTGAAAATCACTGATAAGCATTTGCGGGTTAGTGTTGAAAATAAATCCGCCAACAGCAGCAGCTAATGGCAGTGTAACCACGGTTATCCAGGTGTTGACAGCCAGAGTGGCGCTGAGGGCCGCCAAGCGATTGAAGCGGAAAACGGAAGAGAAAAAAACGGCAGCGATGATTCCCATGCCGGGAAAAATTCCCAAAAAAATTCCAAGCGCCGCCCCAGCCGCAATTTTGTGGGGAGTGTCATCGATAAGGAAAAAATTTTTCAAAAATTTTTTAAGTTTATATTTCAATTTTTTCATACTCGTTATTCGCGGACAGTCCGCTGGCTAAATATCTTGTAGCGGACTCTTGTAGCGGACTGTCCGCTCAGTATGACATTATTTTTTCTTTACCGCCAAACTTTTGGTTTCCTTGTCAAGTGTTTTGGCGTTTTCAATTTCTTGTCGAGCGTCGGGTGGCAAAACACTCAGGATGTTTCTAAGCGCGATGCCGTCCACTTTCAAAACATCTTCCCAATGATCGAGCGGTTCCAAAATTTCTCGAAGTCGCTTGGCGTCATATTTAAACGTCTTTCTAAGACTTTGAGAAATGGTTCCATTGTCTGAAAAAACGCGTTCCACCCCTTCTTGTTGCATATAGTTAGCAATGATTTCCTGAAGCTTCACCAAGCGGTCCTTGGTGATCGACATAGCGGACTTGAGATCAATGTATTCCGCGATAGCAGAGTTCACTTCTTCCGTGTCGATTTTTCGCGTTTCTTTGAATTTGTGTTTCCACATCGGACAAATATTTTGATGGCCGCACCAGTCGCAAAGAGGGGAAACATTGGGTTCAAATTTTCCTTCTTCAATGAGCGCAATCACCTCCAGAAAAAGTTCTTCACTTTTTTTGAGTTGCTCGACAGTTCTTGAGGCGGAAAGTTTCATCCCGTGCTTTAGGAAATACAAGCTGACCTTAATTTTATCAATGTTTTCGATTTCTTTGGGATATTGCGAAAGGAAAGCTTGAAGATAAACGGAGAGCTGAAGGTCAGTGTCTACCCGCTCTTGAGTAGGCATTTTTTTTGTGGTTTTGTAATCGATGATTTCAAAACCGTCTTCTGTCCGGTCAATGCGGTCGATTATTCCTGAAACAATATGCTTTTTTCCTTCTTGTCCGATTTCAATCTGAAAGCGTGATTCTAAATTGAGAATGTTGAAATCGGCCGGATTATTTTTCTGGTAGTAGTCTTGAATTATTCGCACTCCTTGAGAAAAAGCGGCTCTTTCTTCATCTTCGTTTTCAAAAACGGCCGGATTCCAGGAATTGGAAAAATGTTGAAGAGACTGGTCCAGCGTGGGGGAGAGGATGCCCGGCGTGTGAATGAATTTCATGGTGCTATGAAGAATAGACCCAAAAACCGCTTCTTTGGATTTGGGAGTTCGAATCTTATCAATCTCCTGGAATTTGTATTTCAGCGGACAATTTTGATAAGTGTCGAGAGAAGAATAAGATATGCGCATAAAAAAAGAATTAAGAGTTAAGACGAAAGTAATGGGAATTATAGCACTATTTGACAAGAAAAACCAGTATGGTAATATTAAAGCATACTAAATTGGTATGCTTTGCCATCTTGAATAATTCTAAATTATTAGTCAAAAAAACAAGCGTATGAGATTTTCCACAAAAGCTGAATACGGTCTTCGATCCATGGTAGCGTTGGCAAGAAACTATCCGGAGAAAAAAAGCGTCAAAGAGATTTCGCTCGAAGAAAAAATTTCCGTGAAATATCTGGAACGTTTGATGGGAGAAATCCGGAAGAGGGGACTGGTGGAAAGCACCAAGGGAAAAGATGGCGGATATGCTCTCACACGCGCGCCAAAAAAAATTGCCGTTGGGGAGCTGATTGAGATTTTAGAAGGGCCAATCGAAACTAAATGTGAAAGTTCTCATTGTCGGAATATGAAAAATTGTTCTTCCAGTCTCGTTTGGGTGAAACTGGAAAGTCAAATTAGAAAAACGCTATACGCGATTAAATTAAGCGATTTAATAAAATAGTAAAATATTTTTATATGAAAAAAATATATCTGGATTACGCCGCCTCAACGCCGGTAGACAAAAAAGTTTTGGAAGAAATGTTGCCATTTTTTTCGGAAAAAATTGGCAATGCTTCCTCAATGCATTCTTTTGGCCAAGAATCCGCGGAAGCAGTGGAAAAGGCCAGAAAGATTTTAATTGATTTTTTCGGCGCCAAGGAAAAGGAGCTAATTTTCACCAGCGGCGCGACCGAGTCGAACAATATTGCTATAAAAGGAACCGTTCGCGCTTATTATTCAGTTTTAGAAAACAAAGAAAAAAAGCCGCATATAATCACTACCGCGTTTGAGCATAGTTGTGTTTTGAAAACCTGTCAAAAATTGGAAAAAGAAGGTTTGATTGAACTTTCTATCGTAACGCCGGATTCGGAAGGAATCGTGAGTCCCAAAGATATAGAAAAATTAATCCAGAAGAATACTATCTTAGTGTCTGTTATGTATGTAAATAATGAGATTGGCACCGTCCAGCCTATTTCGGAAATTGGAAAAATAATAAAAGAAGCAAGAATTAAGAATAAAGAATCAAAGGAAAATTATCCATTGCTTCACACAGATGCAACGCAGGCGGTGAATTATTGCGATTGCAATGTCGAAAAACTGGGCGTGGATATGATGAGCATGTCTGCGCACAAAATTTATGGACCAAAGGGGGTTGGCGCTTTGTATATTCGTCAAGGAGTCAAAATGTTTGGCATACAAGATGGCGGCGAGCAAGAATTCGGCCGGCGAGCCGGAACTCTCAACACGCCGGGAATTGTCGGTCTTGGAAAAGCCGTGGAGTTATTGGCGAAAGATAAAGATAGAGATGCCAAAAAAGTCAAAGTTCTAAGAGATTATTTAATCAATCGTGTGCTAAAAGAGATTCCCCGGGTTCGTCTCAATGGATCAAAAGAAAAACGCGCTCCTCACAATGCCAATTTCAGCTTCCAAGATGTTGAAGGGGAGAGTCTGCTTCTTTTTCTCGACATGGAAGGGATTGCTGTTTCCACCGGATCAGCCTGTTCTTCCGGATCACTTTCACCGTCGCACGTTCTTCTTTCCATCGGACTAAAGCCGGAACAAGCGCATGGATCGCTTCGAGTGTCTTTAGGAAAGCATACTACAAAAAAAGAGATTGATATTTTCATTACCAAGCTCAAAAAAATCGTAGAAAAAATCCGGAAAATTTCCGGCAATATTTTGGGCGATTATTACGCTAATTCACGCAACATACAACACGTAACACGAAACCATTGATAATAAAGCGCAGACGCTGTATATTTTTTTTTCATGTTTCATATTTCGTGTTTCATGCCATTATGCAATATTCTAAAAAAGTCATCGAACATTTCACTCGGCCGCATAATCAAGGTTCCATTAAAAATCCCGACGGTGTCGGTATGGTTGGCAATCCGGTTTGCGGAGATCTTATGAAAATATATATTAAGGTTAAAACTGATAAGAAAAAAGGGGAGTATATCTCGGATATTAAGTTTGAAACACTTGGTTGCGCCAGCGCCATTGCCACGTCTTCTATGATAACTGATTTGGCTAAAGGTAAAAGTATCCAGGAGGCCATGAAAATCACCAGAGACGATGTGGCGGAAGCGCTCGAAGGTTTGCCACCGATCAAAATGCATTGTTCCAATCTGTCCGACGAAGCATTGCACGAAGCAATTAAAAATTATGAAGAAAAAAAGAATTAACAACTAATAACTGCTGTGGGGGAATTCTTAATAACCTTGTTTTATAAAAAACCTACAATGTCGCACAATATATCTTTCGCGACATTGGTATAATTAAAAACTTGAGATTTCTAATCGTATGATTATATTATTTATGAAATGAATGCTATTAGGGGCACAACAATGTACCCCAATCTCTCTCCTTTTTCTTAGAACGCAAAATTTGAGGCTACTTTCTTAAAATAAAAAAGTTAATCTCAAAAAATCAAGATTAACTTTCTTGCTCGAAGAACAAAAACTCCCGATTTTCAGTCGCCGTCCTCCCCTATCAATCCGTCCAAAATTTCGGAAAGGGTCAGAAAGTTATCCACAATAGGAATGCGATAACATACTTTATTTGTACAGAATCATTTGATCCAGCTTCACCCCACTATCTTTGCCAATTTTTCCAACCAAAGATTTGGACGTTCCCAAATATAAATTAGCGCCGAAATATGGATCATGCACAATATAATCCTTATTGTCTTTGTTATAAACCACCACATAGTGCCCTCCAGTGCCGTTTGTTTTTCTGATGTAAACAATCACCGGATGGCCTTCCTTTATTTCTGAATCAATTTTTGACCAACTAATGTTCCCATGGGCAGTTGAAGAGGCGAGAGCAATGCTTGGGCTCCAAGACCCTGGCCATTTGATGAGATCGTAGTAGAATATTTTTTCTCTGGCAAGCTTTCCCGGATCAGTGCCGGATCCGTTTTTTTTGAAAACCATAGCAACAGAAGTCACGGCACAGCCATAGTCTTTCATAAGCGAACTGGAGTTTCCAATTTTTTTGTTGCCCCAACGAGAATCACGTTGGGAAAAATACCAACCATTTCCAAGGCTGGTATATTTTGAGTCCGGCTTGGGATAATTCTTGACACTATCCAAAACATCTCCGATGTTAGAAGCTTCGGAAAAGTTAAACAGATCCTTTTTTTGTTCTTCCACTCTTTCCAAAAGTTTTTTGTATTTTTCTTCTTCTCCTTGAGTTTCAGTCAAAAGCGTTTCTTTTTGTTTTTCATTGGAAGCCAGGGTGTAGTGTTTATCTTCTAAATTTTCTTTCAACTGTTCGTGCTCATTTTTTTTGTCGACCAATTCTTTTTTATTTTTCATCAAGTCATTTCTAGCTTCCAAAATTTTCTCCAAAATTTCCGAAACTTTGGCGCTTGAATGTTCCAACTTCTCCACTTGTCCGGACAGATCGGACAGATCTTGATCGATCAGGACTAAATCCAAAAGTCCGCTTTGATCATATTCGTAATAAAGTTCCATTAGTCCGGCAAGGATCTTTTTGTTTGATTCTATGATCGCTTCCTTGTCAACGATATCTCTTTCTAAATCAGTTATTTTCTTTTCAGTTGCTTGAACATTTTTTTTGGTTTCCAAAAGTTCTTCTTGCGTTTGAGATTTTTCTTGGTCGATAGTTTTTAGCTGTTGTTTTAGCGCTCCCTCTTGTTTGTCCTTGAGTTTGATAATGTCTTTGTAAATGTCCGCTTTCTTTTCCAATTCTTCGCATTGATCTTTGGCTGATCCGGACAAGTCGTCACAATCGCCAGCTTGGGAAGAGTAGAAAATGAAGAATGAAGCATAAAGAACAAGGATGGACAAGCTAATGATTTTTATATTTTTTTGAGAAGACATAGTGGTTTTATTATAAATTTTATTTTCTCATTAGGTCCATTGCTTTTTCAATTCTTTTTAGGCTTTCTGCTTTTCCCAACACCCAAGCCACATCAAACGGAGAGGGTGATTTTTGTTCACCGGTGAGAGCCGCGCGAAGCGGCCACAAAAATTCTCCGCGATTTTCTCCGGCTGCTTTCATGAGCGTTTTTGTCAAAACTTCCCTATCCCAGTCAGCGACTGACGATAAGATATTTTTTGCTTTTTCCAAATTGGCAACAATTTCTTCATCGGTCAATTCTTTCCAGCGAAGAAGTTCTTTCTCATAATTGGCATCTTCCGAAAAAAAGAACTTGTTGTTCTCCCCCACTTCGGTTAGTTTCGAGAGCCGATCTTGTTCAACTGCTAAAACTTTTTTAAGAAAATTTTCTGATTTTTTTTCTTCCGATGCTTTTAGGAAAAAATCTTTTTCTTTGAAAAACGGCAAAGCTTCTTCGTATAGCTTGTTGATTGGCATTTTTTTGATCCACTGCGAGTTGATCCAATCAAGTTTTTTGAGATCAAACACTGCTCCGGCTTTATGCACGTGAGCGAAATCAAATTTTTCAATCAATTCGGAGATGGTGAAAATTTCCTGCGTGCTCCCCTCCCCCGGGTTCCAACCTAGCATGGCGACAAAATTGATGAGGGCTTCTTTCAGATATCCTTTTTTGATATAGTCCTCCACTGCCACGTCTCCTTGGCGTTTGGAAAGTTTCGATTTGTCAGGATTTAGAAGCAGTGACAAATGGGCAAATTCAGGTGCTTCCCAACCAAAATAGCGATACAAAACCAGATGCTTTGGCAAGCTTGGCAGCCATTCTTCGCCACGAATGACATGCGTGATTTGCATATCATGATCATCAATCACATTCGCCAAATGGTAGGTGGGAAAACCATCCGATTTCAAAAGCACTTGATCATCGACCAAATTGGTATTGAATTTAACTTTTCCTCGCACCATATCAGTAGCCTCTAATATTGTATCCTCTGGCATCTTAAGACGGATAACATAAGGAAGATTATTCTTCAAATTTTCCGCCACTTCTTCTTTGGACAAATTGAAGCAGTGTCGGTCATACATGGGAGCTTTCTTTTCGGCTATTTGCCTATTTCTCAGTTCTTCCAACCTTTCAGAAGTGCAAAAACAATAATAGGCCTTGCCTTCTCCCACTAATTTTTCAGCATATTTTTTATATATTTCCAGCTTTTCTGATTGAATGTACGGCCCATATTCTCCCACTTCCAAAATTTTTGGATAAGTTTTTGATTGAACTACTGTTGTTTTGTCATTTTTAACTGTGGCAGTTTGAACGATTCCTTCGTCCGGTGTCAACCCCGCCCATTCCAAAGACTGAATCAAGTTTTCCACCGCTCCTTCAACATAACGTTTTTGATCGGTGTCTTCTATTTTCAAAATAAAGGTCCCACCGGTGCTTTTGGCAAACAAAAAATCATAAAGAGCGGTTCTAAGGCTCCCTATGTGGACATATCCGGTTGGCGAAGGCGCAAATCTAACGCGTGGTTTTGACATAAATTTAATTAGTATGTAAAACGGTGACTTACAACGTAAATCATGATAAGAGTGATCACGTATGTTATTAACGATATGGTATATAAAAAATTACTAAATTTTAGCCATCGGATGTCGGTCATTTTTTTTGCATCAGAATATTTTTCTTCAAATATCTTATTAACGTTTAATGAAAATACGTCATAATATCGTAAACTAATGTTGCGCTGAAAAATCCTATTGAACAAATAGATCAATAAGTATACCGGAACCATTGATGTACCCACACCCGAAACTATATTTAAAAGAACAAGAGGAATAAAGAAAAATAGATGACCGTTAGCCCAAGAATTATCTGGCATAGAATCAAGAAAAATGAATGGCGCTACGATAAAAAACATCATTAAAATAAATCCAAAGAAGTAATGAAAAAATAAATAATTGCGATAAGTTTTTTTTAATTCTTCATTATTGTTGAGAAAATTAATTTTCTCATTAAAAATTTTCAACTCTTCCGCATCTGGTTTGAAATATTTTCTCGAAATCTTAAGCAAGAGTTTGAATAGCCACGGAGAAATTAACAAAATTAGCAATAGCACTACAAGGGTTTCCATATAATTATAGAAAAAAAATAATTATTTTTTAGTATTTTCTTGATCTAATTATTTCAATTTTTTTCTTAAGAGCTGCTTCAACATCAATATCCATCTGCTCTGCTAAAAGAAGAAGACCAATCACTGTGTCAGCAATTTCTTTCTCTACGTCTTCTTTACTCAATTGCTCTTTGTCTTTTCTTTGTAGAGAGTAATATGATAAAATGGCTTTACATAACTCTCCAAATTCCTCAGTAATTTTAGTTATTCTGGCAAAAATGGTTTTTTGTTTATCAGGAATTGGAAAATATTTTTCAAGTCGGACGATTTCTTCTTTGGAAAATTCTTTCAATTCTTCAAATGTCATATATTTTTGCTAAAGATTATTTTTATCGGAAAAACTACTACCGCTTTCCAAATTCTTTTGATTCTTTTTTTCTTAAACTTCCAGGGTTGGGGTTGGAAAATTCGCCAGAGCCACTCAAACCCCAGAAGACGGAAAATTTTTGGAGCGCGACGAACTTTTCCGATCAAAAAATCAAAAGATCCTCCCACGCCCATGGCTAATTTAATTTTACCACCTTTTTGGTTGTTTAGGAAGACTTCTTGATGTGGGGCGCCAAAATTGCAAAAAAGTACGGGCCATGAAACATTCTTTTCTAAATTTAGCTGGTTCAAGTCTCTAACTTGAACCGGGGAATTCTTATCAGCATCGTTTATATCCAAATCCATTCCATCAATGACTAAGCCTGGGTATTTTTCTAAGGCTGCCGCCTTTATCTCTTCAAAGTTACTCAAACCATCTTTGTTGATGGCCAAAAAAACGCCCAGTTTTTTTTCTTCGGCTAATGTCAAAACGTGTTCCAAAAGATCAACGCCGGCAAGACGACACTTCAAATGTTTTCCAAACCGCCAAAAAGCGAATTTGAGGCCAACTCCATCTGCTACATTCAACGCGCAATTGTTTAGGATATTTCTAAACTTTTTATTTTTCTGCGCTTCCAAAACAAACTCCGGATTGACCGTCACAATTTGATGAAATTTTTCTTCCGCGAAAAAATCCTCGATTTTCTCAAGGATTTCTTTTTTTGAGAAGTTGTCAACGCGAACGCCTAAGATATTCATTTATTTCAAAGCGCTACTTTCAATTACGACGTACTCATTTTCTCCATCGGAAAAATCGCTCGCCATCACATCCACCGATTCAATGGAAACAGACATGTGAAATTTTTCTGAGATGTTCGGTTTTTCTTCCAAGTTTTTCCATTTTTCTTTCCGAATTCTCCCCAGAGTGATGTGCGGCCTGAAAGTTTTTTTATACGCTTCAAAGATGCCGAGTCCTTTTTCAATTTTTTCATAAAGCAACAGAAGTTCTTTGCTGGGATTCCCGGAAAGCCAGATAAGCCGCGGATCTTTTTCATTAGGAGAAAGAGTGATTTGGTCAAATTCCAAATCGAACATAAAAACGTCACGAACGGACTCATCAACCTTTTCGCAAATTTTCGCCAGGTTATCTTCGGCAACATAACCTAAAAAAAACAAAGTTACATGCAAATTTTGCTGACGAATCCACTTGACCGGCAAACCCTGCCATTTTTCGACAGCAAAAATAAGTCGTTTTTTGACTCGGTCTGGAATGTTGATACTGATAAATATTTTTCGTTTCATATAGTTTAATGCTACAATACAGCCATGATAGACAAAAGTCAAAAATTTATCATTGACATAGCGCCGCTGACCAGGATTCCGCTTACCCGGAATCAGACTTTTTCCTATGAATCAAACGAAAAAATACCTGTTGGCTCGCTGGTTGAGATCCCGCTTTTCAAACGAAAAGTGGAAGGGATTGTCATGGGTTCACGCGATGATTTTCATCGTCTTGGAAATATCGAACTAAAAAAAGTGGAAAAAATTATTGAAGAAAGTTTTTTGGATGAAAAACAACTGGAACTGGCCAAATGGATGTCTGAATATTACATTTCACCGCTAGGGATAATCCTCAAAAGCTTTGTGCCAAAAAGAGCAAAATCACGAAACACGAAACACGAAACATTTAACAAAAATAAAAAATCATTAGTCCTTACCAAGGAACAAAAGACAGCCGTGGAAGAAATCGCTAAAGATTACTCAAAATTCAAAATTCAAAATTCAAAATTCTTATTATTCGGTCCCGCTGGCGCCGGAAAAACCGAGGTTTATATTCATTCAATCTTAGAAATTCGAAAAAAAAATCCGTCCGCTCAATTTTTGATTTTGCTTCCCGAACTCACGCTTACGCCGCAAGCCATTGAACGCTATGGGGAATACTTCAAAGAAGAAGAAATCACAATCATAAACAGTAATATATCTGCTGGGGAGTTTTTCAAAAACTGGTCCAGGATCAAATCAGGCGAAGCAAAAGTAATCATAGCTTCTCGCAAAGGAGCTTTCTCTCCTTTTGTCAATTTACAATTAATTGTCGTTGACGAGGAGCAAGATATGTCGCACAAACAATGGGATATGAATCCAAGGTACGATGCCAGAACCGTAGCGGAAAAATTGGTAGAACTTCATCAGTCAAAAATAATTTTTGGATCAGCCACGCCAAGGGTAGAATCTTACTATCGAGCCGAAAATAAGAAATTATCCTTAATTGAAATCCCAGCACTCAACTTAGAAGAATCAAGTCGGCATAAAGATAAAGAAAATCTTGATTCTTCGTTTTTGATGCATACTTCTTTTGAATTGGTGGACATGAAAAAAGAACGCTGGGCAAAAAATTATAGCCTGATTAGTAAAAAACTAAGAGGAGAAATCGCTTACGCGCTCAAAAACAAATTGCAGACTATTTTGTTTGTGAATCGCCAAGGCATGAGCAATTTTTCGATTTGCGCCAAATGTAAAACAGTGCTTCGCTGTCCCAAGTGTGAACGGGCCCTGACCTACAACAATACCGGAAAATACAGTTGTTTACACTGCTCATACACAACTTCTATTCTCCCCCACTGTGAAAATTGCAAAAGCGTGGAATTCAAAAACGTAGGATTGGGAACGCAAAAAGTGGAGCGCGAAGCAACAAACCTTTTTCCTGGAGCCAAGATTGCCCGCATTGACAGCCAAGCAATTCGCGAAAAACTGCCTTGCGGCAGGCCTGGAAGTTATCAAGAAAAAATTTACCAAGATTTCAGCCAAAGAAAAATTGATATTCTGATCGGAACCCAAATGATTTCCAAAGGATGGGATTTGCCGAACGTTGCTCTCGTTGGTATAATAGACGCAGATAACATGCTGGCTTTCCCCGATTTTTCGGCTGAAGAGCGAGCCTATCAAACGTTCACTCAGCTTTCGGGGCGAGTAGGCAGGCCGGGATCCAAATGGCCAGGAACAGTTATCATTCAAACTTTTCAACCGGAAAACAAGTTGATTCGTTCAGTGGTGGAGAAAAATCAAACGGCTTTTTATGATTCAGAACTAAAAGAAAGAAAAGCTTTGACACTTCCCCCTTTCGGAAAAATGGTTCGATTAGTTTTTCAAGATATAAGCAAAGTTAAGGCAGAGAAGGAAACCGATCGGGTTTTTTCTTATCTTTCAGCGATAAAAAACATAAAAGTTTCTTTTCCGGAAGATGCTTTTGTTCCAAAAATTAGAGGACGGTATCGAAAAATACTGGTGATCAGGATAAAAGATAGCCAAAAAATCCCGCCGGAAGTTTCCGAAGTTTTGCGAAAACTTGGCAGCGGATGGATTGTTGATGTTGATCCCATAAGCATAATATAAAATTCTACACTCAAAAAATGAATTTACCGATTATCACTTTCCCCAACGAAATTCTCAAAAGAGAGACAGAAAAAATAAGGGATCCCAAGAGCCCGGAAATACGAGCGCTTGTTTTTGATATGCTTGAAACAATGGAAAAAACCAGCAATTGCTTGGGTCTTGCCGCTCCGCAAGTTGGGAAAGCGGTTCGTCTTTGCATCATTAAGCTGGATGGAAAAACACACATTCTCATCAATCCGGAGATAAAATCCAAATCTTGGGCCAAGATAGTGATGGAAGAAGGCTGTTTGTCTTTCCCTGGCGAGTTTATGCCCATTAAGAGGCCGAAAAAAGTTATTGTCGTTGCTCAAGATAGAGACGGCCAAGAGATGACACTGAAAGCCGACGGACTTCTTGCCAGAGCTTTACAACACGAAATCGATCATTTGGACGGAATTTTGTTCATCGAAAGAGTATCAAAAAAAATTAAAAAATAATTACTTTAAAATTTTCTATGAGTGAAAATCAAAAAACAATCGGCCTTCGCACTGTTTTTATGGGAACCGCAACTTTTGCCGAAAAAATTCTTTCCGCTCTTATCTCCGCTGATTACAATATCATTGGAGTGTATACCCAAAAAGACAAAAAAGTCGGCAGGAAGCAAGAGGTGGAGGAGGGCGCGGTAAAAGCAATTGCGGAACAAAATCAAATCCCCGTTTTTCAACCGGCGAAGTTTGATGATGAAGCAATAGAGGAACTCAGAAAAATGAAACCGGATCTCATCATTGTGGCAGCTTATGGAAAAATTCTTCCCAAGGAAACGCTAAAACTCCCGGGATTTGGAGCGATTAACATTCATCCATCCCTCCTTCCAAAATTTCGCGGTCCTTCCCCTATTCAAAATGCCTTGCTTGAAGGAGAATCGGAAACCGGAACAACGATTATGCTTATGGATGAAGGTATGGATACCGGTGATGTGTTGGCGCAACAAAAAGTGATTGTTTCCGACCATGAAACCTATCCGGAGCTTTTGGAAAAATTGGCTGCATCTTCAACTCAATTACTTTTGGAAACAGTGCCGCTTTGGATTGAGCGAAAAATCGAACCGACAAAACAAGATAATTTGCAAGCGACTCTTTGCCAGTTGATCGAACGCCAAGACGGCCAGATAATTTGGTCCGACGAAGCGCAAAATATCTATAACCGCTACAGGGCGCTTACTCCTTGGCCGGGAGTGTACACTTTTTGGGAACGAAACAGATACAATTTTCGATTAAAACTAAACAAGCTTAATGTAATCCGCCAAAACCCGGAAACCACACACACCGTTGGGGAAGTTTTTGAAATTGGTGACAACGTCGGAGTTCAAACCGATTTGGGCGTGATAATTTTAGAAGAAGTTCAATTGGAAGGGAAAAACAACGCGCCAATCAAAGAATTTCTTAATGGGTATCCCGACTTTTTAGGAACAGTCTTAAAATAATCATGGAAAATTCAAATAAAAATATCGCGCCGTTTTTTGTAGGCTTTCTTCTGATTGTTTTAGTGGTGGTGATAACTTTCACCAAACCTTATCTTGCTAAAAAAGGCGAAAAAAAAGAATCGGTTGTCAATCTTTCCCAAAACGACAAAAAAGTTGCCTCTTTTTCGGCTGAGGCCCTTTTTCAAGAGTTGCAAAAAAATCAATCTCTGGTGCTTGTTGATATACGAAGTAACGAAGAGTTTAAAATAGAACATATTCTAGACGCAAAAAACGTTGTGTTGATTGATCTGGAGGGTTTTCTTTCCGGAAGCGACCCGCAAAAAAAATATATTCTCATTGATCAAGCCGGAGTAGAATCCCAAAATTTTGTCAAGAATTGGAAGAATAAAAGCGGAGACAACAATAAGGTCTCCTATCTGGAAGGAGGACTTCTTTCCTGGAAAGAAAAATATTATCCGCTGGTTGCCTTGGGAGATCCATATTCGATTGCCGACCAATCGAAGGTTAGTTATATGAAAAGCGAAGAGTTGGACAAGTTGATGACATCTGGAGAGAAATTTACACTTATTGATCTTAGAAAAGAAGCAGCTTTTCAAGAAGAGCACTTAAAAGGGGCCAGAAACATTTTTTTAGATGATCTGGAATCAAAAAGAAATGAAATCCCCAAAGGCAAAAAAATTGTTCTCTACGACAAGGACGGGCTGTGGGCTTTTCAAGGGGCGGTAAGACTTTTTGATATGGGTATCTTCAATGTCTATGTTCTTCCGGATGGGTTGGACGGCTGGAAACAAAAAGGGCTTGAGACTGAAAAATCAGCCGGTAGTTAAAGCTTGTAAGTCCTCGTATACTAAATTAGAAACTTAAAGCAATTGGTATAAAAAAACGGATTACCATAAGGGTCCGTTTTTTTATAGTTCTCGTTTTTTTGTAAATTCATTCTTATTCAATCACTGCCAAAACGTCTTCATTTTTCAAAATCAAATATTCCTCTTTGTCTAATAAAATTTCTGATCCGCTGTATTTGGCAAAAATAACCGTTTGATTTTTCTTAACCTTGATTTTTTCAGAATCGCCTACTGCCACCACCTGGCCTTGTTGCGGACGATCTGTTGAGGCGGTTTCCGGGATAACCAGTCCGCTTTTGGTTTTTGTGTCTTCTTTGGCCAGTTTCACCAAAATGTTTTCTCCCAGTGGTCTTACGGTTTTTTTCTCCATAATCGTGTGTCTCTTCGCGAAAGCTTAACTAGATTAAATTTCCGCGAGATTATTAAAATTATTTTTTAACGTCCTTGGATTGATGGGCATACGAATAAAGAAATAGCGCTTGGGAAATAAACAATTTTAATATTTCCAAATTTTTCGGATTTTTTTCTTCGTCTTCGTCAAAGTCTTTGATGATCAGATAACTTTTCAGTTTATTGATTGTCTGTGAAGAAGAGATAACCAGAGAGTCTTTATGTTTTCTCACGAGAACGTCTTCACTTTCAAGAAGTTTCTTGTCAAGAATGATCCTTTTCTTCTCCGTATCCAATTGTTTTTTCACACTTCTTGTTTCCATATCCACTATGATCAGCGAAGTTTTGTCCGCTTTCATCAAAAAGTTGGAGGCGCTGATTATAGACTCATATATTTCCTGCTCTCTTTCTTTGTCCAAGATTGACTTATCAGTGAGACCCAACGCGATATTCATAAGAATATCCATTTTTCGGTTCACTTCACCGATGTAGCTGTATGATTCAACCAAATCTTTTACAGCTTGGTTGATTTTCTTTTGATCTTTTTCTTTCTCTTTTTTGTGAAAAGAGATGATTTCTTCATGGCGAAGAAAAATAAAAAAAGAAATTATTCCAATAGTAAAAATAAAAAATTCTTCAATCCTGGTCTCCGTAAGAATTCCATAGTTATTCCTGACTATATCAGGGACTAAAACAGCAACTATAAATAGCGCTAGAAATATCCAATACATAAGCGGGTTAAAATTTAATCTATTTTTTGTCTTCCTTATTGAGGATAAGAGCGGTCCCTCTTTTTAGAAAATATGAAGATGTAGAGAATTTCAAGTACGGCAAAGGTGTTTAATATTAACAAAAGGAAAAACCAGCCTTTGCTATTATTTTTCGCTGCTTTCCAAAGAGCCACTCCTTTCCAAGGAATAGTCCAAATCGCTACAGCGATTAGTATGATCAATACATTAAAAGGAATACTATTTTCCATATTTTTTTATTTGCCCCCACCCTATGTTTTTATTATAACACGATAATTCATCAATTTTCAACCGCTTCCTTAAATATTCTTCTTACCTTTTGGATTTCATCCCAATTGTGAATGGAAACAGTCAAGACATTTTTGTTTAGCTTGGAAATTTCCACGGTTTTTTCTTCAACTTCTTTCGGATCCGCCAAATCGGTTTTGGTGAGAAGAACGATTTCTTTTTTTTGAAGCATTTCCGGATTGAAATTTTCCAGTTCTTGACGAATGATTTTATAATCTCTGACCACATCGTCCGATTCCAAACTAATGCAGTGGATCAAGATTTTTGTTCTTTGGATATGGCGAAGGAATTTTGTCCCGAGACCTCTACCTTTCGAGGCTCCTTCAATGAGTCCGGGAATATCAGCGATAATGATTCCTTCCAAACTTCCCAGATTCGGTTCAAGGGTGGTGAATTCATAATTTCCCACCTTGGCTTCAGCTTTAGTCAGTTCATTGAGAAGACTGGATTTCCCGGCGTTGGGAAGTCCGACCAGCCCAATGTCCGCAATGAGACGCAGTTCGATATGCAGATTGAATTCTTCTCCCGACATTCCTTCCTCGGCTTCTTTGGGCGTGGTGTTGGTTGATGAACGAAAATAGAAGTTTCCACGTCCGCCCGAGCCACCTCTCGCCACGAGAATTTCCTTTCCTTCTTCGACAACGTCAATGTCCTTTCCAGTATCAAGATTATGAATCACCGAACCAATCGGAACGGTCAGGAATAAATCTTTTCCGCTGTGTCCGTCTGACCGGTCGCCTTTGCCATCTTTCCCATCATCGGCATAATATTCTTTTTTGTGCTTGTATTTGTTGAGCGCGGTTAAGTTAGTCACGCCGGAAAAATAGACGTTGCCACCGTTTCCTCCCCGACCACCCGTTGGTCCGAGGCTCATTTTCACTTTGTCAAAAGCCACCCGGCCATCTCCGCCGCGTCCAGCAACAACCTTAATTTTTACTTCGTCGGTAAGCATAATAGTAAGTATTTAGTAAATATATAAACACATTGTCATTCCCGCGAAGGCGGTAATCCAGTGAATCAACACCTGCGTCGGTTCAGCGTCTCCGACCTGAACCATAGAGTTCTATTATTTTATTAGTATTTCTTCACTTCTTTGATAAATTCTTTAAGCAAATTTTTTTCGTCAACTTTTCTCAAAATTTCTCCCTTTTTGGTAATTAGCCCCACGCCTTTTCCACCGATGATGGCAAGATCCGCTTCCCGGGATTCCCCGGGACCGTTAACAACGCAACCCATAACCGCCACATGAATGTCTTTGTCAATTTCAGAAACAGCATTTTCCACTTTTTTGGCAAGGTCCACCAAATCAATTTGTGTTCGTCCACACGTCGGACAACTGGTGACAGTTATCCCTCTTTTTCTTATACCCAATGATTTGAGAATTTCCCAAGCAACTTTTATCTCTTCCACCGGATCAGCTGTGAGAGAAACACGTAGGGTGTCACCGATTCCTTGGTATAACAAAATTCCAAGGCCGATGGAAGACATCACTGTCCCGCGAAAACTAGTTCCGGCTTCGGTCACCCCGATGTGAAGAGGATAGTTAACTTTCCGAGATAACAATTTATATGCCTCCACCGTTCTTTCAATGTCGGAGGCTTTCAGAGAAATAGCGATGTCTTTGAAATTATATTTCTCCAAAATCCGAATGTGTCGCATGGCGGACTCCACCATTGCCTTGGCTGTCACCTTCCCTTTATATTTTTCTAACAAATCTTTTTCGAGAGATCCTCCATTGATGCCAATTCGAATGGGAATCTTTTTCTTCTTGGCGGCCAGCACCACTTCTTTGATTCTCTCTTCGGAGCCAATGTTTCCCGGGTTGATGCGAAGCTTGTCTACCCCCTGCCGGATGGATTCAAGCGCCAATTCATGAGAAAAATGAATGTCGGCGACCAGTGGAATTTTGATTTGCTTTTTGATTTTTCCAAGAGCTTTGGCTGCCTCCACATCCGGCACCGCCACTCGCACCATTTCGCAACCGACTTTTTCAAGCTCCTTGATTTGAGCCACAGTTTTCCTGACGTCTCTTGTGTCGGTGTTACACATCGACTGCACCAAAACTGGAGAATTTCCGCCGATAGAAACATTCCCAATTCTGATTTTTTTAGTTTTTCGTCGATTGATCATAAAAATAAAAAAAGTGCCCGAGAAAGCATATGCGCAATAAAGCATAGCTCTCGGGCGAGAGAAGAAACAGAAAAATGCTAGACAAACGCGGGATTATGTCCGTGTGTTTTCACATACTCGTCGGACATAATGTTTTCAAAGAATCGTCGCAGATTTTCACTTTCATAATCAATCCGCTCCCAACAATTGGGACAGTAGCGGCCAGAGCCGTGGACTCCGTAAAAATGCCAGCTACCACGACAATAAACGCGATCCCCTTCTTTCTCGTGTTTTCTAGGCATAGTGCACTCCTTTTTTTTACTCGAAACTCTGCTTGTTTCTTTTTTCCAAAGGATCATACCCACCCTCATTCCACGGGTGGCACCTCGAAATTCTTTTTATGCCCATAAGCCCTCCTCGAAAGAGTCCATACTTAGCAATTGCCTCATATGTATATTGGCTGCAGGTCGGATAGAACCGGCAGGCGCTGGTCTTAAGGAACTTATGTGGAAACCCGTGATCAAAAGAAACAGTCTTTTGATAGGCTCGTATCAGAAATAAAACAGCTTTTTTCATCTAACCCATTTAACTACACATTCTGACTTTTGTCAATAATGCTTTTCACTGATATAATTAAAATGCAGAAAAAATCTTAAAACAAACATATGCGCGAAATCAAATCAGAAAAAATGCGCTGGATTCACTTCAAAGAGCCGGACGCGGACGACGTCCTCAAAATTCAAAAAAAATATAATCTTCATCCCCTGGTGATCGAAGAATTTTCCACGCCTACGCTTCGTCCCAAAGCCACCGAATATGGCAACTGCCTATATCTCGCTGTTCACATTCCTCTATTTGACACAGACACCAAAACCACGTATCCTGGAGAACTGGACATTGTGATTTGTGAAGACACCCTCATCACCTCCTTTGACAATGATATCTATCAACTGACAGAATTTTTTGACAGCCTAAAAAGCGACAAGAAAAAGAGACAAATATACATGAACCAATCCCCGGGTGCTCTTCTTCGATATATCCTGGAGATGCTCCTCGAGTCATGTTTTCCGAAACTCGACCACATTTCCCGAAAGCTCGATCACATTGAAAATGAAATTTTTGCCGGCCACGAGAAAGAAATGGTGTTTGAAATTTCAGTGGTGAAAAGAGATATTTTGAATTTCCGCCGCACCATGAAACCACAAAAAACCGTTTTTGAATCTCTGGCTTTCAAAGACTATTCATTTATTGAATCCAGCCTCAAAGCCTATTATCAAGACCTGGTGGGAACCAACATCCGCATTTGGAACACGCTGGAGTCGGCCAAAGAAACAGTGGAATCTCTCGAAGACACCAACAATTCCCTTCTTTCCAACAAACTGGATCTCACCATGAAAGTACTCACAATTTTCTCGGCTGTCATGCTTCCGATGACTGTTTATTCCAACATTCTGGCCATGAGCGCCGACATTCCTTTTGGCAATAATCCTCACGCTTTTTGGATACACCTTTCCATCATGGTTTTCATCTCGTTTCTCACCATTTCTATTTTCAAAGCTAAAAAGTGGCTGTAATTTGGAATTTTTAATTTTATACAATGCTTAAAATATATAACACTCTAACTAAATTCAAAGAAGAATTCCGCCCGATTAACGCCGGGAAAGTTGGCATGTACACTTGCGGCCCGACAGTTTATGATTACATTCATATCGGCAACATCAAATCCTATCTCACCGCCGACACAGTGAGAAGATATCTGGAATATTCCGGTTACGAAGTTCGCCACATCAAAAACATCACCGATGTCGGACATCTCACCGAAGACGACATTGCCCAAGGCGACTCCGGCGAAGACAAGCTCATCAAAAAAGCGGAAAAAGAAAGAAAAACACCTCAAGAGATCGCCAAGTTTTTTGAAAACTATTTTCACGAAACGGAGGAAAAGATGAATATCTTGCCGGCTCAATATTTTCCTCGCGCCACCGCGCACATTCCCCAGATGATACGAATCATCGAAACGCTCATCGAAAAAAGTTTTGCTTATGAGAAAAATGGCAATGTTTTTTTCGATGTCACTAAATTTGATGATTACGGCAAGCTTTCCGGGAATACTCTGGAAAACTTGAAAGTTGGCGCGCGCCTCGAAGAACACCCGGACAAGAAAAATCCCTGGGATTTCGCCTTGTGGTTAAGCGCTCCCAAGGGACATATTTTGAGGTGGGAATCTCCCTGGTCAGTTGGATATCCCGGTTGGCACATTGAATGTTCCGCCATGAGTTCGGAATATCTGGGCGACACTTTCGACATTCACACCGGCGGTGAAGACAACATCTTCCCCCATCACGAAGCAGAAATCGCCCAAAGCGAATGTTCCAGCGGAAAAAAATTTGTTGCTTATTGGTTACACACCCGATTGCTTCTTGTTGATGGACAAAAGATGTCAAAATCAAAGGGCAATTTTTATCGCTTGGAAGATATAGAAAAAAAAGGTGTTTCTCCGGCGGTTCTTCGCTTGGCGTTTCTTTCTTCTCATTATCGCAGCGGGATGAATTTTACATGGAACGTTATGGACCAAGCTAAAACAAACCTGAAAAGAATTAGTGGCTGGGTGGAAAAACTAGAAACCTTCAACGAGGCTAAGCCTCCAATTGGAGGCTTAGCCTCTATTCCTTCTGAAATTGATTTTACCCATATCTACGAAAAACGTTTTGAAGAGGCAATGGATGATGACCTCAATACTCCCGTTGCGCTAAGCGTTCTTTATGAGCTTATTACGGAAACCAATAAACTTCTTGGGGAAAATAAGTTATCCTTAGATACTGTTCGCAGAATATTGAATTTTTGGAATAAAATTAATAAAATATTGGGATTAGTGATTGAAACAGGAACGGAAGAAATTCCGAAAGAAATTATAAGGCTGGCTGAAGAAAGAAAAGCCGCCAGAGAAAGCAAGGATTTCCAAAAATCAGACGAGCTTCGGGAAAAGCTTGAGCAATTGGGATATGTCATTGAAGATTTGAAGGATAATAATTATAAAATCTATAAGAAATAAAAAAAAATTATGACAGAAGAACATTGCTGCGATCACTGCGATTGCGAGCATGACCACAAAGAAGAAACTGAATGTGATTGCAAAGCGTGTGATTGCGATCACAAAGAACCAAAAGAAAAAGTAGAGGCGCTAAAAAAAGCGATCTCGCTTCTTGGTTTTCAAGTGGAAGAAACAGAAGAAGGAATTAAAATATCAGAATAAATTTTCAGTGATCAATGATCAATTTTCAATGAATTTTTAATTTTCAATGGCTTAATTTATAAATTGAAAATTATTACACTTAAAATTTATTGGGAATTGTAAATTGAAAATTGGTAATTAAAAGACTCTCTGCAAGAGTATTTTATTTTGTATGCGCAAAAATTTTTGGGAACAATTAGACCGACCTACTTTAGCTCTTGCTCCCATGGCTGGCATCACCGACAGCGCTTTTCGCGCAATTTGCAAGCAATACGGCGCGGATGTAACCTATTCCGAAATGGCCGCTGCCAGCGCGCTCTACTTTAACCCGAAGAAAACTTTGGAACTCATTCGCTTTTCCGAAGAGGAACGGCCCTATGTCGTCCAGCTTTTCGGAAAGGATCCCAAGCACTTCGCCAAAGCGGCGGAAATAATTTCTTCCCTAACTCCACGAGTAGAGACGCGGCATGCTGCGTCTCGGAAGGCACGCCCGGATGGAATAGACATCAACTTCGGCTGTCCGGCCAAAAAAGTTTTCGGCCATGGCTCTGGCTGCGCTCTCATGCCGCAAAAAGAATTGGCTAGAGAAATCATAAAATCTGTCTGCGACAACACGGACCTTCCCGTTTCAATCAAAATTCGCGCCGGAATAAAAGATATGGACGCTATGGAATTTTTGGAAAATACAGCTGAACTCCCCTACTCGGCTGTTATGATCCATGCCCGGACTTATGAAGGCGGATTCTCCGGTCCTTTGGACTTTGAATTGGTGTCGGAAATAAAAAAGAAGTTTCCGGAAAAAATAATTCTGGCTAACGGAGGCATCAACACACCCCAAGACGCTAAAAATATTTTAGAAAAATATCCCGACATCGATGGTCTTGGCATCGCTCGTGGCGCTTGGGGCAAGCCGTTTTTATTCCAACAAATAAAAGATATTGTGACGAAAGGAAAATATAAAGATTATAGCTTCTCTGAAATCAAAAAAATCATGCTTAGTCACGCCGAACTGATTTTCAAAGATAAGGAAGTGTCGGGAAAGTTCGAAATCAGAAAACATCTCCTCTGGTATGTTCGGGGCTTCCCCGGCGCCGCAGAAATTCGAAAAAAACTGGTCGTCGCGGAAAATGTGAAAGAGATTGAAGAAATTTTGTACAAAACTTTCTCATAGCTTGAATAAACCTGCAAATTGATTTTTATAGAAAGATTGCTATAATGGTATGAGATTCTGAAATAAATTCAGGATGATATATTTTATGGCTGAGAAAAAAAATCAGAACTTAAGCAGTCTTCGCGTGCCGCCGCAAAACATTGAAGCCGAAAAGTCGGTTTTGGGCGCGCTCATGCTTGACAAAGACGCTATCATCAACGTGGCAAACTTGATTCACGTTGGTGATTTTTACCGTGACGACCACAATTTGGTCTTTGAAGCGATGATAGACCTCTACGAGCAAAGAGAGCCAATTGACGTCCTCAGTCTTTCCAATCGCCTCGAAGAAAAAAACCAGCTGGACAAAATTGGCGGTTCCAGTTATCTCACCTCTCTTGTCAGCACCGTCCCCTCCAGCTCCAATGTCGTCCACTATGCCAAAGTAGTACAAAAAAAATCCATGCTTCGAAAACTTCTTGGCGTGGCCGCTGAGATCACTGAGCTGGGATACAAAGAAGAAGAAGACGTGGAAAAAATTCTTGACGAAGCCGAACAGAAGCTCTTCTCGGTTTCTCAAAAATACATCAAACAAGATTTCATTCCGATAAAATCCATTCTGGAAGACGCTTTCAATCGAATTGACGAACTGCACAAAGGTGACCACAAATTACGTGGAATTCCAACGGGATTTATTGATCTTGATAATATTCTCGCCGGTTTTCAAAAATCGGATCTCGTCATTTTAGCCGCCAGGCCATCCATTGGAAAAACTACCTTTGCGCTGGATTTGGCGCGCCTAATCGCTGTCAAACAAAAAGTCGGCGTCGGAATTTTTTCTCTGGAAATGGGAAGCGACCAATTGATTGACAGAATGTTGGCTGCCGAATCGGGAGTAGACCTTTGGCGGCTGCGAACCGGACGACTCAAAACTGGAGACGGCGACGATGATTTTCAGCGAATCGGTCAAGCCATGGGAGTGCTTTCCGAGGCAAAAATTTTCATTGATGACACCGGATCGGCCAATGTTATGGAAATGCGTACTATGGCCAGAAGACTACAATCAGAACATGGAGTGGGGCTCATCATTATCGATTATTTGCAGCTCATGGAAGGCCGTCGCGGAGGAGATAGCCGAGTTAATGAAATTTCAGAAATCTCCAGAGCGCTAAAACAGCTGGCAAGAGAACTAAACATTCCCATTCTCGCCCTTTCTCAGTTGTCTCGAGCCGTAGAATCCCGCTCTCCCCAAATCCCGAAACTTTCCGATCTCCGGGAATCCGGATCCATCGAACAAGACGCTGATGTAGTGATGTTCCTTTACCGCGAAGACCGTGAAAAACCGGACACCCCCAACAAAAACATTGTCGAAGTCCATATCGCCAAACACAGAAACGGTCCCATCGGAAAAATTGCCCTCTATTTCAACGAAAGCTCCACCACATTCAAATCATTGGAGAGAGTAAGAACCGAATAAAATTGCTATTATGTATCCTAAAAGTTTTCAAAAACTCATCAATCACTTTGCTTCGCTTCCTTCCGTCGGACCCAAAATGGCTGAACGGTTGGTTCTTTATCTTTTCAAACAAAATTTGGAAAAGTTGGAAAGTTTTGCCGAAAGCTTGGAGAACCTAAAAACGGATATTCGCTACTGCAAAAAATGTTTCAATATCAGTGAAGGAGATTTGTGCAGCGTGTGCGCCAATCCTTCTCGCGAAAAAAAGATTATCTGCGTGGTGGAAGATCCGCTGGACGTGATCGCCATTGAACGGACAAAAAGATATTCCGGAATCTATCATGTTTTGGGCGGAGTGCTTTCTCCCGGCCAAAGCAGCCAAAACAATTTGAGATTTTCCGAATTGGAATCACGGGTAAAAACCGATGAAATTCAAGAAATAATTTTAGCCACCAATCCAACCACTGAAGGAGACGCAACCGCTCTTTATATACAAAGGCTATTGAGGCCTTATGAAATCAAAGTTACTCGTTTGGCTCGCGGCCTTTCCACAGGAGCCGATCTGGAACACGCCGATGAACTGACGCTCAGCTCGGCGATAATGAACCGCAAGTAAAACTCGCTAAAGCAGCACTAATAAAAAAAAGAGAGCGAATACTCGCTCTCTTTTTGATAAAATCCGCTTCTGATCAGCGAGGTTTATATCTTTGTAATCTCCACTTCGGTCATAACCTGTCGATGGCCGAATTTCACTTTATAACGTTTTTTGGGCTTAAATTTCATTCCGACCACTTTTTTCTCCGGAGCAGTTTTCAAGATTTTTCCTTCTACAGTTACTCCGGAAATGAACGGAGTTCCCACTTTCACATTTTTTTCATCTCCCAAAAACAAGACTTCTTGAAAAGTAATTTTTTCACCTTCAACACCTTCCAGTTTTTCTATTTTTATCTTATCCCCGACTTGGACTTTATACTGCTTTCCACCAGTTTTAATGACTGCCAACATAAAAATTGAATTCAATAGTTAACATAAACCAGTATACCCGATTTGCAGCGGATTGTCAACTCGCCATCAGGATATGTCAAAGTTTAATAGAAATGACATACCGCCGCGTTTTTTTAAAATGTCATACTTGTGAAACTTTAGCAATTATGGCTTGCTGGACACTGGTCT
>Ga0074195_1001199_pt1 | contig 38742 bp, 36 predicted proteins | sample EPASupsiteHSE623_FD_64525 | JGI IMG/M metagenome (GOLD analysis project Ga0074195, IMG submission 64525) | Bioremediated contaminated groundwater from EPA Superfund site, New Mexico - Sample HSE6-23 | ecosystem: Environmental > Aquatic > Deep subsurface > Groundwater > Contaminated ...
CTTTCCACCACGGTTGAACTGCGCTTTGAAAGGGGGCGATGCCCCCGGTATGCTTCGGGCAGCTACGCCTTGCGGCGTTTCGTACTGGCTAGTGTGTCTTGCACAAGCTGGAAGAAATACCGTCATGGCCTAAGCATCTTGGTGAAATCTTCGTATTCGGATTGACTGAAAGAGGACAGCGAAACGCCCTTGAGGGTCAAAAGGCGGCGGTAATGGGGAGGAAACTGAGAGTTGACCCGGCCTGATTGAACCGGAAAAACATCGAAAGTCTTGCCGTCAACGATCAGCTTCCAATAGATCGGCTGGGGTTTTTTCTTTTTCATGCCGCCACCATTTCGACCTTTTCCCACCAGGAGCGATAGGCTAACGACTTGTTAGCCGTCATAGCATCCACATGGTTGCCCCATGCAAACGCTGCCAAACATCTTCTGCTGCGCGTCATCGGCACAGATAAACTCTTTCCACGACCACGCCCGCCCCAGGCCCTTAATGCTGCGGAGGCTGGCGTTGTCTTCAATCGCAATCGCCCGTTCGACCAGGTCCGGGTGGTAGGCTTGGAGTTTCAAGATTTCATGGGGCTTGGTGTTGGGGCAAAAAAAGCAGGCGCTCTTGCCTGGCCGGGGTAAGCCAGCATTGTCAATGGCCTCAATGCACCGCTCACGGCTCCACTCCCATTCAATCAGCGGAAAAACCTTGCCATACCCGCTGGCATATTTCAGCGCCCGCGACTTCCGGCCCGGCTCACCTGCGTCAAACCCCAGGAGCACAGTCACATTTTGCATACCGGAAGCCTTCAGCCATTTGCGGAAAGGGCGCAGCTTGTACTTATCCGAGCAAGACGAATATCCAAAAGTGGCAGAAGGCAACCGGCCATTCGTTAAACATTCCCGCTCAAGGCTTCCGTGCATTCCGTCATTTTTTACAACCACCACCTCCGGATATCCGTGCGCCACCAGCCAGGCAGAAAACAAGTCAACGAAAGCATACGTTTCGGGCTTCTCGGCCCCGGTGTCCGCAAAAACCACAGCGTCCAACCGCAGACCACGGCCCACCCACTCAATAATCATGGCCGTGCTGTTGGTTCCTCCCCCATACGATGCAACGAAACGGACCTTGATGTATTTTTCTTCTCGTTTTGGCTTCATGACCCTGGCCTCTGCGGCTCCTGTTTTTTGATAACGAATCAACAAAAAGTGTGTATTATGAAAAATGACGGAATAACGGATACATGATAGCAGGAATATGTATCTTTAAGTTTCTTATACATCTTAAAGTTTCGACATGTCAAGCAAAAATATATCTGAAAGCTTCAACAAAGAAAATGGCCAGCGTCTCAGGTGTATCCGGAAAGAACTCGGGTTAAGCCCAGAGACGGCAGCGGCCAGAGCAAACGTTTCAGCTCAACAATGGAGAAAATACGAAAGAGGGGAAGCTGAACCGAAAATTTCAAAAATGATTTTTTTGTTTCAGGAAGGATTTTCTCTGGAATGGATAATGACCGGTGAAGGCCCAAAACGGTCAGGCGAAAAAATCACCACGCCAGATCAGGAAAACTTGCAAAAGGGAATCATTGAAGAGTGGGTACAAGATGTGAAGAAAAAAGAAGGCCATGACGGACGAATCGTCATGGAGCTTGCTTTACAGGTTCAGGAATTCAGGGAATGGTACAAAGAGAAAAAGAGCAAATCCGGCGGGGCTGAGATTGGTTCACCCCATGAGAATGTAGCATAACAAAAAGATGGAACACAAGGAGAGGGAAGAATGTACAACTATCCCGTGATGCCAGGGGCAGGATTCTTTTCTTTGATGATGATCCTAGCAATAATAGGAGGAATCATGATGTTCCTATTGCCTTTTTTCGTATACAGAATACGGAAAGAGGTCATAGAAATTAACAGGAAATTTGACAGGATATTCTACTGTATCGAGAGAGAATATCACAGCAAACAAGAAAAAGACCCCTTGTCCATGAAAATCAAATAGGGGCTTTTTTGGGGGCCTCTTTGAATTTTTTATATAAACAAATACGCAATCACAGCATGTTGTAAATCAAATTCGAATAAGACCTCCCACCAAGCAATACTAAGGGTTTTCAGGTTTTTGCCTGAAAACCCTTTTTTTGTGCCGAACGCTTTTCTTTGGCGAAATGTGATATAAGAAGAACGGAGAAACTTGCCCCGTGCCACTATTATGCCTTGCTCTTTGGTCCCTTGGCTTGTAAAGCCTTACGAGGAATCACCGCCCATGCTTGACACTGTCTTTCCCGCGCTGATCCAGAACGCTGCCCTGCTCCTGGCCATGGCCTTTGTCTACGACCTGACCACCAATCGCTTCCGGTTGCAAAAGCCGACCCTGCCGGTGCAACTGGCCATTGGGGTGACCCTCGGTATCCTGAGCATCATCATCATGCTCTCTTCCTGGCGCTATGTCACCGGGATCGTGTTCGACACCCGTTCGGTGCTCCTCGGCGTGGCCGGCCTGTTCTTCGGCGCCGTGCCCACCGTGGTGGCCATGGCCATGGCAGCAGCCTTCCGCCTCTCCCTGGGCGGAGCCGCCACAGTGACCGGGGTTTCGGTGATCCTGGCCTCCGGGGCCCTGGGCCTGCTCTGGCGCTATTATCGTCGCCCGGCAACGGAGGATCTTTCCTGGCGCGAGCTCTACCTGTTCGGTGTGCTCGTCCATATAGTCATGCTGGCGCTGATGTTTTTACTGCCCTGGGCCACGGCCCTGCAGGTGCTGGCCCAGATCAGCCTGCCGGTCTTGCTAATCTACCCCCTGGCCACTGCCATGCTGGGTTCGCTCATGGTCAACCGGCTGTGGAGGGAGCGAATCGTCGCCGAATTACAGAACAACGAAGAACGGCTTCGATTAGCGCTCATGGCTGCCAACCAGGGCCTCTACGATCTCAATGTCCAGACCGGCGAGGCCACGGTCAGTCCGGAATACGCCACCATGCTCGGATACGATCCGGAGGAATTTCATGAGACCAACGACAAATGGATCGAACGGCTGCACCCCGATGACCGGGAGCCCGTAGCCGCGGCGTATCGGGAGTACATCGCAGGCAAGATCCCGGAGTACCGCGTGGAGTTCCGGCAACGGAGCAAAGCGGGGGGATGGAAATGGATCCTCTCCCTCGGCAAGGTGGTGGAATACGCCCCCACTGGCCGCCCCATGCGGATGCTCGGCACCCACACCGATATCACCGAGCGCAAACAAGCCGAAGAGGCGCTTGAGGAAAGCGAAAAACGATTCCGCTCACTGTTTGAGGATGTTCCCAATATCGCGGTGCAAGGCTATGACCGGCAACGCCGCGTCGTTTTCTGGAACACGGCAAGCGAGAGGCTGTATGGCTTTTCGCGGGAGGAAGCGCTGGGCCGACCCCTTGAAGAGCTCATCATTCCGCCGGAGATGCGGCACGGAGTCATCGATGCGATCAACACCTGGCGGGATCAGGGAATCGCGATTCCGGCCGGAGAATTGGTGCTGCGCAAAAAGGGCGGCCAACCCGTCAACGTTTTCTCAAGCCATGTCATGCAACTCAACATCCACGGTGAACCCGAGATGTACTGCATTGATATTGACCTCACCGAACGCAAACGGAGCGAGGAAGAACGGGATAAACTGCAGGCCCAACTGCTTCAATCCCAAAAGATGGAGCTGGTGGGCAGGCTGGCCGGCGGAGTGGCCCATGACTTCAACAATATGCTGCAGACCATTCTCGGGTACAGCGATCTCTCCCTCGCCCAGGTTGAGGCGACAAGCCCCGTGCATGATGGGCTTCTGGAAATCCGCAAGGCAGCCATGCGTTCCGCCGATCTCACCCGCCAGCTTCTCGCCTTTGCCCGCAAGCAGGCGGTGAGTCCTAAAATCCTCGACCTGAACGACACCGTTGCCGGCATGCTGAAAATGCTCCAACGGCTCATCGGCGAGGACATCGACCTTGCCTGGGTGCCTGGCCACTCCCTGTGGCCCGTGAAGATGGACCCTTCCCAGCTCGATCAGATCCTGGCCAACCTGGCGGTCAACGCCCGCGACGCCATTGCCGACACCGGCAAGATCACCATCGAAACGGAAAATATCTCCCTGAATGCCGCCTATTGCGCTGACCACCCGGAAACCATTCCCGGCGAATATGTCCAGTTGGTGGTGAGCGACAACGGCTGCGGCATGGACAAGGAAATCCTGGCCCAGATCTTCGAGCCTTTTTTCACCACCAAGACACAGAGCAAGGGCACCGGCCTGGGGCTGGCCACCGTCTATGGCATCGTCCGGCAGAACAACGGCTTTGTCAATGTGTACAGCGAGCCCGGCCAGGGCACCACCTTCAGCATCTATCTGCCCAGCTTCGCCAACGAAATGGTGACCGCGGAGACTCGCCGGGCAGAAGAAGCCAGCGGCGGCACGGAAACGGTGCTGGTGGTGGAAGACGATGCCGCGATCCTGAATCTCGGCAAGACGATCCTCCAACGCCTGGGATACACGGTGCTTGCCGCCAACACGCCCATGGCGGCCCTTGAGCTGGTCGCGGAATACGCCGGGGAAATCCACCTGCTCATCACCGACGTGGTAATGCCCGAAATGAATGGCCGCGAGCTGGTGCAGCGGCTCTCCGCCCTCCGCCCGGCAATGCAATGCCTCTACATGTCGGGTTATACGGCAAACGTCATCGCCCATCACGGCGTATTGGACCCGGGCATCCACTTTATCCAGAAGCCTTTTTCCATCGACGACCTGGCCCGCTCGGTTCGTGAAACCCTGCGGGAGGAAAAAAAAAGCCCGTAACCCATGCGGCGGCATTGAACCGTTGATTCTCCTTTCCTTCCTGCGGGAGAACGTGATAGACTTTTCTGGCTCGCTTGAAAACCAGCCGCTGGAAAAGGTTTTTTCCGGTTACACTCCATAGCCTCGGGACAAAGAGATGACAGAGGAACCCGCACAAAAAATTTTCGTGAAAGAGGATAACAGCGCGAAAATACACTGCGAGTCATGCGGGCTGGTGAAAACGGTACATCTGCAGAATACTGCCTCCTTGGCGTCCGTGGTCCGGATCCGCTGCACCTGCGCCGCTGTTTTTCCGGTGCGGTTCGAGTACCGGAAATTTTACCGCAAGGCCACCAATCTGGAAGGAACCTACCAGATGCTTTTCGATGAGAGGGATATCCCCGACTTTTCCCTGGCCAAGAAAACCATAAACTGCCGGATTGAAAACATCTCCATGCATGGCGCCGGGGTCACGATTCTGGGCCGGCACAGGATCGTAACGCAGGCCCGGCTCATCCTGGGCTTTACCTTGGATAACCCCAAAAGAACCTGGATAGAAAAAACCGGCGTGGTGCAACTGGTCGAAGGGGCTTACCTTGGGCTGCGTTTTGACGAACCCGCCAGCACCGACAGGGAGCTGGGATTTTACCTGATGCCATAGCCTGGCTCTTTCGGGCCGAAACCGTTGCACGGTGTCCCTTCTCCCCTGCGCCTTCAACCATTCCTCCCCATCGCCATGACCATTACCGGGACTTTTCCGTGCCGACCCATGACCTGCTCATAACCAATGCCGCGCTCTTGGCGAATCCGGTCGACGGCCGCGTGCAGGAGGCGGCCTATCTTGCCGTGCGGGATGGGGCCATTGCCGGGATCGGCGCCATGACCGACCTGCCCGGGGAGACCCGGGCGGACCGGGTCATTGATGCAGCGGGCAACCTGCTCATGCCGGGGTTGATCAATTGCCACTGCCATGGCGCCATGACCCTCTTCCGGGGGCTGGCGGATGATCTGCCGCTCATGACCTGGCTCACGGAGCACATCTTCCCGAGCGAGGCGCGGCTGGTGGATGCGGAGATGGTCTACTGGTGCAGCAGGCTTGCCGCCGCCGAGATGATCCTGGCCGGCACCACCACGGTGGCGGACGCCTATTTCCATGAGGATGCGGCGGCACGGGCCTTTTGCGAGGCAGGGATGCGGGCGGTGGCTGCCCAGGGGATCATCGATTTTCCGGCCCCGGGCGTACCGGACCCGAAAAAAAACATCGAACAGGCAGCGGGTTTTCTCTCGGCCTGGCAGGGAAAAAACTCCCTGCTCACCCCGGCCCTGTTCTGCCATTCCCCCTATACCTGCAGCGCGGACACCCTGCAGCGGGCCAAGGCGTTGGCCCGCGAGGCCGGAAGCTTTTTTTTCATCCATCTTGCCGAAACCCGAGGGGAGGTGGCGCAGATCAGGGAACAGCACGGCTGCACCCCGGCGGGGCTGCTCCACACCCTTGGGTTGCTGGATGAACAGACAATCTGCGTGCACTCTGTCTGGCTGGAAAAGGCGGATATCGAACTGCTGCGGGAGAGCGGGGCCAAGGTGGTCACCTGCCCGGAGAGCAACATGAAGCTCGGCTCCGGCATCGCTCCCCTGGCCGCGCTCCTTGCCGCCGGGGTTCCGGTGGGCCTGGGCACGGACGGCTGCGCCAGCAACAACGATCTGGATCTGTTTCAGGAGATGGCAAGCTGCGCCAGGCTGCACAAGGTTGCGGCCCACGAACCCACCCGGATGCCCGCCGCCGGAGTGCTGGGCATGGCCACGGAAGGGGGCGCCGGGGTTTTGGGGTTGGGGCGGCAGACCGGCCGCCTTGCCGAAGGGATGCGGGCGGACTGCCTGATCATCGACCGCAAGCAGCCCCACCTGACCCCCTTTCATAATCCCGAGACCCTGGTCTACGCGGGGCGGGGCAGCGATGTCGCCACCGTGCTCATTGACGGCAAGGTGGTCATGCAGGATCGACGGCTTCTTTCTTTTGATCTGGAGGAAACCCTGGATAAAGTGCGACGTTTAGCCGCAAGGGTGAGAGCAAGGGGATAAGAGGGAAGTGACTTGAAGCAGAAAAGAACTGGCTCGGAAAAAGGAATCGGTCACAGGGTGCCGCAGATGCGCGTGTCAATTGTCGGCAGAAGTGTCCGACAAAGAGGTCTGCGAAGTGTGCTATTGCACACGAGCAGGCCGATGACAGCTAAGCGAGCGTGAAGCGAGACTGCGAAGCAGATGCGGCGCCCCGTGGCCGATTACAGGCTTAGGCCGCCTTCCAGCCGTAGGTGCCGACCAGCTTGACAAAGCGAACGCTTTCCACCTCGGTGGTTGTCACCACGCCCCCTTCTTTTCTGACGACCATGAGGGTTTGCCCCTCCGGATCGCCCACCGGCAAAACCATGACCCCCGGGTCGGCCAACTGATCCACCAGCGGCTGCGGAATCAGCGGCCCGGCGGCGGTGACGATGATCGCCGCAAAGAGGGCATTTTCCGGCCAGCCTTCGGTGCCGTCCGCGACCTTGCTCATGATGTTGTAGAGCTGGAGCCGGTCGAAGGTGCGCCGGGCGCGGGCCAGCAGGGGTTTGATCCGTTCGACCGTATACACCCGCTCGCAGAGGGCGGCGAGAATGGCGGACTGATAGCCGCAGCCGGTGCCGATCTCAAGCACCGTTTCCTTCCCGGTGAGCTGGAGCAACTGGGTCATGAGAGCCACCACATAGGGCTGGGAAATGGTCTGCCCATGGCCGATGGGCAGGGGGAAATCGCCATAGGCTTGGGCATGCAGGGCATCGGAGACAAAAAGATGGCGGGGAACCACCTCCATGGCATGGAGCACCGCCGGATCATCGATGCCCCTGGGGAGCAATTGCTCCTCGACCATGCGGGTCCGGAATTTTTCGTACTTGTTACTCCGCACGCGGTCCACTGACGTCAATGCCGCTTTCCTTGAGTTCCTCTTCGTTGTAGGCGCGATAGAGGCAGGTGGAAACCGTGTCCCCGGCAAAGGTTATGGTCACCACATCATAGTTTTCCGAACCCAGCTTGGCCCCGATGTAAGGGGTTTTTCTCAGAAGGCTTTGCTTCACCTCACGATAGACCCAGATCTCGCCTTGCTCTCCTTTCTGTTTGTGATCGGGGGCGCCAAGGGTGGCAAGCACCTCCTTCTGGGTCAGATTGGGCGTAATCAGGCAGATATCCGAGGAAAGATGGCGCACTGGCTCCCGGTAAAAACAGCCTGAACCGAGAAACCCCAGCAGACAGAGGCACACGACAAAACGCACGGGGAAACCACATCTCATTTTTCTCTCCTCCGAGAAAAGGGTTGGCGCAAACGCGCGGGCGGGGAAAAAGTAGCGCGCTTGGCTCTATTTTGCAAGAAACCGTCCGCCGGGTTGTCCCCGGCCGGCCACACTGCAATTGTTTTTTTGCAACGGATACGGGAGAATGTCTTGACCATCCGTGAAGATATATAATAAAGTTGTAGCGTTATCCATACTTTTTTTCTTGACGGGCCAGCAGCCTGAACACCGACCCCACTGTAAGAAGGGAGATCCACCATGCGTTGCCCGAAATGCGGCTATATCTCGTTTGACCGGCAAAGATCCTGCGGCAAGTGCAGCAATGACTTAACCGCCGTGGCGGAACAGCTCCAAGGCACGGCGGGCAAGGCTGCGGCCCCGTTTTTCCTTGGCGCGGTCCTGGGGCAGCAAACACCCGTCTACAATGAACACAGCTCTGCTCTCCACGAGGATGAGGAAGAAGAGGCTCTTGCCTTGGACGAGCTGGAGGCGGAAGCTCCAGGCGCGAACGAAGAAGAGCTCGATTTCGCAGGAGCGCCCCTGGACGAGGACGACCTGCAGGACCAACCCCTGCCATCTCTCGGCCTGGAAAATATCGATGTTTCAGACCTTGTGCCGCCCCGGGAAGAGGAAGAAGAGCTGGTGCTCTCCCTGGGAGACGAGCACACGGAGGCGAGCCTGGCCCAGGAGGCAGAGGATTCCCTCATGGGGATGGATCTTCCCAGCCTTGAGCCCGACGACCTTTTCGGGGTTGACGAACAAGAAAACCTCCTCAGCGATCGCGGCGGCGAAGCAGAGCCCTCCTCCGCCGCGGAGGATGAGGAGATTATCGACCTCTCCTCCCTGATGGGTTTTGAGGAAGCACCGGCGAACCCGGCTCCGGCCACAGAAGACCGGGACGTTCTGGATCTTTCCTTTGGCGATGAACCGGAAGAGCTGCATTTAAGCCTGGACGATGGCGAGCATACGCCAGCCCCGGCCGAGGCGCCCAAAAAAACGGCAAGCACGCTGGCCGATATCCCGGACCTCGGCCTGACCCTGGAAAACGATGAGCAATAAGGCACACGAAACGCCCACGGCGGGCGGACCCGCCCCCACGCGCCAATACGCAGGATTCCTGGCCCGCGGCATGGCCATGGGCATCGATATCCTCCTGATCCACCTGCTCTATTTCTGCTGCCTGTGCGCGGTGGCCGCAGTTCTGTGGGCGCACGCCCCTCACTGGCTGGCCCTGATTCCCTCCCTCCTCATGGGCCTGCTCCTGTTCCTGCTTTCTTTTCCCCTCTTCGTGACGGTATATTTTCTGGCGCTCCATGGTTGGCAGGGGCAGACCCTGGGCAAGATGTTTTTGGGCCTCAAGGTGGTGCGAGACGACGGCGGGGAGGTGACTCCGGGCCTGGCCTTTCTCCGCTTCATCGGCTTTTGCCTCTCGATCCTTCCCTGCGGGCTCGGGCTTTTCTGGAGCCTTGTCGACCAGGAAAAATGCGCCTGGCACGACCATCTGGCCGCCACCCGGGTGGTTATGAAATAAGCCTGCCCGTGAAATTAGGTTGACAAGCAGGACAGATTTCAATATATGATAGCTACTTTTTTGCCGGGATAGCTCAGTCGGTAGAGCATCGGACTGAAAATCCGAGTGTCCCTGGTTCGAATCCTGGTCCCGGCACCAGTAAATCAAAGGCCTGCAAGGATTTTTCCTTGCAGGCCTTTTTTTTGTGGCGCACCACTCACTCAGCAGAGAAGAGTCATGGACAGCGCCAATTACCCCATGCTATAATTTCGTATTTCGTTGCCACGGAAGAGTTTGCGGGCCTTCCGCGGGAGAGCAATCGTAGCCATCACCTGCTGATAAGGGAGGATGCCGTGCGCAATATGTGCAGATTATCCAGATTCGTTCCCCTTTTTCTGTTGCTGATCTGCCTGGCCTGGCCGGCGATGGGCAATGCCGCCCAGGAGTTTTATTTCGAGGGCTCTCCTGATCGGGTGTTGCCGGACAGCGTTCCGCCCGCGGTCAATCGGCAACACCATCCAGGCCCCAAAGCCCCCTCTCAGGGACCGGCAGCATGGTATGGCTATGACTGGAAGGTGAAGACCAGCAAGGGATCGGAGGTATTGGTCATCCTCGGTTACACGGTGTATGAGCCGCTGAGCACGCGCTATGGGTACGCCCCCTATACCAAGTCCAATACCATGGCCGCCTTTCTTGATGTGACGGGCGCCACGCGCTACGATCTCTGCCCCAACTCAAACAGGGGCAATGAGGTTTGGACATTGCGCGGGACCAGCATCGACAACAAGGCATATCTTCAGACCTGCAGCGGGGACGTGGCCAAGATGGTCACGGCAAAAGCGGCGCCCCAAACCTACTACACCGATATTGCGCTCCACAATAAATATTCCCACGACAAGTCGCTCATCGACCAGCGGTTCTACGGACACTACGGCAATGTCGCGGTCAGGGTCGAGGTGAAGATGACGGATGGCAGCGTGGATGCCGCCACCATCGGCCATGCGGCGTTATCGAAACTCTCCGGCAAGGTGGTTTCGCAGGCTGTTGATGACAAGGCCCCTGCGGCCAGAGAGGAAGCCCCCCCGCCGGCCAAGGATACCGCCCTGGTGGTCGAGGCCATGCCTTCCCTGCTGGAGGTCGGCAGCGAACGGACCGCCCTGATCCCGGCCTCGGAGCTGTTGCCGGCGAAATTGACCGCGAAAACGGAACCAGGGGCCATGGTGACCTTTGAGGTTGTCGCCGGCAAATCGGCGGAACTGCGCACCGGTAGCAGCAAAGGCGCCCGGGTCAGCGCCAAGGCGGATAGCAAGGGCATGGCCGAGGCGCTTTTTTTCTACACCGGCGAAACCATCAAGACCCCCGCGAAGTATGAGGTCCGCATCACCACCCCGGGGCATAAGGAAAGCGTCAAGGTGCTGGTCGGCCTCGGCCTGGCCTTTGACCGCATCGTGGCGGTGAAGGCGGACCGGCTCGACACCCATGCCTTTACCCTGAGCCTGAAGAGCCGGGTCCATCCCAGATTCGATCTGGCCAATTATCTCTACCGGGCGCACCAGTCCGGCCTGTGGGGCGACCGCCGCATCGGCATCAAGCTCAAGACCACCTGGGTCAACGCGCCGGCCGGCGTTTTGCCTGAGCCCTCTTTCCAGGGCACGACCAGAATCATCCGCGACACGAAATACGCCAACGTCCTTACGGTTGCCAGCGGCGAGCCGCAATACTATCAGACCAGCGTCGCCTACCCGGCGGTGGTGATGCAGAGCGACGGCAAGCATGTCTACCGGGTGCACGGCGGCATCGTGCTCCTGGACACGAACGACAAGGAGGCCGGCTTTATCCGGGAAGGGATGGAACAGAGCCAGGCCCTGGCCATCGTGGCCCGGGACACCCCGGAACACTGGCTCACCAGCCTTGCCTGTTCCCTGGAGGCCCAGGACGAGGTGCAGTATCTGATGCTTGAAACCGCCAAGATGCTGCCCGGCGGTGATGTGGTCGATGCCCTGACCACTGCCACCGGGCTGATGTGCAAGTTCGGCCAGGGCGAATACGAATCGCTCTTCTACGACCTGGGCACGCTCGTAGGCGGCAAGTACCTCGACCATCTCAATGAACCGGATGTCTTGAAGAAACTGACGCCCAAGCAGCAGGAGGCGGCCAAGCTGGCGAAGAAGGCCTACGACGACCTCGACGAGTACAAGCAGCGCGAGGAGCGGGACAAGTGGCTCGGCGAGGCAGGCAAGCGGCTGCGGGAGAGCAAGGCCGACCCGCCGCCGGAAAAACCTCTGCCGCCGCCCGCACCCGCATCCAGTGGCCAGGACAAACCCCTGTCCAAGGTTGGCGATGATGTGAAAAAGAGTGTGGAGGATCTCCAAAAATCCTTTGAGGACATGGGCAAGAGTTTCAAAAACATCTTCAAATAGGTGACAGCCATGCTGCTCCAGACTCTGCAGGAGATTGCCGCGGCGCATGGATTGACGGTGACGGAAAAAAAGGGGGGCTTTACCTTGGAACGGGTGGTGGCGGAGCGTAGAACCTTTCTCTGCCGCAAAAAGCTCCTCTACCGCGCACAGTTCCGCATTCTCGACGAGAGCAAGGAGGTGCACTTCACCGAGCTGCTCAAGGAAAGCGGGTTTGGTCTCTCCTCCGGCAGCGTGAACACCGGGATGAGCCCCGGCTTCGGCTTCAAGAAAGAGACCTACAAAACCGGGCTGGGACCGCGGGATGGGAGCATCGAGGAGCAATCAACGCTTTTCGGCAAGCAATACACCTACACTTTTGATTGCAGCGCGGTGCGCAAGGCGATGGAAGGCGCGGCCCAGGCCGCCGGCTACACCTTCCAGTGGAAATTTTTTCTCTAGCGCGGGAGGGGTGCAGCGGATATGCTGCCTGCGCATAACGTACAGGCAGCGGACGATTTCCATTTCAGCTTCCAGGCGGACGACATACTCTATGACACCCAGAGTTACCGGGTTGAAGGCGGCAACTACGGCAAGTACAAGTTCAATCTCTTTTATGACGAGATTCCCCACAATCCTTCCTCAACGGCAAGGCCTTTTACAAATTCCATGACAAGGATAATAAGTCTGACGAGATAACGCATACCCGGGTGCTGGCTGGCTTGGCGCCTTTCCACAACCATCTGTTCGGCTACGAAAAAGAAACCTTTGGCGCCGAGGTCGGGATCAAGCTTCCGGCTGATTTCTCCCTGACCCCGTCGTACAAGCATGTGAAAACGGAGCGCCACCGGGGCGATCTGCCCGTGTCCAAGGATGACATCTACGGTTTGGCTGCACGGTGGAAAGGCCTGGATTATCTAACGGTAAACGCCGGGTACGAACGCCTGGAGCGTAGCGCCGACTGGGAATTGCTCACCCTGGCGACCGGTACTCAGGCAACGGCAGATGCCATTGAGCCTTTTATCCGGCGCTTTGATGCAGCGCCGCAGGATCGAAACACCTACAAACTCTCGCTGGATATCTTTCCGGCCGACAATCTCAACATCGGGCTTGGGTACCGGCACAAAAAGTCGGAATACACCGACACCATCCTTGGTCTGCGGGACGAGAAAACCGATTACTACCAGTTCCAGCGGAGACTCACCTCAGCTTTGCAGGCAAACCCGCTCTCTGTACACTTTCACCACCACGACGCTCACCGCCGCGAACTACCTGACCGGCGCCTACATGGATCAGTCCCATGAGGCGAATGTGGTGTATGCCACCATGAAGTATTCCTTCTAAATTCATGGCATGCATGCTCGCTTTTTTTCTTCTTTCCATTATTGTGCTTCCACAATTTTGTGGAGCACAAGGTTACCACCGCCTTCACTTCCTTCATCGTTCCCTTCCTCATCGCCACTCACTTTACCCCTCCCTGCCATCAGTAACTGCGTGCGAATGCGCCGAATTTTTCCCTTGACAGCAACAGAGCTTAAGGGTAAATGTGCCTGTTCTTAAAAAGACTGCCCATACGGCCCCGAATCAGGGCCGTTTTTTAGTTGCCGTTAGACAAATAACCTGTACTTTCTTGACCTTCCGTTACATCTGCTTACGCCACTGGCGTTGCTGCCGTTCCCGGGATCATAATTGTGCATGTTAATTGTAATGACGGCGTTAATGCCGGTTTCCCAAGGTATGGTGCCTTGACCGGCGCCAGGCGTAACCGCGCAACTGCATAAATGGAGTGGAAGACTTACCATGAAAGACCTTTCGAAAGTCCGCAATATTGGAATCAGCGCCCATATCGACTCAGGCAAAACCACCCTGACCGAGCGCATCCTCTTTTATACCCAGCGTATTCATGCTATCCATGAAGTGCGCGGCAAGGACGGCGTCGGCGCCAAGATGGACTCCATGGAGCTGGAGCGGGAGCGGGGCATCACCATCTGTTCCGCCGCCACCTACTGCGACTGGAAGGACCACTCCATCAACATCATCGACACCCCCGGCCATGTGGATTTCACCATCGAGGTTGAGCGGGCCCTGCGCGTGCTCGACGGCGCGGTGCTGATCCTCTGCTCCGTTGGCGGCGTACAGTCACAAAGCATCACGGTTAACCGGCAGATGACCCGCTACCGGGTTCCCCGCGTCGCCTTCATCAATAAATGCGACCGGACCGGCGCCAACCCGGACAAGGTCATCAAGCAGCTCCGCGAAAAGCTGGGCCTCAACGCGGTGCCCATCCAGGTGCCCATGGGCCTTGAGGGCGACATGCAGGGGCTCATCGATCTGGTCAAGATGAAGGCCGTCTATTTCGACGGGGAAAACGGCGACACGATCCGGGTGGAAGAGATTCCCGCCCAGTACAAGGATGAATGCGACGCCAAGCGGGAAGAGCTGCTGGACGCGGTTTCCATGTTCTCCGACGAATTGATGGAGGCGGTGCTGGAAGGCACCCCCACCGAGGAGATGATCATGGCCGCCATCCGCAAGGGCACGCTGTCGTTGGAATTCTCCCCGGTAATGATGGGCTCCGCTTACAAGAACAAAGGCGTACAGCTCCTGCTGGACGCGGTCAACGACTACCTGCCGTGCCCCACCGATGTCGACAACTTCGCCCTTGACCTGGACCATGACGAGGCCGAGGTCAAGGTATCCAATCTGCCGAGCGACCCCCTGCTGGCCCTGGCCTTCAAGCTTGAGGACGGCCGGTACGGACAGCTCACCTATGTGCGCACCTACCAGGGCACTCTGAAGAAAGGCGATTCCATCGTCAATGTCCGCACCGGCAAGAAGGCCAAGGTCGGCCGTCTGGTGCGGATGCATTCCGACGAGATGGAGGAGATCGAGGAGTCCGGCTCCGGCGACATCGTGGCCCTGTTCGGCATCGACTGCGCCTCCGGCGACACCTTTACCCGCGGCGACTACAACTTCTCCATGAGCTCCATGCATGTGCCGGAGCCGGTTATCTCGCTGTCCATCACCCCGATCGACAACAAGGCCCAGGACAACATGTCCAAGGCCCTGAACCGCTTCACCAAGGAAGACCCCACTTTCAAGACCTATGTGGACGCCGAGACCATGGAAACCATCATCTCCGGCATGGGCGAACTCCATCTCGACGTCTACGTCGAGCGGATGAAGCGCGAATACAAGGCCGAGGTAACCGTGGGCGCGCCCCAGGTCGCCTACCGCGAAACCATCACCCAGCGGGCCGATTTCAACTACACCCACAAGAAGCAGACCGGCGGCTCCGGCCAGTTCGGCCGCGTTGCCGGCTACATCGAGCCCCTGGAAGAGGGCGAATACGAATTTGTCGACCAGATCGTCGGCGGCTCCGTCCCCCGCGAGTACATCCCCTCCTGCGACAAGGGCTTCCAGAAGTGCTTGGAGAAAGGCTCCCTCGTGGGCGCCCATGTCACCGGCGTGCGTTGCGCCATCAACGACGGCGCCTCCCATGCCGTGGACTCTTCCGATATCGCCTTCCAGCTTGCCGCCATGGGCGGCTTCAAGGAGGCATACGCCAAGGCCAAGCCGGTGATCATGGAGCCGATCATGAAGGTCGCGGTCGAGGGCCCCACCGAGTTCCAGGGCTCGATCATGGGCAGCCTGAACCAGCGGCGCGGCATGATCATCGGCACCAACGAGGAAGACGCCTACACGGTCATCGAGGCCGAGGTGCCGCTTTCCGAAATGTTCGGCTATTCAACCGATCTTCGCTCCTTGACTCAAGGCAAGGCGGAGTTTACCATGGAATTTGCCACCTACCGTCCGGTGCCCAAGAGCGTTGCCGAAGAGTTGATCGCCAAGGCCCAGAAAAGCAAAAAATAATAACTACTCAGGTGGATCGGCCGAAGGCTGAAGGTTTTTCTTTTTAGTATACTTCAGTCTTCAGGCTTCCGCCTTCAGCCTGAAAAACCAAGTAGTTACAAAAATTAGGATGCCACCATGCAAAAACAAGAGCTGATTGAAAAGAATCCCATCCGCCACCTGAAGGGTGAAAGCGATGCCAAGGAATCCAGCAGGATGGGGTTGGTCATGGCGCGGGCCGGCGTGGGCAAAACCGCGCTGCTGGTGCAGATCGCCCTGGACTCCCTGTTGAACGACAAGCAGGTGGTCCATGTCAGCGTTGGGCAGAGCCTGGACAAGACCAAGCTCTGGTACGACGACATGTTCAAGGATATCGCCGAGTCCTGCAAGCTTGAGAACGCGGGGGAAATCCATGATTCGATCATGCATAACCGCATGATCATCACCTTCAACGAGTCCAAGTTCAGCCTGGCCAAATTGGAAGAGCGGCTGCATGACCTTATGCAGCAGAACGTCATCAAGCCGAGCTGCATGGTGGTTGACGGCTTTGATTTTTCCAAGACCGACCGCGCGGTGCTGGAAGGGATGCGGGCGTTGGCCAAAAGTATGCACCTGCAGATCTGGTTTTCAGCCGTGTGCGACGAGGAGGCCGATTGCCAGTGCGCAACCGGGGTTCCTTCCCCCTGCAAAGGCATGGAAGATCTTTTCAATACCATTGTTCTGCTTCAGCCTGTATCGCAAAGCGACTGCATCGACCTGAAGATCCTCAAAGGGACGGCGGCGGTCAGCAAGTGCGGCAAGCTCCTCAAGCTTGACACCAAAAGCTTCATGATCAGGGAAAACTGCAAGTAGGCATTTGCGGGACATTCCAGAGCAAATTCGTATTGATCTGCACAAGGCGAACAGCACAAGCTGTTCGCCTTTTTTTATTATTGAAATCGCAGATAAGCGCAGACTTCGACAAGCCGCGATTACAGCAGGGAACACAAACGACCGGCGATGGTTATTGCTTCGCCGCTGCAACTCTGTGATTTTTCCATTACGGACCTGTGGCCTTTTTCTCTTTTTGCGAACCCATTTTTATTGACCTTTTGCCGGAGAAAAGGCTACCCTTGCCAGGAAAAGAGCCTCTTTCTCCAGGACAGACGATAGCCCATGAAATTCAGACCGTGCATTGACCTCCACCATGGCAGGGTAAAACAGATTGTCGGCTCCACGCTCTCCGACAGCCAACAGGAGAGCCTGACCACCAACTTTGCCTCGGACCTGCCCGCCTCCCACTATGCCGCCATGTATAAGCACGACGGACTGTTCGGCGGCCATGTGATCATGCTGGGGCAAGGCAACGAAACGGCCGCCGCCGAGGCCCTGCAAACCTTTCCCCAAGGATTGCAGGTGGGCGGCGGAATCACGGCGGACAACGCCGCGTATTGGCTGGATCAGGGAGCCAGCGCGGTGATTGTCACCTCGTCGGTGTTCAAGGACGGGGTGGTGCATGAGGACCGCCTTGCCGGACTGGTCCGGAGTGTGGGCAAGGAGCGGCTGGTCCTTGACCTGAGCTGCCGGAAAAAAGGGGATGCCTACTATATCGTTACCGACCGCTGGCAGAAGTTCACCCGGGTGACGGTTTCCGCGCAGTCGCTGGAGTATTTTTCCAGCCACTGCGCTGAATTTCTCATCCACGCCGTTGACGTGGAAGGCAAATGCGGTGGCATCGAAGAAGAACTCGCCTCCCTGCTCGGCCGCTTCAGCCCCATCCCCACCACCTATGCCGGCGGGGTGAAGAATCTTGCCGATCTCTACCGGGTCAAGGAGTTGGGCCTGAATCGCCTGGACGCCACCATCGGCAGCGCCCTGGACATCTTCGGCGGCGCCGGCATCACCTATGCCGAGGCCGTGGCCTTCAACCGGCGGGAAGAGTGCCGAGCATGACCCGGGACACCGCCTCCCCGCACCCGGCCGCCGGCACCGGCGGGGAAACCGAACCCCTGACCCTCCTGGTGGACCGCGACCTTTTCCGCGCCTTTCAACGCTGCACCTGGATCATTGCCCATGAAACAGACAGATCCAGGCTGGAGATCATGAACGAGATGGTCCGCGATTTTCTGATAAAGCACGGCTGCTGAGCAACCCCTCCTTGACCACAGGATCAGCCTCAGCTACTATGGGCTAGGCCGTTACAGCAAAAAATATTTCCATCCCGACGAACCGGACGGCAGCAGTGCATACAGCGATGGTTGTTTTATGACGGCTCCCAAACGACGAGAATAGGTCCGCCGATGCCCGGGATTCCCCTGACCAACGAACAGCGCTTCGCGCTGATCCAGAAATATATCGAGCGGATGCCCAGCCTCTCCACCACGGTGACAAAGGTTCTGGAGGTCTGCAATCGCCCCAGCACCTCGGCCAACGACTTGAACCGGGTAATCGCCCTGGACCCGGTCCTGACCGGACAGGTGCTCAAGCTCATCAACTCGGCCTATTATTCCCTGCCCAATCAGATCAGTTCCCTCACCCGGGCGATCATCATGCTCGGGATCAACACCGTAAAAAACCTGGCCTTGAGCACCGCGGTGCTGGGCAGCATGGGCCGGCAAGACTCCTTCCGCTCGCTGTCCATGGATGCCTTCTGGACCCACTCCCTCTGCGTCGGGGTGCTGGCCAAGGCCCTGGCCGGACTCAAGGGAATCCCCGGCATGATGCAGGAAGAATTCTTTGTTGCCGGGCTCCTCCACGATCTGGGGAAAATCCCGTTGAACAACTGTTTTGCCGAAGAATACCGCCAGGCCCTTGAGTTGTCCACCATTGAGCAGGGATCCTTGCCCAAGGCCGAGGAGATACTGCTGGGCTTTGATCATGGCCACGCAGGAAAGATGATCGCCGACAAATGGCAGCTCAGTCAGGCGCTCACCGAACTGCTTCGCTTTCACCACGCCCCGGAAAATGCCTCCCCCAACAACCGCCAGTTGGTCAGCGTGGTGGCCCTTGCCAACACCTACGCCAATCTCTTTGACGTCGGCTCCGCCGGGGATCGTTTCCCGGACACGTCCAGGGTCGACGAGCTGCTCCTCCTGGTCGGCCTGAAATGGCATGACCTTTCAAGCCTGCACACGGTTGTGGAACAGGAAATCGAAAAGGCCCAGGTTTTTCTCCAGATCGCCAGGGAGGCAGCATGAGCATGAAGATCAAATTCTGGGGGGTCCGGGGCTCCATCCCCTGTCCTGGGCCGAAAACCATGAAGTATGGCGGAAACACGGCCTGCATCGAACTGCGCTTCCCGGAAATCAACCGGCTCATCATCATCGACGCCGGCTCCGGCATCCGGGAGCTGGGCAATTTCATGATGGCCAACGATTTCAAGAATGGCCCGATCAATACGGACATCTTCCTGACCCACACCCACTGGGATCACATCATGGGGTTTCCCTTCTTCACCCCCATCTATGTGCCGGGCAGCACCCTCAGGGTCCACGGCCCGGTCAGTTTTGCGGGCGACACCCTGGAAAAGATCGTGGGCGGTCAGCTCACCTACCGGTATTTCCCGGTGCGCCAGGCTGAACTTGCCGCCAAGATCCAGTATATTGATCTCAAGGAAGGAGAACTTGATCTGGGCGACGGCATTACCGTGACTGCGAAATACCTCAACCACCCCCTCCTCTGCCTCGGCTACCGCTTTTCCTACCAGGGGAAGATCTTTTGCACGGCCTATGACACCGAGCCGTTTCGCAATGTTTTCTGCACGGATCCGGAAGACCCTTCCTATAACGAAGGCATGGCCACCGAGGGCGAAATGGTGGCCCGGGAACAGAATGGGATTTTGGAACAGTTTTTTTCCGGAGTGGACCTTCTGGTGCACGATACCCAATACACTCAGGAGGAATATCTGGCCAAATTCGTTGGCTGGGGCCACTCCTCGTTCGAACATGCCGTTGCCGCGGCCACGCGGGCCGGGGTAAAAGCCCTGGCCCTGTTCCACCACGATCCGGTGCGCACCGATGACCAGATCGACGCCCTGTCGGAAAAATATTGCGTCCGGGCAGGGGAGGGCGCCACGGAAATTTTCTTTGCCACGGAAGGAGCGGAAAGAGAAATTTAAGAGATCAGATGAAAATGTCGATGGGTATTGTGACGCAACAACACGGAGAAGCAATACCGCACAACAAGGAAACAACCACCGCAGGGGGAAACAATGGTTATTTCCGAAGAAATCAAATTTCCGCGGCCGATACGAATCGATCCGTATCGCAGGAAAAAAAAGGTCGACCCCATCGACGGCCTTTCCGCTGTGGCGCGGATCGGCGCCTTCACCCGGGATTGGCAGCGCAACCGCGAAGACCGCCGCAGCCAGAAAGAAGTTCCGCCCACGCCCGAAGAAGCCTCGGTGCGGCATCTGGTGCAGCAGGTCAACACCCATCTTGAAAACCAGAACATCCTCATCCATCTCGTGCTCATCAAGAACCAAGACGGCTATTCCCTTGATGTCTATGACTGCACCGGCAATGAGCAATGCTCCATTATCGGCGACGTGGTCATCGACTTAAACGACCTGCCCATGCTCCTGAAAAATCTCCAGCAGGAAGCCGGGATTCTCCTCGACACCATCTCGTAATCCGCCGCTTTCCCCGCACATTTTTCTTGTTGAAATCTATATTGAAACATGCTACCAATGCCTTTCATATTCTGAATGGTCATTCAGGATGTAGGTGTTTCCCCCTACACAATAGGGAAATCGCGAGGTGAAAAATGTTGCTTGCAGAGCTGCTTGTCGACCGGAAAGGCGAGATTCTGGACAGTTGGGTCGATCAGGTTCTGACCACCTACCCGGAGGATGGTTCCCGGTTCTTTAAAAAAGAGAAGGACCAGTTTGCCAACCCGGTGGGGTATGCGGTGAAGAGCAGTCTGTGGGCGGTATATGCCCTGCTCTTCGAAAAAAACGAGACGGAAGGGATCGTCGTTTGCCTTGATCAGATGGTCCGGATCCGGGCGGTGCAGACATTTAATCCTTCCGAAGCGGTTTCCATGGCATACATCTTGAAGAGAGTCGTAAAGGATTTCTGCAGGAAGGACAATGTCGCCGACCTTGAAGGCTGGCATGCCTTTGAAGAAAAAGCCGACATCCTGGCCTACACCATGTTCGACCTGTATGTCGCCAGCCGGGAAAGGCTCTATCAAACCCGGATCGCGGAGATTAAAAGTGGAAATCACATCACTACGGACGGCGGTTGCCCTTCGAAGCTGATGGACAAAATGGCCCCGAAGGCGGAGCTGAAGCCGTTGTAACAAAAACTGCCTTGCCTCTTTCCTGGCAAGGCCGGCATAAAGAGCCGTAACGCAATAGCCTAAAACAGCAGGTTAACAACACAGGTTATTCCGTAACGGCTCCTAAACATGATGCGAGGTAACAGTACATGAGAATCCTGACTCCATTCATCGCAGTTTTGGCGCTTATCGCGGTTGGCCTGGTGGCCGCCCAGGTGCCAGGTGGGCAGGCATTGATAGGGATCGTCTTGCCCTATCTCGCCTTTGCCCTCTTCTTGGGAGGGTTTGCCTATCGCGTCATGCAATGGGCCAAATCTCCCGTTCCCTTCCGGATTCCGACCACCTGTGGTCAAGCCAACTCCCTGCCCTGGATCAAGCAAAACAAGATCGACTGCCCCTCCACCAAGCTCGGGGTCATCGCCAGGATGATCCTGGAGGTTTTTCTGTTCCGCTCCCTGTTCCGCAACACCAAGGCGGAGGTGCATGAGGGCCCCAAGCTCGTCTACGGCTCCAGCAAGTTTCTCTGGCTGTTCGCCATCCTGTTCCACTACTCTTTCCTGGTCATCGTTCTCCGCCATATGCGGCTGTTCATGGACCCGATCCCCGGCTTTGTCGCCGCCCTTGAGTTCGGCGACGGCTTTATGCAGATCGGCGCCCCGGTGTTCTATCAGACCAACGCCATCTTCCTCGCCGCCATCGCCTTTTTGTTCCTCCGCAGGGTGATGCTTTCCAACATCCGCTACATCTCGCTGCCCGCCGATTACTTCCCCCTGCTCCTGATCTTCGGCATCGCCGTCACCGGCATCCTGATGCGCTATGTCTTCCGGGCCGATGTGGTGGCGATCAAACAGTTGACCCACGGACTGACCACCTTTGCTCCGACCATTGCCGCCGGGCAGATCAGCCCGATCTTTTTCATCCATGTCTTCCTGGTCTGCGCCCTGCTGATCTACTTCCCCTTCAGCAAGCTGATGCACATGGCCGGTGTCTTCATGAGCCCCACCCGGAACATGATCAACAACAGCCGGATGGTCCGGCACATCAATCCGTGGAATGATCCCAACATCAAGCCGCATTCTTACGCTGCCTACGAGGACGAGTTCAGGGAGTTCATGAAGGAAGGCGGAATACCCGTTGAGAAGGAATAAGAACAATGGCAATCATGAAAGCAGATAAACTCGGTGTAAGCGTTGCGAAGGGTCCGTCCATGATGACCGGGGCCATTCCAAAAAACGATTGGTGGGATGTTCCGGCTGAATTCAAGCCCGGCAAATATTGCTATCCCGCCAAACAGGAGATTCACGAATACCATCAGAAAAGCCTGCCGAAGGAATTAGGCGGGCAGCCTCGGGTATGGGATCCGGAGAGTGACAACTGGCTCCTGCCGGAGGGATGGGAGGCGATCATCCTCAATGGCCTCAAGGAACGGCTGGACAAATTCCGCTCCCTGAAAATCTTCATGGATTGCTGTGTACGTTGCGGCGCCTGCGCGGATAAATGTCATTTCTTCCTGGGCACAGGGGACCCGAAAAACATGCCGGTGCTTCGGGCCGAACTCCTTCGCTCCGTATACCGCAACGACTTTACCCTGGCCGGCAAACTCCTCGGTAAGATGGCCGGGGGTCGGCCCATGACCTTCGGGGTACTGAAAGAGTGGTTCATGTACTTTTACCAGTGCACCGAGTGCCGTCGTTGTTCGGTGTTCTGCCCCTACGGCATCGATACCGCCGAGATCACCATGATGGGCCGCGAGCTGCTGCATCTGGTGGGGGTCAACACCAACTGGATTCTGGAACCGGCAGCCAACTCCAACCGCACCGGTAACCACATGGGATTGCAGCCCCATACCTTCAAAGACAACATCATGTATCTCTGCGATGATATCGAGGAGATCACCGGTATTCGGGTTGAACCGACCTTCAATCGCAAGGGAGCGGAAGTGCTGTTCATCACCCCCTCGGCGGACGTCTTCGCCGAGCCGGGCATCTACACGGCCATGGGCTACCTGTTGCTCTTCCACCATATCGGCCTGGATTACACTTTCAGCACGTACGCTTCCGAGGGCGGCAACTTCGGCCTTTTCACCAACAACGAATTGATGAAGAAGTTGAACGCCAAGATGTACGCCGAGGCCAAGCGGTTGGAGGTTAAATGGATCCTGGGCGGCGAATGCGGCCATATGTGGCGGGTACTCCATCAGTACATGGACACCATGAACGGCCCGGCCGACTTCCTGCAGGTCCCCACCTCGCCGATCACCGGAACCCGCTTCGACAACGCGGCCTCCACCAAGATGGTCCATATCAGCGAGTTCACCGCCGATCTGATCAAGCACGGCAAGGTGAAGCTTGATCCGAAACGTAATGATCACCGCACGGTTACATGGCATGACTCCTGTAACACAGCCCGGGCCATGGGCTTGTTGGATGAGCCGCGGTATGTCATGCAGAATGTGTGCAATAATTTCCATGAGATGCCGGAAAACACCATCCGTGAATCAACCTTCTGCTGCGGCAGCGGCACCGGCTTGAACACCGATGAAATCATGGAACTGAGAATGCGGGCAGGATTGCCGAGGGCCAACGCGGTCAAATATGTGCGCGACAGGCATGAAGTCGATACCTTGGCTTGCGTATGCGCCATCGACCGCGCCACCTTGACGAGTCTGATGAACTACTGGAATCCCGATGTGAACGTGTGCGGCCTTTCCGAGCTGGTTGGCAACGCCCTGGTCATGGAGGGAGAAAAAGAGCGTGAAACGGGTCTCCGTTTTGAGCCACTTGCAGGAATGGAGGGCTGATAGCCATGTACGGGAAAGGAAGAATCATACCTGCGTTGATACTGTTCTTGGGCCTCATGACATCCCCGATCTGGTATAAATCCGGGGAAGCGAGCAAAATGCCCAAGCCTGAAAAACCAAAGGATTACAAGGAGTGTGTTGCGCCGACTCAGGAGATGCGCACCTCGCACATGGTGCTGCTCAATGAGTGGCGCGATGACATCCTGCGTGAAGGCGGCGCCCGCACCGGGAAAACCCCCAACGGCACCGAATATATACGGAGCCTGCAGAATGGCTGCATGAAATGTCACAGCGACAAGAAGAAGTTCTGTGACGCCTGCCACAACTATACCTCCGTGAAACCGTATTGTTGGGATTGTCATCTCCAGCCGAAGGAGGCGATGTAACATGGACAGCAAGAGAAGAGATTTTTTGAAAATTGCCGGGCTCACCGCCATTGCCGGCATTGCCGCCCCCTCGGCTTTTAACACCCTGCTCAAGGGCGAGGCCATCGCCTCCGCCGGGCAAGCCGCCGCAGGCGGGCATGGGGCCGCTGCTCCAACCGGCAAGCGCTATGGCATGGTCATTGATGTCAAAAAATTCACCGAAAATTCCGGGCTGGCGGAACAATGCGTCTCTGTCTGCCACACCATCCACAATGTGCCGGATTTCGGCAACAGGAAGGATGAGATCAAATGGATCTGGATCGAATCCTACGAGCACACCTTTCCGACGGAGAGCCAGTACAAACGGCCGGATGCGCTCAAGGACATGCCCATCCTGACCCTGTGCAACCACTGCGACAACCCGCCCTGCGTCCGGGCCTGCCCCACCAAGGCCACCTATAAGAAAAAGGACGGCATCGTGGGCATGGATTACCACCGCTGCATCGGTTGCCGGTTCTGCATGGCGGCCTGCCCCTATGGCGCCCGGAGCTTCAACTGGCGCGACCCCCGGGGCAAGGATGCCAACGGCCAGCCCTTTATCAAGGCGGAAAACCCCAAATACCCCACCCGGATGCGCGGGGTTGTGGAAAAATGCAATTTCTGCACCGAGCGGCTGGCCATCGGCCAGATTCCGGCCTGCGTTGAAGTCGCAGCCCAAACCAAGGCCATTGTCTTCGGCGACATGAATGATCCCGAGTCAGAGATCAGCCAGGTGCTGAAGACATCCTTTACCATCCAGCGGAATCCTGCAATAGGGACACATCCATCCCTCTTCTATATTATTTGAGGTGAAAGATCATGATTGAAAAAGCATTTAAAGGAAGCACGGGGTACTGGGTATGGATGCTCTTCCTGCTCTCCATAATGGGTGTGGGCGGTCTCTGCTATGTCCAGCAATTCAACTACGGTCTGGGCATCACCGGCATGAGCCGGGATGTGACCTGGGGGATATACATCTCCCAGTTCACCTTCCTGGTCGGTGTTGCCGCCGGTGGCCTGATGCTGGTGCTGCCGTATTACATTCATAACTACAAGGCCTTCGGCCGCATCGTCATCCTCGGCGAGTTCATGGCCATTGCCGCCATCGCCATGTGCCTGATGTTCATCATCGCCGACCTGGGCCAGCCCATGCGCGCCTTGAACGTTCTGCTCCATCCCACCCCCAACTCCATGCTGTTCTGGGATATGATCGTCTTGAACGGCTATCTGTTCCTCAACATCCTCTGCGGCTGGGTGGTGTTGCAGTCCGAATACAAGGGGATCAAGTATCCCAAGTGGATCAAGCCCTTTATCTACCTCTCCATCCCCTGGGCGATCAGCATTCACACCGTTACCGCCTTTCTCTACTGCGGTCTGCCGGGCCGCCATTTCTGGCTCACCGCCATTCTCGCCCCGCGCTTTCTCGCCTCGGCCTTTGCTGCCGGGCCGGCCCTGCTGATGATCATCGCCATGGTCCTCAAGAAGACCACCAAGTTTGACGTGGGCCGCGAGGCGCAGGATAAACTGGTTACCATCATCGGCTATGCCGCGATGCTCAACTTTTTCTTCCTGGGCTGTGAATTCTTTGTTGCCTACTACAGCCAGATCCCCGGCCACATGCATACCCTGGATTACCTCTACTGGGGCCTTGGTCATGGCGAGGAGGTATTCAATAACCTGGTGCCCTTCATGCGGGCCTCGGTGATCATGGGGTTGGCCGGCATCGGCCTGATCTTTGTCTCCCGGGCCAAGCAATCCGATGGGCTGCTGGTGGTTTCCTGCCTCCTCATCTTCATTTCCTTCTGGATCGACAAAGGCCTCGGCTTGGTGCTCGGCGGTTTTGTCCCGAGCCCGCTTGAGTATGTGACCGAGTATGTTCCCAGCGTCCAGGAACTCGGCATTACCGCCGCCATCTGGGCCACGGGCTTCTTCATTCTCTCCATCCTCTACAAGGTGGCGATCAGCGTCAAGCTGGAAAAGGAAGCCTAAAATCCGTTTTACCCTGCGGCATGGTTGATTCAAGGCAAGCTCCTTCCGGGGCTTGCCTTTTTTTACGCTTTTTCCGCTGCAAACCACCCCTTTGCGGACAATAATATGGGTGGTTTGCCCGAAGGTTCTGTTATATTCTACCGATATCGTTGATATTTGACCCTGCTGTTTCCCAGGATGTTGACACCAAAAGCTGAGTCCGCCATGACGCCATCGAACACGCCCAACAAACCGGTAATACACTCCATCCTCGACAAGATCGGCAATACCCCGCTGATTCCAATCAAGCGCCTGAATCCCTTGAAAAAAGTGACCATCTACGCCAAGCTTGAGGCCTTCAATCCCGGCGGCTCGGTCAAGGACCGGGTTGCCCTGAACATGATTGAAACTGCCGAGGCGGAGGGCGAACTGACCCCGGACAAGATCGTGCTGGAGGCCACCAGCGGCAACACCGGCATCGGCCTGGCCATGGTCTGTGCGGTCAAAGGCTATAAATGCCAGTTGATCATGCCGGAATCCGCTTCCATCGAACGGCGCAAGATCATGGAGGCCTTTGGGGCCGAGATCCTGCTCACCCCCGGCAAACGCGGCACCGATGGGGCCATCGAACAGGCCTATGCCTTGGCCCGCCAGTATCCGGATCGCTATTTCCTCACCGACCAGTTCAACAATGCGGCAAACTGGCTGACCCACTACAAGACAACCGGGCCGGAGATTTGGGAACAGACCGGGGGCAGGGTGACGGATATCGTCGCCACCCTGGGCACCTCCGGCACGGTCATGGGGCTGTGCCGGTATTTCAGCGAGCACCACCCGGAAGTGCGCATTACCGCGGTGGAGCCCTTTCTCGGCCACAAATTGCAAGGGCTCAAGAACATGAAGGAGTCCTATACCCCTGGCATCTTTGACAAAAAACTCCCCTTTCAGATCATCAATATCCCGGATGAGGAGGCCTTTACCACGGTCCGTCTCCTGGCCCGCAAAGAGGGGATTTTCGCCGGCATGAGCTCCGGCGCCGCCATGTCCGCGGCCCTGACCCGCGCCGCCCTGTTGAAGGAGGGCGTGCTGGTCGCCATCTTCCCCGATGGCGGCGAGAAGTATCTGTCCACCGAGCTTTTCACCAAGCAGGAAACGGAGGAATCCCAGCAGGCGGAGCTGCGTTTTTTCAATACCCTCTCGCGGAAAAAAGAGGTGTTTCGGCCCATTGTCGCGGATACCGTTACTTTTTACGCCTGCGGCCCCACGGCCCACGAACTGGCCCACCTGGCCCATTGCCGCCGCTTCATGGTTGCCGATCTCGTGCATCGGGTGCTGGTGCTGAAAGGGTATCAGGTCCGGTTCTATATGAATTTCACCGACCTGGACGACAACACCATCCAGGGCGCGGGCAACAACAAAGAGAGCCTCGCCGCATTCACCGGCAGATATATCCAGGACTTCAAACAGGACATGGCTGCGCTGGAGATGCTCGAAGCCGCCGGATATCCTCGGGCCTCCGAGCATGTACCTGGCATGATCGCTCTGGCCAAAAAACTGGTGGACAAGGGGTATGCCTACGAAAAACACGGCTCCATCTATTTTGACATCTCCAAATTCGCCAAATACGGCAGGCTGTCCGGCGTGGACCTGAGCAAGATCCAGGTGGGGAAAACCGTTGATCTGGACGACTATGAAAAGGAAAACCCGGTGGACTTCACCCTGCTCAAGCGTTCGACCTTGAGCGAACTGAAAAGCGGTATCTTTTTTGCGACCGAGTGGGGCAACATGCGCCCCGGCTGGCATATCGAATGCGCGGCAATGACCCTTGCTCTGTTCGGGGAAACCATGGATATCCATACCAGCGGCCGGGATCTGCTCTTCCCCCACCATGAGAACGAGAACGCCATCGCCGAGACGCTCACCGGTAAACCCCTGGCCAATTTCTGGCTGCACAGCGAACTGCTGCTGGTGGACGGCAAAAAGATGTCCGCGGACAACCGGAACCTCATCACCCTGCGCGATGTCCTGGACAAGGGCTACACCGGCAGGGAGATGCGCTATTTCCTGATCCGGACCCATTACCGCAAGCCGATCAATTTCTCCTTCCGCAGCCTGGACGCAGCCCGCAAGAACCTGCGCCGCTTGGACGGCTTTGTCGGCAAGCTGCTCTGCCTGCCGCCGGGGCTCCCCCACGCCGAGGTCGCCGCCTATCTCTCCGACATGGAAGACCGCTTTTTTAAAGCTCTGGACGATGATCTCAATGTTTCCAAAGCCTTTGCCGCGCTGTTCGATTTTATTAAAAAGACCAATCCGATCCTGAGCCAGGGGCTCCTGGACCGCGAGCAGAAGGATTATATCCTGGAGGCCCTGCGCCGGATCAATTCCGTGCTGGGAATCATGCGGCTCGAGGAATGTCCCCTGGCCCCGGAGATCGACAAGCTGATCCGGGACCGGGAAGAGGCGAGGAAACAAAAAGATTGGCAGAAGGCGGACGGGGTGCGCCAGGAATTGGCGAAAAAGGGCATCGAAGTGGTCGACACCGCCAAGGGGCCGGTCTGGAAAGAGGTGGAGAAGCAAGAGTAGGGAGCGACCCGCAATGCAGGGCGAAAACGGTATTGCTTTCTTGGCCCGATCGTTCTAATATCTGTCGCACATGGGCGCCCGTAGCTCAGCCGGATAGAGCACCGGCCTTCTAAGCCGTAGGTCAGAGGTTCGAATCCTCTCGGGCGCACCACACTGCACAAATCGGTTTGCAAAACCCTCCCCGCTAGGTGTCCATCATCTCCCAGAGCGTCTGCGCCAAGGCAAAGAGCGGCGCGACAAACAGGGTGACAATAAGCAGCGCCTGCCTCTGCAGCCAGGAATTTGTAAGCAGTTCGATCATCCCGCCGGAGTCGCCACCCAGCCAGAAGGCCAGGAGGGGAAAGAGCAAGGCCCCCAGTCCCAGCAAGGCTATCTCGGTGATGAGCAATTTCCGGCCAAAGAGCTTTGCTCCGTCACATACAATTCGTACCCAGGCCATCCTCGCCGCAAGCGGCTTCAAGGCGTCGCAACTCTCCCGGACCTGCACCAGCCTTTCCTGGATAGTCTGGTACAGGTGGCCATGCATGTTCTGCTTGGCCAGCCCTTCTATTTCATTGAGCTTTTGCCGTCCGTCCTCGAGTATTTCCTGAAAATTCACGAAAAAAGACTGGTAGGGATACTCCTGCCAGTACCGCCGGAAGGAGTCCCAGGTGGCCGTCATTCCGGCAATATCGGCTTGCATGGCATCGAGGGTGTTTTCCTGGAGGCGGTAGCAGGCGCGCAACAAAGCCTGTGCTTTATGCGCCACTTCCAGCAGATCGTAGTAGCTTCCCTGGGCAAACTGCGTTTCCAGGCCGGAAAGATCGGCAAACAAGGTTGCCGGGCTTGCCTCCTCGGCAAACCAGGTCTGGAGATCCTGACACACCTCCTGCGCCTTCACCAGGTTTTCTTCGGCCTCCTGCCGCTGGACCTGCAGCCGGACGGAAAGGAGATCCTCAACCGGCCCGGCAACAGCAAGAAGTTGCGGATCCATGAGCGCGGCAATAAACAGCTCTTTGCGATCGACAACCAGGGCTCGGAGCTGCCGGAGGCTTTTTTCCGACATATCGCCCTGAACCATGAGCTGAACCTGGCGATACAGAGCCTCGGACAGATCGCGGCGCACACTGAAAACAGTGTCCAGGGCATGGCCCGCCTTCCAGTGGTCCTTGCGAAGGGCATAGTATCTGGACTGCAACAGGGCGATATAGATCTTTTCCTTGTCCGAGTTCGCCATGATCGCGGCATGTTCCAGAAAATGTTCCAGATCGTTGTCGCGTTCGAGCTCCAGGGCGATAAAGGCGCGGCCGATTGTGGCATAAAACTGCTTTCCCTTGGGCCGCCTGCTTTCCTCGACAAAGAGATCCTCGGCCTGGGCGTGCTGGCCCACCCGCAGACAATCAAGACCCAGATGCAGGCTGTGGCTGTCCACCGAAACCATGTCCGGCTTGGTCAATTCCTCCCATTTGGAACTGCTGTTAAAGGCTATGTTCCACAAAAATCTGGGCTGATAGACCAAGTTCAGGTCAAAATAGGCCAGATACACCTGAAGGATGGGGCTCTGCCTGACCTGGGACACGGTGAGACCGGCCGCCATGGTATTGGCCAATTTCTCTTGGGCAGACATGGCCTTGCCAAAGAGTTCGCTCAATTTTTCAAGAGGCAGATAGCCGGCCAGGGAGATTCCCTGTGTGGCCATGGTCAGCATCTTCCCCGGGCAGTCCGCCGGACGGTGGGTGGTCATCCCGCAATAGAAACAGGGCGAAAAGGAGCCGGCAAGGGGAAGGGCGCGATGGGGAAAAATCTCGACCCGGGGAACTTCCGGAATGGACAAGGAGAGCAGATATAAGCCGTTGCCGGCCTCGGCAAAGGTGTGGGACAACGAATTTTCCCCGGCCTGCCCCTCGGGCCACTGCTGTTTCAGGGAGGGGGTGGCGTAGGGCTGCTCGTAGTGGAGAAGATCCCAGAAGATTGCCGCCGGGTCATGCACGGAGCCGGGCGGCTCGCCCTCTTTTTCAAGGTGCAGAACAATGTGTAGGGGCAGGGGGCCGAAATTCTCCTTCCACTCGTACACCTTTTTCAGCCGGGCCAGATTTTCCAAAAGCGCGATGCAGGCGACATCCGGTTGCGCGAAGGAGAAAAGGAGCAGGGACTCCGTGCTGGCGGGATCTTCTTTCCCTTTTACGGCAAGACCCTGGCGCAGATCCAAAAGAAAATCCGCCCAGTTTTCTCCCAGGATATTCTGCCCCTGGTAGTTCAGGGCATGGAGGACGAGGACAGTGGTGAATTCTGCTGCCATTGGTTTAATCAGCCTGTTTCTTGCCGGAAAACGTCCAACCCTGGCTCATAGACATTTATCCAGGATGGAGCGGGCTTCCTTATGGCCGGGATCGAGCCGGAGAACCTTCGAGACCCACTGATCGGCCCGGACCAGTTGTTTCATGGCATAATAGGCCTTGCCCAGGACCAGGAACAGCTCGATGTCGTCGGAGGTTTTCTCCGCCGCCTTTTCAAGCACCTTGACTGCTTCGCTGGCATCGCCCGCGGTAAACAGGGCCATGCCGATCTTTTTATTCAGATAGATGCGCTCCGGATCCGCCTTGAGCACCTCACGGTAGCATTTGACCGCCAGAACCCCCAGACCGCAGCCAATGCAGGTCTCGGCAATATCCTCCTTGAAGTCGATATCGTTGCTCTTTGTTTTCAGGACCAACCGCAGAACCTTTTCCGCCTCGGGCAACTGGTTCTTCTTGATGAGCAGCTTGGCAAAATTCATGGCCCGGTCCGCATGCCTGGGGCTGATCTCCATGGCCCGGTTGAAGTTTTCCATGGCCATTTCCATCTTGCCCTGACGGTAGTAAATCTGGCCCAAGGCATGGTAGGAGCTGACATCGAGCCGGTTGATCTCCACCGCCTTTTCAAAGCAAAGCTGGGCTTTTTTCAGATCGCCCTTTTTCCCGAAAAGACGTCCCAGCTCCCGGTAAGGCTTGGAAGAGCGGTCATTGATCTTGGCCGCCTCCGTGGCCTTGGCAATGGCGCCGTCAAGGTCGCCCTTTTCATCCAGGGTGCGCGCCTGGAGCAACAACTGGTTGAAGGGCGAGGGATTGTTGATCTGGCCCAGCAGCTCCATGACCTTCTGCTCCAGGGTCGCGGTGACAAAAGGCTTGGTCATGTAGGCATCAACATCATGCTCCGCCGCTTCGGCGACAATATCCATGTTGGCTTCCGCAGTGACCATGAGAAAGGGGATGTCGCGCCATTTCTTGGTGGAACGGATCAACCCCAGCAGCTCGGTGCCCGACATATAGGGCATGTTGTAATCACAGATGATGAAATCAATGACGATATTCTCGGTCTGAAGAAGCTTCCAGGCATCCCTCCCATTGGCCGCCTCGTAAAACTCCTTGCCGAAGTGGACCAGCTTCAGCATGGCCTTGACCGAACGGCGCATGTTGTCGATGTCGTCCACGACAAGAAAAACCATGTCTTTGGGTGCTTTAAGCTTCATCCGACCTTTCTTTTCCCTTTGCTGAAAACCGTCAGCTCCCCATTACAGGGGCAACCTGAAATAAAAACGAGACCCTTTTCCCGGTTCGCTCTCGACCCCGATGCGGCCCCGGTGAATCTCCACGGCCAGCCGGCAGAAATAGAGGCCAAGGCCGGTGCCCACCAAGGCATCCTGCTTGTCGGAGATTCTGGCGTATTTCTCAAAAATGGTGCGGTGCTTGGCGGCGGGGATGCCAGGGCCTTGGTCCTGCACATAAAATTCAAGCTGCTTTTTACCCGGAACCAGCCGACAGCCGAAACGGATGGTGGTGTTGTCGACGCAATACCCCAAGGCATTGGTGAGCAGATTCTGCAGCACCCGCAGGATGAGGATCCGGTCCAGGGCGATCCGCGGCAAATCCTCATCTGCCTCCAGAATCAATTGAATGTCCTTGATCCTGGCCATGCCCTTGATGCTGCACAGGCATTCGGCCAGCATCGGGCGGACCGCGACCACCTCCTTGATGGGCGTGAGCTTGCCGTCTTCAATCTTGCCGATGCTCACCAGGTTTGAGACCATGCGCACTGCCCGGTCGCACCCCATCTGGGCGGATTCCAGAAACTCGCGGTTTTCCTCGGAAACGGTGTAGGAGAGGATGTCGAGATTGGCCACCACCTCGGACAACGGCCCCTTGAGATCGTGGATCAGCATGCGGGAGAGGTCGGCCCGCAAGGTCTCCTGGTGCCGCAGCTCCTTGTTGCGCTCCCGGAGAATGCGCTGCTGCCGGCGGAGATCCTGCTGCAGGTTTTCCTGGACAAGCAGGGAGAGGATGACGCTGCTGAAATCAAAAAGACGGGTGATGTCCTCCTTGAGCAGATCCCGGTCCCCGATCTTGTCGGTGACATTGATGACGCCCAACACCTTGCTCTTATGGAGGATCGGCATGGAGAGCAGCGAATTGCGCCGGTATTTGCCGCGGCATTGCCCGCCAAAGCGCTTGTCCTTGCAAATATCCTTGATAAACAGAGGCTCCTGATACCTGGCAACCCAGGAGGCCACGGAACGTTCATCTTCAATGGTCTGCTCATGACCGATGAGCTCGGCGCGGCTTGCCGCCCGGACCACCAGATATTTCTTGCGCTCAAGCACCATGAGGGAGCCTTGCTCCACCCCCAGATACTCCAGAATAACCGCAAGAATCCGTCCCAGACGCCTTGGATAATCAAGGCGGGGGGCATTGATCACCCCGGCAATCCGGGAAAAACTGTCCAGGAGCCGGTTGGCCAGCTCCAGATCCCGCATATTTTTCTCTCCACCCTTCACGGCAGCCCCTTTCCCCATAGGATTTTGTCGGCAACAATCCGGTGCCCCTCAAAAAAACATTCCGCCCCCATGGTATCACAAAAAAAACGGCGTGGTAAAGCGGCAACTGAGACTATGCCCACTCATGACCATCTAGTTTGGCAGACCCTGCGAAAGGAACTGTTCAGCAGCGCCGCTTCGCTGCTGCCGCAGATGCGCGGAAGAGGTCGGCGAAGTGTGCTGCTGCACATGAGCCGACCGATGACAGCTAAGCGAGCACAGCGAGACTGCGAAGCAGATGCTGTGCTGATGGACAGTTACTCCCATTCGATGGTTCCCGGCGGCTTACCGGTGATATCGTAGACCACCCGGGAGACGCCGCGCACCTCGTTGCAGATGCGCCGGGTGACGTGGTCGAGGAATTCGTAGGGCAGATGGGCCCAGCGGGCAGTCATGAAATCCACGGTCTCCACGGCGCGCAAGGCGATGACATGCGCGTATTGGCGGTTATCGCCCACCACCCCCACCGAACGCACGGGCAAGAAAACGGTGAAGGCCTGGGAGACCTTGTCGTAGAGTTCGTTCTTGCGCAGCTCCGCGATGAAGATGTCGTCGGCCAGACGCAGGGTGTCGGCGTAGTCCTTGCGCACCTCGCCCAGGATGCGCACCCCGAGGCCAGGGCCCGGGAAGGGGTGGCGGTAGACCATCTCCGATGGCAGCCCCAGTTCCACGCCGATGACGCGCACTTCGTCCTTGAACAGCTCGCGCAGCGGCTCCACCAGCCCCAGTTTCATATGCTCGGGCAGACCGCCCACGTTGTGGTGGCTCTTGATCACCTTGGCCTTGCCGGTTTTTGCCCCGGCCGACTCGATGACATCCGGGTAGATGGTGCCCTGGGCCAGCCACTTGACATTACTGAGCTTGGCCGCCTCCTCCTCGAAGACCTCAATGAAGGTATTGCCGATGATTTTGCGTTTCTGTTCCGGATCTTCCACGCCTGTGAGCTTGTTCAAAAACCGCTCCTCGGCGTTAACCCGGATCACCGTGACCCCCATGTGCTTGGCAAAGGTGGCCATCACCTGTTCGCCTTCGTCCAAGCGCAGAAGCCCGTTGTCCACGAAGACGCAGGTGAGTTGGGTGCCGATGGCGCGGTGCAGCAGGGCGGCGACCACCGAGGAATCAACGCCGCCGGAAAGCCCCAGCAGCACCTCGTCGCTGCCCACCTTGGCGCGGACCTGCGCAAGGGAGTCGTTGATGATGTTGTCCGGGGTCCAGAGGCGGCCGCAGCCGCAGATGTCGTGGACAAAGCGCTCGATGATCCGTTTGCCCTGACGGGTGTGGGTCACTTCCGGGTGAAACTGCAGACCGTAGAAGCGGCGGGACTCGTCGGCCATGCCGGCCAGGGGGGCGCTGTCGGTCTCGCAGATGGCCACGAAGCCTTGGGGCAGCTTGTTGACCCGGTCGCCGTGACTCATCCAGACATCGAGCAGCCCGTAGCCCTCGGGGCTGGCGTGGTCCTCGATATCGGCCAGCAGCTTGGAATGGTTGCGGGCCCGCACCTGGGCATAGCCGTACTCGCGATGGGCGGAAGGCTCCACCTCGCCGCCGAGCTGGGCCGCCATGGTCTGCTGGCCGTAGCAGATGCCGAGCACCGGCAGGCCAAGGGTGAAAACCGCCTCGGCGGCGCGGGGCGTCTCGGCCTCATGCACCGATTGCGGCCCGCCCGAGAGGATGATCCCGTTGGGCTTGAAATCCCGGATCTCGTCTGCGGTCATGTCCCAGGGATGGAGCTCGCAATACACCCCGGCCTCCCGCACCCGCCGGGCAATGAGCTGGGTGTACTGGGAGCCGAAATCAAGAATCAGTATCTTTTCGCTGTGGATATCCATTAGTGTGCACCAAATTTAAACCTAGATGATTGTCGCGACTCGAATTGCGCGTTGTTATCCCGCTGTGTTTGCGAGAAAAAAATGCAGTTTCTCGGTAATAGCCTCTCTGTCTTTGAGTTGACATTCCCAAACGATCATTACGTTCCATCCCGCCTCTTGCAAGGCGGCCAGATAGCCTTTGTCTCGGATACGATTTTTTCCGATTTTTGTGAGCCAATAATCGCGGTTGGATGTTGGAATCCGGCCTCCGCGAGCGCAATCATGTCCATGCCAAAAACAGCCATGCACAAAGATAATTTTTCTTTTCCCGACAAACACCAAATCCGGAGTGCCGGGCAGGCCTTTACGATGCAGGCGGTAGCGGAAACCCATCCGCCAAACCATGCGCCGTATCGTCATTTCCGCTGAAGTGTCCTTGCTTTTGACTTGGCGCATTACGCGACTGCGCTGTTCGGGACTGAACACGTCGGCCATTCGCTGACCTATCCAACAGCTATTCGCAGGCTTGGGTCAGGTTCGCATTGCTCAACAATTTCGTTGTATTTTTCAATCAACTTTTCGATAGTGACGCGGCGTTCCGATGTGCGAAACAAGCTGAGTTCGTACAAATTGGTAGTCAAAAATTGAATGGCATCCATAATTTCGACTCGTCCAGCAATCCCCTTTGTTTCAGCCATGACCTCGGCTGCTTCGACACCTTTGCTGATAGTCAAAATAATCGGCCGCACGCTGGCTTGTAAATTTGCTTGACACTTGGACAATAGCGCCTCGGTGGGAGCAGTTGTGCAATGAATAGCCACGTCATCAATAACGAAGTCCCCTGATCTCGAACTGACCGCGTCTGCCACGGAAAACCCGTGGTGCTTAATCTCGATTTCTGGAAGTGCGAGAGTTAATTTCGCTCCGACGAAATGTTGCAGGACTGCACCGATATAGGTCGTGCCTGGTGCTTCGCGTTGCCGTTTGATGGCCTGATCGAGTAAATCTTGGATCATCGCACGTAACGTGCGGCTTTGGTCGTAATTGAGAATGAATGGTTCGCTATTAAAAAAGTCAATTATCCGATCAACCCACCAGTGTTCAATTTCATCTAGATTGGCCAAATTTGCTGTATGGAGGGCGTTCAAGAATTCGGAATACGCATCGGCAGCGGCTGGTGTTCCACGACTTGTTCTGCCTGCCTCTGTGCCAGTTGAGCGGGTAACTCCATACTTAATCAGAATTTTCTGGACCGCTTTCCCGCTAAAACCGGCGATTTGTCCGCCACCTTTGGTGCGAAGATTAGCGGTGATAATAGGCAGTCCATTTGTTTTTGCTTTGTTGGTGAGAAACAAAGCCAGTCCTAATTTGCCACGACCTACAAAATTATTTTCTGCCTTGAAGGATTCTAGACGCTGAACCAAAGTCATCGGACACTCCCAATCAATGGCATCAAAAGATGTTGCGCCAGGAAATTAGCCACAGGGACGACAACGGCGTCTCCCATGGCTTTGTAGCCATCATTGTAAGAGCCGGGAAGCAAATATGTTTCTGGGGCGCCCATCAACCGAGCGGTTTCCCGAACTGTGAGCAGGCGGGTTTCGAATCGCTCTCCCTTCCGCAGAACGACCAACTGACGACTGCTTCCTCCTTCTGGAGTACGCAAGCAACCCGCCAATCCGTCAAAACGAAGCTCAAGAACCTGCTTCCCCTGGCGGGTGCGTTTATACCCAGGCGCCACGCAGGCAATACCCATAAGTTGTTTGTGGCGAGGGGGAACCATACTCATATTACGTTCGGAAATTTCGGGGGCGTCGCTATCGGCGTTCCATTCAATAATGTCTTCAAAGCGTGTTGTCCGCCTAGGGGGGCAAGGCATCCACCACCAAACCCAATTGGGTAATCCGGTTACGACGCGAGTTATGGCAGGCGGATGCAGCCAATTCGCGCCATGGCTCATCAGCCCTTTGGGGATGGACAGACCATTTTTAATGGCAATTACAAAAATCCGCTGGCGGGATTGGGGAACCCAATGCCGTGCGTCCAACAACACAGCCCCAACTTGATAGCCTCGCGCGACAAGCGCTTCATGGAGAAGACGATAATGCTTGCCTTCCTGGGTGGACACCAAGCCTGTCACATTTTCCGCCACCAACACTGGCGGAGGTGTTGGCATTTCATCCATGATCCGCAACCACTCCCAGACCAGGCCGCTTCTCTTGGCATGGATGCCTGCGGTCAAGCCGGCCAAGGAAAGATCCTGACAAGGGAAGCTCGCCCAAGACATGACAGCGTTCGGGAGTTCCACGCCATTGATCTCTGCGATTGAACCGAGATGAAAATGATCACGCCCGTGGTTCGCGGCGTAAACCGCAGCCTTTTTCTCGCAAATATCATTCGCCCAAACAGGCTGAAAGAAACCACGCAACCCCTCTGCGACAAGACCGCTCCCTGCGAAGAACTCCAGAAAAGGCTCTTCGCTCTGTGGCTCATGGGCTGCGCGATAATCCGCCACAGGCTCACGAACATATGAAATAGCGTGTTGGATGTTCATTTTTTAAATTTACTCTTTCAAAGTCGCATCGTCCAGCGCCATGACCAAAAAAGGCCATATCTTCTATTTTCAGCCCAACCGATAATTCGGGGCCTCTTTGGTGATGATCACATCGTGGACATGGCTTTCCTTGAGGCCCGCAGCGGTGATCTTGACAAACTTCGCCTTCTGGCGCAGCTCCTCGATGGTGGCCGCGCCCAGATAGCCCATGCCGGAACGCAACCCGCCCATGAGCTGATAAATCATGTCGGAAAGCGGCCCTCGGTAAGGCACCTTGCCTTCGATGCCCTCGGGCACGAACTTGGCCTGGCTTTCCACCCCTTCCTGAAAGTAGCGGTCGCTGGAGCCTTGCTTCATGGCGCCGAGCGAGCCCATGCCCCGGTAGCCCTTGTAGGTTCGCCCCTGGTACAAAAAGGTCTCGCCGGGGGATTCATCGGTGCCGGCAAAGAGGCTGCCGATCATCACCACCCGGGCGCCGATGCCGATGGCCTTGGCGATCTCGCCGGAGTACTTGATCCCGCCGTCGGCGATCACCGGCACCCCGAATTTCTCCGCGGCCTTGGAGCAGTTGTGGATCGCGGTCATCTGCGGCACCCCGACCCCGGCCACGATGCGGGTGGTGCAGATGGAGCCCGGCCCGACCCCGACCTTGACGCAATCGGCCCCGGCCCGGATCAGGGCCTCGGCCCCTTC
>Ga0074195_1001200_pt1 | contig 38548 bp, 57 predicted proteins | sample EPASupsiteHSE623_FD_64525 | JGI IMG/M metagenome (GOLD analysis project Ga0074195, IMG submission 64525) | Bioremediated contaminated groundwater from EPA Superfund site, New Mexico - Sample HSE6-23 | ecosystem: Environmental > Aquatic > Deep subsurface > Groundwater > Contaminated ...
CCGCGCCGTCGACGAGCTGATCGCGCTCCGGACCGTACACGAGTCCGACCTGCCGCTGATCGAGCAGCTGGTCTTCGCCGCCTACATCTACCGCCGCGCCGCTATGGAGCTCGAGGCCATGTCGCTCACGGGCTTCTCCGCGATGGGCAACGAGGTCGCCAACCCCCGGCTCAAGATCATGAAGGACGCGGCATCGACGTACGACCAGAAGGCCGAGAAGCTCGGCCTCACCCCGGTCGCGCGTCTGCGCATGGGTCTCATGCGGATCGCCGGAGAGACGATGCTCCAGGGACTCAACAACGAGCTCGCGACGGCCGTGGCCGCGCGGCTTGCGGCCGGCAAGTAGTCATGGCCACCGCGCGCAAGCCCGCGGCGAAGAAGGCGCCGATCGCCGAGGCGATCGAACGCTCCGCTCCTGCGCGCAAGCCGGCCGCCAAGAAGCCCGCCGGTAAGCCGGCCTCCCCGTCGCGCCCGGCGTCGACGCGGTCCAAGTACTCTCGTCCAGGCATCGCGCTCGCGACGGCCGTGCGCGTCTTCGGCGAGCTCTACGTCAAGCACCAGAAGGGCGAGTTCCGGGGGATGCCGTTCGTGCTCGACGAGTGGCAATGGCAAGACATCATCCTCCCGATCTACGCGACGCTCAACCGGCACCGCAAGCGAAAACACCGCTTCGCGCTGATCGGGCTGCCGAGGTGGAACGGCAAGAGCGAGATCACCGCGCTCATGGTGCTCTATCACCTCTTCGTCGAGCGCGTCTTCTCCGGTGAGTGCTACGTCGTGGCCTCCACCGAGAAGCAGGCCATGCTCGTGTTCAACACGGTCAAGCGGATGATCAAGGCGTCGCCACAGCTGGCGGCGGCGTGCGACATCTACGCCAAAGAGATCATCGTCAAGGAGACGGGCTGCATCTTCCGCTGTCTGCCCCACGACGCCGACACCGCCCAGGGTTATCACCCGAGCCTCTGCATCATCGACGAGGTGCACGTCCACAAGAAGTCCGACCTGATCGAGGCCATGGTCTCCGGCTCGGTCGGTCACGCCGAGGGTCTGGTCGTCTGCATCACGACCGCGGGCCCGAAGCGCGAAGGCGTGCTCTGGGACCTCATCAAGGCGTGGACGTCGAACCCCTTCGCCTACGTGCACTGGGTCGGTGCGCCGGACGGTGCGGACCCTCATGACCCGAAGGTGTGGCGCGCCGCCAACCCGGCGAAGTGGATCACCGACGAGATGCTCCGGATCCAGTACGAGACGCTGCCTATCTGGTCGTTCGAGCGGTACCACCTCAACCGCTTCCCGTCCGGCGTCGGCGGGATCCAGGCGTTCCCGGTCCAGATGTGGGAGAAGAATGGCGGCGTGCCCGAGATAGACCCGGCGCTCCCGGTCGTCATCGGCGTCGACTCCGCGCCGAGGCGCGACCGCTGCTCCATCACGGTCGCCCAGCGACACGCCGACGGCACGCACCACTGGCAGACGTTCATCTTCGACCCCGGGCGCACACTCGAGTACGACGACCTCACCCAGGTCGAGGATCAGATCCGGCTCCTTTGTGGCGAGTTCTACGTGATCCGGATCGTGTGCGACCCCGCGTTCATGTGGCTGATCCTGAACCGGCTCAAGGCGGAGGGCTTCCCGGTCGAGACGATGCGCCAGGACAACGCCCACATGTGCGGCGTCGCCGGCATGCTCTACAAGCTCCTCTCAGGCGGGCTCATCAACCACGGCAACGACCCGGACATGACCGATGACGCGATGAACGCCGCGGTGCTCGAGCGCCCGCCGTACGGATGGCGGATCGGCAAGCTCGACGATGACCGCCACATCGACTCGGTCATCTCCGCCGGCATGGCGAGCTTCGTCTTAGAGGCCGAGTTCGGCGACATGTACTCAGGCCCGCCCGTCATCGTCGGCTGAGCGCGGGAGACACGCACCCCACGCTTGGGGTCATGAAGCCATTCAAGCGCCAGCCTGAGCCCAAGCCCGAGACGCCGCGTTCCTATCTCGAGGAGATGGAGCGGTTCCGCGTCGTCGTGCACATGCGCGACGGGTCGGTCGAGGGCACGCTCTCGCACCTGTATCCCGACTGCCTGGTGCTCACCCATGCGTTCTACCTCGAACAGGGCGCCCGGACCGTGATCGACGGCGAGGCCGTGATCGAGCGCGTGAAGGTCGCCTGGATCCAGCGCATCGGCATCCCTGAGGGGGCGTAAGATGTCTCCGATCACGCTGCGCAGCGAGGGCACCTACCGTGCCGTGGCGCTTGGCGGAGGCTTCGAGCGGCACATCGGTCCGTCTCCGGGCTACATCCCGCTGCACGGCGTCCAGGAGATCACAGACCCGATCACCGGCAAGACGCTCACCGTCAGCCGCTCGGCGACCTACGACCTCATGTATCGCCGTCAGCCGGCGTTCTACGCCGTGGCGACGCTGCTCATCAAGGCGTTCGCCCGGCTGCCCGCGAAAACGTACATAGAGACGGCCGACTCTCGCGCGCGGTCGAAATCAGCCCCGACCGCCAAGTTGCTTCGGACGCCGTATCGGCGTGGATCCGCGTGGGACTGGAAGGTGCGCCTCGGCTACGACCTCATGGTCCACGGCCGTCACCTCCAGGTGAAGTACCGCCCTAACCCGGCGTCCCCGCCCACCGGCCTCATCCCCGTGCCCTGGAGCCGGGTCGAGCGTGTCGAAGACGACCTCGGCCTGCTCGGCTTCTTCGTGCACATGGGATCCGAGCGGATCCCCGTGCCGCTTGACGACGCGGTCTACTACGAGCTCCCCGGCGGCGTCGCGCCGTCTGAGGTCCTGCGCCGAACGCTCGCGCTCGAAGACGCAGCCACGACGTTCCAGGGATCCGCGCTGGAAAACGGCGTGACCCCTCGCGCCGCCTTCAGCTTCAAGAACCCGATCATGCCCCAGGACCGGCCGTTCGTCCGCGGCGAGATCGAGAAGCTCTACATGGGGCCCGACAAGGCCGCGAACTTCGCGATCCTTTCAGGTGATGCCACGGTCTCCACGATCGGCGTCTCCGCCGTCGACCTCGCGCTCATGGAGCAGCGCAAGCTCTCCCGCGAGGAGTGCTGCGCCGTCTACAACGTGAGTCCCGCGATCGTCGGATGGGGGAGCGACAAGGCGATCAGCTACGCGAGCGCCAAGGAGTTCCACGGAAGCCTCTACGTCGACGCGCTCGGTCCCGTGATCACGATGGTCGAGGAGACCATGCAGGCGCAGCTGATCGACGTCGAGGGCGCCTGGGACGGCCTGTACGTCGAGTTCGACCTCGACGAGCTCCTGCGCCCGGACATGACGGAGCGCATGCGCGCCTACCTCCTGGGCCAGCAGTCCTCGACGTTCACCATCGACGACCGCCGGGCGGCCGAGAACAAGCCGGCGTTCAAGATCGCCGGCGTCACCGACGTCCCGCTGATCCCCGTGAACATGCGCCCGGCCGCCGCCGGGATGTTCGACAACGGAGAGCCGCCCCCCGTTCCCGGTGACCCCGGCGCGAGTGGCCTTATCGACCAGCTCGTCTTAGACACGGTGCGCGGCGGCTCTCGCCCAGACCCTGAGGAAGGTGGCCTCTGATGAAGCCCAAGAACAAGCCGTGGTACCAGATCAAGGCCGCCGCCGAGAAGAGCGGTCCGGCTCAGGTCTACATCTACGAAGACATCGATCCGTACTGGGGGACCAACGCCCACACGTTCGCGATCGAGCTCGACGCCCTTGACGTCGAGGAGATCGACGTCCACATCAACTCCGCCGGCGGCAACATCTTCGAGGGCTACGCGATCGCGAACGCGATCCGCAACCACAAGGCGACGGTGACCGCGTACATCGACGGTCTTGCGGCCTCGATCGCGAGCGTCATCGCGCTCGCGGCCGACAAGGTGGTCATCGCTCCCGCCGCCATGTTCATGTACCACGAGGCCACCGGCGCGGCCTACCGCGCCAAGGCGAGCGACATGCGCCGCGTCGCCGCGATCATCGATCAGATGAACGAGACGATCGCGCAGATCTACGCGGACAAGACCGGCAAGACCACCACGGAGATCCGCGCGGAGATGGCCGCCGAGACCTGGCTCAAGGCTCCGGCCGCGATCGAGCAGGGCTTCTGTGACGAGCTCGGCCCGGCGATCGCGGTCGCCGCATGCGCCGACGCCGAGACCTTCCAGGCGCTCGGCTTCAGCCACGTCCCGGATGAACTCTTGGCCGTGATCGAGCCGAGCGCACCGGAGGCTCCCGAGCCACCCGCGCCAGACGCGGGAGACACGGCCCCCACCATCGATAACGAGAGGCTGGCTGCGCAGCTGCGCACCCGATTCAAGGAGGTATAGCATGGCACCCCGATCCGATGCCGCGCGCGCGGCCCAGGCCGAGCTCGCACGGAAGCGTGGAGAGCACGCTTCCCTGGTCAAGCAGAACCAGGCCATGATGGATGCCGCGGTGGCAGAGGGTTCCGTCACCTCCGCGGACTTCATGGACAAGTACGACGAGGCCACCAAGGTCTCCGACACCATGGCCGAGGACATCCAGCGCCTCGACCTCTTCACCCGTCAGCACCTCGCTGACACCGAGAACGGTGGCGTGGATCCCATGGCGCCGTTCCAGCCCGCCGGCGAGGCGGCACCGAACGCCCGTGATTCATGGGCCAAGCGGTTCCGCAACTCCTCGGCCATGCAGTACCTGACGGACCGCGGGGTCACTAAGACCGACAGCGCGGAGATCGGCACGTCCCCGGCCGCGCTGCTCGCCGATCGTGACGAGTTCCGCAACACGCTGCTCACCACGAGCGGCTACCCGGGCCGTGAGGACCGCCGCGACGGCATCATCCCGCTGCCACTCGCGCCGCTCACACTGCTCGACCTGATCACGGTCTCCACGACCGATCAGGAGACGGTGGAGTGGGTCTTCGAGAAGACCTTCACCAACACCGCAGCAGAGACCGGCGAGGGCACCGCCGCCCCCGAGGGCGTTCTCGAGTTCGACTCGCGAACCGCACTCGTGAAGGACATCCCGTTCTTCTTGCCGGCCACCCGCCGGATCCTGCGCGACCCCGCCCGCCTGGACAGCTACATCAACCAGCGCCTGGGCTACGGCGTGCGCGCACGCCTGCAGAACCAGGTCGTCGGCGGCAACGGTGCCGGCCAGAACCTGACCGGCATCCTCAACCAGCTCGGCATCCTGTCGCAGCCTCGCGGCACCGCGTCGCTCCCTGACGTCGTGCACTTCGCGATGACCGCGATCCGTGTCGCCTCCAACGGCATGTACGAGCCGCGCGTCATGCTCGCCCACCCCTACGACGAAGAGCGCCTGGTGCTCTCCAAGTCGACCGGGACGAACGAGTACCTCTTCGGTGGGCCGACCAAGCCGGCCGCGAACACCGCGTGGGGCATGCTCGTGGTCCCGCACGTGTCCGTCCCCGAGGGCAACCCGATCGTGTGCGACCCGGCGCTCGCCGAGCTCGCGATCCGCGAGGGTCTAACCCTGTCGATGAGCGACTCGCACGGTACGTACTTCACCGAGCGCAAGGTCGCCTTCCTGGCAGCGATCTCAGCCGCGTTCGGCCTGATCGACCCCAGCGGCTTCTGCGAGATCACGAACTTCGACTCGTGATCGTAAGGCTCGGCCGACTGTAGACCGATGACGGGCCCGGCCTCATGTGCCGGGCCCGTTCTCTACGCGAGAGGGGACCGCCGTGCCGCGCGTGCTCTACCTGCTCCGCTCCGAGAACCGCGCCGGATCCGCGTACAAGTACCTCGAGATGTTCCAGCGCGTGCTGCCGGGGCAGATCGTCGCCGGCGAGGAGACCGCGCTCAACCACGCGCTCCGGCAAGGCTGCGACGTCGCGGTCGTGCGGGGCGACATGTCGACTCACTTCGACCTGTGCCGCCGGCAGAAGACCCCGTACCTCCTGATAGAGCAGGACGTCGCGACGATGCGCGGGGCCCGGTGCCCGGCCGAACGCTCCATGATCGAGGGCGCACTCGGCGTGCTGTTCAACAGCCGCGGCACGCGCGACTACTGCGTCGACCGCTACCGGATCAGGCATCACGAGGTCGTACCGCTCCGCCCGCTCGCCGAGCAGCTCGACTTCGAGCCGAGGACCAAGCTCGAGGGCCGCACGATGGTCTACGCCGGCGGCCTGGTCTCGTGGCGACACCGCCGGCAGCCGTGGGGCTACCGGGCGTACCACGACATCTTCGCGCGCATCATGGCCCACGGGTGGGAGATGCACGTCTACCCCGGCCGCGACACGCGACAGACCATCATCGACGAGTACACAGAGCTCGGCTGCACCGTCCACGACTCCGTGCCCGAGGCGGTCCTACCGCGCGAGCTGAGCCGCTACAGCGCAGGCCTGCAGGCGTACAACCTCACGGACGTGCCGGGCCCCACTGCACGCTACGTGGCCGCGTGCGCCCCGAACAAGACGTACCTGTACCTCGCTGCCGGGATCCCCACGGTGGGCTTCAGCCCCGGCGGGGCGGGCGAGGTCTATGACGGCCGCTGGGGCGTCGTGGTGGAGAACCTCCAGGACCTCGAGACGATAGAGCTCTCGCCGGTGCGCGCCGCCGATCGCCGGGCCGAGGTCATGGACCACGATCTGCCGGCGTTCGAGCGCCTCGCGGCGATCGTGGGAGACACCGAGCGCACAGTCGTATCACGGGCGCAGTAGCCCGCCATTGATCAAGGAGGGACCAGATGAGCGAGAAGCCTGTCATCGTCGACAAGCGCGTCTACGAGCGCGTACCTGGCGCACGGCACATGCGTCTGACGCACGTGCCCGGCGACGCGGTCGAGGCGGAGGAATTCGCGCGGATCCGCAAGGCTGAGGTCGCAGCCGAGGCCGAGAAGGCCAAGGCGGTCAAGGCCCGGCCCAAGGCGGTCGCACCGGTCAAGGAGCCGGAGCCCGCACCGGTCGAGGCGACCTCTGTCGCGCACGTGTACGGCGCGAAGGCTCAGGTCGACGGAGACCACGGCGTCATCGACCTCGTCTATGACGAGACGGACGCGCAGTGGGTCCTCGAGGCGACCCTCGAGCCCTACGAGGGCGACGTCACCGACGAGGACCTCCTGGAGGACGAGGGCGCGTGCGCGCCCGCGGCCGAGGATGTCCCAGCCGAGGCGGAGGCTCCCAAGCCCAAGCCGAAGCTCAAGAAGGACATCGTCGACCGGCTGACCGAGCTCGGCGTCGCCTTCGACCCGAAGCAGCCGGCCAAGGATCTCAGCGCGATCCTCGCCGCCGCCGAGGCATCGGTCTAACCGACGCAAACCGCAGAGGGGCGGCGCTGGGGTCATCCCGGTGGCCGCCCCGCGTGCGAGAGGGTGATAGCGTGGCGCTTCCCACCACAGGCCGGATGACGCTCCGGGTCGCGGACGCCGAGACGCGCTTCGAGTGCGGTCCCGGCGTCGCCGTGACCTGGCACCGGTCGATGCTCTCTCCGTGCGATGCCGCGCCGGACGGCGTAGAGCAGGCCACGGTGGAGTCATCCCCGGGGTGGGTCGAGGTCACGTACCCGGAGCCGCACGTCTGCCGGATCGAGATGTGCGACGAGCCTGTCCCCGAGCCGACTCTCGGCGACCTCCCTGCGCTCATGGGCGTGATCTAGGTGGCGAACAGCTACGGCGCCAACACATTCGTCATCGACACCGACGTCAACGTTGCAGGGCTCACTGCCCTCAAGGGGTCGGCTCCGACGACCGCCGACAACATCCTCGTGGTGGGCACGGCCACGCTCACGATCGACGCGAGTCTTGACTGCAAGCAGCTTGCCGCCGGGTACGGCGCGCTTAACGGCGCATCTCCGACGAACCTCGTATCACGCATCGTCGTCTCCGACGGGATCGTGCTAACGCAGCTCGACGGTGAGCGGTTCTACCTGGCATCGGATTGTCACCTGACAATCAACGGCACCATGCGGTCGATCGGCACCGGCACGGGTGCGGCGGACCAGTCGTACGCACAGCTGCACGCCGACAACGACGCGGTTCAGGTCGGTGGAGAGTGGTGGACGTACGTACCCTCCCTCACCGGGTACTGCGTCACTTGTGGCGTCACGAATGCGAGCAACACCATCCAGGTGGCCTCCGATCCGCGTCTCACGGGCCTGGCTGTCGGCGATGCGATAGAGATCCGTGCGACCGCCGACGGGACACTCGTCGCCTCGCGAACCGTCATCTCGATGACAGCCACGACCATCGTGGTGGGTGGCGGTCTCACGACCACCGCGGCGCACGCTGTCTATCGCGTCATCGCCGCCGGCGACAGGGTCTACTCGACGGTCGGCGGGAACATCGTCTTTGGAGATGGCACCGCGAGCGCGTGGAACAACAACGGCGGCGCGATTCCCGCGCTCGGGGACAGCATCACCTCGCCCGGCGTTACCTGGAGATCGTCAGCGGCTACGACGGGTATCTACTGGATGGACGTGAGTGGCCGCATCGCAGTGGCGGGGTGCTGCGTGTCACGGCATCGCCAGTCGTCGCTCATCGGGTATCACGTCTACCGCTGCCAAGGTCCGACGTTCACCGATTGCGCGTTCGGCCGCAGCCCCAGCTACGGTTTCTCCGCCGGTACCGGATGTGACCTAGTCACACTCACGCGGTGCATCGCGTACGCGAACACGAATTACGGGTTCACGATCGTGTCCTGCTCACGGGTGCGACTTGAGGGCTGCGTCGGCCACTCCAATTCGAGCTATGGCTTCAGCGTCAGCTACGCACCGGACGTGGTCATCACGGATTGCCGCGGCTACGCGAACTACGCCCAAGGCCTGTTCCTGCAGAACCTGAACGAGGCGACCGTGCTCGGTGGGGCCTTCTACCGGAATCAGAGCTACGGCATCGGCGTCTCGACGGCGTGTACGGGCGTCCGGATACAGGGGACTCGCGCACTCGCGGCCGCCACTCCCGTACTCGTCTACAACCGCAACAGCGGGGTGAACTACTCGCTGTATCGGACGGAGCTCGCCGGAGATGCGGGCACGCTCTATCTGCAGCACTCCAGCCTACTGCCGGAGTACCCGTCCTCGGACTTCTACATCCGGACCGGCTCAGCGACGGTGTTCCTCGCCGTCGACTCCTGGTACGTCACGCGACCGATGCACACCCCGGGTCTCGTCGCGTGGGGTGCAGCGACCAATGGCATGTCTCTAGGTGGCGGTGCCTCAGTAACGACCGAGTACCGCGTGAGCCACGACTACGGTCGCACTTGGACGGCGTGGGCCGCGATCCCGGCTGTCATCGCGGACGCTCCCGACCTATACGGCGAGGTCATCCAGTTCCGCGCCAAGCGGACCAATGCCGCCGGTACCGACCCCGTGTGGGCGAGCATCGCGGTCGCCTGCACCTTCGATCCCAACTTCGTCCGCCCGGCCGCCTGGGACGGCGTCCATGACGTGCTCGCGGCCATGCGATCGCGCGTCGTCTACCAAGGAGGACCGCAGCAGTGATCGCTACCTACAAGCTCGTCGACGCGTCGAACGCTCCTGTGACCGGGGCGACGCCCGTCGTCACGGTCGATGGTGCCGCGGCGGCCGGCACGAACGAAGAGGTCGGCAGTGGGTGGTATCGCTACACGCTGGCGACCGCGGAAGAGGCCGCGAGCGTGGTCGTCGTCGCGACGGCGCCGCTGGCGATCGCGGTGGAGATCGTGGTCGACCAGTCATTCGACCCGGCCTCGGATGACGTCACGGTCGGAGGGTTTGCGGCCGGAGTCGCGTCCGCGCTTGCCGCGCTCATCGAAGCCGCGCTCGTCAACGAGACGGACGCCACCGCCATGATGCAGGCGATCGTCGACAAGTTCGCCGCGGCATACCCGGATCTCGACGACGTGACGCTCGCCGCCCTCGCGGCAGCCCTGCGCGCCGACATCGAGCGCGCCGGCGGTCTGCTCGATCTTACGAAGACCTCCGCCGACACAGCCAACCGCACTGCGCCCGACAACGCGAGCGCCCAGGCCGCCGCCGCGAGTGCGGCTAGCGCAGACGGCAAACTCTCGGCCGAGCGGCTCGCTGCGATCGACGGCGCGCTGCAGGACGAGGACTACGTCGCGCCGCCTTCCGCCCTGGACATAGACGCCCAACTCTCGGGGACTCATGGTCCCGGAGCGTGGACGACCACCCTCGGCACCGGCGCGATCGCGTGGCCGTATGACGTCTTGCTCGACTCGAACGGCGACGGCATCGCGGACGATCCTCCCGTCGGGATCGAGGGTGTGTTCGTGATCGTGACGACAGACGCGGCGGGCACCGTCCGCGTCGACGAGGGCTACACGAACTCCGCGGGCCGCGTGGTCTTCCACCTGGACAACCTCGGGCTCGACGGAGAAGGCGAGCCGCTCCCGCACTACTTCTGGCGACGCCACTCGCTCTTCCGCTTCCCGGACGACCCCGACACCGAGGTGGTGAGCTAGATGGGTGGCACAGGCATCCCCGTAGCGGCCGCGGCCGCGACCGACGTCAGCCGGACTCTCACGCGGATCGCGCGAGGAGAGACGCTCGCGCTCAGCTTCGTCCCGCTCGACGATGAGGGCGACACGCTCACGGTGACGTCTCCGACGCTCACGGTGCGCGACAGCGCCGGGGCGCTCATGGTGGCCGTCGTGCCGACCGTCGAGCTCGACGGCAGTCTCACGGCCGTACTCGCCGCCGGGAACGTGCCGCTGCTGGACACCTACTCGCTCGTGTGGGCCGGTGTCGTCGGTGGCGTCGCGTACTCGTGGCCCGCGTCGTACCTCGAGCTCGTGGGCGGTCACCCGTTCGCGATCCACCAGCTGCGTGCGCTCTCCAACAACTCACTCGCCGACACGACCAAGTACCCGACCGCCACACTCAAGGAGTGCCGCGTCTCGGCCGAGCAGCGCCTCGAGCACCCGGAGGCCGCCAACGTGGCATTCGTGCCTCGAGGCCGACGCGCCACGCTCTACGGCGATGGGTCGACCACGCTCCCGCTGCCGACGCCCGCGCTCCGGAGCGTCTACTCGGCATCGATCGACGGGACCGCTCTCACGCCCACCGAGCTCGCCGAGCTCGTGTGCCACGAGGACGGGCGCGTGTACAGGGCCGAGGGGTGGCCGCGTGACGCCGCGATCGTGATCCACTGGGAGCACGGCTACGACATGCCCTCGGGCCCGGCCGCCAACGCGCTCATGCTCGTGGCGTCCGAGTACGCCAAGGCGAGCAACCTCGCATCGCGTGCGACCGGCGAGTCGACCGACATCGGCTTCATCCGCTACTCCATCGCGAGCCGCGGCGGCCGCACCGGTATCCCGGACGTCGACGCAGTGATCGCCGACGAGCGCCGTAACCGTCCTGTGGTCGGGTGAGGACATGGCCGACCGGCTGACCAAGATCAGAGAGCTGCACACGGCCCTCCTGGCGGCGATCGTGGCGCAGGCGCCCGCAGGCACAGCCATCAGCGACGGGTGGCCCGCGGGCGCTCCGCAAGACGCGCAGCTATGGCTCGCCGGTGACGTCGAGGTCGCCGAGATCGAGTACGAGGTGACCGGCCTGCTCCAGCACGTCGAGCAGCTCGTCGTCGAGGCGAGGATCGTCTACCGCACCGCTACCGATACGCACGACGACGTCGCCGCCGGCGCGATGGCCCTCTCGGGCTACGTCGAGGCCGCCGTGCACAACGACCCCACGCTCGGCGGGGCGTGCCGCTTCGCACGGATCGCGAAGATCTCCGGCAAAGAGGCGGTCCCGGACGACAAGACGCGCGAGATGGGGCTCACGGTCACCGTCGTCGCTGAGTGCGTCGTCACCTAAGAGCAGCACGGGAGACACGGAAGCGAGGATGAGGTCATGGGCAAGCAGACGTACCACATCGAAGAGCCACTGCACGGAGAGATGCGGCTTCCACGGCGCGTGATCTCCTACGCGTTCGAGCCCGGCGACGTCACGCCTTCGGGCGATGACGCCATCGCGCTCAAGCGCCTCGAGGCCCAGGGCATCGTCAAGCGCGCCCCCAAGAAGGTCGACAAGCCGGCGACGCCGCCGGCCGCCGAGCAGGAGGGATAGACCATGACCCCGCTGCAGACCGCACTGGGACTCGTCGGCTACTGCAAGCAGGCCGACAAGGCCACGCCTGCCGCCAACCCCGCGTTCGCTCACGGCGTGTCGGCCGGCCCGATCATCCTCACGGACATCGAACAGGCCCAGCGCGAGGTGACAGGCGAGCAGCGCATCGCGCACGCCGCCGATCGCACCGGAGCGCCTTCCGGGGCTGACTTCTCGTGCCCCGCCTACCCGAAGTCGATCGGCGCGCTCCTGCACGCGGTCTTCGGGGACATCTCGACCTCAGGCGCAGGCCCGTACGTCCACGTCTTCGCCCCGGGCGCATCGCTCCCGTACTACACCTTCTGGCGGAGCTTCCTCTCCGAGATCACACGGCTTGCCGGTTCCAAGGTCGACGAGCTCACGCTGAAGTGGACAGGCCCCAAGCCGATCGAGGTCTCAGTCAACGGGCCCGGCTGCTCCTGGGCCAAAGACGGCGCGCTCACGTTCGTCCCTGTCGTCGATGACTCCCTGACCGAGCTCGTGCTCACGCCGGTCGGCGGATCCATGAAGGTCGACGTCGTCGGCGCGGCCCCGGCGACCCTGGTCGTGACCGCCGGCGAGGTCAAGTTCTCCAACGGTAGCGAGATCATCCCGGACTCGACCACGATCGAGAACGGCGACGTCGCCGAGGGTCTCATAGAGGCGGCCTTCTCTCTCACCTGTGTGCCGGAGGACCTGGAGATGTGGCAGGCCTCTGTCACCGGTGCCGTCGACGGCACCGCGATCGACACCGACGTGCTCTACGGCTCGCTCGAGCTCAACTTCATCGCAGGCACGGACACGCTGAAGGTCGAGGCCGTCAGGGTGCCGTTCGTCATCGCGCATCCGGATCTCGACCCGAAGAACGGCGCGGGCAAGCTCGAGCTCGCCGGCATCGCGTACTTCGATGGGACCGACTCCGTGGCCGTGACCCTCACGAACACCCAGGCGACCTACTAGGCCGCCTGACCAGATCAGCCGGGGACCGAGAGAAAGGGACTGTGATGGGCGCAAAGAGCATCATGCATCTCCGTGTGGGGTACTACGACGAGGCGCGCGAGCCTGACGACGTCATCGTCGGGCAGTTCGAGTACCTGGTCACGCAGCGCAAGCTCAACAAGAGCTTCCGCCAGGCCGTGCTCGAAGGCGACGTCGAGTACATGTCGTATCTCGCCTACTCGGCCGCCCGGCGCATGAAGATCATCACCCCCGACACGTCCTTCGACGCCTGGATGGCCAACGTCGCCTCCATCGTCGACGCCGAGGACGAGGACACGACCCCGGAGGCCGAGCCCGCCGTGGACGGGGCCGAGGGGGAATCTCCGACGTCGCCCGCCTGATCGCACGGGCGGCGTTGCGTGCAGGCTTCGGCCTGGACTTCGAGAGCTGCGATCCGGAGATCTTCGAGGCCGTACTTGACGAGCTTCGAGAGAGAGACCTGCACGCGGCTCGCGAGAACGCGTTCGCGAGATTGAGGAGTAGACGCCGAGGGAGGTAGGGCCATGACGTCGCGGATCGTCACAGCACCAGGCCGCGGCGCCCAGATCAAGGTCCTCGGTCTGAAAGAGATCACCTACGCGCTCCGCTCCGCCGCCCCGGATCTGTTCAAGACCATGGACGGCATCATCCGCAACGCCGCCAAGACGGTCGCAGGTGCCGCGTCCGCGCGCATCAACCAGCGATCAGGCGCGTCCGCCAAAGGCTACAAGGTCCGCCGGGGCGGGTCCAAGACGACCCGCTTCGGCTACCGCGTCGTCAACACAGAGCTCGGCGCCGTCTTCACCGAGATCGCGGGGTCCGCATCATCCGGAAACCCGGGCATGGTCAAGGTGACGAAAGGCCCTCAGGCCGGCACGATGCGCCAAAGCTCGGGCCCGCAGCTGATCCGCACGCTCGACGCGGAGTACGGCCGCCCCGGCCGCGTGATGTGGGCCTCATGGGAAGAGCTCGAGGGTTGGGTCAATGAGCAGGTCGACCGCGCCGTCGTAGACGCCGAGCGCCAGATGCAGGAACGCTTCGACGCAGCACCGTCGGGGGTGTGACGTGGCTGTCGTACTCTCCGTAGTCGGCAACGTCGACCTCAAGCAGCTCCAGGCGGCCGAGACCGCACTCGGTAAACTCGTCACGTCGGCCGAGCGCCATGCGAACGGGACCTGGGCCAAGGCGTTCGACACGATGGGCAACAAGGCCATCGCGCTCGGCAAGAAGATGGAGTCGACCGGGCGCAGCCTGACGATGGGGGTGACACTCCCGCTCGTCGGCCTGGGCGCGTTCGCGTTCAAGAGCGCGGCTGACTTCGAGACGGCCATGAACCAGGTGCAGGCCGCGACCGACGCGCCTGCCGACAAGATGGCCGAGCTCACCGCGCTCGCCAAGAAGATGGGCGCGGACACGATCTTCTCCGCCGGCGAGGCCGCCGACGCGATGCTCGAGCTCGCAAAGGCGGGCATGGACCCGGCAGCGATCTCCGCTGGAGGACTCGACGCCGCGCTCAAGCTCGCGGCGGCAGGCAACGTCTCGCTCGAGTCCGCGGCCACGACCGCCGCCAACGCGCTCAACACGTTCGGCCTGGGTGCCGACAAGGCGAACGACGTCGCCAACGCACTCGCCGGCGGGGCCAACGCCTCGAGTGCGAGCGTCGACAGCCTGCAGCAGGCGCTCGCGCAGGTGGGCCCGGGCGCGAAGAACGCCGGGCTCGACTTGCAGCGCACGGTCGCGGTCCTCGCCGCGTTCGCCGACAAGGGGATCCAGGGATCCGACGCCGGCACATCGCTCAAGACGATGCTCTCTCGCCTCGTGCCACAGACCGACGAGGCCGCCGACGCGATGGAGCGGTACGGCCTGTCCTTCGTCGACGGCGCCGGGAACATCGATGACATCACCGTCGTCGCGAGCAAGCTGCAGCAACGCCTGGGCGGCCTCTCCGAGGCCCAGCGTATGCAGGCCCTACAGACGATCTTCGGCTCGGACGCCACGCGCGCCGCCACTGTGCTCATGCAAGAGGGCGCGACCGGGATTGAGAAGTACATCGCGGCCACGAACGACCAGAACGCTGCGCAGGCCATGGCTGACGCCCGCATGAAGGGCTGGGCCGGGTCCATGGAGCAGATGCGCGGATCCGCGGAGACCGCCTCGATCGCGCTCGGCGAGGCGCTCGCCCCGGCCGTGACCGAAGTCGCCGGCGGGATCAAAGAGCTCGCGGACCGGTTCGCGCAGCTAGACCCGGAGCAGCAAGAGGCGATCGCCAAGGCGCTCGTCTTCGCGGCTGCGATCGGACCCGTGCTCATCGGCGTCGGTAAGCTCTCACAAGGCCTCGGCGCGGTCTTCAAGGTCGCGAGCACCGCGACTACCGGCATCAAGCACTTCACCGACGGACTCAGGGGCGCCGAGACCGCGTCAAAGACCCTGTCGGGCAAGGCGGGCACGCTCGCCGGATCACTCAAGGGTCTCGACGGGGCGAGCTTCGGCGCCACGCTCGGACTGGCGGGCCTGTCGTTCGGCGTCGGTATGGTCGCCGGCGAGTTCATCTCCAGCCTGCCTGCCGTGGAGAAGTGGCGCGACACGATGGTCTCAGCCGTCGCCGACGCCGAGGACGCAGGCAAGAACGTCGACGTGAACGGCTGGCTCAACCCGATCTCCTGGGCCTACTCGAAGGTCGCCGAAGGCGCGTACAAGGCCGCCGGTGCCGGTAAGGCGAACGCCGAGGTTACGGCCGAGTCGGCCGCGATGTACAAGGAGCTCGGTATCGAGCTCGACAAGAACGGCGCCGTCACCGAGCGCGGCATCCAGCAGCTCAAAGAGCACAACGCCTCACTCGGCGCGGACACCGCGAGCGCCCAGGGCCTCGCCTTCGCCACGCGTGACCTCGCGCTCGCGCAGCAGGTCGCCCAGGGCGCCACCATGGCGTCGAACTCGGCCGAGCTCACGATGCTGCAGACCAAGCAAGCCGTGAAGGCTGCGACCGAGAACCTCACGTCCGCTATCAAGCTCCACGGCAAGGGCTCCGACGAGGCCCGCATCGCGCAGCTGCAGCTCACCCAGGCGCAGGAGAACGCCACCACGGCGGCCGCTGACTATAAAGTCAAGGTCGACGCAGCGAAGAAGGCCGAGGCTGAGCTCGCCCGGCAGAAGGATCTCGACGACAAGCTCAAGAAGATCGAGGCGGAGTGGCGCAAAGCAGGCGAGGCGGCGGACGTCTACCGGTCCAAGGCCCAGCGCGCGCTCGCGATCGACGTCCAGGACAGCGGGCACTCGACGTCGGGCCCGCAGGAGAAGGCCCGCGGCGGGTTCAACCCCGGCGTGGCCGAGCGCATCATCTGGGGCGAGGACGGCCCCGAGGTCATCATCCCGCTCTCCGCCAAGTACCGTGCCGAGGCGCTGCAGCTCATGCCTCGCGTGTTCGCGTCCCTCGGACTCAACAACCGCTCGGCTGCGCAGAACTTCGCCGCGACCGCACCGGCGAGCGCGTCGATCGCGCCGGCGCACGGAGGCGGCGCATCGTCCGGCGGCGGCATCACGATCTCGGCCGGCGCCTTCCAGGTGCAGATCGTACTTGGCGATGGATCCGGCGACGCCCGCACGCAGGCCTACGACGGCGTGCACGCAGCCTGGCGCGAGATCAAGCAAGAGCTGGAGGCACTGTAAGATGAGCAAGTACATCGTCTATCCCAACGGGAGCATCACGACCAGAGGCGCGGCCGCGACGATCTACGGCGGTTCGGCCTCGGTCCATGCCGCGCTTGGCGATGCGTCCGACGCCACGTACGTGAAGGCGGCCGCGAAGCTCGGCCTGGTCGCTGACTCCGAGGTCACCACCCCCGCGATCGTCGCCGGCGAGCGCATCGTCGCCGTGTGCGCCGGCATGCGGCTGAGTAAGCCCTCCGCGTCGACCGGCCGCGCGAAGATGTACGCGTCGCTCCTGGTTGCCGGGGCGGTACTGCAGTCTGCGAGCGGGGTCATACTCAACACGACCTCATCGATCACGAACCGGGAAGCCGCACCGTACGCGGTGGCCGAGGCCTCCTGGCTCGCACCCGACGGCTCGGAGTGGACCACGGCGCACATGGCCAACCTGATCGTGTCACTGTGGGACACGAACGACGTGCCATCGGCGAGCGAGTTCCTGTTCTACCGTTCGTGGATCTCGGTGTTCACCCACAAGCCCGCCGTCGTCTCTGTCGAGGGCCCGGTCGGTAACATCACCACGGTCTCTCAGCCTCAAGCCGAGGTCGACATCTCCACCGTGAACGATGACTGGCTCTCGAGCCTCACCTCAGGCGGCGACCTCGAGGTCAAGTGGTTCACGGCCGCTCAGTACGGAGCTCCGGGCTTCGATCCCGAGACGGCGACACCGTTCGCGAGCGGCACGGCGCGCTACGACAATCCCAACTACGTCGACGGCGTCACGCCGGGCACCGTGACCGTCTTCGTCACGCCCGACAAGGCGCTCACCAACGACACGACGTTTCGGGCATACGCTCGAGCGAGCCGTGACGTCTTCTCCGGACAGAGCGCGTTCTGGGGGGTGTGGGACTACAGCGAGTTCACGATGGACCTCACGCCGAGTGCCACGCCGACACTGACCGCGACCGCTGTCACCGCAACGGGCACCATCGACGTCGAGGTCTCCGCTGCCGCGACCGCCGGGCACTCGGCGCCCGCCTTCGAGATCGAGCGCACGGAAGACGGCGTGACCTGGTCGGCCCTGCGCGGGTGCACCGCGCTTTCCGCCACCTTCGACGACACCTACACCATCCACGATCGCGAGATGAGCCGCGGCGTAGAGACCACCTACCGGGCGCGCGTGGTCACCACACTCGCCGGCGGCCGCGTCGCCTCGGAGTGGTCCGCCACCGACGCGGCGACACTCGCCGTCGACGGCTGGTGGCTCCGGATGCCCCAGCTCGCCGAGACACCGGCTGTCGAGATCGCGCACATGCACATCTCGGGCATGCCGGCGTCGCAGCGCAACGAGGACGTCGGCATCTTCCGGGTAAAGGGCTTCGACCTGCCGGTCATCGTCGGCGGTGACTTCAGCGGATGGGACGGTTCGTACAGCGTCTTCTGCGACAGCGCCTCCGCGTTCGACGCGCTCGTGGCGCTCCTCGATCGCCGGGGCCCGGTGTGGGTGGAGAGTCCCTTCGGCGACTCGAAGTGGGTGCGCTTCACCACGTCGGCCGAGGCCGTCAAGCGAGGCTCCACGCTCGCATCCGTGCGTCGCGCGGTCGAGCTCTCGTACGTCGAGTGCGAAGCCGCCGTCGGCGAGACCATCATCGTCGACGTGACGTAAGGAGGCGCCATGTACCCGGTGAGCGCCGCCTTCGCAGCAGAGGTCAAAGGATCATACCACCGGGCACTCGCGGTCGAGCTGTGGCTCGGCTCGGCAAAAGTGCGCGACCTCAAGGTCCTCGACGGCTCGGTCTCGATCGATGCTCGCCGTGCGATCCTGCGCACGTGCACGCTCACGATCGCGCCGGACCCGGACGACCTCGAGGCGGTCTGGGCCGACATCGCCGTCCCGGGCGCCGAGATCAAGATCTGGCGTGGGATCCACCTGATCTCAGGCGTGACCGAGCTCGTGCCGCTCGGCGTCTTCGTCTTCGACGAGCCCGACCGTGCATCGAATGAGACCATCTCGGTGACGGGTTCGGACCGCGCGACGCGCATCGTGCGCGCACGCCTGCTCGACCCGTACGTCATCCCGGCCGGCACCGCGCTCGAAGACGCGATCGCGGACCTCCTGGTCGACCGCTGGTCCGCCTGCCCGACGTCGATGCCGGTGACCGGCGTGTCGCTGGGCGCGCAGGCCGTCATAGAGGCCGGGCCCTCCTCGGACCCGTGGCGTGATGCTGTCGCTATCGCGGAGGCGTACGGCTACGTCCCGTACTTCGACGGCGAGGGCACCGCGACGATGCGGCAGATCCCCGATCCGACAACGACGCAGCCCGTGGCCACGTACGACCGCACTGTCGACCGGGTCATCGTCAGCGAGCAGCAGCGGATCTCGTTCTCGAAGACCTACTCCGGCGTCGTGGCAAGGGGCGAGGGGAGCGCCGTGGCGGTGCCCGTGCAGGGCGTCGCCTGGGACGAAGACCCGCAGTCCCCGACCTATTACCTCGGGCCGTTCGGTCAGGTCCCGTACTTCTACAGCTCGCCGCTCCTCACGACCCAGGCCGAGGCGGACCTCGCTGCCGCGTCGCTGCTGCCGCGCGTGGTCGGACGGAGCAAGCGCGTCGTCTGGAGCTGGATATGCAACCCGGCCCACGACGCCACCGACGTCGTCGCCTTCACCACGGGAGGCACGGGCGAGGAGCGCCACGTGCTCGACGAGCTCACGATCCCGCTCGTGGCCGCCGTCGGGATGACCGCGACGGCCCGCGAGACGCGCCAGAGGAGCTGAGGACATGCCGGACAAGCATGACGTCGCACAGATGCTCAAGCAGCCCGCAGCGGACCTCAGGATGCGCTACGGGGTCATCGCCGCGGTCAACGCGGACGGCACCGTCGACGTCACACTCGGCGGCTCGGTTGTGGTGATCGGAGACGTGAAGGTCGCCTCATCGTGCTGCCCGATCGCGGGCGCCACGTGCATCCTCATGCTCTCCGGGAACGACCTGGTCGTGCGTGACACACTCGCGACCGCCGTGGCGCACTGCCACGTCCGCCGCGCGGCCGTGCAGACGATCAGCACGGCCTCCTGGACGCCGGTCTCGTTCGACACCGAGGACGTCGATCCGTACGCCATGCGCGCTGCCGGCGCGCCGACGCGGATCACGATCGCGACCCCGGGCATCTACAACGTCTTCGCAACGGCCGAGTGGGCGCTGAGCGCCACCGGCGCCCGGCTCATGAGCATCCTGCTCAACGGCGCCGGCAAGGCCGCGCTCAAGCTCAACGCCACGGGATCCGGCTACATGACGACAGCACAGGAGATCCGGATCGCCCAGGGCGAGTACCTCGAGCTCTCGGTCTATCAGGACACGGGCGGAGACCTCAACCTCACCGCGGCCCGGCTGCGCGCGTCGTGGAAGAGCCCGCTCTGAGAGACACGCGGGGCAAGGTGGACTCAGGGACCGAACACCAGGAGGGACCGCGATCATGGCCGCGACACTCAACACGCTCGAGGAGTTCCGCCTTTTCGTCGAAGCCCAGCTCGGCGAGACCTACCGTCTCGGCGCCGAGGTGCCACCGTCATCGTGGCCGCTCAAGGATCCTTCCGACGTGTGGGACTGCAGCGAGCTCGTGCAGGTCTCCTACGGCAAGGCCGGCGTGACGATCACCGACGGCGCGTGGCTGCAGTACGACGCCACCAGGGCCGTCTCCTCGCCCCGCGTGGGCGACCTCGTCTTCAAGCGCAACAATCCCGATCGGCCGAACGGCATCGGTCACGTCGGCATCATCACCCGCGTGCCGTCCAAGGGATCGCCCTACATCGTCGAGGCCAAGGGTAAGGACTTCGGCGTCGTCATGAGCAGACTCTCGGACTGGCAGGCCTCGAGCACGTTCGCGGGGATCCGCCGGTATCCACCGTTCACCGCTCGATTCCCGAAGGAGGTCGCCACCGTGGCAGCCAAGAACAAGGTCGGCATCGTGCTCTACCGCCCAGGTCTGCAGTCGAAGCTCGTGGCCGCGATGGAGGCGCTCGGCGTGAAGTTCCTCGCCGTCGACGCCGACACCACCGTGGTCGAGCGCCTGAACGCGCCGAGCGCGAACAAGCTGTGAACCTCGAGGTGATCATCGCTATCACCGCCGCTGCGTCCGCGGGCGTCGGCATCATCGGCGGTCTGGTGGCAGCGCGCTACACCTGGCGCAAGGACCGCCGGGAGAGCGCCGAGGCAGAGCAGGACCGCGTGAGCGCGTCGACGACGGCCGATCGCGAGAAGGAGGCGGCCGATGATCGCGCAGCCGATCGGCTCGTGAGGCTCCTAAACGAGGCGAATGCCATCGCGATCGAGAACGAGCGCATGAAGTACGAGCTCAAGCTGAACGATGAGATCACGAAGGTGAAGGCGCTACACAAGCGGCAGTTCGACGAGATGCGCACGAGCCTAATGGCGGAGATGCAGCGGCAGATCCGCGAGGCGCTCGACGTCTACGGCTGCGAGCTCGCCGCGGTCGGCTGCAAGAACCGCCGGCCGCGCATGCATGCTGCCACGTTAGACATGAGCCCTGCCACGCCAGACGTGTAGCTCCGGGCGGCACGTATAGGCATCCCGCCCGGTCCCCGCGGGCTGCTGACGGCCCTGTCTTGAGGCTCCCTCGAGGCGGGGCCGCTCACTTCTTACGGGTGGACGAACTTGTCGATCCGCTTGCCGTCTCCGTCGTAGACCACGACCTCTTGGACTGCGGGGAACGCCGAGAGCACGGCTCCCGCGACACCCTTGGCGTACATCCGGTCCGGGCCGTCCAGGTACGTGTAGACGGACACGTTGGCGTCGTACGTGACGATGTCCTTGATGTAGTCGGAGACCCCCGCCTCAGCGAAGACCGCGCTCACCTCGGAGACGCTCACCACCGGCGGCGCTTGCGCGGTGTCCTCTCCGCTCCCGCACGACATACACCCGACGAAGCCCACGGCCATGAGCAGGAAAAGCACCAGGCACGTGACGGCGCTAGAGCTCGTTGCCGGGGCGGCTGCCTTCGCACAATGCGGGCAGGCGTCGTAGTTGTCCTCGTACTCCTTGTCGCACTTCGCGCAGCGTTTCATGCGCACCTCCTCGCGCCGTTCTTCTCCGCCGGCGCTCGAGTTCCTGCTTCCGGGAGACACAACGCTGAGGCTGACACAGGGGGGCGAGGGGCTTCCCGCGAGGCACTTGGCGCGAGATGGCGCGCGCCGGTGCCTCTTTGCCCTGGTAGGGTCCATACGCGCAACGGTTTTTGAGACCGGCGCGTCTGCCTGTTCCGCCACCCGGGCCGCTACTCAACGAGTCATACGTCTAACAAAGCGGCTCATAATCTACCACGAAAGCTCACATTCTGGCGCGGCTACTTGGCGCGAGATGGCGCGTCGGAGCACTTGGCGCGAGATGGCGCGCGCCTGAGCGTCTCCGCCAGATCCGCCGCGTTCTCGTCCGCCGACCTACCCGGGCGCAGGTAGTAGCGGTCCGTGACGGTGATCGTCGAGTGCCCCAGCCGTCGCGACACGACCACGGCATCCACGCCGGCCGCGAGGAGCAGCGTCGCGTGCGTATGTCGCAGGTCTCTGAGCGGGATCGGCGGCAACTCGAGTTCCTCGAGGCGCGCCTTGAAGCGACGCGAGATCGCGGTGGGCCCGAACGCCACGACGGGGCCGAGGCCGCGATACGGCCTGAGCGCGTCACAGGCCCACTGGGGGAGCGTGACGGTCCGGTCGCTCGTCTCTGACTTCGGAGCCTCGGTCCAGCGTTCTCCGTGGCTCTCGTGCATCCCTCGCGCGATCGTCACTGTGCGGGCCTTGAGGTCCAGGTCGGTCCACAGGAGGCCGGCGACCTCGGAGCGACGCAAGCCGGCGGCGAGCGCGAGCACGACGACCGGCTCAAGAGGATGCCCGGCGAACCCGTCGAGCACAGCGTTGGCTTCTTCGATCGAGAGGATCCGCGGCTCGTGCCGCGGCACAGACGGGGCCATGTGCTTGTTCGCGGGGTTCTTCTCGATCATCCCCCACGTGACGGCCTGCTCGAGCGCCCCGCGCAGGATCCGGAAGGCATGGAGGCGCGTCTGCGCACCGACCCCGCGTCGGGCCAAGTCGGCCAACCACTTGTCGAGGATGTAGCTCGACAGCGCGGTCAACTTCACGTGTCCGATCAGCGGGTAGGCGTGGGTCTTCATCTTGTCCGCGTACCCCTCGTGCGTCCGCCGGCGGACCTTCGGCGGCTCCATCGCCGGAAGCCACATATCCTCGAGGTAAGCGCGCACCGTCAGGTTCTTCGCGGTAGGCGCCACGGCCCCGACCTCGAGGAGCATCCGCGCGAGCTCGCGCTCGGCCTCGTTCCTCGTGCCGTGAAACGTACGATCCAGACGCCGGCGGCGCCGGGTCACAGGATCCACCCCCGCGGATACCTGGATGCGCCAGACGCCCCGCGAGGTCTCTCTGATCGACCCGAGCTGACGGCGGCTCATCGGATTGCGCCTACTCGACGCGCATGGAGGCGGTGAGTAGGTCGCGGAGCTCGGGGCGGATCGCCTCAGAGAACCACGCCCACCCGCCCGGGGGTTCGAGAATGACGATCAACGCCATCATGAGCTCAAGGCTCGGCGTCTGCAGGCCCTTCTCGATGTTGTACAGCGTCGGCTTCGATGCGGCCGTCCTTGGTGTCAGCTCTCTGATCCGGGCGCTCAGGTCCTCGACTTCGAGGCCCTTCAGTGCGCGCGCGGACTTGATGCGCCTTCCCATCTCGACGGGGTCCATGATCGTTCTCGTGGTCCCTTCCCCAGGGGCGAGATCCATCATCTGCTCGTGCTCCGCGGTCATCATCGGCTCCACTAACCTCCAGAACGTGTCGTCAAGATCCTGTACATGTTCCACATTATCCCCCAATTCGTAACGAAAGCTAACAAATAGCGTATTCCACGACACTGACACGACTCCCTAAACAGAATCTAAACGAAATTGCCCTATTGACGAAGATTCTAGACTGCGCCTAATCTACGAGACACAGGCACAACAAGCAAGGCCAGACGCGGGTAAGTCTGCGCGGAGCCTAGTCTCAGGAGGTCGGGGTGGCAGTCGTTAGACTCACTGTTCGAAGGGACGGCCTGAAGCGCCTTCGCCTAGAACGCGGCCTTTCCCGTGAGACTCTCGCTGCCGCTGCCGGAGTCAACGGGCGCACGATCGAAGCTATGGAGCTCGGCCGGAACCTTCCGCGCCCTTCGACCATCCGTAAGGTCGCATCTGCCCTTGATGTTGCGATCGAGGACATCTCCGAGGTGGTCGAGCTGTGAAGACCCCTCTACCGATGGAGCCCCTTGCTGTCTCCCCAGAGCGGGCGGCCGAGCTGACCAACCTCGGTATCAATCTCGTCAGGCATCTCATCGCCGAGAACCGTTTCCCGCACGTTCCTGTTGGCGGCCGCAAGGTCATCGTCCCGGTCGACATGCTCCGCGAGTGGCTGCGCGCCCAGGCCGAGCGCGGGATCCCGCTGCTATGACCACTCGACGACTTCCCTGGTTCCGGATGTACACGGAATCGCGCAATGACTCGAAGCTCGACGCCCTCGCCGATCGCGAGTTCCGCATCTGGCACAAGTTGCTGTGTTACTCGGCGGAATCAGAGCCTCGCGGCGTGGTCGACTACTCCGACCCGGAATTCACGGCGCTCGAGATCCGCGTCGACGCTGACGATCTCGACGCTGCGATCAAGCGCATGACGCGCGTCCGCCTGGTCGAGGTCGAAGGTCAGTTCGTCTTCTTCCCCTCGTTCGCTGAGCGCCAGTACGACAAGCCATCAGATCACCCGGGCCCGGTGCGCGAGCGGAAGAGAAAGAGCCGGGCCGCGAAGAGCCCGAGCGGCGGCGCGGGTCACACACAGTCACGCGGCGTCACGCCCTTGTCACGCGGCGTCACGCATAGAGAAGAAGAGATTAGAGAAGAGACAGATAAGAAAGACCTTGGCGTTTTGGAGCCTGTGGATAACTCGGCTGCGGCGTGGTCGATGTGACCCATCACCGCCGCGATTGGTCGACGTCTGAGGTCCAGTACCTCATCAAGCACTCCGAAGAGGGCGCCCCAGCGATCGCGTCTGCCCTCGACAGATCGGTCAAGTCGGTCAAAGACGCGGCCTCGAGGTATCGCATCTCGCTGCGCCGCCCTGGTGAGTGCCGGGGGCTGCTCCTCACCCAGCCCAGGCGCACATCATGGCGCGATCGCGGCCGTCTCCGTGAAGCCGTGGTCCTTGAGGGGTTCGACCTCGCCGAGGCGATCTCCAGGATCCGCGCGGAGAAAGCCGCGCCGCTCTGCCCGAAGTGCGGGCTCCGCGCAGCGACCAGGCGGACCACGGGCTATTGCGACATCTGTCACTACAACGCGCTCGCCGACAAGCATCGCGAGCAGCCGGCAATCGACAAGGCCCGCCGGGACTACCGCGCTTGCAAGAAGGCAGCGGGCCGGCGCGTCGAGTGTGCCGAGTGTCACCAGGAGTACTCACCCAGAAAAGACGAAGAGGGCCGCAAGAGCGACCGGAACCTGTGTCCGGAGTGCCGCGGCGGTGAGTCCTCATGACGAGTGGGATCTCCAAGACCTGCGCGTGCGGCCGCCGGATAGATGGTCCGGGTGCCCGGTGCGAGACATGCAAGACCTCCGCGTGGGGCGCCGGTGTCTGCCTCACGTGCCACCAGCCGACAGACGGCACCTCGGCGTTCTGCGACAGGTGCCGCCCGCGTCCGAACGAAGCCGCGCGCAACGCTCGGTTCAGCTACCGCCGCGTCTACGCGGACCCCGAGTACAAGCGCAACCGCCTGCTCCGCTACGAGCTCGTCGGCGGCCGCTGCGAGACGTGCAACGCCCCCCTCAAAGGTGACCTCCACCCGGATGGCGCTTCGTGGCAGTGCGACCACCACCTCGAGCCTCAGCTCTTCGCGGACCCGCTCGACGCCAACGCGCTCGAGAACCTCCGCTGCTACTGCATGGCGCATCACAACGCGAAGACGCGGCTCTCCCGCCGCACGAGAAAGGCGAGGAGGTAGTCGTGCGCACTTCCGACAGCATCATCGAGATCTCCAAGGCGCTCGTCGCCGCACGCAAGGAGATCACCGCACCGCTGCGGTCCCGCAGGGGCACCTCGGCATCCGGCGACGAGTACTTCTACGCTGACCTCGCAGACGACATCGCGGCGTCAGAGAGCGCGCTCCTCGGCCACGGGATCATGGTCATGCAGGAGTCGATCACCTCATCGACACACCTCATCACCACGACCCGCCTGCAGCACGACAGTGGCGAGTTCTTCGAGAGCGAGCCGCTCGAGCTCGACCGCACCGGCATCTCGGCGCACGACACCGGGACGCTCATCACCTACTCGCGGCGCTACCAGCTCGAGGCCCTGCTGTTCATGAGCGCGCAGCACGACCCCGACGCCGCCGAGGCGTCGCGCAAGCAGCGCGAGCAAGCCACCTCCCAGGCGCCGGCGGACTCCCCCCCGGTCACCACACCCCCCGGTGACCAGTCCGCCGGCGCCACCCCGAAGGCAGTCAAGGACCCGACGAAGCCACAGGCGTCAGCCATCCAGGCGCGCATCCTCCGCCTCGGGTGGACCAAGTCACGAGCCTCGGGCTTCGTGGCGAAGGTCACGGGCCACGACGGCCCCCCGAAGACGAGCCCGGAGGCCTCGGCCGTGATCACCGCGCTCGACGCCGAGTGCAAGAAGGCGGGTGTGTAGCGATGACGTACGCCGAGCTCCTCGAGGAGATCCGCCAGGCCGCCATGCGCATCGACGAAGGCAAAGCCACGCGCCACGACCTCGAGCTCATCAGCGTCCGGATCTTCTTCAACGACGCAGGGCGACTCGCGCCCGCGATCGACGTGCCGAAGGCGATCGCCGCCGGTCTGCTCGACCCGGGGGAGGGGCTCTAGATGCTCAAGACCGCCATCGCCGTGTTCGTGGTCCTCCTCGTGATCATCATCGCGCTCGCGTTCCTCGGCGCGTCGTACGCCCTGTCCGGCATCAAGCGGGATGACTTCCCGCGGATCGGAGGCTCCGATGAGTGAGAAGAGGTACACCAACCGCCCGCGGACAAAGCGCATCGACCCGGCGGTGATCACGCTTACCACGCGCATCGTCCTCGCGGCCGTGATCGTCGTGCTCGCGTTCACCGCGGCGCTGTGGCGCTCCCGCGCCGTCGAGGCGGTAGCGGACATATCGATGGTCCGCGCCGAGCTCAAGCGGACGTCGGCCGCGCTGTCGACCGAGTACGAGCGCACCACACAACTACAGTCCGCGCTCTACACGACGAGCCTGGTGCGTGCCGGGCAGGCGATCGAGATCAACAGCCTCGAGGCGAGCCTGACCGCGCTTCAGAAGCAGCTGCAGAAGGCTCCCGCCAAGGCACCGGCGAAGACGACGGCCAAGGCGACGCCGAAGACGACCGCCACGCCGATCCGCGCACAGGTGAGCCCAGGCGTGGATCAGTGGCGCCCGCTCGTGACGCGGCACTTCAAAGGCAACGCGGACGCCGCGCTCCGGGTCATGCAGGGCGAGTCGCACGGAGATCCGAGAGCGACCAACGGACCCTGCTGGGGCCTCTTCCAGATCGACCACGAGATCCACGCCGCCAAGATCGCCGAGAAGGCACGCGCCTGGGACATGAAGGCGGATCTCTTCGACCCCGAGTTCAACATCCGCTTCGCCGCCTACATGACCAACTACGGCGCATCCTGGGGTTCTTGGACGGTGCAGCCGTGACAGCACCTTTCTGCATCAGCACCGGCTGCACGAACGAGGCGACCTGCGTCCCGAGGATCGTCGTGCCGGCGCAGGGGTGGCCCATCGACTCACACGAGCCCCTCAGGCTGGTGCTCGCGGTCGAGGTATGCGACGAGCACTTCGACAAGCTCAAGATCGACGACCTCGCCCCCGCCGGACTCAAACGCGGGGTCCGCGACGTCGTCGCGATCCTTCTCCGAGACAAGTGCCCGCCGGATTGGGAGCGAGCCTTCATCGAGAAGGTCTCGCTCGACAGCGACGAGTACCGAGCTGGTGCGCGATGAAGACCGCCTGGCCTGCCGAGGTCACCGCCAAAGACGTCAAGGCGACGGCCGCCGTCGCGCGGTTCGCGATGGAGCATCACTACGCACCGTCGACACGCGACCTCATGGAGGCCACCGGCGTGACGTCGACGGCGACGGTGCACGAGCGCCTCAAGCGCCTCCAGGCCCATGGGCTCATCACCCGGATACCCAACACCCACCGGTCGATCCGCCTCACCGCCAAGGGCGTCGAGCTCGTCTGTGGGAGGTGCCCGCGATGACGGCGCGTCACATCTCGATCGTCGTCGAGGGCCTACCCAGGGCCAAGCAGCGCGCCCGGACGCAGTTCTTCGACGCCCGCGGCAACAAGCTCGCCAAGCCGCGGACCTACACCCCGCCAGAGACCGTCGCCGCCCAGACCGCGGCGCAGGTCGCGTACCTCTCGCAGATCGGGGCACGCGCGCCGTTCGAGGGATCCGTCGCCGCGATCGTCACGGCGTTCTTCCCAGTCCCGAAGTCGTGGCTGAAGTGGAAGCAAGCCGTCGCGCTCGCAGGAGACTACCCGGCCGTCGACCGCGCCGAGGACGCCGACAACATCGCCAAGCTCTACCTCGACGCGCTCAACGGCTTCGCGTACATCGACGACCGCCAGGTGTGCGACCTCATCTCGCACAAGCGGTACACCGACGGCACGCCCAGAGTCGAGATCGAGCTCGTCTTCAAGCCGCTCCCGCTCAGGGTGGTGGCTCCGTGAAGCGCAACTCCATCCGCACACGGCTCCGCCTGTGGCGGGTCCGTCGCGCCCAGCGCAGGGTGCACGCCGATCTGGAGCTCCTCAACGCCCAGATGATCGCGTCGCACGTCGACCGCGCGGCACGCCGGCGCATCTTCCGCGACCTCGTGAAGGTCACGCGGAACTTCGCCGAGCTCGCGGACCTCGAGCGCGTACACGAGGAGGTGCCCCGGTGACCGAAGGCCAGGGATCGTTCGACGAGCTGCTCATGCAGCAGCGCCTGGTGAGCATCAAGGCGGACTCATGCGAGCTCGAGAGGGCCGTCGGCGACGTCGGCCGTGCGCTCAGGCGCACGCAGGAGCAGATCCTCGACGGATGGATCACCGCGAACCCCGAGGCGTACGCCGGCATCGTGTGGCTCGCGGACCGCGACGCCGCGGCCGGTCTGCGCGGCTCGATCGGCTACTACGCCGAGCTGCTCCGTCGCCCGCGCGATTGGCCCGCTGGCCTCCGCACGATCATGTCACGCGGCGTCACGCGGCCCGAGGGCCACGTCTACGTCATCAACAACTCCATCCGCGCGCTCCTCGTGCGCAGGATCGCCGCCGAACATCCGCGTATCGCCGACGTCTTCGAGACCCGGCGCAGCAAGGCGGACCCGGTCGGCGCGGCCTCGACCTGGCAGGGGGTGGGGCACGCCGCACTTTAGTCGCGTCATGAAAGTCCCATCGATTTGGAACGGAGGGTTGACGATGGAAGGACTGGTTGCAAGTGCGATCGTGCTCGTGGCGGCGCTCATGAGCGTCGGGCTCATCCAGGCGTTCATCGGCCTGGCCAAGCGGTTCGGTCTTACCGGAGCCGCGATCAACCTCTACGCGATCGCCGTCGGCATCGCGCTCGCGGTGCTCGCCAAGGCCGTGTTCCCCGAGGTGCTCACGATGATCACCTACCCGCAGGTCGCCGTCTTCGGCGCGCTCAACGGCCTGTCGACCACAGGGCTGTGGGAGTGGCGCCGCGGCGACGGGGTGGCGGGGTAGTCATGCGCGTCGACGTCAACAACGTGCGCCTCACCGGCACCATCTCGCGCGAGCCCCAGGTCGCCGCGACCGGACGGGGCACCACCGTGCTCACGCTCCCGGTCACGGTCGCCACGATGCGCCCCAACGGCGAGACCGCAGACACGTTCGTCGACGTCGTCGTGTACGGCAAGACCGCGAACGGCCTGCTCGCGCTCGCGCAGACAGGCATGGAGGTCACAGTCGAGAAGGGCACCATCCGCTCGCGCTCCTGGCGGGACCCGAACACAGGGACCATGCGCAGCGCGGTCTACGTCGCAGCAGACGCGATCACGCTCGAGCACCCCCTGATCGCCGCGGCGCGCGAGCGGATGGCAGCCGAGGAAAGGAGCAGCTCGTGAGTCTTCAAGAGATCACCGCCGGCGAGCTCAAGCCCGGCATGCGCATCAAGTCGTACCGCGGCAAGAACGCCTGCCCTGTCGATCCGCGATGGGGGGGGTAGCGATCGCTGACGTGGCCGTCGAGGAGGGCATCGGTGAGTTCCGCGCCGTGCACGCCTACATGGAGGGCCGCGAGACCCCCGTACGCCTCGACTCAGGGCAGCAGCTCGTCGTCGAGATCTGATCCACCGTTCTGACCCCGGGCGCCGGAGCGCCCCTACTGAAGTAAGGAGGACCACCATGGAGACCAGTGAAACCAAGGGCGCACGTGTGCCCGTGTTCGTCACCCGGGCTCATCGTGCGATCCTGAAGTTCGTGAGCAAGGACGAGACCCGCCCGATCCTCACCGCAGTGCGCGTCACCCCGGATGCGCTCGAGGCGACCGACAGCTACGTCGCCGCACGCCTCGTCTTCGGTAAGGACCGCATCGACGCGCTGTCGTTCCCGACCTCACCGCGCACGCCCGCGATCGGCATCCCCGAAGAAGGCGTGAGCGTGGATGCCGCCGCGCTCCGCGACGCGATCGCGCGCATCAACGTACGCTCGATGCTGCCGTCGCTATCGAGCGTCGCCGTGTCCGTCAGCCCTGACACGAACGAGGTCACGCTCACAACGAACGATCTCGAACAGGAGGTCGGCGCGACGTCGAGGACGGTCAACGGCGACTTCCCGCCGGTCCAGAGCCTCTTTATGACCTCGGAGCCCGCCGCGATCGCGTACATGGACCCACGCATCCTCAAGCGCGTGGTCGACGCGTACGTGGAGTTCGGCGTCCCCGCGCTCGAGATCCGCTTCCACGCGCCACTCAGGCCCCTCGAGTTCTCGGCCGAGGGCAGCGACGGGCGTGCCCTGCACGCTCTCGCGATGCCACTAAGGAGGGACTAGCTCATGCAGTTCATCGAGGAGATCGACATCACCCTCATCGACCCGAACCCCGAGCAGCCGCGCGACAAGAAGCTCCGCGACATAGACGGCCTCGCCGCCGCGATCAAGGCGGCCGGTGGCATCATCGAGCCCGTCGTGCTCGTCGCTGCAGGCGATCGCTACGTCACCGTCGCCGGGCACCGCCGTATCGCAGCGGTACGCAAGCTCCGCCGGCGCACGGTGCCCGCGATCGTGCACAAAGACCTCACGGTCGCACAGCAGCTCATCATGCTCATGGCCGAGAACGGCGCCCGGGATGACTTCGACCCGGTCGAGGAGGCGCGAGGCATACAACGCGCGCTCGCGCTCGGCGTCCCGCGCGAGCAGCTGTCCGCCTCAGTCATGCGCAAAGAGGCCGAGCTCGAGTTCGCCAAGACGATCACCGACAAGGCGACGCCCAAACTCATCGAAGACGTCACCGCCTCACAAGCGAACCTACTCGAGTCAGCCGCGCTCGCCGAGTTCGCGGGCGAGAAGGACGACTACGAGAGACTGCTCGCCAACGTGGGCTCGCACCAGTTCACCAACGTGCTGAAGCGGATACGGGAGGACCGCGCCCGCGAGGCGAAGGTCGCCTCCACGACCGACAAGCTCAAGCGCGCCGGCGTGCGGATACTCAGGGACTACCAACAGGCGTACGAGGGCCGCGAGGTCACATCGCTCCCCAAGGTCGACGGCAAACCCGTCTCATCGACAGCGCACTCGACCTGCCCCGGGCACGCCGCGCTCGTCACGTACGACGGCACCGCCAAGTTCTACTGCACGCAGCCCGAGCTCCACGGCCTCACCCCGCTCGCTCAGCGCGCCGCGGCGCGCCAGGCTGAAGCGGCCGAGGAGAACGCGGCCAAGCGGCGTAACCGCAAGGCCTGGAAGGCCGCTACCGCCGCGCGCCACGAGCACATCAAAGCGTGGCTCTCCGCCGGCGGGGCGTATCCGATCGCCGCGTTCGAGACCTTCATCTACCACGCGGTGCGCGAGTTCGGCATCGCCTCGGCGCCACAAAGGCTCTCGGCCGGTATCAGCTACGGCCCCACCAAGGCCGCGTTCGAGCTCGGCAGCATCGATGCCCCGACGTTCAAGAGCGTGTTCGTACTCGCCGCCGGCGCGGCCGAGTTCTGGATCGCCGGTCAGCTCAAGGGCAACGGCCTAGTGGATCCCGACCGCGTCGACAAGTACGACCGCGGCGCGCTCAAGGCCTACTACGACGCGCTCCGCGCGATCGGCTACGCCCCCGAGTCCTGCGAGCTCACGCTCATCGGCGAGAGCACGCTCATGAGGGCACTCGACAAGGTGCTCGCGCCCGAGCCTGAGGTCGAAGACGACGTCCGCGAGGTGGATTAGATGTCACAGGCCACCACACGTCGCACACGCCGCCTCAAGGGCCCGATCAGGCCGCTCGTGCACTGGCGCCGTCTCCGCACCGTCGAGCCGGTCACGGGCGTGATCATGGCCGCCGACAGCCGTGTGCTCACCGTCGTCGGGCCCGACCGTAAGGTCTACGCCGTCGGCTACGACCAGGTGCGGCCGTTCAGGCAGAAAGGAGCGTAGCAGCCATGGTCTATCTGCCGGGCGTCCGGGTCAGACACCAGTGCCACCAGTGCGTCAACTACAACCCCGAGCCGGGCCGCTCCTCAGCGTACTGCCCGATCGAGGACCGGCGCGTCTCGGGCACGGCCGCCATCTGCCTCAGCCCGGCTGCACGGATCCGTACCTCTGCAACCCCCACAGCGCCCGTGGAGACCCCGCAGGCGAGAAAGGAGGCACTGGTGAGTGCCATGAAGCGCAAGCCGCGAGAGGGCGAATGGACGCCCGAGCAGGACCAGGCGCTCAGAGACCACGCGCATCTCGGCAAGGAGGGATGTGCGGCTAAGGTGGGCAAGACGCCGAGCGCGATACTCAACCGCGCGCACACCCTCGGCGTGAGCCTCAAGAAGCGTCCGGCGCCGGAGAGCACGCCCGTCGCGCCCAACCCGGCGCCCGCGCCGCCGACGTCAGATCCCGCCGCATGGACGGACTCAGACCATGGGTCACTGCACGGGATCATCGACGAATGCTCGACACCCGCAACAAACGACGACGAAACCGACGACACTCGCACACCGCACCACGCGGGCGTCGAAGGGCTCGGAGAGGTGCAGACGACGGACAACGGCGACGGCACGTACACGCACGAACTGACACCCGAGTTCACCCCCGACGAACCGGCGCCGAAGGCGTCGCCGTCGTGCCGCGGTTTCGGCTGTGTACGCGAGGCGACCGGCGAGGACGGCCTATGCGACGAGTGCAGGAGCGTGCTGGACGGGGACCTCTTCGCGCTGAGGGAGTGTCGCGTGTGCGGCTGCACCGACGCGGAGGCCTGCGAGGACATCGACGGCTTAGCGTGTCACTGGGTCGAGGAGGATCTCTGCAGCGAGTGCGCCGGCGACAAGGTCAGCACCGAGACCACGTTCATCCCGACGCCCATGGCGCTCCTCGAGACGCTGCTCTCGGGCGGCGGGCCCGTCACGATCGTCATCGACAAGAGCGTCAAGCCAGCTGTACCGAGAGAGCACACGCTCACGCTCCAGCTCGTCGACACACTCCTCGAGGTCGCGCTCCTCTCCACCAACACGCGACGATACCTCGAGGCGGTCCACCAGGCCCGCGATCTCCTGAGGGGGCTCTAGAGCCATGGGAGACGGGTACGACGTCCATCCCCACGCTGCGCGCAGGTGGTGCGAGCGCATCCAGCACATCGACAAGCCGTCGCGCGAACAAGTGCAGGCCGCACTGCCGCTCGTGCTCGCCGCGATCACCGCAGCGCGTCCGACACGTCGACGCCAGTCCAACCACTACGACAAGCGCCGGATCTTCGTGACCGACAAAGGCGTGCACCTGGTCGTGTCGGCCGGGACCGTCATAACGACGCTCGACCCCGAGTGGACCGTCTTTCACTGCCCGTGCTGCCACTGCGTGCGCAAGCGCGCAGACGCGATCAAGGCAGGGTCATCGCTGATCGAGCACAACCCCGACCGGCAGATGATCCACCCCGCCGGCGAGTTCGCCTCGAGGCCACGCTCGCCCAAGCCACGTAAAAAGAGTGCGGCCGAGGCACGCTGCCGCGCACGGCGCCGCCGGCGCCGACGCGACGACCACGAGAGAGGGTGATGCACTCATGACCGAGACCGAGACCGCGGGCTGCACGGCAGCCAATCCGCCCGGTATCAAGAGGTACACGCTGGCCGAGTGGCAAGCTGAGTTCGAGCACCTGCTCGGTGTGAAAGATCCATCGGCCGACGATGTGCGCAGGATCACATTCGTGTGTCCGCGCTGTGAGGAGACGCACTCTGTCGGCGAGTTCGCCGATCACCTCGAGGCGCAAGGCAAGCTCTCGGGTTGGGACCCGAGCGACGCGGCGCAGAAGTGCTACCACCGTTTCGTCGCCGACGGCGTCTGCGACTGGTGCGCCTTCGGGCTGTTCAAGACACTCGGCAAGGGCGCGGTGATCGTGCACCCGGACGGCCACGAGACGGACGTCTTCGCGTTTGGCGCGCCCCTCCCGCCGGCGGTGGCCCGATGAAGCCCCCGTGTACCGCACCGTGCGACCAGCGCGCGATGCTCGAGCTCGCGATCGGGGCGATGGTCAACCAGCCGTGCCCGTTCGAGATCGGCGCGCCATTCTCAGGGTCGCTCCACGTCAGCTTCGGCGACGAAGAGTGCTACGCGCTCCACGCCGCCGCTGAAGGTGACTTCTGCTTCGCCCCGCACTGCCGCGCGTGCATCACCGAGTACCTCGAGGAGGCGATCGAGCCGGATCCGGCGATCGTGGTTGGAGGTGACGTCTCGTGGGTTGTCAGAGGCACCCCTACATGCACGCCGACGGCCTGATCTACGCCGACGCAGACTCGTGCTCGGGCTGCTGCCTCAACCACTCGCAGGACTGCGACGGTTGGCGAAAGGCCAAGAAGCGCAACCGCCGCACGGCGAGCATGAAGCCGAAACGGAAGCCGGCCGACGTGGCCACAACAACGAAGGAGTGAACCACATGAAGAAGCTCGTGCTCGTCCTCATCCTGACCGGCCTGGTCGTCCTCCTGGCAGGAGTGGTCGCACACGCGACTGAGCCGCCCGTCATGACAGCAGAGATCCAAGTCTATCCCTCGGTGCGCGTAGTGACCGCTACGGGCTTTCAGGGCATCCAAGCGTACAAGAGGCTGGACGGCGCGGTCATCGTCTCCTGGTACGGCGCACCGTACACCGTCGACGCATCCGGAGCGAAGCTGCTCTCGTGTGTCCGGGTCGGCAACAAGACGACAGCGACCGTCGGCCCGATGGGCTCGTACTTCTACCTCAGGTCGCGGTAGCGGTGGAGATCACCCTCAAAGAGGCCCTCGTGGTGATCCTCCTCGGGCTCGTGGCCACAGCCGTCATTGCGGTCGCCTGGTTGCGGCCACGCATCACGCGGATCGTCGGCAAAGCCGTAGTGGCAACTGCCGAGGAGCTGAACCTCGGGGTCGGCGAACACTATACTACTGCGCCCCACGACCTGAGCTACACAGACGCGCAGCGGGTCTACGAGTGGGCGATGACCCACAATGTCACCCCTCTGGAAGCCGCGTACGTTCTCGACCTCATCCCCCGCGCCGATGTCCCCGACTGCTCCGAGTGTGGCAACCGCAACGATCTAGTGAACGCGGCGTGGCGCATCGTGGATGAAGCGCAGCACGAGAGCGAGGAGAGCGACTTCATGCTCATCGAGCCGAAGTACGTTGATGCGCTTGAGGAGATACTGGGCGAGATAACCCCCGACTCCGGCCACTACCTAGAGGACAGCGCCCACTACATCCCCCGCGCCGAGCATGACGCCGCTATCGCTGCCGAGCGGGAGAGGGTGGCGGCGTTGGCGGAGGCGGCAGAGTACGCAATCCAGGCGCTCATCTGGACGCAGGACTATGTGACGCCGGAGGTTCTCCCTGACATCGCGGGCTGGTCGCACTATGACGCAAGACTGCGCCTCCGCGCCGCGCTGGACGCCATGTGTCCTCTCAATGCGCTCAACTCGCAGATGGCCGAGGAGAACGTAGCCATCGCCGCCGAGGTACTGCCGGAGTGGGATGAGAGTGGGGCGGGCGCGACCTCCGGAGGTGTACAGACGTGGCTGAGATGATAGGTCCAGCATCGGCCACCCACACCGAAGCCACGCTCACCGAGGCGATCAAGAAGACGTGGCCGTCCGGTGTCGATCGCCCGCATCACATCGTCGCGGTCCAGGTCAACAACGGCGCGGGCTTCTCGTTCGGCCGCACGCTTGACGCGATCGTCTTCAACACATGGCCGAGCGAAGGCCTGACGCTTCATGGACTCGAGATCAAGTGCTCTCGGTCCGACCTCCGGCGCGAGCTCCAGGACACGCGTAAGTTCGCCGAGTTCGCGCCGTACCTCGATCACTTCTCGATCGTCGCCCCCAAGGAGATCGTGAGCAAGCTGGAGATCCCGGACAAGTGGGGCCTCTACCACCCGACGGACGACGGACGGCTCAGGGCTGCACGGAAGCCGCTCATGCTCCACACCGAAGGCAGGCGGGAGCAGATGGACCGCTCGCTTGCCGCCGCCTTCGCCCGCGCTCTCGTGCAGCGATCGCTCGACGGGTCGTTCGCACGGGACGAATACGCCCGCGGTTACGCGGCGGGAGAGAGCCGCACCGCCGAAGAGGTGGCGCGGGCGGAACAGAATGCCGAGACGCTGAGGCAGGCAATCGCTCAGTTCGAAGAAGAGAGCGGGGTGCGGATCGACAGGTGGAATGGGGCACGCATCGGAGGGGCGGTCAAGCTGGTGCTGGACGGCAACGTGCTGCACCATCGCCTGAGCCACGCTGGAAGTCTACGCGAGCTTGGCGAAAGGATGATCAAGCTCGCTGGTGAGTTCGAGGTCCTATCAGCAGCACTGGAGGCGACCGATGGCTGAGTCCACGCTCTTCGAGCGCACCGACACCGACAGGTTCGCCGCCGTGCGCCTGTTCATCACCCAAGAGATCAAGCAGCGCCGCCATATGCTCGTGCGTCACCCGGAGCAGGGCGAGTACTGGAGCGGCCGCGTGCAGCAGGCGGAGTCCGCGCTTGCGGACCTCGAGGCGATGGAGAGCGGGGTGAAGGCATGAGCTCCTCACTGGAGTACAGAGAGGCGCCTCTTAGACGACGGCTCCACACGCTTCCATTGTCAGGTGAACTGCACGTCCGTACCGATATCGTCACCTGCGAAATGCGCTGCGTCATCGCCCAGGCGATAGCGATCTGGCGTGGTGACCATGCGCCCGTCGAGGTACACCAGGCCGCGATGCAGATCCGGCGCAGACTCCTCTTAGGCCAGGCCGATGACTATATGTTGCGCGCCATTCTACAGACCCACATGGTCGACCAGGTCATGACGCGTTGTGCAGGTCGGCTGCGACACTTTTCGGCGATCGATGCGTACGGCATCTGGTGGATCGCTCCTGATGAGGGGCGCGCTGCGGCGCTGGCTGTGGCGTACAAGGAGCAATTCGACCGCCGCGCGGAGTACCTGGCGCTTACGTCGGGTGGGCTCACTGAGGTGAAGGCATGAGCGCCCCCTGCCCTCGCTGCGGTCGAACGGACTACGAGCTATTGCTGACGAAGTCGGGCAATCAGATTTACGTACATCCATTAAGGTCGGACGGCCGGATCGCAGTCTCGTCCGTCTGCTTCTCGGCGGAGGCGCTCGCCGAGAGCTTACTCCTGCTCCGCAGAAGAGCTGCCATGGCGCTGCACCTGGAGCACCAGCAGACTCTCGGCCTTAGGGCTCAGCCGCCCTTGACGCCGTTTCGGGGGGTGAAGCTCAACTGACACACGCTACGCCCCTGCACTGACATAAGCATCGACCCTCCTAGAAAACCCCAGGTCAGAGCATGCATAGGGGTAGGGGGGTCGATTCTTTCCGCCGTGCGCCCCGAAACCTCGACAGCCTGCGCCAGAGACACTCGCCCGAAATTGGAGATTCACGGGGCTATCCGGTGTGACGTTTTCTATGCACTTTGTTACGAATCGGGAGACACGCCCCGCACGCTCAGTCCATGAGCGAGACCTTCGACAAGTGCCGCCGACCAGGTTGCGAGAACGCCGTCACGCAACCTAGCCGCGGACGTCGGCGCGAGTACTGCTCTCCGGCTTGCAAGCAGGCGCACTTCCGCGCCCGGCAGGTCGTCGAGGTCGCGCCTCCGCCACCGGTCCGGACGCCGTTCGCGGGTCCTCCGCCCGAAGACGCCGTCGGCGGGCTCCTCTTCGGCGTCCAGGGCACGAGCGATGAGCAGCTTGTCGGCGCCATCCTCCAGACCCAGGCGCTCATCCAGCAGTACAGCAGGCTCGCTCGGGACGCGCGCGGTCAGTTCGCGTGGCGGGCCCAGGGCATGGCCGAGGATCTCACCGCGGCTCTTGGCCGCTACTTCGGAGAGGCGGTCGACGGTGACCAAGGGTAGGAAAGTGGATCCCACTCGAGTAGACCGGCACACCGGTCACCGGGCGCTGCCCGGCGAGCAGAAGCCGCCCGAGCTGCCGCCGACGGCCGCGATCGTCGAGTCGGCGCTCGCCGCGCCGCCGGCGTGGATCCCGGCGCCGGCACATGACATCTGGCACCGCGCCGTCGACGAGCTGATCGCGCTCCGGACCGTACACGAGTCCGACCTGCCGCTGATCGAGCAGCTGGTCTTCGCCGCCTACATCTACCGCCGCGCCGCTATGGAGCTCGAGGCCATGTC
>Ga0074195_1001202_pt1 | contig 38453 bp, 31 predicted proteins | sample EPASupsiteHSE623_FD_64525 | JGI IMG/M metagenome (GOLD analysis project Ga0074195, IMG submission 64525) | Bioremediated contaminated groundwater from EPA Superfund site, New Mexico - Sample HSE6-23 | ecosystem: Environmental > Aquatic > Deep subsurface > Groundwater > Contaminated ...
AAAGGAGATGCTCGGCTTCTCGGCGAGCGGGAAGTTCATTGGGCATGAGACGGCGCTGGTGATGGAGAAGGACTGAGTCCCGTCTCCGAAGATGCCGAGATATTTCCACTTGAAGAACTTTCGACTGGAACCCCCACGATGCGATCAACAGTCAATTCGCATTCCCCTAGTTTTATTTTCATTGTTGCCATATTGAATGAATTATGAATTCATGCTACTTATTTCTTGTCATATCAAAATCACGGCTATTTTCGGGCCGCAATAGCAAGTCTATTTGTTAAGGATTTGGTCAATCCAGGGCGGAGCTGGACCATGCCCTCAAGCTGCACTCACATGTTTTACATGTCCTGCTCTCGGAGAAAAAGATCTATTTCGCTGGTAATGCCATCGAGGTCATGATCAGAGAGTGGTTGAGGGACGACTTTATAGCTGTTAGCATATACTTCATTTGCAAGATTTTTAAAATCTTGGGCGATTGTTGAATTGGCTGCATATTCAATAACGGTCTTGTGATGTATCTCCGCTCTGGAAATAAGATTGCTCATCGGTACTTTGCCTACAACTCTTGTCCCCAGCTTCTCTGCGAACATCTCTACTATTGAAGGTTCATTAACAGCACTCCGCCCATTATAAATCAATCCTCCGAGCCGAACATGACCGCGTTCTGCGAATCTTTTTATGCCTTTGCTGATATTATTCGCAGCATATATAGACATGGGATCACAAGTAGTGACGATATAAACATCGTCTGCAAGATTATTTTTAAGAGGCATAGCGAATCCGCCGCAAACGACGTCACCTAATACATCATAAATAAGAACATCAGGCTTGATCTCCTCAAATGCATTCAGGCGTTTGAGCACATCAGCAGCGGTCATCACACCTCGCCCTGCGCAGCCCACACCCGGCTCCGGCCCTCCGGCTTCGGCACAGTAAATGCCACGAAATCCTCTAAAGACTACATCATTCAAATTTATAAGATCTGCTCGTTCATTGCGAAACGAATCCAGTATGGTAGGAATTCGATGTCCGATCAGGTTTCTTGTTGTATCCGCTTTGGGGTCGCAGCCCATTACCATGACGATGCAGTCATCGCCAGCAAGAGAGGCGGCAATATTTGAGACTATGGTTGATTTGCCAATTCCTCCCTTTCCATATACGCAGAATTTTTTCATACTAGTCAGGCTCTTGTAATGTAATCATCACGAAACATCAATGCAGCATTGACTATATCTTCAGTTAGAAATTGAGCACCCCGGATCCCGGCAAAGGGTGCATCGCAGAAGCTCACTCGATCGAAAACGGGGTAAACATATCTAACAAGAGGAATTCCCAGAACTTTGGCAATTTTCAGCTCAAAACTGCTGCCGAATATCATAATCGAGTTGGAACTTGCAACATGATCTTCGAAAGAAGAATCTTCAAAGTTCGAATTAACATTGACGTCAAAACCAAGCTCATCTTCCAAAAATTGCGCCATTGGACTAGAATGGTAGTCCCCTATGATGGAAACTGGCATTCCATTGAGCTTTTGTAGATAAACATAAATTTTTTTGTAGCTTTCGAGATCCAACTCATTTTGAGCAATGCCGCTCAGATCTAAGGCTGCCCCAATTTTCTCAACAAATGTCAGGGATTTCTCCAGCCCATATGGATAAGCTGCTTCAATGTATGGAATTGCAAATTCCTTCTTCATGAACTCTGCCAAAAGCTTTCCTTGTCCTACAACTACATTCAATTCTGCTGCAGGAGCACCACGAAATTCTTCAAAACTGCAGTTGGAAATAATGCAATTTACCTTAATTCCCGCATAGCTTAATAAACGCTTAATTTCTCGAATGTCCGCATCGACCTTGAAGTCGTCCCTGCAAAAGCCAATGAGGTTAACGGATTTCTCAATAGTATCATGTTCCATCATGAACACAGCCAGGCACAGAAGAGCATCTTCATATCCATCTCTCATGGAACCCATGAATCCAGGAGCATTTATTAACGCAATTTTTTTATCCAAATCAAGGGAGCGAATTACAGCTTCACAATCATCTCCAATTATTGAAGGCACATCCCCGGATACAACAATAATTGCCGGTCCCGGGTGAAGAGATGCAACATTCAAGAGCGATCTTTCCAGTGACGATTCACCACCAAAAACAATCTCACGTTCGTGTAGTGCAGTGCAAACATGGTTTATATCTTGCTGGCGGGAAATGCCTGCAAGTATTCCGCCGCCCCAATGACATCCTATGGGCACATGGCAAAGAACTACCGCATCGCTTATTCCCAAGCTCGCTCTGTATGCACCTAAGAATTTTCCACCATCCAATGCCATCAGCAATTCACCTTTTTAATTAGCATTAGGATTTCCATAGATCCCACATTTCACGAGAAGCAGAGCAAGATTTATCATTAATCAGCGGATAATAGATCTGATCATAATTGAATCGTGAAATAATTGAATGATTCTCCTTGGGAATAGTCACATTTTTGATATTTAACGCCAATAAGTGGGCAAATTCAACAAATCCCTTGAAGCTGGTCTGGAACAGTAGGTAGTTCATTGATGAGACATCAACCACCGTTGATGTGATTTCACAGCCATGCCAAATGGCTGCTGGTTCACTGCTCAACATGCAGTCAACATTTTTTGCTACATTCATGATTTCCTTGAGATTGGGATTAATGATTATTTGAGAATCTAGTCCCCAACAAGAGAAGAGCTGTTCTAATTCCGCTTGAAGGGATTTCAGGTCGTCTCCGGAAGGCACATACATGCGCCTCAGCTGGTGTGTATTAACACAGAAATATTTCAGATTGATTCCCAAATCATCGACCAGTGCCCTTACCATGTGAGGATTAAACATCCAGTCATGCGAGATCATGGCAAACCGATAGTTGCCGAAAAATCTCTTTAGCTTTATTAGATTTTCAATAGCTTGTTCCTTTTCTCGTTTCATCGCAGCTTCAGCTTCACCAGCCAAGCCAAACTTCGATGCAACATCGATATAGAACTGTTCAGTCCCATTGATACCATTATGAGTAGGTTCTTTCTTAAATATTCCAGTTCCGAATCTCTCATTCATTCGTTTGGCTGCAATCCGATTATGAGTAACTACGTTAAGACACGCAGCAGAAGCCCGTTTTATATCTTCGACGGTTCCACCAAGAAGTGTCGCGTTTATGCCTATTCCAATTTCTTTGAATATGCGCTTCATCTCCTCCAGACGTCTCTTGAAGCTAAACCTACATCGCCCATTCAGCTCAATGTTTACTTGGTTGTCCTTAACGTCCTGTTCCTCCATTAGCTGGTCCACAAGCGCCTTTGCAACTTCTTCCTGGCCGCATCCTTTGAGTTCATACTCTTCAGATGCAGATGATTGATAAGTAGTCCATGAATTAGCCATAGCATGCAGGCCATCATCCAGCTCTCTTCCTCGATGAGAAAAACCTTCAGAGCTCACATGAACGATATCACAGTTAATCTCAGACCTTAGATCATGGCAAATTCCGGATATATCGTCTCCAATGAGTCCCGAAACACATGTGGGAAGGACTACAATCAACGAAGGATGGTATTTTCTATATGCTTGCACGATCCCTTCCTCGAGCTTTCTTTCCCCGCCATAAATTACATCGTTTTCCCCAAGATTGGTGCTTTCCACATTGTAAACGGGTGCATACATCCTCCAAGGAGTGAAACGATGATGAAAAGCACATCCGGAGGGTCCATGTATCAGAGGGACTGCACCCACAATATCTGAGACTGAAAAGACTGATCCAGAAAGCTTGCAATCTATACCGAAATGATGATGAAAGAGGTTCATGTATTCGAAGAGGCCAAGAAATACACCTTCACAAAGCGTCTTTCTCATGTCCGAAGTAGCGCTCCAGATAGGGTCCGCTAAACCCCTTGAATCAGCATTCGAGGGCTTGAGTTCGTCTTTTGGACACAGACTATTATATGTCAATCGGAATCATCTATTCAAATACGCACTATTAGTTATAAATCTTTTGATATCTGTAGTGTTATATGCAAATTAATGTAAATTTTTAATAGTAATAATTGCTAATATTAAAATATAAAATATCATTAAGTATTATAGATATGCAAAGAGATATATGCAACTGAGATGCTATACCGAATAGCAACTACAGGAGGAAGAAATATGCGAAATAGATCGCTTAAATTGTTGGCAGTGGGACTATGTCTGTTGTCGCTGATGACTTGTGCTATCGCCAAGGAGTTCATTGTCCCAGGAGACAGTAATGGAGATAAATTAGTATCTAATAAAGAGCTTCAAAAAGCAAACGACTCTTATAAAAATAGTGAGATAACTGCAGATCAGCTTGGTGCAATCAAGACGATCCACGATAGGTACCCCAGAAAGATAAATGATACACGCGGACGCACGATAACGATCTGGAAACCTCTCGAGAGAATCATCATCTTCGACCACGGAATGGCCGAGGACTTCAGGTCCTTAAATGCACAGGATAAACTCGTAGCCATTGATGATTATACCAAACAGCTAACGATTTACTTTCCCGAGATTAGCAAGCTTCCATCCGTGGGAGATACATCATCTCCAAATCTAGAAGCAATTCTGAAACTTGAACCTGACGCAGTTATATTCTATGCCACAGGCGCCAATGACAGCTGCAACAGTCTTCAGTCCACGCTCGAATCGACAGATCCCAACGTCACTGTGATCCGCATGGATGGCTATCAAGAGCCGCATTTTATCAATGAAATTGAATCATTGGGAGCGATTTTGGATAAAGAGAATGAAGCAAGAGAGTTCATTGATTTTTATAACAGCGTATTGGATCCTATAAAATCGAAAGGCAAGTCGCTTTCCGAAAAGGAAAAAGTAAGAGTCTATATGGAAGGCTCTGACGATCATGAGACATGTGCCCAAGGTGGAGGATTTGAAAAGAACTTCCTGATGGCAAATGGCCGCAATGCTTTTGCAGATGCACTCACCCCATATCCAAAAGTGTCCGATGAAGACATAATTGTCAGGAACCCTGAAATCGTTGTGAAGATCTGGGGCTATACGTTACCAGATGTTGGTGGATATAACAGCGATGACGTCACACAAGTAAAAGAGATTAGAGATGCAGTCATTAATCGCACTGGATGGAGCAACATAACTGCAGTGAAGGAAAATAGGGTCTATGCCTTCTATAACAATTTAATATACGGTGCCCAGCACTTTATAGGAATAGCCTATTTAGCCAAAATGTTCTATCCGAAAGACTACCCAGACCTCGACCCAAAGGCGATCCATCAGGAGTATCTTACCAGATTCCAGCATCTGAATTACGATTTGAGCAAGCATGGTGTCTTTGTATATCCCGAGATATAAACCATTTTTTTAGTTATATGAATATTTTTTTCGCATAAATAATGTCCTACTTGCCACGGGATCATCGACACCAACGCGCCAGCCTATCAAGGCCGAGAAAATATGGCTGCGCTGGAGCATTGCAGTGTTTTCGCCGACTCAATTTTGACCCCCCTATTTAAGGAAACGCCGATTCGTTTTTGACCCCCCCAAGAAGGAAAGCCTCCCACTCCAAGTATGCTGAGTGATAGGCCCAAAGATGAAAACTGTTCTGTTGCATCCTTGGTGTTGAGTATTTTGGGCTGTTGATAGATCTTGGTTTTACCAGGCCACCACCACAAGATTCAACTTCAACAGAACCTACAGTTGGATGACATAAGAAGTTCTTCGCTTTAAAAGAACTGGGCAGGTACGATGAAGCCCTCCAGTGCTCTGATAAGGCAATTGAGCATAATCCAAAAGATGCCTATTCCTGGAACAATAAAGGCCTTGTTCTAAAAATCATGGGACATAATGCTGATGCCAATGCCGCCATCGCCAAGTCCAAAGAACTGGGGTATAAAGACTGACCCCAGCTCCGATTAGTACGCGTAACCAGTAATCCATCCACTCTTTTTTCGATGCGCCTTGACCTGCAAGATATTATTATAAGGCTACTTTCCAGCTCAAACCCCCTGATGGTACGCTCTGGATTGTGCTGCATATTTTCTAAGCTACCGCTATCGGAAAATCGATATCGTGCAATCGTCGAAAGAGATTTGCTGAAAGAGATTTGCTAAGAGTATAGGGATGGGCAGTTGGGCAAAAGACGATTTGGGCCAATTTTGAACGTCTGCATAAGATACTATGAATAACTTGCAAGATCTGGCGCGCGTCTTAAGAGTTGACATATAGAGCTCAAGCCCCGGAGAGATGCAGAAAGTCCTGCATAGGGTGCCAGGGAGCCTGGTCAATGGTGAGTAGCAGCATAAAGCGCGACCAAGATTCTGCCCAAGGCCTCCATCAGAGATCGCGAGCTTCAGGAAGCGAACAGAGTTCTGGCTGAAGCCGCAACTCTGAAAGATCAGTCTCGACTGAAGCCGCAACTCTGAAAGATCAGTCTCGACTGATGCCTGGATAATACCCTGCAAGCTCGAATCCGAGGTGGCAAAGGCCCTGCGGAGATTGAGGCCTGAGCAGGCGAGTCTATACCCCAAGCCTCGGCACATGCGCCAGGTAGCTCTTCCTCAGCTCCTCTTTATCAATGTGGTCATAGATATCGATCGCCTCCTTCCTCACGTCCCCTCGGAGCTCCTGGATGAATTCACGAGGCATGCCGGCACGACGAAGATGGGTGGTGAACCAGTGTCTCGTGCAATGTGCTGAGAAATGCTCCTCCATCAGCTCCGACTTCTCGTCGTGCAGCCCGGCCCGCAGAGCCACGTGTCGGATCATATAGTTCAGCGAGCCATGTCCAACTCGCTTCCCCCAGGTCGAGATCCACAGCGCGTCATTGGTGGGGTTCCTCTGCTGCCGAACTTCCAGCCATCGTTGCAGGAATCGCGCGGCCTCGTCGTCGAAGAATACTACCAGGTTGCTCCGCTTCGCTGTGGGCTTCAGGCGGATGGAACCGGTGCTAAAGTCAATGTCCGAAACATCCATATTCAGCAATTCACTTCTTCGCACTCCGGTCTTCAGTAGCAGCACGAGCATGGCCTGATCACGAGGATCGAACGAGCACATGACCAGGTTGGCGGCTTCCTTGATGCTGATGAGCTTGTGCGTGTGCTCCTCGCTAGCGGTCTTATACTGGTTGATATAGCGGCTGCGGATCGCGCATACCGGATTGTCTACCCGCAGGCCTTCGAAGATCAGGAACTCGTAGAAGCTGGAGAGAGCATTTAGACGGCCTCGGATCGTCTTGGTGGTCAGGCCTTCTTTTCTCTGAGCATCTACATAATCCCTTATCTCGATCTTGTCGGCCTTGTCGATAGACTTGCCCAGGAAATTTTCGAAATATTTCAAGTTATAGCGATAGCTGTCGATGGTTTGTCGCGAGATGCCGCGGGCCTTGGCATCGTTGGCCCAACGGTCGAGTAGTGTCATTTCTTCCACTGCCAGCCGCGGGCATTCTTCGTCGCGAATCCTTCCTTCTCCAGGATGTGGAGCTGCCGGGAGATGGCCTGCATTGCAGCGACATCCTTCGCGCCGAGTGAGGAGAATATCTGATGCTCATGGATGGGTGACTGTAGAAGTGCAATGAGTTCGGAATTGATATCGGCGTCCCAGGAATCTTTTGCGAACTCGGTATCCTGTAGCCTGCGGAGGTCCTCGGCCTGCTTGGCGAGGAGCATGTCTTTGGCGCGCAGATCCGACTCGGCCTTTCGGAGCTGGTCGCGGAGTTGATTGACATCGAGGCTTGAAACTTCGCGGGGCTTGGAGAATGCTTCACACGCCGCGCACACATAGGCGGACAGCGCCAGGTCTTTGGTCTTCGCGGCTTCGCGGACCTCGTCGAGATGGTCCTTGGAGCCAAAATAAATCCACGCCGCGCGATCTTTGTAGATTCCCGTTGGCATGAGAGAGAATAGTATTCTATGCTATTATTATTTTTCGGTCAATAAGATGCTAAAACAGAGGCTCCAGCACCCTCTCGCCTCCGTTTTTCCGGCCTTTGCACCTTTGCATTGAATGATTTTTGGGGCATCCAGGAATACCACATTCTCGACCCGCCGATTTGCGTTCGCCATTGCATATGCTTTGCCTTCGCTGTAAAAATAGATTTTGTTTGGGCATGTTTTGCGGGCACTGACAGACTGCCGACTCGAAATCCATCCTGATTCGGGCTGCAGAGATCTGCAAATATCTTTAGCAGTATAATAATTAATTTTTTAGTAAGAATCTCATAATATTACTGGAATGTCCTGGCGAGATATCTTCCGTCTATCTATCACTTTTACGACTGATTTTGCATCCCGCACCTTTCGATAGGGTGTCATTTCGCCTGATGGAATAAGGTCTGATTGGCAGTCCAGGCCGGTTGCAGCCGATATTTCCTCCTTGAGTCCGGAAAGATCGCAATTGGTCTTTTCATCATAGCCTTCGAGCTTGACGACCACTTTATCTTCGAATATATCTACATGATAATTTAAGAAGAGGCCGTGTTTGTAGATAATGTCTTCAAAGTCGAGGTTTCCCAGGATTTTGTTATTGATATCCACAGAAAGCTCGTATCGGCCATGAGGGTATATCGATCTCTTGTAGCCGTAAGGGCAATCGGATCTTTTGATGGTCACCAAATCATCGAGCAGGTACTTCACCATTGGAGTCGACGCTCGGACGAGACTGGTAAAACATAGCCTTCCTGTGCCGTATCCTCCGATTTTTTTCATATTGCCGTCATACAGTTCGATCTCCAGGAGATTGTCGATCAAGTGCATCTCGCCGCAAGGGCACTGCAGGGATACGAATCCATCGACGGACGCATAGGTGTTGATGTGAGTAATCCCAAAATGCTCTTCAATTCGGCGCTGTCGGGAAAGGGCGCAGGGCTCTGCCGTGGACAGCAAAAACTTGAGCTTTTCCAAAACATCGTCGTACTCGCGAGGATAGTCGATCTTTATGATCTTCATCCACGACATGAAGTCGAGCGGCGTGGCACTGATTGCGCTCGGCCTGAGCTTGACGATGGTCTTGGCCATCCTCTCCGGCGTGGCAATGGTGGAGCGGGTGCCGAGCTGCGCCACGGTGAATCCGGCCTTCTGAAGAATCGCTCCGAAGGTGAATCCTGCGATGGTGAAACCGAAGGTGAGGCCGTTTATGGCTATGCGTCTCTCTTTGGCCGCAGCTATCATGGCCGTAGAATATGGGCTCAAGAGACTTAGCGTCACCAGGCCGCTGAAATCCTTTTTGGTAAAAAATGCAGGCGTAGGTGATCCGGAGCTTCCGGATGTCTCACCGTACATGAATACCTTGTTCGCAAATTCCCGGCTGAGCAGATCAAACGGACTGACGCCTTTCAGATCATATTTGGTAACCACGGGGAGGCCGTCAAAATCGTCCAATGAGCGGCCTTGATAGTGGTGATGGTAAAATTCCGTTTGGGAATATGCATATTGTGCCATCTTTAATGGAGTTTTGCCTTTGAGTTTCAGGAAAAGACTTACCAGGCGTGCTTTTAGTTTATCCACAATAACCCTCAGTGAATCATAAATATCTTTGAATGATGAAATACTTTTTGGTCATTAACATTTAAAAATTTTGGGATTTTTCTCTTTAAAAATTTGCTTACAATTAACTCAGCTTATTGAAAAAATAGCCTCATATATTCTCTTCTTCAATACCTCCGAAAGTATATCAAGAAAATCCTCATCAATTATTATTTAATCAGTAAATATTTGAGATTTTTTGCGTCTTCTCTATTATTGACGATGGACTGTCACATCAAGTTGGACAATTAGTCATTTAATGCCCAATAGCATTTCAACGTATATTATTTAACTTCTGTCATATATTTTTAATTAGTTATCATAATGCAACATCCAAATAGTTAAAGAATCTATAAGATGTATCAGATGAAAATTTGTTGAACATTTACAAACAGATGGAGATTGATATCGATGAACAGCTTTGGCCTGGTCTTCAGGTGTACAACATGGGGAGAATCTCATGGAAAGGCCGTCGGTTGCGTGATCGATGGATGTCCGGCAGGTCTCGAGGTACAGCAGTCGGACATTCAAAAGGAGCTGGATTCGGATATTCCGGACAGCAGCCTGGGAACACCGAGAAAAGAGAAGAATAGATTTGAGATACTGTCTGGAATGCTGGATAATATTACATTGGGATCGCCGATATGCATCATGATCCATAATCGCGAAAATCATAAGGAAGATTATGAGCGCATCAGGCATTATTATCGGCCCGGCCATGCCGAATTTACCTTTCACAAACGCTATGGAATATACGATCCGTACGGAGGTGGAAGAGCTTCGGGCAGAGAGTCCATCGCCCGTCTGGCTGCCGGTGCCGTGGCGAAAAAGTTGCTGCACAGCCACAAGATTACGTTTAATAGCCAAGTTGAGGAGCTTGCAGGAATCGATTGTTCTTCCAAAGAGGGATTTGAGGCCGCCAAGAGAAAGTGCCTGGAGATCTCCGAAAATGGAGACTCGACAGGAGGGATTGTTTCGCTCAACATCAGCGGCCTTCCAGCGGGCGTAGGCGGCCCGGTCTTCAACAAATTACACTCCCGGATAATGTATGCCTTGAGCACCATTGGCGGCGTCAAGGGCGTTGAAAGCGGCCTTGGAATCACTGCCGCCAGGATGACCGGCAGCGATTTCAACGATCCGTTCGGCATCAGCGGAGACCAGATCCTGCCCGTGAGCAATAACGCCGGAGGCGTCCTTGGCGGAATCAGCACCGGCCTTGATTTAAATTTTAGACTGGCCATAAAGCCCACGCCGTCCATCTTCATGCCTCAAAAAACCGTCAACTGGATGACAAAAACCGAGGAGTCGCTGCTGCTTCACGGAAGGTTCGACAAGAACTTTGCTCCCAGGGTGGCACCCATTGCGGAAGCTATGGCCGCGCTGGTGTTGGCGGATCAGATGATACTATCGGGATACATAAATCCGGTAAGGTTTGAACCATGGCAGGATCAATAGCGAAGGCCCGCCCAGAAGTGATTGCCGCCTCCTTGACTGCAAACAAAACAAGGATGGGCGTGACGGTTGCACTTGCAGCCTCCGCTGCATCCCTGTTGGTATTTGGCCTGTTTAAAAACATGGACTTTATCCGGTCCACGGCCACTTACGGCAACTTCGACGTTCCCGGCACGGAAAGCTGGGTAATGAAACTGTCGCCCGGCATCAGCGACCTGGCATCGTCGATTGTGTACGGAAATTTTCACATAGTGCCGCTGATATTCATTGGCACCCTGTTCATCTTGATGCTAGCAGCATCACTCTACAAAAATACCATAGACCTTGTCCCAAGGATGCTGACACTGTGGAGCATGTTCGCCCTTTCCAGGCTGGGAGTATTCAGGGTATCCGGCATCTGTCCCGTCTCCCGGACGACCTTCGGCTCCTTCAATTTCCTGAATTGCCAGGCCTGTGAGATGGCCACCGGTGCGTGCCCCATCGGCATGATGCAGTGGAGCCTCATGAAGGGCGAATTCCCGGCGCTGGTGCTGGGCGTCGTGGTCCTCAGCGGCGCGCTCTTGGGCAGGGCGGTATGCGGCTGGATGTGCCCCTTCGGATTTCTCTCCGACGTGCTCGACCGGATATCGCAAAAGAGGCTGCATCTCCCGGCATGGCTCGGCTATGCCAAATTCCTGGTCCTTGCATTTCTGTTCACCTCCTTCCTCTGGCCGTCTGCGCTCTTTTGCACCTACCTATGCCAGAGCGGAACCGTCTTCGGCATCACGCCCTACTACTTGACTACCGGCCTGCCGGCCCTAAAGCTCGCTTTGCAGGGCGGGATGACGAATATGCTCTACTACCATCTCTTCTTCGGCCTGCTTCTTGTGCTCGGCGTAGTTCTTGTGAGCGGCAGGTGGTTTTGCCGCTATCTCTGCCCGCTGGGGGCCACTTACGGCCTCTTCAACTACATCTCTCCGCTGAAGGTTCTGCATAGCGATGCGGCCTGCAACCACTGCGGCCAGTGCTCGAAGCTCTGCCCGATGGACGTGAAAAAGGAGAACGGCAGCTTCCTGGATGTAACGGGGTGCATAAAGTGCGGGAGGTGCGTGAAGGCGTGCAAGATGAATGCCAGGAGCTTCTCGTGGTCCGGCGGGCCGCTGGCATTCCCGAAGAAAAATAAAACCGAAAAAAGCCATCTGCAAATGCAAAACAAACTTTAAAACAAATTCTAAAAATCCCAACAAGCTTTAGATCGCCGGAAACCCAAAAACCACAGTCCCAATAAAAGAGAACCGGAGATTCTAAGGCCCTCAAATGGCCTGGATCTCCTCGCGAGTGGCGATCTTGACGCCCATCTCGCTCAGGACTTTCCTCGCCTTGGCGATGTCGTCCACCCGCAGGATGAGCATGGCCTTCTGTGCCTTGGCCGTGACGAAGGCGTAGGCGTAGTCCACGTTCACATTGCTCTGGCCGAGGGTGTTCACGATCTCGTACAGGCCGCCCGGCGTGTCCTTCATCTCCACTGCCAGGACATCGGTCATGGAGACGGTGAAGGCGCTCTCCTTCAGAACCTTGTATCCCTTCTCCGGGTCGTCCACGACCATGCGGATGACGCCGAAGTCTCCCGCTTCCGCGATCGTGAGGGCGCGGATGTTCACACCTGCATCGGATAGCGTCTTTGCCACCTTGGCCGTCCTTCCCGGACGGTTCTCCACAAAAAGGGAAATTTGTTTGATCTCTGCCATGAAAATGCCCCACCTAAATCTTTCTGTTATCGGTAACTCTCTTGGCCTTGCCCATGCTGCGCGGGATGGTGCCGGGCTCGACCAGATCTACCTCTGCTGCTATGTTCAGCACGGCTTTTAATTCTTTTGAGACTTTCTTCTTCAGCTTCATCAGGTCGCCGATCTTGTCGGAGAAGCCAGCCGAGGTCAGTTCCACGCGCACTGACATCATATCGAGCGGCCCCTTGCGGTCGACGATTATCTCCCAGTGGTCGCCCACCTCCGGGATGTTCATGAGCACCGACTCCACCTGGCTTGGGAAGACGTTGATGCCGCGAATGATGAGCATGTCGTCCGTGCGGCCCAGGATTCTCAGGATTCTGGGGTGGGTGCGCCCGCACTCGCAGGGCTCGTTGGTCATGATGGACAGGTCGCCGATGCGGTAGCGGATGAGAGGCAGAGCGAATTTATGCAGCGTGGTGAAGACCAGCTCACCCCGTTCGCCGTCCGCCACGGGCTCTCCGGTCTTGGGGTCGATGACCTCGGTCAGGAACATGTCGCCCCAGACGTGGATGCCCTTCTTGCAGTAGCACTCCGTGAACAGAGGGCCGGAGATCTCGCTGGTGCCGTAGATATCGTAGGCCTTGATGCCGGTGGCTTCCTCGATCCGATCTCGCGTCTCCAGAGACCAGGGCTCGGCTCCGAAGATGCCCGCCTTGAGCTTGGTGTCGTTTCTGATGGAGACGCCCATCTTCTCCGCCACTTCCATGATGTGCAGGAAGTAGGACGGCGTGCAGGCGATGGCGGTGGTGCCGAGGTCCTGCATCAGCTCAATCTGGCGCTCCGTGCTGCCGGTGCCGACAGGCAGCACTGCTGCACCGATGCGCTCTGCGCCGTAGTGCGCCCCAAGTCCGCCGGTGAAGAGGCCGTAGCCGTAGGCCACCTGCACCACATCGTCACTGCCAAGGCCGATGGACGTGAAGGCTCTGGCCAGCGACTCGGACCAGGTCTCGATGTCGCCCTTGGTGTAGCCGACGACGGTCGGTTTGCCGGTGGTGCCGCTGGATACGTGATAGCGAACCACCTGGCTCTTGGGGGCGCTGAACATGCCGGTCGGGTAGTTGTCCCGCAAGTCCACCTTGCGGGTGAAGGGCAGCTTCGTGATATCTGCCAGGGTCTTGATGTCGCTCGGCTCGACGCCCGCCTCATTGAATCTCCTCCTGTAGAAAGTAGAATGATCGTAGACGTAACGAACAATGGACTTCAGCCTATCCTCTTGAAGGGCATGCAGATCTTCCAGAGGCATGCGCTCGATATGCGGGTCCCAATAACCAGACATTGATGATCAACCTGAGGCAATGAACACGCGGATGGATAAAAAGCAATCGATCAACTAATCGATCGCAGAGAGATGAAAACTCTGCAGGTACGCGCTTCAGTCATTTTCTTCGTAAAGATTTATATCCATTATCGCATTGTTCCATGCAATTCTGGAGGAAGTGTGGCGGCATCGTTCACGGTATGCAGCAGGATAATCGGCATCGATGGCTGCCCGATCGGAAAGCATCAACAGGAGTGCCGTCCAAGATGATTCGCTTAAAAGTGTTCGTCAGTTCCGTGCAAAAGGAGATGGAGAAAGAACGGCAGGCACTCAAGGCCTATCTCAAGGATGACGCCTTGCTGTGCCGTTTCTTCGATGTTTTTCTCTTCGAAGACCTTCCGGCAGCCGACCGTCGTGCCGATGCAGTCTATCTCAATGAGGTCGCATCTTGCGACATCTACATAGCCCTCCTTGGCAATGAATACGGAAGGGCGGATGAGAGCGGCCTTTCGCCCACGCACCGCGAGTTTAGCGAAGCCACACGCCTTGGCAAACATCGCCTTGTTTTCGTCAAAGGAGTGGGCGATTCAGACAGGCATCCAAAGATGCAGGCTTTGATCGCTGAGGCGGGCGCTCAGTTAATTCGACGCCGGTTTCGCTCGACTGACGAGCTTCTTCCATCCGTCTATGCCAGTCTGGTGGAATTCCTGGCGGCCAAACAGTTGCTCCGATTCGGTCCCTTCGATGCCGCTTCCTGTCCGGACGCCGCCATGCAAGACCTGTCCGAGGAGAAAATACGGCTCTTCCTGGGAATAGCCCGCCGCGCCAGAGGCTTTCCGCTGCCCGAGGACACTGAGCCGATTCATGTGCTGGAGCACCTGAACCTGCTCAAGAGCGGACAGCCGACCAATGCAGCGGTTTTGCTCTTCGGCAGAGAGCCGCAGCGTTTTCTTATCTCCTCAGAGGTCAAATGCGCTCACTTTCATGGAACCGATGTTAGAAAGCCCATACCGTTCTACCAGGTTTACAAGGGAACCGCATTCGATCTGGTGGATCAAGCGGTGGACTTTGTGCTGTCCAAGATCGATCTGGCCGTGGGCACGCGAGCGAGAAGCACGCAAGCTCCGGTAGCCTACGAAATGCCGCCGGAGGTGGTGCGGGAGGCCATCGTTAATGCGGTCGCTCATCGCGACTACACCAGCAACGGCAGCGTTCAGGTGATGCTCTTCTCCGATCGGCTGGAGGTATGGAATCCAGGCACTTTGCCGCCCGCGCTGACGCTCGAACGTCTCCGGCAGCCGCACGGTTCGGTTCCCGGAAATCCTTTGCTGGCGGAATCGCTCTACCTCACTAAATATATCGAACGCATGGGCACCGGCGTTGGCGACATGATTGAGCGTTGCCGGAGCGTGGGCCTGCCTGAGCCGGAATTCTCCCTGACTGATGGCTTCGTCACCACCATCCGCCGCAAGCCTGACCAGGCCATCAAAGCTGTGACCGAGCAGATCACCCCCCAAGTCACCCCCCAAGTCACCCCCCAAGTCACCCCCCAAGTCACCCCACCAGTCACCCCACCAGTCACCCCACCTGTGGAGGTGCTTTTGCGTTTATTGGATTCATGCGGTGCTTTGAGCAATACGGAGATTCGGAAGAGACTGGGACTAAAGGATAGAAAGCACATGCAGGAACGCTATCTTGAGCCAGCCTTGGCGGAGGGGCTTGTTGAACTGACAATTCCGGACAAACCTAAGAGCCGACTGCAAAGATATCGGCTTACTGAAAAGGGGAAGGCTCTACAAGGAGCTGTTAAATCGGAAGGCGAGATATCATGAAGCAAAAAAAGAAAAATAGTGGAAGCATCGGAAGCACCGATCAACAAATCCTAAAATGTCGCGATGACAAAGCTCCTGTTTATCTTTCTAAAATAGCTGAATTAAGTGAGGACATGGAGCCGTTCAAGTTGGCTGATGGATGCGAGTGTTCTTGGCTCCAGAAGGATGAAACATTAGGTCCAACCAAATTGCGTCAACGAATAGAGCCTTGGTTGACAGCGCTATTCCAGTCTGAACACCTTGCCTTGCTTATTGGCTCAGGACTTTCTCATGCGGTTCATCTCATTGCGGCCAAGAAACCATTGCAAGGAATGGGAACCGTTAAGTTCACGCACTTTGATAATGAAATCAACACTGAAGCAAAAAGATCTGCTAAGGTGGCAGGTCGCGAGATCGGCAATATTGAAGACCAAATTCGTGTCGCTAATGAATTACTCCGAGGATTTGAGATTATTGCCGCAAGCAATGGAGGATTTAAGGAACAAGCGGCTGGACTCGATACAGATCTGAAACGCGTTCTGGATGATTTTGCGGCATCTATCCTGAGCGGTGAGACCGAATTAATAACAGCGAACGTAAAAGACCTCGAAATGGCGTTCAATTACCTTGTTGGTTTTTTAATGAGTTTTGCCAGCAGAAACGGAACACGAGATCGGCTGCAAATTTTTACGACTAACTATGACCGCTATATTGAAGCAGGGGCTGAGATTGCCGGACTGCATTTACTCGACCGTTTTGTAGGTTCGTTAGCTCCGATTTTCCGATCTTCTCGGCTCGATATAGACATGCACTACAATCCTCCAGGAATACGAGGTGAACCTCGATATCTCGAAGGTGTGGCGAGATTTACAAAACTTCATGGTTCGATTGACTGGGTAAACGCTCAGAAAAGCATTCGACGCATTGCATTGCCTTTCGGGGCAGAAAGCATAACGCCTTATTTAAAAGCACCTGGGCTTGCAGGTGAAGATGCTCATCAATTAATGATTTACCCGAATTCCGCTAAGGATAGAGAGACCGCGGCCTACCCTTATGTTGACCTATTTCGCGACTTCGCCGCTGCAGTCTGTCGTCCTAACAACACACTGATTTCTTTCGGATACAGTTTTGGCGACGAGCATATTAACCGTGTGATTGAGGACATGCTAACTATCCCATCCACTCATCTCGTCGCCATTTCGTATAGTGATCCATTGAATCGCATCATGCAGATGTATGATCGATTGGGAAGACATGCTCAAATCTCCCTTCTCATCGGGGACCATCTCGGTGATTTCCAAATGCTCGTGGACAACTATTTGCCAAAGACCGCAATAGATCAAACAACAATACGCATGGCTGAACTTTTGAAATCGCGTGGAATGATCGGTCAAATCGAAGATAAAGGTGAAATGACTGATGTGATTGAGACGCATGAGGAATCTAAGGCATGAGCCAATCACCATTTGAGCATGCCGGAAGCCTTTGCATTGGCACGGTGGATTTTGTCTCGCCAGGCGAGATTAGAGTGGCACTCGACATAGAGGCCCCTGAATCAGTTGCACTAAATGCAGGAGGGCCGCGCCCCTTTCCACGAGTTAACAGCTACCTGTTGATGCCGGTTGACGATGGTTATCTGGTAGGGCAAGTTGAGTGGATTACAGTAGAACGATCCGCATTTCCTAAGCGACGCGGCATGAAAGATTTTGGGCTCGTTGATCTACCATATCCGCTTCGAAAGATGAGCATGAATCCACTAGGAACACTCCGCAAGAAGCTAACTAACCGTGGAATTGATGGAGGCTACATATTTCGTCGCGGGACCGACTCCCTTCCATCGATTGGTGCGAATGTATTGCTGCCGACAGAGATGCAACTTCGGTCAATCATTGAGTCGGGAGATAATCGTCGGGTCCAGATCGGAACTAGTCCGCTTGCAGGAAATGCTAGGGTATGCGTTGACCCGGATCGCTTATTTGGACGTCATCTTGCAGTCCTTGGTAATACGGGCAGTGGAAAGTCTTGCTCTGTTGCGGGCCTTATTCGATGGTCTTTGGAGCAGGCACAGGCACAAGGATGCATTAATCCTAATGCTCGTTTCATTGTTTTAGACCCTAATGGTGAGTATTCTCAGGCATTTTCTGACATTAAACCGCCGCTAAAAGCCAGGATATTCAAAGTCCATCCTGCCGAAGGTGAAAATCCGCTAAAAGTGCCTATTTGGTTGTGGAACAGCGCTGAATGGTGCTCATTTACGCAGGCGAGTTCACAGACGCAACGACCATTGCTTAAGAGGGCGCTTAGGGATATCAAAGCTGGTCGAATATCTCTTGATGACACTTCAGACAAGGAGAAAAAGCTCCAATTGAGGAGATATCTTTCATCAACCATGATTTCTATTAGGAGTGATTTGAGTTTTGGCGCGATTAGGACCGACTCAAATAAGTTTGGACATCGTTTGAAGGTGATTGCTGATGACCTTGAAAGGAAAAAATCTAATAATCCAACTCAAGAGCTCGAATCAATATTATCTGCTATGAAAGTGGCGTTGTCCAGCGCGTACAATAGCTTCAATGACAAACCAACTGGAAAGCTCGTTGAATACTACCAACCGTTTGCAGAGGCACAAGTAGAACCTATTATCGAAGCAATGGAGATTTCGCTGACCACTCTCGGAGGGATACTATTTTCGGAAGGTCCGGACGAGGATGCACCAATTCCTTTCAACGGAACAGACTTCGCGGATCATCTCCAGATCCTAGCAGAGCAAGGCAATGCTAGTCCGTTCTTGGATTTTCTTATTACGCGCATTCGGACGCTTCTCTCTGATTCGCGCATCAAATCCATTGTCGGTGAGAGTGATTCTGTAACTCTCGAAGGATGGCTGAAAGACTACCTTGGGGGTGATGAGGAGAATGCAAGTCGAATTGCAGTTGTCGATTTGTCGCTAGTCCCCACAGAAGTCATTCATGTCATCACGGCTGTGATAGCACGGATGGTGTTTGAGGCCCTCCAACGATACAGGAGACTAAATAATTTCACTCTTCCAACGATTCTGGTTATGGAAGAAGCCCACATATTTGTTAAGCGATATAACGTAGATGTAGAAAACCATGATACAGCATCAATCTGCTGCCAGGTGTTTGAAAGAATAGCACGTGAAGGCAGGAAGTTTGGACTTGGCCTCGTTCTATCTTCCCAGCGCCCATCTGAATTATCACCGACTGTCCTTTCGCAGTGCAACTCTTTTCTCCTCCATCGGATTAGCAATGACCGCGATCAGGAATTAGTGCATCGCCTGGTCCCGGATAATTTAAGAGGACTGCTACGTGAGCTTCCATCGCTGCCATCCCAGTACGCGATTCTTCTTGGATGGGCTTCAGAATTGCCCATATTGGTCAAAATGAACGATCTCCCAAAGTCACAGCAACCAATTTCCGACGATCCCGACTTCTGGAATGTGTGGATCGGAAAGGATGAAGATAGCAAGCAAATTGAGCGCAATGCGGACTGTAAACGGGTAGCAGATGGTTGGCAAAATGTCGAGGGAGGCAATTCTGATTGAGACGATAGCATGCTGTGATCGGTCACATCATGTGATTATGGCAAATATAAAAGTATTATTAAAATAAGCTAAAATGCGGCCCTATCTGACTTTAGAATAGGCCGCAATCCCAATTTAATGCTCAAAACCCCACTTGTGTGGGCGAGATTAGATCTTGTCCACCTCAGCCTTAACCAGCGTGTGCACCTCGCCGGGACTGGCCTTTCCGCGCGTCTTCTTCATGACCTGGCCCACGATGAAGTTCAAAGCCCTCTCTGAACCCGCCTTGTAATCCGCAATGGCGGCAGCGTTCTCCGCCACAGCCTCGCGCACGGCCTTTTGCACCGCATCGTCCTCAGCTTTTCCGAGGCCCTTCGATGCCACGATCTCCACCGGCGACTCGCCTTTCTTGTCGAGCAGAGTGCGGATGACCTCTACGGCTCCGTCTTCGGTGATCTTGGCGGCTTCAAGCATGTTCACGATCTCGGCCATGTGCTCCGCCCGGAAGCTCTCGATGCCGAGGTCGCGGTAGTTCAGCTCGCCCTTCAGCACGTCCGCGATCCAGACCGCGGCCAGCTTCGGGGATGCCTTGGCGGCCACTGCCTCGTAAAAGTTAGCCACCCTTATCTCCGAGGTCAGGGACTTGGCGTGATCATCCGCCAGGATGTACTCTTTCACGAACCTCTCCCGCTTGGAATCGGGCAGTTCAGGCAGCGCATCCCTTATCGCCGGTACCCATGAAGCGATGCGCATCGTCACCAGATCGCATTCGGGGAAGTAGCGGTAGTCGTGCGCTCCCACTTTGCTTCTGATGGAGACGGTGATATTCCTGATCTCATCGAAGTGGCGGGTCTCCTGCACGACCTTGATGTTGCGCCGTTGCATATTCTTCTGCCGGGTGATCTCGTAGGAGAGGGCCTTTTCCACACCCTTGAAGCCGGAGATGTTCTTGACCTCGGTTCGGTCGCCGCCCTTCAGGGATATGTTGGCGTCTACACGCATCGATCCTTCTTGAGAGCCGTCGAAGACATCCAGGTATTCGAGAATGCTCTTCAGCTTGTCCAGGAAGACGCGCGCCTCTTTGGGCGAGCAAAGATCCGGCTCGGTCACGACCTCCAGCAAAGGCATGCCGCAGCGGTTGTAGTCGACCATGGTGTACTTCGCCTTGTCGATGGTGCCGGCGTGAACCAGCCTTCCGGGGTCTTCTTCCATGTGGGCCCGGTTGATGCGAATATTCCTCTCCGCCCCGTCGTCGCCTAAAATCATGATGTGGCCCTTGGTGGCCAGGGGAAAATCGTACTGGCTGATCTGGAAGCCCTTGGGAAGATCCGGGTAGTAGTAGTTCTTCCGATAGAAGAGCGTCTCCTCCTCGATAGTGCAGTTCAGGGCGAGTCCGACCTTGATGCCGTACTCTACCGCCTTCTTGTTTAAGACGGGCAGAGAGCCTGGCAGCCCCAGGCATACGGGGCAGGTGTGGGTATTCGGCTCTGAATCGTGGTAGGCCGTGGAGCAGCCGCAGAACATCTTGGAATTCAGTTTGTTAAGCTGAACGTGAATCTCAAGGCCGATGATGACATCTTCCATTCTAAACCACCTCCGGCTTCTTCTCATGGAAAGGCGTGGCCGCCTCGAAGGCCTGAGCCGCCTGAAGGACCGTGGCCTCGTCGAAGTGCTTTCCGATCAGTTGCAGGCCCACGGGCAGGTGCCCGGCAAAGCCGCAGGGCACGGAGATGGCGGGAACGCCTGCCAGATTGATGGGCACTGTAAACACATCCGCCAGATAGAGCGAGAGTGGATCGTTGATGCGCTCCCCGATTCGGAAAGCGGGAATGGGCATGGTAGGTCCTGCCACTAAATCGACATCCTTGAAAGCCTTGAGGAAATCGTTCTTGATGAGCGTTCTAACCTTGAGAGCCTTGAGGTAGTAGCGGCCATAGTAGCCCGCCGAGAGGGCATAGGTTCCGAGAAGTATGCGCCTCTTCACCTCCGGCCCGAAGCCCTTGGACCTGATATCCGAAAACGTGGTGTGCCAGTCCTTGTCCTCGCCCTCTCGCAAGCCGTAGCGCAGGCCGTCGAAGCGGGCCAGGTTGCTGGACGCCTCGCTCATGGCAATGACGTAGTAGGCCGCCAACGCGTGCTTGGTGTGAGGCAGGCTGACCTCCTGCCACGTGGCTCCCAGCCCCTCCAGGGTGTGAATGGCATCCCAGACAGCTTTCTCCACGTCCTTGTTCACGCCCTCGCCGAAGTACTCCTTGGGAATGCCGATCTTCAGGCCCTTTACGCCATCTTTCACCGGCAGGTAGTCGCTCTTTCCCTCCGCCGAGGTCGTGTCCCTGCCGTCATGTCCGGCTATGATTTGCATGAGCAGTGCCGTGTCCTCGACGGTGTGGGTCAGCGGCCCGATCTGCTCCAGCGAGTTTGCATAAGCCACCAGGCCGTAGCGCGAGACGAGGCCGTAGGTGGGCTTCAGCCCCACGATGCCGCAGAAGGATGCCGGACAGCGCACCGAGCCGCCCGTATCCGAGCCAAGAGCACATGGTGCTTCGCCGCCCGCCACGACGGCTGCACTGCCGCCGCTGGAGCCTCCTGGAACCGTGTTCAGGTCCCAGGGATTTTTGGTCGGCCCGAAGCAACTCGTCTCTGTGGAAGAGCCCATAGCGAACTCGTCCATGTTGGTCTTGCCCATGATGATGGCCCCCTCCGCTTTAAGCCGCTCAATGACGTGAGCATCGTAGGGCGGAATGTATCCCTGCAGGATGCGGGAGCTGCAGCAGGTCTGAATGCCCCTGGTGGAGATGCACTCCTTGATGGCGATGGGAACACCGGCCAAAAGCCCCTGACCCTGTCCGGGCGACCTGTCCCTATCGAAATCACGGGCCTGCTGAAGGGCGTTCTCCTTGGCCAGAGTCGTGAAGCCGTTCAGTTTGCTCCTCTCGATATTCTCAAACAGCTTGCAAAGGTAATCCTCGGCGGAGCCGGACCGGAGTTGCTCTCTTAATTCGCCGAGCATATTCACACGATCCTCGGGCTCTTGAAGTAGCCGTCCAGGCTGCGCGGTGCATTCTTCAGGGCATCTTCCTGAGACAGAGAGGGACGGGCCACATCTTCCCGGAAGATGTTGGCCAAATCCACGACGCGATAGGTGGGCTCCACTCCTTCCGTGTCGACCTCGTCCAATTGATGGAAGTAATCCAGAATGGAGTTGAACTGCTTCACGAAATCATCCTTTTCGGTATCTTCAACCTTGATGCTGGCAAGCCAGCCGATGTGCTCCACATCATCCCTTGTGATCATGTCATCTCACGCCTCTAATTAGCAGCAACTGACGTTTATTTCTTAGTATCCGTATAAATATGACTCTTCGCCGTTTTACCCTTTCGCCGGGGCAATTATCATTTGCGTTTCTGCATTTCTACCATGCCAGAAACCTTCTTATCAGATATAAAGGCTCTTTGGGATCAAAGCAAGCGACCTTGCCGGGCGGCTCGAACCGAATTCTGAAAGCACCTTGAATATGAAATTTGTTAATAAAATTTGTTGTGAAAATTTGTGATATCAAATCGGTAAATCGAGATCGCTATCCGGATTCATGAAAGTTTGAGACTATCCCCAAGAATTAACGGTTTCTCGCCAATTCCAAAATAATAAAGTCAAATTTATAATCATGATTTGTTATTCATTTTATCATCAGGACGCACCTATCCTATCAGGAGGCTTTGCTCGATTAAAAGTACTCCTGCCACATTCAAATAGGTCGGTTTTTCAGCGTGGCAATTATCGCAACCAAAAGGGCCAGCGCCACGATTCCCTGCACCCATAAAAATGCTATAAAGTCGCTGTAAGTGCCGATGGGCGGCGTTCCTGGGAGAGAGTTGCGAAAGCTGAAGAGTCCAAACAGGAGTGCGGCAAAAAGGGCAGGCATACGAACATTGTACCACCCAGAGAACATGAGAACTATTAGGGCAAAGACGCCGATCCCGATGGCCCACATCACGACGATTCCAGCCATCGCAGCACCCCGGACCGTCCAGGAGCGCGTCACCGTCATCTTCATGGCATTGACACCATCGGGAAGACTGGAAAGATGCTCCGACAGCGGCTCCAGGCTGATCTTGAATCCGGGAACACTGCCCCGGAAGAGAACCGCCGAAGGCACGATGAGATCGGGATTGGTCCGATTGAGCGCAAATATCAGTTGTATCGAATGCTCATCGAAGGGATAATCGTTGACCTGTCCCACCATAACATAAGAAAGCTCAACGGCTGAAATCGGCACGCCTCTCGAAAATACCCTGGTGGAGTCGGAGCGTACGGCTTCCGGCGCGATCAGCTTGAGATCATAAATGCAACTCAAGCCGTCGTCGCTGAGTTTTCCTTCGGGATAAAAGGAAAGACGAATCTTGGCCTCCTCTTTTTGCGGGTCCAGCGAGACAATATTTGCCACCATATCCACGCGATCGGATTTGTTTGTGTCGCCCGCAACAAATAGCGTGACCTGGTCTTCGCTCTCGCTCTGGTAGGCGCTCAATGCCAAATAATAGGAGCAAACAAAGATAATGACGGCGATCAGCCCGCCTATGGCAGCGGTTTTTTTATTCGGCATTGGCAAACACTCTACGAGGCAGTTATTCGATTTTTCTCTGATTCATTTGATTCGTCTGAAACATCTCAGATCTGTCTGATACCACTATAGTCTCCGATGCTACTATGGTCTCCGATGCTACTATGGTCTCCGATTCTACACTGATCGGATCTCGATCTGCTCGACAATAAGCAATTGTCCTCTTCCTAAATAAATACATTATCAAAAAAATGAATTCCAGGTCGCAAGTTATAGAAAAGCAGGCAGAAGACCCCTCCCTTTAGGGGGCGGGAGTGGTCACAACGCGGGTCATAATTGTAAACCGGCCCATTGCCATTTAAACTAACTCATTTTTTTAAACTTATTTTTTAAACTTATTTTTTAAACTTATTTTTTAAACTTATTTTTTAAACTTATTTTTTAAACTTATTTTTTAACTCAATTTTTCTAAACTCAAAATTTTCGGATAAAGACATTTCCAATTTTGTGAAATAATAAAAATTAAAAAAGAAAGACAAGGGCTCACATGCGCCCTTGCAGTTGCTTCTTGAGCTTGTCCAGCTCGCCCGTGCGATACAGGTAGAACCCGGCACCACAGGCGATGAGCAGTATGATGAGCAAGGCAATCAGCCAGTTGCTGTTCTGAGCCTTCTCGACATTCACCGTCTTGGTCTGGTCATCCAGGCTGAACCTGTAGAGTCCCGGGTCCTTGGGCTTGTAGCTGAAGCTCGCCGTGGCATTTTCGCCCGACTTGACGGTCAGGTTCTTGCTGTCTACCACGCTGTCGTTCACCTTCAGTTCAAACTTGCGGGAATCATCTTCCTTTCCGGTGTTCTTGATGGTCGCCGCTATCTTCAGATCCTGGCCTGCGCTCGCCTTTTCCGGAACATTCAGGCTCAAGACCTTCAGAGACGAGGTCACAAGGATCTTTCTGGTAGCATCCTTGTATCCATCTTTTTGGGCCAACAGATTGTACTCGCCTGTGGCATTGGCGGAATAGGTGAGCATTCCCTGGTCGCTGGTGTTTCCGATGCTCTCGTCATTGAAGAGTATGTCAGCGCCTTCCACGGGCGTCTGGTTTATGCCTTCCACGACGGTTATCAGGAAGTTCTCTCCTTTGGCAACTTCTGATGGAGCATTGAGAGTCAACTGGTTTGCCAGGGTTTCGTTGGCCGACTCGACCGCGGCATAGGTCGCCGCCTCGGACGCGGTTCTGACTACCAGGCTGCCCTTGGCATCGTCGTAGCCGCTCCTCTTGGCAACGACATCAAAGGTGCCGGTGCTCTTGGGGGTGTAGCTGATGGACCCAGTGATGTCGGTAGTTCCAATGCTGTTGCCATCGACTGAGATCTGCACGCCGCTCAAGGTCTCGGTTCCTGACTTGGTGCTCATCGAGACCGCCTTGTTGATGACGCCTGCGGGAACGCTGATCGTCAGTTCCTTGCCTTCTCCCGTCCTGGTGGCAATCGGTGCCATCAATCTATCTGCGTTGTCGGCAACCTGTATCTTTAGATTCTCCATTATCTCGATGGTCCTGTCCCGACTGAGGCTTATGGTCCCGTCGTTGCGCATGGTTATGCCGCTATCGCCCAGCGACTCGACCTTCATCTTGCCGTGGACCTCTCCTTCTTCCACAGACTCAGCGCTGTCGGAAATCTGGAATATTCCGTCCACCGTGGCCAGATCCGACTCAGTGCTGCGGAAGACGCTCTCCACGTGAGCGGTGATGATAGGAACATCTTTCTCGGAGCCGATATCCACCTTATACATGTAGTTGGATGCTTTGTCTCCCGGATCGGAGGATGGTGTTACGACCTTGCTGTCGACCTCTTCACCGTCTTTGGCCAGGGCGAAATAGACCTTATTTCCATTGAGATCAACCTGCTTGATGCGCAGTTCATAGCCCTCCTCCAAAGAGAGAGCCGATCCGCTGGCGATGGTTTGGCTATCATCGTTATCGATCAAGACTTTTCTCAACTCACCTTCATTGATGGAGCTGGCCTCGTCGGTGAATTTGGTCTCGTTGTTGTAACCGGCAAAGTACTTGTCAGCCATGAAACCGATGACATCGTACCTGCCCCAATCACTGAACTCAAACTTGACCGATTGGGGACTGGTCTCGTAGATCAAATCCTTCTCTTCGATCTTCGTTCCGCCGCTGATCTTTGCCTGCAGAGACTCCGTTCCCACATCATCATCGATGTCATAGTAAAATCCCTCGAAGTTGTAGGGCGTCCAGGTAAAATCGCTGGTCTTGGAGGGGTTGATCACCGATCCTCTTACGTCATAGGTTCCTGTCCTTTGCACTACCGGAGCAAAACGAACCTCGTCTGCATCGGCAACCTCGAATCCGACATTGCCGAAGATCTTTGCCGTGCTTCCCTTGCGCAGCGTTAAGGAATCATCGTTTTCCATTTCTACGCCTTGGTCGGAGACAGACGACACCTTCATTTTATCGTAATCATCGCCGTCCTCGACGGAGACGTATTCATCGGAAATCTGGAATAGGCCGTCCACGGTCACAAGGGCGGACTCGGTGCTGGCAAAGACATTGGAGATATGGGCCATGACTATCGGCGTGTCTTCTCCGCTGATCTCTACCTCGTACTTGTAGGTAGCGCTTTTCAGGTTATCAGGAGAAACCACTTTGCTGTCGACTTCTTCGCCGTCTTTGGCCAGAGCCAAATAGACCTTATTCCCATCGATATCGATTTGCTTGATGAGCAATTCGTAGCCTTCTTCCAAGGGCAGAACCGAGCCGGTGGTGATGGTGCTCTCTTCGTCGCTATCTATCAGCACTTTTCTCAACTGGTTGTCGTTTATCAGGCTTCGATCCTCACTGAAAAGATCATTTATCCTGTAGCCGGCAAAATACTTGTCAGCCATGAAGCCCATAACCTGGTAATTTCCCCAGTCATCGAATTCGAATTCCGTATCCTGAGCACTTGTGCTGTAGATAAGATCCCCGGATTCGATAGATCTGCTGTCGCCCTGCAGTTTAATGGTAAGCCTCTCAGTTCCTACGTCGTTCTTCATATCATAGAAAAATCCGGAAAAGCTCTGCGGCGTCCAGGTGTATGTCGACGGGCTTATGCCCTCGCGCCAGATTCTGTCGGTATTATTTTCAGCATCTACTGAAGACTCGGACTCGGACGATTTGGATTCCGATGTGCTCTCGGATTCATTTTGGGATACAGACTCTGCAGTTGCATTGCTCTCTGACGATGTTGCGGTCAGATTTTCCGAAGACGTGACGGCTTCGGCAGCGCTATCTGCAGTGGCTGCAGAAGACTCGGCTTTGCTCTCCGAAGCTATGGCTGTGCTCTCCGTGGCCGTTTCGGTTGAGGTTTCCGTCCGGGCGCTCTCTTCCGTTGTCTGGCTTGCAGTCTCGGTTGCAGTCTGGCTTGCAGTTTGGCTCTCAGCCGATGCGCTCTTGTCGCTTGTTTCCGCCTCGGAAGCCGCGGCAGTCTCGGTTGTTGTCGTGCTGGTCGCATCGGCAGCGGCGGTTGTCTCGCTTGCGGTTGATTTAGCCGTATTCTCCGGCACGGAAGCGGTTTCGCTTTGTGTATTTGCCGGAGTGCTGCTGCTTGCAGCGGTGCTCTTCGACGATGCCAGGGGCTTCAGCCCGCTGCTGCGTTTTGCCAGCTTTTCCGCTGAGATCGTCTCTCCTTGAGCACTGCTCCCGGAGAGCAAGCTTTGACTGATAACTGATGACGCTCCTCCTGCAGAATTAGCGTTTGCCCCGGTGCCGGAACTATCCGCAGCATCCGGGGTTTGAGCCAATACCTCCATTGGCAGAGCCGCAGCTAAAACCATGAGAAGCAGACAGACTCCACCCACCCTGACGTAATCCATAGATCTCCTCCAATCCTGACCGATACAGTTTAGTAAGACATAGCGTTATATTTATATTTTGTTTTCTAAGTTCTCTACTTTCATTTGCTTTTCGCTGGCGGCCTTACGCGCTGTCTTGACCTGGTTGGATGTACTTTGTGTTTATAAATTTGATCACAAACGGGGCTTTCGACGAACCGATCCATTTATGGATGCAGCTATTTTTATGAATTGTTTATAACATGCACCCATGCATCAGTGATTTGCCAATTTAGTTCCGGCAATGCACCTCTCGGGACCCGGCGGCCAAAGGACGTTAAAAGGACGTTTGCCTGCCGGAAAGGTTCATCTCATCCGGCTTACTTCTCTTGCGTCCATGAAGTGCGATGTGCTGGTGATAGGAGCTTCCGCCGCGGGACTGTGCGCCGCTACTGCGGCAGCGAAGGGAGGTGCCGGCGTGATCTTGATGGATAGGGACCTGGATCAACCAACGCATACCGCAAACACCCTTTTCGAAGGCATGGCTGCACGCGCAGGGGTGCAGATCGATGACTGCTACGTACAAAAGGAATTGGAAGGGATGCGCATCATCAGCCCGGCAGGGCACGGCGTTACCGTCCCGGCGAGCGGATACTTCATCGACCGGCAGAAGTTTGACCGGCACTACTGCGGCTTAGCCGAGAAGGCCGGGGTTATGCTTCTCTCCGGCGAGGCACAGAGCGCCAGGCTGGACGGCAGCCGAAGGACGGTAACGACCGGCTCCGGCGCGGAGGAGATCGATGCCAGGGTTGTCGTCGACGCTTCCGGCATCAAAGCAGTTCCTGCCCGCCGGGCCGGCTTGCAGCCTGTGCGCCATCCTGAGGACATCGCCTGGGCTATGGAGGCCGAGGTCGAGCATCCCGGCCTCGGGGATGAAATGTTCTTCCAGTACTGGATCGGCAGCATGGCTCCCGGCTGGAAGGCCACATTCTCGCCCGCGGGCGGCGAGCGTGCGACGCTCGGCGTCTTTGTGCGCGGCCACGGACAGAATGTGCAGTCGTTCTTCCGCTCCTTCCTGCAGAAATTCAAGGCATACAAGGCCGGGGAGTACAGGGACATCGAGGATATGAAAATCCTGTCCGTCAAGCGCGGAGGCGATCCCATCTGCGTTCTGCCGGGCGAAATCGTTGCCGATTCATTTATGGTAACAGGCGGGGCGGCGGGCCAGAGCGGCCTCGCCTACGGCATGAGGGCGGGCACCATCTGCGGCACAGTAGCGGCGGAAGCGACGGCGGAAGGCGATGTGTCCTGCCGTTCGCTCTCCGACTACGAGCGGCAGTGGAACTCGGAGTTCTTCTGGGAGTACCGCATGGGAAGAGCAGCCCTGGAAACATTGCAGGGCTTGAAGGATGATGAGGTCGACCGCCTCTGCCGGAGCCTGTCCGGAAAAAACCTTATCTCTGACGGATCTCTTCTGAAGAAAGCAGCCTATTCGGGAGCGAAGGTCGCGCTGGCGAGGCCCTCCACCATATTCGACCTGGTTATGAACCTGGCAAAAGGCTAAAACCAAATGACCAAATGCTTTGGCCAGATAAATATATTACTTTGAATATAATATTTTGATTATTAATACTATATCACAAATATTATTTATATGTTTATTATTCTAATTCTTCCTGTGCTTATTATATTTGCTGCTTTGGAAAAATCCTTTTAGAGGAGAGGAGCCTAGAAGAGCGGCATATGATCGAACTGTCCAGCGATCCATATGTTCTGAAGCCCAGGAATACGCCCTTGACGGAGGCGGATTTCAGGCTGCATCTCAACATAAACTGGTGTCGCGGCGTCCTCTTCAACGTGGTTGCCCAGAAGAACTCCATCGCCGTGGTGGAGTATGATGCTCTGCTCTGGTCCGACGACTCCGTTATGTTCGTGGAGTACAAAGATTCCGTGGCGGCCTACAAAGACCTCTCCTCACGCCGGGTGCAGCAGATGAACAGCTTTGCCAAGAACATTGCGCGGGGCCTGGGCTACAAGAACTTCACATTCATCGTCGTCGTAAAAGGGCTGGAGGAAGGAACAAACAAGGGCGGAGTGCAGGTTTTGCCGCTTTTTGAGCTGGGAAACTTCCAGCCCATCTTCGTCTCCACCCTCACCGAGATGGAGTATCTCAACAAATTGATGGCCAAGTACACTCGCGAGGGCAAGGAAGATGTGGTGGCGGAGCTATGCAAGCTCAAGAAGATCTTTGAGATGGAGATCGGCTAAAGATCAAGGCGAGACATGAATTTGATGAGACGCGAAAGCTGTGAGGCATGAGAACGGCGAGACAATAGAAAGGCGAGATTCGGGAGAATACCTGTGAAAGGATATGCATGGGCAAACGGGGCTGCCACCATCCTCAACGCCGTGGCCAATTGGAAGGGCTCGGCCTTCGGCATTGAGTTGAAGACCACCGCCGAGGTGGAGCTGAACAGATCGGGGTGCATCAAGGGCGATGTTCCGGGCATGGACACCCGGCTCATCGAGCGCTGCGCGCAGTTGGTGCTGGAGAGGTTTGGCTGCAAATACGGCGCGACGGTGAGAACCCAAAGCGAGATTCCCGTGGCCGGCGGCCTGAAGAGCAGCAGCACTGCGGCCAACGCCGTCGTTTTGGCAACTCTGGACGCCCTTGATGAGGATCTGGACAGGATCGAGGCGGCGAAGATCGGCGTGCAGGCGGCTCGCGAGGCGGGCGTGACCATCACCGGCGCGCTGGATGACGCCCTGGCCTCCATGCTCGGCGGCGCTGTGGTCACGGACAACCGCGAGATGGCGCTCCTGAAGCATGAGGAGCTATGCGGAGACGTAATGCTCCTTGTGCCGGACAAAAAGCTGTTCTCCCGCGACACGAACGTCGAGCGATCCAGGCTGATTGCGCCTCTGGCCGATGTCGTTTTCGAATTGGCCATGCGCGGCGACTGGGGCCGGGCCATGACATTGAACGGCTTTGCCTACTGCGGGGCGCTCGGCCTTCCGGCGGAGCCGCTGCTCCTGGCCTTGCAGGCGGGCGTGCAGGGCGTGAGCCTGTCCGGCACAGGGCCTGCTTATGCGGCGCTCCTGGGCAGGGCGAGCGCAGATGATCTGGAGGATGCCTGGAAAATCCTGGGCGGAAGAATCATAAGAACTAAAGCGAACAATAAGGGCGCATCCAAGGGAAGAAGGCAGTAAAAATGGTTCTGGCTGAACACCGCAAAGAGATCGAGGAGATCGATGAGAAGATCATAAAGCTCATCGATCAGCGCATTGAAGTATCCAAAAAAATCTTCGAGGCCAAGAGGGCTGAAAACAGGCCGATAAGCGATCCGGAGCGGGAAAAGCAGGTCCTGGGAAAGGCTACCGACCTGGCTACGGAGCTGAACCTGGATGCCGGAGCCGTCCGGGATATTTTTGAGATTTTGATTCGCATGAGCGTGCAAAAGCAGCATGATATGCACGGACGAAATCAAGGATAAAATTAGAGAACTAATGATATTCTGATCAATAGCTCTAAATTTTTGATGCATTTTGAGGTATTATTAAATGGTGGATATTGCAGTGATCTCCGGGTCCAAATCAGACCAAGTGATTGCAGACAAAGTCCTGCGCAGGCTGGAGGAGAAGGGAGCAAGCTATGAGTACAAAATTCTCTCTGCTCACAGGAATCCGTCTGAGCTGGAGAAGTACATCTCCGAAACGGATGCTCGCGTATTCATAGCCATCGCCGGCCTTTCCGCTGCATTGCCCGGCGTTATAGCCTCCAAGACGGCAAGGCCGGTTATCGGCGTTCCCGTTAGCGCAAAGCTGGGCGGCCTCGATGCACTCTTGTCAATAGTTCAGATGCCCCCCGGCGTTCCTGTGGCCTGCGTCGGCATCGATAATGGGGATAATGCGGCGCTGTTGGCCTTGAGAATCCTGGAAATCGGAAGATAGCTTTTTATACAATGTCCGCGAGATAAGCTATCCAAAGGTGGGATAGGATGTACAAGCGCATTTTGATTGCTACAGATGGCTCAGATAAGTCCATGAAAGCCGCTGAGGAGGGCATTGAGCTTGCCAAGGGCCTCGGCGCACAGGTTATTGCACTTAATGTGATCAATGAGGTTGTCATCGCCAGCGCCGTCAGGCAGCTTGGATCCGACAGAAAGGAAGTCGAGGACAAGCTCAAGACCGCCGGTGGAAAGGCTGTTGACGGCATCAAGGCCATGGGTGCGAAGGTGGGCGTTACCGTAGACACAATTGTGCGCATCGGTGCTCCCGCAAATGCGGTGATAGATACAGCCGGGGCCGAGAAAGCGGATCTGATCGTCATGGGCAGCCACGGCGAGTCCGGAGCATCCAAACTGCTCATCGGAAGCGTTGTGCAGAAAGTACTCTATTGGTCCCCAATTCCAGTCCTTGTAGTGAGATGATTTAGATGGAAGCATTTGTATTAGCCGAATCGTTGGTCTATGCCTCTTTCGCAATTGTATTTGTTGTAGGCGTAGTTCTGGGGTTCGTCGTGATCAGCCTGATCGGCTCAAGCTAAATTCAACCGAGGAGACCTACCGGAGATTTCCGGAAGGGCTTCTTATTTATATTTGAAACTATTAATTTCTTTTTCTATGCAGGATATAAATCAATATCCATGACCTTCTTCCAATTCTCAAATAATAAATGAGAAATAAATTATCAAAATTCTTAAGTAGTTCCAAGAGTTGTTGCAGAGAGGCTGCGAAAAATACTACATCCGAGGAGAGACCAGGCGGAGCCTATTTTCCTGCATCACGGCCTGAAAAGCCATCGCTATGCCGCACTCAACAAAGCGAAAAGACCAAAGCCTGTAATGATTGAGCCGGAAATTCTGTTTACCCACTGTAATCCCCGCAGATCAAATTTATCCCGAAGCATGTCAACTCCGCAACTCAAGATGAGCCACCACAGGGCTGAGCCTGCGAAAACACCCAAAATTAAAGCTCCCGCAGACATTATGTTTCCTGCTGTGCTTGCCAGGCCCAAGCCGGCAAATATTGCCACAAATGAAAGGATAGTCATAGGATTTGTGAGTGTTAGGAAAAACGTCGAGGCGTAAATGCGAACAATGCTGTCTCCACTGGCCAAAGCCGCTCTATTCGAGGGTTTTTCCAAAAAAATTTTGATTCCCAAATAGCAAAGAAATAGGCCCCCTGCGAGGTGAAGCCATAATTGCCGGTTGATCAAGATGTTTGATATAAAGGTTAAACCAAGTCCCGCAACACATCCATAGATCGCATCGGCGGTCGCTGCCCCCAGGCCGGAGACGAGGCCCGCCAGACGGCCTCTAGCTAATGTTTGCCTGATGCATAACACACCTATTGGGCCAACAGGCGCAGCAATTGAGAAACCGATAACCAGTCCTCTGAGCAAGAAGGTGAGATCCATTTATCTCCTATGAATGCCGGCGGTATAGGCTAAGTGCATGCCATATTTGAAACCAATGGCCAGTATCCACAAAATTTCAGATCTGAATCATGAGCATAGACTAAACTCGGCTAAAATGAATTAAAAAATGAATAACCTGTTTTATTGGATCAGGTCAACTCATCCTTTGAAATATCTGGATGCTGTCTCCAGGCTCCTTGCCATCAGATCGGCGGCTTTGTCGATGTCGCTGATGCACAGCACCTCCACCGGCGAGTGGATGTAACGGGTGGCCACGCTTATGACGCCCGTGGGAATTCCGGCCCGGGTGAGATAGATGGAAGTGGCATCAGTAGTCCCGCCGTCGGATGCCTCGAGCTGCACCGGAATCTCGAATTCTCTGGCCGTGCCCACCAACCACTCGATGACCTGGGGCGTGGCGATCAGGCCCCTGCCTGAGCCGTCGGCCAAAACCACCACGGGCCCCTTGCCCATCTCGATGGGTGCATCCTTCATCTCGATGCCGGGATGGTCACCGGGTATGGTCACATCGGCAGCGATGGCCAGATCCGGATTCAGGTCGAAGGCCGTCACTTTCGCACCCTTCAGGCCGACCTCCTCTTGCACGGTGGCCACGGCGTAAACTGTGGACTTGGTTTTGGCCCTCTTGAGCGCCTCGATCATCACTATCAGGCCGGCGCGGTTGTCGAAGGCCTTGCCGGTGACTCTGTCGCCCTGCAAATTGGCGAAGGTGCGGTCGATGGAAATAGGCGTGCCGGGCAGGATTCCCAGGCTCTCGACCTCCTTTTGGCTGGCGCAGCCGATGTCGATGAACATGTCCCTGGCCTCGACCACCTTCTTGCGGTCCTCCTCTCGCATGACATGGGGCGGCTTGGAGCCGATCACGCCGACCACGGGGCCGGACCTGGTGTGAACGATGACTCTCTGGTTTAGCAGGGTCTGGTCGAACCAACCGCCGATGCGGATGAACCTGATGAATCCCTTCTCGTCGACCTGCTTTACCATGAGTCCGATCTCATCGGCATGAGCCTCGATCATGACGGAGGGCTTCTCGCCCCTCTTGGTAGCGATGAGATTGCCCAGTGCATCCACTCGGATCTCATCCACGTAAGGTGCTATCTCATCTTTCACTATTTGCTGGACGGAACCTTCCCAGCCGGATATGCCGTGAGCATTGCTCAACTTTTCCAGTAATGATTTGATATCACTCAATTGAACCAACTCTTCTGGCTAATGCAATTAGACATTTTACTATTAAATGAGATAAGTTGTTTGGGTGCAATTCAATATTGCAATTCAATATTATCCGGTTATCATTAGAGGCATCGTTAGCTGGAATCATTAGGCGCATGGACGTTTCAAACGGCCCTGACCCTCGCGCCCTCGTTTCGTGAGCGGGTGATCAGAACCTCTCCCCCCACATCCTTCATGGCCTCGCGCCCTGCCGCCTCAATATCCCGGCTTTGCGTATCGGTGATCGCGTAAACCGTGGGCCCGAAGGAGCTAAGCCCGGCACAGGCGGCTCCTGCATCCCTCAATCCATCCATCAACTTTTGCACGACGGGATGCTGAAGCATTACCTCCACCTTCTTGAATCCCAACTCTTGAACCCTGTTCACTGCAGCTCCGAACTCATCCAGATCCTCTTCCACCACGGACGGAACCATGCGCACCAGGATCTGGTAGCACAGTTCATGCACATCCGCCAGCGGCACGGGACAGTACTTCTTGAAGATGTCCAGTTCCGCCTGGCCGTGGGCTCCTTTGGGAATATCGGGAATGGCAAGAATAATCTTCCAGTTCGGCGGAAAATCGTGGCGCGCCAGAACGTGAGGCGGGCGAATGCCGCCTGCTGCAGATGAAGGGCGAAAGTCGGCTTTCTCCTTTCCCGGCCCGAAGCTGTGGCCTCCATCGACTACGAAGCCGCCCATCTCGAAGGCCGCCGTGCCGATGCCGCTCGTTCCGCCCCGGCGCACAACTCTCGCAATCTCGCGCACGGTCGCATCGTGGCGGTAGAGTTCGCATAGCGCCTTCCCCGCCGCAATGCCAAGCTGCGTCCCGCCTCCCAGGCCCACGTGCGCCCGGTATGCACTGCGAACGGTCAGGCGCGCGCCTCCCAGGCCGAAATGCTCCGCCGCGGCCTGCGCCGCCAGTCGGGCACGCTCTATAACCTCATCCGATTCGCCTGCCACAGAGATCTCGTTTGCCTTTTCCGCTTCCAGCAAGATGCCGGGCTCGTCGAGCGCGATTCCCACGCCGCCGTCCACCCGGCTGCAGTTGCCGGTAAGGTCGGTCAGGGTGAGGTGAATGCGAGCAGGCGTCTCGACGATCACGCGGCGCTCGTCCTGAAAGCTGTTGTAAGGAAAGGTCTCCTGAATGGCAATGAGCGGCTCGCCATGCCGAAAGATCTTGTAACTGCGCCGCAGCATCAGCTCGCGAGGGAAAGTATTGAAGATCCGGCAGAGATTCGCGTCGGCCCGCAGGGACTCCGCGCCGGTAATATCGCGCCTTGATTCGATCTGGTGTTTTTTAAGGATGACGCCGATGGGAATGTCGGCTCGCGTGAGGTCGTCCCTGAAGCTTGCTTCCAGCCGCTGCAGGGGCGTGTGAGAGACGGCATAAATCAGTGTCTCGCCGCCGGCGGTCTTCTTGAGCCTGACCACGCGATAGTTGACATCATCTCCCGGATTTACCGACAGGTCCCGCGCCACTGTTTCGGTTGCGGGAACCGTTCGCTGCTCCAGCGTCTCAATCTCAATCGGGCTGCCGGTGATGACCTCCAAGAGACTCGTTACCGATCCGTCGGTCCCGAGGAGCATCTTTTGCACCGGACTGAGCCTGCCCACAATGCTTTCCAGCTCGGAAATCTTCCGGGCGGCAGGGAAGACGGACGGATTTACCATCAAAAATAAATCCTCCGGCTGGAATAAAGTTTTTCCCCTTCAAATGCTTTTCATACATATTGACAAGGTGTGAGATTAGTGACTTCCAGAATATCAGGATTCTACAAGCTTCCTCCCGGCGAGAGGCTAAAGGCTGCGGCGAACGAGTCCGGCCTTGGGGCGGAAGAGGTATCCCAGGTCGAAAAAGGCCTCGGAATTGAGCAGGCGGACAAGATGGTGGAGAACGTGATCGGCGTCATCCAGGTTCCGCTCGGCATTGCTACCAACTTCATCATCGATGGCCGCGAGGTTCTCATCCCCATGGCCACCGAAGAGCCGTCCGTGATCGCGGCGGCCAGCAACGGAGCAAAAATGGCCCGAGAGGCGGGCGGCTTTTTGACCTCCAGCACCGGCCCCGTAATGCGAGCCCAAATCCAGGTGACGGGAGTCGTCGATCCCTTCTCGGCCCGGCAGAACATCCTTCTGCATAAGGACGAGCTGACCCGCATGGCCAACGAAAAAGATCCCATGCTGGTCAAATACGGCGGCGGAGTCAAGGATATCGAGGTTTACGTCATCGACTCCCGTGTCGGCCCGATGGTGGTCGTGCATCTTATCGTGGACTGCCGCGATGCTATGGGAGCCAACGCCGTCAACACCATGGCCGAGGCGCTCGCGCCGCGCGTGGAGGAGATCACCGGCGGCAGAGTTTACCTGCGAATCATCTCCAACCTCGCCGATAAAAGGCTGGCTCGCGCCAGGGCGGTCTTCAAGGCGGAGGAGATCGGCGGCCATGAGGTCGTGGACGGCATCATCCAGGCGGCTGCGCTGGCGGAGGTTGATCCTTACCGGGCGGCGACACACAACAAAGGCATCATGAACGGCGTTACCGCGGTGGTGCTGGCCACTGGAAACGACACAAGGGCAGTGGAGGCCGGAGCCCATTCTTTTGCATCCATTAGCGGGCGCTACCAGTCCTTGACCCGCTACGAGAAAAATAAGGACGGCGACCTGGTGGGCACCATCGAGCTTCCCGTGGCCGTCGGCCTGGTGGGAGGCGCGACGCGCGTTCATCCCGTGGCCAAGTCCACAGTGAAGATCCTGGGCGTGAAGAGCGCCGACGATCTCTCCCGCATCATCGCCGCCGTGGGCCTCTGCCAGAACTTCGCCGCCCTGCGTGCCCTGGCATCGGAAGGCATCCAGAGGGGGCACATGTCCCTGCATGCCAAGAACGTGGCCGTCCAGGCCGGGGCCAAGTGCGACCTGATTGAGGTCGTCGCGGCTCGCATGGCAGCCGAACGCAGAATCAACGTGGATCGAGCCGCGGAATTGATCGCGGAGCTGGAACAAAAATCCAAAGGAGAAGCGGCAAATTGAAGATAGGCGTCTTGGGGCCGCAGGGAACCTACTCTGAGAAGGCGGCGCTTCGCTGGTGCAAATCCATGCCTGAAGCGGGGCAGGATGCGGGTCTGGTTTACTTCAAAGACTTCGATGAGGTTCTCAAGGCCGTCGAGTCGGGCGATGTGGACCAGGGCGTCGTCCCGGTGGAAAACAGCCTGGAAGGGGCGGTAACTGCGGTCATGGACCTCCTTTTGCACCTGGATGTCGTGATCCAGGGCGAGGTCAATTTGCCCGTGCGGCACTGTCTGGTGGGTCGCGGCGAGGGCGAGATCAGGGTCATCCTCTCCCACCCCCAGGCCCTGGCCCAATGCCGCCAGTACCTGCGCCGCAATTTTCCCGGCGTCGAGATCAGGACCACCGGCTCCACCAGCCACGCCGCGCACCTTGCCCAGGAGTTCCCGGAGATGGCGGCCATCGCCGGAGAATCCACTGCAAAGGACTTCGGCCTGCGAATTCTGGCCAGAGAGATCCAGGATGAGAGCGACAACGTCACAAGGTTTCTCGTCGCGGGAAGAGCGATTCCCGAGGCGTCAGGCCGCGATAAAACCTCGCTTGTCGTCTATTTGCAGCGCGACCGGCCCGGTGCGCTCTTCTCCATCTTGCAGGAGTTCGCCATCCGCCAAATTAACCTGACCCGAATCGAGTCCCGGCCCAGCCGCCGCGCTCTTGGCGACTATTACTTTTATATCGACCTGGAAGGGCATGTAAATGACCCAATTGTCAAGGAAGCCCTTTCCGAGATAACAAAAAAAGCCTCGATGGTCAAGATGCTCGGATCTTATCCCCAATCAAAAATTGACGAGCGAACTTAACGTAATCACTAAATGGTTATATTTGCTGATCGCTCAATTTTTATACCTTAACTTTCTTGTGTAGGGAATAAACTCAATCCAAGCTTTGCCTCAATATCTCTTATTTTTTTAGGAACTTCCATGACTCGCCCCCGCTCTCCGAAATCAACATGATAAACCTTGCCAAACTCAAAGAGGAG